>Ga0111538_10014962_pt1 | contig 10212 bp, 11 predicted proteins | sample SoiMethybrSBSTD1_FD_79669 | JGI IMG/M metagenome (GOLD analysis project Ga0111538, IMG submission 79669) | Bulk soil microbial communities from a Populus tree surrounding site in Tennessee, USA - Soil MetaG P. TD hybrid SBSTD1 (version 2)... | ecosystem: Environmental > Terrestrial > Soil >... | reverse complement strand
TCGACCAGTTCAAGGCCACGCCGGACAAGGTCCTCGGGGCGGACGACTACCACGTCGTCGTCGTCGCCAAGACCAGGGGTCGGACCAAGTCGGGCGGAGTGGTCGAGGGCAGCAACGTCTGGCTCTACCGGCTGCGCGACGGGATGATCGCCGACGCCGAGGCCTGGGGCGACACCGCCCGTGTCATCGAGGCCCTGGGCTAGGTCAGGCTGGCAGCGCTCTCGGTCGTCGTCGTCACCCATGACCACCGCGATGCGGTGGGGCCGGCGTTGAACGCGCTCGCCGTCGAGTTGCGCGACGCCGACGAGCTGATCGTCATCGACAATGCGTCGACCGACGGGACGCCGCAGGCGGTGGCGGAGGCGGCGCCGGATGCGACCCTGATCGAGGCCGGGGAGAACCTGGGGTTCGCGGCTGCCTCGAACCGGGGCGCGGCCCTGGCGTCGGGCGACCTCCTGCTCCTCCTCAATCCGGATGCGGTAGTCGCGCCCGGATTTCGCGACGCGATCGAGCTTCCCCTCACCGAGCGCCGCGGGTGGGCTGCGTGGCAAGGGCTCGTCACGAGCGATGGCGGGCGCCTCGTCAACAGCCGCGGCGGCGCCGTGCACTTCACCGGGATCGCGTGGGCCGGCGGGGCGGGCGAGCGGCTCGAGAACGAGGATCTCGCCGGAATCGAGCCCGGGTTCGTCTCGGGCGCTTGCCTGGCGGTCCCATCGGCCGTCTTCGAAGACATCGGCGGACTGGCGGAGCCCTTCTTCCTCTATCACGAGGACGTCGATCTCTCGTTGCGGCTGCGACTCGCCGGGCGGCGTCTGGGAGTCGAGCCGCGGGCGCGGGCCGATCATGACTACGAGTTCGCCAAGGGAGCCGAGAAATGGCGCCTGCTTGAGCGCAATCGGTGGGCGACCTTGATCCGGACGTATCCGAGCGTGCTCCTCGCGCTCCTCGCCCCGGCGCTCATCGCCACGGAGCTCGCGCTGGTGCCGATCTCGCTCGCGGGCGGCTGGGCGGGGCAGAAGTTCCGTTCCTGGGTGGACGTGGCGCGCTGGCTGCCGCGCCTTCTCCGTGAGCGGCGCGAGATCCAGCCGGGCCGCCAGGTTGCCGCCGGCGCGTTCGCGCGGGCCCTGACGCCGGACCTGGCTTCCTCCTACCTCGGGACCGCGCGCCGCTCGCGCCTCCTTCGCGCCGCGCTTCGCTCCTACTGGTCGGCGGTGCTGGGGCTCCTACCGGGCTGAGACTCGCCGCCCGACTCGCCGGTCGCGGGCGGCGCGAGGCCCGCCGCGTGGGTGGCGGATGGACGCCAGGGCTCGCCAGGCGACCGCTCATCGTTCGGGGCTCGCTCGCCGTTCACTGCGGCAGCGCGCGCGGCCCGGGCCTCGACATCGAGCCGGGCCACCTCCTGGGCGAGGATCTTGGTCTCCTCGGATAGGCGGGTCGTGATCACGGAGAAGTGGAGGAGCAGCAGGAAGGCGAGTCCGAGACCCGCGATGAAGAGCGCATTGGCCGGGACCTCGATGCCGACCGCATTCGAGACGTGGGCCAGGAGCTGGTTCCAGATCGCGAGGACCAGGAGGATCAGCGCGACGACCATCCAGAGAAGCGCGTAACGCTCGATCAGCCGTCGCCGGCGCACGAGCTCGAGCACGAGCCCCAGCAGGACCGCGGTCACGATCACCGCGACGATCCGCACGCGGTTGTCGAGCTGTCCGCCGGCCGCCAGCGAGAAAACGGCGCTCAAGTCGGGCATGCCTCAGCTGCCCCTCGGCGCGTGCCCGGCGCCCGAAATGGCCGCGCCCGGCGCCACGGGCTCGCCCTCGCTCGTGTCGGGCGGCTCCTCGATGGGCGTGGGCCGGCGCCGGAAAAGGCCGATGAACAGCGCCAGGAGAACCTTCGCCATGTAGTAGGCGCTGCGGGGATAGTCGATCGAGCTGCGGCCGTAACCCCGGGCGTTCATGCGGACCGGCACCTCGTGGATGCGGAGCCGGTGGGCGTGGAGCATCAGGATCGCCTCGACCTCCGGGTAGTCGTGCGGATAGTCGCGCGCGAAGAGCTCGATCCCGCGGCGGTTGGTGATGCGAAAGCCCGATGTCGGATCGGTGATCCGCCGGCGCGTGATCGCGCTGAGCACGACCGAGAAGATGAGATTTCCGATCCGGCGCCCGATCGGCACGCGGTAGCCCGGGTCCCCGCGAAAACGGCTGCCGCAGACCATGTCCGCCTCGTCGCCCGAGGTGTGCAGCTTCGCCAGCAGGTCGTGGATGTGAGCCGGTTTGTGCTGCCCGTCCCCGTCCACCTGGGCGGCGACGTCGTAGCCGTTTCGAAGGGCGTGCTTGAAGCCGGACTGCATCGCGCCGCCGATTCCAACGTTGAACGGGTGCCGGATGACGACCGCACCCCCCGCCTCCGCCTCGGCCGTGGTGTTGTCGAGCGAGCCGTCGTCGATCACGACCACGTCGAAGTCCGGAGCATGCCGGTGGATGTCGCGTACCACGCGGCCCACCATCCCCTGCTCGTTGTAGGCGGGGACGATCGCGAGCTTGCGAAGCTGATTATGGTCGCGCACCATGGCGGCTACGAGGGGCGGCTCCGGAGGCGTCCAGGATCCGAATGGGCCTCTCGGACGACTCAGTTTAGGGGCCGGCGAGCGCGGGGTGGGGACAGAATTCCCGAAATCTCTGGCGGACTGATCGAACCCAGTGCGCGCATGACGGTCTTCTAGCGCCCCGCGTGCGCATGCGCCGGCTCTCTGCGCTCCCCTCGCACCGTCAGGCCGAGGAGGCCCACGAAGACCACCGTCGCGATGGCGTTCAGCACCAGCTTGTAGTTGACGGAGACCGTCCCGAACACATCCGCGCGGGTGGGCCTGGTCGTCGGGATCAGGTCCAGCGCCGAGAAGAGGCCGTCGACGGCGAGCGCTGCGATCACCATCGTCACGAACATGAGGGCGGTGATGCGGAGCGCGAACTTCAGCCCGTAGTACTTGCGGTAGGCGACGACGATCGGCAGCACGATCAGATCGGCGAACAGGAAGGCGATCACGCCGCCAAAGGAGATTCCGCCCGACCAGAGAACCGCAGCGAGCGGCACGTTTCCGATCGAGCACACGAAGCTGAGGACGGCGATGGCCGGTCCGGCGATCACGTTCTCGATCGTCTGGACCGCCGGCGGCGCGTCGGTCACGAACAGCGCGTTGAAGAAGTCGTCGCCCAGAAGGCCGATGAACCCGGCGAGGAGGAAGCCGATGGATATCTCCTTCCACAGCATTCCCCAGTCGGTCCTGAAGTTGTGCGCGACGTCCGTCCAGGCGTCGACCTCCGTCAGGCGCTCGCGCCAGCTCATGCCGGCGGCCCCGGCGGCTCGGTGTGAGTGGGCGGCCGCGGCGGCCTTCTGAGCGTGCCGCCGCGCCACCTCCTCCAGCCGCGGCGAGACGAACAGCCGAAGCATCAGGGCCATGAGCACGATGAGGATGATCCCCCCGACGAACTCCGCGAGCGTGAACTGCCAGCCGATCAGGATCCACAGCACGAGCCCCAGCTCCCACACGAGGTTCGTGGAGGCGAACTGGAAGGCGAGCGTCGTCGCGGCGGATGCGCCCTTCTCGAAGAGCGACCGCGCGATGGCGATCGCGGCATAGGAGCAGGAGGAGGAGGCCGCCCCCAGGCCCGTGGCCTTGGCCACGGGTGCCGGGCCCGAGCCGGAGAGGGCAGCCTCGATCCGCGAGCGCGGTATCCACGCCTGGACGATCGCCGAGATCGCGAAGCCGAGGACCAGCGCCCACCAAACCTCGTATGCCATGAGGCCGGCGTTCTTGAGCCCATCGAGAATGGTCTGAGCGACGTCTCCCATCGGCGCGAGTATATACCCACCGGGGGTATCTGATGGCCCGCGGTCGAGATCCACCGTCGGCAGGGTTCCCGGGCCGGCGGCAGTATCTGGCCGTATGCCGTCACCCCGCAGCCGGGCCTACGATCCGATCGCCGGCGGCCGCACTCGCCATCGCGACGAGGCCGAGGTGGAGTTCAACCGCATCGTTTCATTCAGCGATGGCATCTTCGCGATCGCCATGACGCTGCTCGTCCTGGGGCTGACCATTCCGGCGGGCGTGAAGGACCTCACGCGGGCGCTGCTCGACGACAAGGGCGACTTCCTGGCGTACGCGATCAGCTTCGCCGTGCTGGCGCGATACTGGCTCGCGCATCACCGGTTCTTCTCCGCGCTCGAGCGCTTCGACCGCCGCCTGATGGGTTTGAACCTGTTCTATCTCGCCTGGATTGCGCTCGTGCCGTTCAGCTCGCAGGTCCTCGGCGACTATGGCGAGAAGACCGATGCAGCCGTGCTATATGCGATCAACATGATCCTCGTCAGCGGGAGCTTCTACGTTCAGCTCGCCTACGCCTACCGGAGGGAGCTGTTCCGAGCGGAGGCCCGCGAGTACGAGCGCCGGTACAACGGCCCCATGAGCCTGGTCGTCGTGGGAGTGTTCGCTGTGTCGATACCCGTCGCGTTCGCGAGCGTGCTCGCGGCCCAGCTGATCTGGGTCGGGACGTTGTTCGTTGGCAGGCAGGTCGTGCGCCGCCTCACGCCCGCGCCCTAGCTACGCTCGGCGCGGTGCGCGAGGATCTGCTCGCGCTCGGCGAGGCGGTTCCGCCGTCGCAGCTCCGCCTCGCGCTCGCGCCGCCGCTCCGTCTCGGTCTCGGCGAGGAGCGGGGGCACGGGGATCGGGCTGCCGTTGTCGTCGACGGCGACCATCGTCAAGTAGGCCGTCGAAGTATGGCGCTGGTCGCCCGCCCTCGGGTTCTCCGCCTCCACCCTGACGCCGACCTCCATCGAGGTGCGCCACGCGGCGTTCACCTTGGCGGAGCACGTGACCAGCTCGCCGATGTGCACGGGGAGGATGAAGGTCATCCGGTCCATCGCCGCGGTGACGACGCGGCTCCGGCAGTGGCGGATCGCGGCGATCCCGGCGACCTCGTCGCACAGCTTCATGACCACGCCCCCGTGGACGAACCCGGCTGCGTTCGCGTCCCCGATTCCCATCCACCGGACGAGGACCGCCTTCGACTCGGACGCGGGCTTCGGGTCCATGTGGGCGGCGATCGTAACGGGGCCCCGCGGCCATAGCCTTCGGCCGTGCCAGAATCGCTGGCTGCCCTTGCGAAGCAGGTGGTCGAGTGCCGACGCTGCCCACGGCTCGTGGAGTGGCGCGAGGCGGTGGCGGCGAATCCACCGCGCCGGTACCGCGGCGAGGAATATTGGGGCCGGCCGCTGCCCGGGTTCGGCGATCCCGCCGCCCGCGTGATCGTCCTCGGCCTGGCCCCGGCGGCCAACGGAGGCAATCGGACCGGCCGGGTGTTCACCGGCGATCGATCGGGCGACTGGCTTTACGGGGCAATGCATCGTGCCGGGTTCGCCAACCAGGCTCGCTCCGAGCACCGCGACGACGGCCTCCGGCTGATCGGCGCCTACGTCACCGCCGTCAACCGATGCCCGCCGCCGGCGAACCGGCCGACCCCGGTCGAGCGCGACAACTGCCTGCCATACCTCGTGCACGAGCTCCGGCTCCTCCACCGCGCGCGCGTCATCGTCGCGCTCGGCGCCTACGCGTGGGACGGGGCGCTGCGCGCGCTCCGGGAGGCCGGCGCGGAGGTCCCGCGGCCCAGGCCGCGCTTCGCCCACGGCGCCGAGGTCGAGGTCGGGCGGGTCACGCTCCTCGGCTGCTACCACCCCTCGCAACAGAACACGTTCACCGGCAAGCTCACGCAGCCGATGCTGGACGCAATCTTCACCCGTGCGGGCGAGCTCTCCTGACGCGAAAAGTGGGCAAACGGACGTCTGCTTTCGCATCGCGACAGACACCGTCTACATCGGCGCCGTTTCTCCGGCCGCCTCGCACGTGCCTGCCCGGCAACCCGGCCGCGGCCGCCCTGGAGTTCGCGATACTGGATGAGCGATGCTGCCGATCAACATCCCGAACGTCCTGACGCTGCTGCGCATCCTGGCCGTGCCGGTCATCGTGGTGGCGCTGCTCGACGAGACCCCCAACGGCGACGCCCTGGCGGCGGGCGTCTTCGCCCTGGCCGCGATCACCGACGGACTCGACGGCTACATCGCCCGCCGCCGGCGGGACGTGACCACCTTCGGCAAGCTCATGGACCCGCTCGCCGACAAGCTTCTGATCGTCGCCGCGCTGGTCGCCCTGGTGTCGCTGAACAGACTGGCCGCGTGGGTCGCGATGGTGATCATCGCGCGCGAGATCGCCGTCACCGGCCTGCGCACGGTCGCGGCGGAGCAGGGCGTGGTGATCTCCGCAAGCTGGCTTGGCAAGGTGAAGACGACGCTACAGGTGGCGGCGGTGTTCGCCCTCATCATCTGGAACCCGTCCCCCTGGCCGGTCGACGTGCTCGTCTACCTGGCGCTGGCGGCGACGGTGATCTCGGGACTCGACTATTTCTTCGGGCTGCGGAAGCGGCTCGCGGAGGAGCGGGAGGAACGAGCGGCTGCGAAAACCGAGCCTGGCTAGGACGCAGGCCGATCGGCGAAGCGAGCGTAGTTGAAGCCTACGTGAGCGAGACGATTGGCCGAGGGCACCGCCAGGCGGCGCTTTGCAGCAGCCGCTACTCCCCGCAGGGGGCCTCGAGCCACTCGCGCTCCGTCATGTGATGGCGCGAGTGCTCGCCGGTCTCGAGCTCGCTCAGGATCTCCGAGACCAGACCGGAGCGGTCGGCGATCACGGAATGGCGGTGGATCGTCTCCAGGTTCTCCTGGCGGGCGAGGATGAAGCCGCCGTCGCGGAGCTTGGGGTAGGCGTCGGTGACGCGCCGGACCATCTCCCGGACGCAGTCCTCCACGAACCGCGGGTTCCGGTGGGCGGTCTCGACGACCGACACCTCGTCGGAGCGCTTCATGAGCTCGTAGATCTCCGAGCTCATCGACTGCTCGACGATATGCAGGAGGTCGCGAGCGTCGACCTCCACGTGGAGGTTCTCGGGCAGGCCGATGTGAAGCGACCCGATGCCGCGCTGGTTGTGGGTGGCTACGGGGACGGCTGCGAAGACACGCTCGATCTCATCGTCGGTGAAGCCGTCGGCCGCGAGGCGCTCGCGGGCGCGGCCGCTCACCATCTCCTGTGCGCAGGGGCAGGCGGTCATGCCCTGCGCCTCGACGCCGGTGAGCGTCCGGGTGCCGCGCTCGGAGACGACCGCGGTGCCGAGCAGGGTGTAGATCTCCTGGGTCGGCAGCTCGGACGCCGGGGTCCGGACCGTCTCGGGGTAGCGAGCCGCGACCGTCACCTCGGCGCGAAGGCCCTGCTGCTGCTCGCGGATGCGGGAGGCGATGTGCGCGGCGAGCTCCTCGGCGCGGAGCGTCTCGCGGAGGACGACGCTGTCGATGGCCTCGCCGACGACCTCCTCGAACCGGGACATGTGCACGCCCGCCTGACGGGGATTGAGGTCGACGAAGCACTCGAGCTCGGCGAAGAAGTACCTGCCCGGAGCGTCCGCGCCGTCGTCGCCGGAGCGGTGGCCGCCGACGCGGATCACCTTCTCGATTCCACGAACGCCGACCCGCGTGAGGCTGACCTCCGTTCGCGGCCGCGACGCCTGCACGTCGGGGGCCGGCTGCGCGAGTCCGGTGGAGCGAGTCATCTGCATGTCGGGACTCCTGGGTAGAAGTGTCGTGGGCCCTACTCGAAGCTGTGCGTCGGCCCACACGCCAGTCTTACGAATCGCCGGACATTTGGGGGCAAACGAACTGGCCGGATGGCCAAGGTTAGCGACGGCAAACGCCCAGCCTGAGCGGTATCCAATCCGTATACTTCCGGCCGCCCGCGGACCCCGAAAGTTAGGAGAGGTGGGGGCGGGGATTGTCTGAAAAGGGAGACCGACTGGTTACCGGGCAGCCGGGAGCGGTAGGCGGGGAAGAATCCGCAGCGGACGGCTCGAGCGCCGAGCTGAACGGCGACCTCCCGTTTCAGCATTCCGAGGAGCTTCGGGCCCTGATCTCCCAGGGCCACGAGCGCGGGTACCTGACGTTCGAACAGATCGCCGGCACGCTCGAGGAGGTCGAGGTCACCAAGGAGCAGGTTCACGCCCTGCACACGTACCTGATCGAGCACGGCGTCGATGTCGTCGCCGAGGACGGGCTCACCGCCTACAAGGAGGCGAAGGAGGGCAGCCAGCCTGGTCAGGCGAAGAAGCCCGAGCTCGACCTGACGGTCGAGCCCAGCCTCGACTCGCTGCGCCTGTACCTGCGCTCGATCGGGAGGGTCGACCTCCTGACCGCCGACGAGGAGATCGGCCTCGCCAAGCGGATCGAGCGCGGGGACATGGCTGCCAAGCGGCACATGGTGGAGGCGAACCTTCGGCTCGTGGTCTCGATCGCGAAGGGATACCTCGGGCGGGGCCTCAGCTTCCTCGACCTGATCCAGGAAGGCTCGCTGGGACTGATTCGCGCGGTCGAGAAGTTCGACTACCGGCGCGGCTACAAGTTCTCGACCTACGCGACGTGGTGGATCCGGCAGGCCGTGACGCGGGCGATCGCCGACAAGGCTCGGACGATCAGGATCCCGGTGCACATGGTCGAGAAGCTGAACCGGGTGACCCACGTGGAGCGCCAGCTCGTGCAGCGGATGGGCCGCGAGCCTGAGCCCGCGGAGATCGCCACAGAGCTAAAGATCACCGTCCGCGAGGTCCGGGACATCCTCCGGGTTGCGCAGATGCCGATCTCCCTGGAGAAGCCGGTGGGCGACGAGGACGAGTCGGAGCTCGGCGACTTCGTCGCGGACGACCAGACCGAAGAGCCGTTCGACACCGCCACCGAGCGCCTACAGCGCGAGGACATCCAACGGGCGCTCGACGCCCTGCCGGAGCGTGAGCGCCAGGTCATCGAGCTGCGCTACGGGCTTCGCGGCCACGAGCCGCTGACGCTCGAGGAGGTCGGACGAGCGTTCGGCGTCACGCGCGAGCGCATCCGCCAGATCGAGAACAACACCCTGAAGAAGCTCAAGCAACTCCCTGAGGCACAGAGGCTCCGGGAGCTGGCGTAAGCGGGCCGCGGGCTCGCGCCCCGCCAGCGACTAGCTAGCGCTGGCGGCTGAAGCGAGTGGCGAAGCGGCCGAGCGGGGCGGTGTGCTCGCGGACCTGCGAGACCTCCACGCCGACCGCCTCCACCGCCTGGCGCATTCGCGTCACCTCCACCTCGAGCGTCTCGACACGCCGGCGGATGACGTCGAGCTCTTCCACCGCGACGGTGAGCTCGTTCGTCGACGCGGCGATGGAGCGCACGTCGGCGGCCATCTGTCCGACGATGCTCAGGGGCAACAGCGCGCCGATCGGCCGGGCGACCGCCGCGGCAGGGCGCATGAGCGCAGCGCCGGGGCGGAGCGGCGTGAGGACGAGACTCAACAGCGACAACGCAGATCAGGCTATACGCGGTGTCGGCCGCTTCGTCACAAGCGGGCCCCGGTTGGGACGGAGGCCGGCAGCGGTCGACGCCGCGGTTGGCGCCGCGGAGTCGGTCCCGCGGTTCTCGCGGTGGCACGCCCCACGCGGCCGAGGCCCCAGGCGAGCAGCGACAGGAACCCGAGCGCCAGAGAGAGCACGACCAGAGGCGCGACCGTCTTGAGCCACGGGGGGACGCCCGGCTTCTGCTCGCGCTGGAGCAGCTTGTGGTCGAAGACGAAGGCGCGGGTGAAGTTTTGCTTCGCCGCCACCGGCTTCGCCCACGGGATCTCGGGGTCCTTGGGCATGTAGATCGGCATGCCGAGCACCTCGCGGCCGTTCTGCAGCCGGATCGTCGCCTTCCAGTCTCCGTCGACCGGGATCGGCTCGGTCGTTCGGTAGACGCCGTTGCCCGACGATCGGAGGCGGTCCACGACCAGGCCGCCACCCTGCCAGGCGGTGGCGTTCAGCCAGGCCGGGCTCGAGGCGGCATCGGGTGGGTCCATTCGGACGGTCGCCGAGACCTCACGCGGATGCGCCTGGAGCTGATGGAGGCGAACGTGCGCCTGGACATTCTGCGGGGTCGTCGTCCAAAGCCCGTCGGCGAACACGGCGAGGATCGCGACGAGGGCCGCGGCGGGGATGGCGCGGGTGAGCCGCGCCGACGGAAGCTCGCCGCGGAGCGCGCACGCCATGAGCGCGCCGACGAGGCCGCCGGCGACCGCGGCGATGGTCGCGAGGATCAGCCCCTCCGGGAAGAGATCCGAACTCCATG
>Ga0111538_10014961_pt1 | contig 10212 bp, 14 predicted proteins | sample SoiMethybrSBSTD1_FD_79669 | JGI IMG/M metagenome (GOLD analysis project Ga0111538, IMG submission 79669) | Bulk soil microbial communities from a Populus tree surrounding site in Tennessee, USA - Soil MetaG P. TD hybrid SBSTD1 (version 2)... | ecosystem: Environmental > Terrestrial > Soil >... | reverse complement strand
GCCGCTTTGAAGAATCCGGTCGATCTCATCGCCTCGGCAACACCCCAGCAGTACCATCAAGCCATTCACACTTTGTTGGTTGCAGACGAAGTCGATGCGCTGATCGTGCTCTATACCTCTGTGACCATGTCCGACAACGCGGCGATAGCCGAGGGCATTCTCACGGGCATTACCGCAGGACGTGCTGCCGGCGCGAAGGGCAAACCGGTGCTCGCTTGTTGGATGGCGGAAGGGGATCATGATCGGTCCCTCATGACCAATCACGAAACCGTTCCCACCTATCGCTTTCCTGAGACGCCAGCCAACGTACTTAGTAAAGCCGCTTCCTATGTCGAATGGCGTGCACAACCCATCGGCATGGTCGCGGACTTCGATGACCTCAATCTTCCGCTGGCACGAGAAATCTGTGAGAAGGCCGTTGCGCGGCGGGGCAGCGGATGGCTGACCACCGAGGAAATACGCGCCTTGCTGGCAGCCATGCACCTCCCTATTCTTCCCGGCGGGGTGGCTCCAACGGCAGACGAAGCTGTAGGGGATGGCCGCATGCATCGGATATCCTGTCGCCGTAAAACTGGCCTCACATCGTCTCGTCCACAAAACGGAGATCGGAGGCGTTCGCCTGAATCTCCATACTGCTGGAGAGGTTCGCGAAGCCTTCGCGGCGATCCGAGAACGTCTGGCGCATGACCACAACCTGGACGCAATGGAAGGAGTGCTTGTACAGCCAATGCAAGCCGATGGGGTTGAGGTGATGATCGGCATGACCCAGGACCGATTGTTCGGTCCTTTACTCGCCTTCGGCCTGGGGGGCATCCATGTAGAGATCTTGGGCGATGTGTGCTTTCGCATCACCCCGCTCACGGATTGCGATGCGGCTGAGATGATCCGCGGAATTAAAGGCTACCGTCTCCTTGAAGGCTATCGCGGCCATCCTCCGGCCGATACCAAGGCCATTGAGGAGGTTCTCCTCCGCGTGTCGCGGCTCGTCGAAGAGGTCGATGCGATCACCGAGATTGACCTCAATCCCATCTTTGCGCTGCCGCCTGGACAGGGCTGCCGTATTGTGGACGCCCGGATTCGGGTGGGACCCGTGGAAGCCAAGGCCAACCATATATAAAGTCCGCTGTGAGTCCTCACTTTCGCAACAAAGCGACGACCGAGTCGCCGTTATGAGATCCCATTGGCCATGTCATCCTGTCATCGATGACAGGCGCGCATAAAAGATCTTCTTCACGACTTCGGCGCTGATCATGTACAGCGCGACGATCGCCATCAGCAGGGCAAGAAACGACATCGGTAACGGCGCTAATCCAAAAACACGGCCAATCGGTGTGAACGGCAGCGCAAGGGTCACGGCCACAATCCCGACCGTCGCCAGAAACAAGCCATTCGCCGGGCGGCTCCGAAGGAACGGCCGCCGGGTGCGAATCACCAGCACGATCATGGCCGCAGAAATGACTGATTCGATGAACCAGCCTGTCCTGAACTGCGCCATCCCCGCATCCAATACAAAGAACAAGGCCGCGAAGGTGAGATAATCAAATACGGAGCTGACCAACCCGAACGTCAGCATAAACTTTTTAATGAAGCCGATATCCCACCGTCGCGGACGCTGAATCAGTTCATCATCGACCGCATCCGTGGCAATCGTCATTTCGGGGATATCGGTGAGAACATTTGTGAGCAAGATCTGTTTGGGAAGCAACGGCAGGAAGGGAAGAAACAAAGAAGCTCCTGCCATACTGAACATGTTCCCGAAGTTGGCGCTGGTGGCCATGAACACATACTTGAGGGTGTTAGCAAACGTGACTCGTCCCTCGCGAACGCCGTCCACCAACACGCCGAGATCTTTGTCCAAGAGCACGATGTCCGCGGCCTTCTTGGCGACATCGACCGCGCTGTCAACGGAAATACCTACATCGGCTGCATGCAGCGCAGACGCATCGTTGATCCCGTCTCCGCTATACCCCACGACGTGCCCGGCTTTCTTGAGCGCGAGAATGATTCGTTCCTTCTGATTGGGCTCAACCTCAGCAAAAATCTGCACCTGGTTCACTTGTGCCAACAATGCCTCATCGCTCGTCTGCCGGAGGTCCGCGCCCGTCACCCTGCGCGCATTTGACAGCCCAATCTGTTCGCTGAGATGCGCCGCGACGAGATGGTGATCGCCCGTGACCAGTTTGAATGAGACGCCTAATCCCTTGAGCGACGCCAGCGTCTCGGCAATTCCCGCCTTCGGCGGATCATAAAGCACGAGAAATCCTAAAAATGTCATGTCACACTCGTGAACCTTTGAAATCTTCGATTCCCCGTCAATGTCCCGAGACGCGATGCCGATGACACGAAACCCAGAACGGCTGAGATCGGCAAAGCGCATCAGAAGCTTGTCGCGCATCGCGTCCATGCCGCACGAACTCCCACCGTCCGACTCCACTGACGAACAGACGCTCAAGACACTTGGCAAGGCGCCTTTGTGACCATGATGCACCGATCGCCGTGCGCAACGAAAATCGACAGACGCTTGCGCACAAAGTCATAGGGTTCTTCATCCAGCTTGCGATAACCGCCCAGGTCGAACACACGATGGCGCCGTATCGCTTCATCGATGGGATTCAGAAATCCTGACTCGAACATGGCGTTCAGATAGGCGTGAAAGAGGACACGTTCGCTCTCTTTTCCCTCGACGTCGATTGCGGAGTGCAGCCGCACGACGCCTTCGGTCAGCGTGCCAGTCTTATCGCAGCACAGCACGTCCATACTGCCAAAATTTTCGATCGCCGCGAGCCGTTTGACGATGACCTTTTTGAGGGCCATGCGTTTGGCGCCGTGCGCGAGATTGATGCTGATAATGGCCGGCAGCAATTGCGGAGTGAGTCCGACCGCAAGCGCCATGGAAAAGAGAAACGCATCCAAGACCGGCCGCGCCAACGCCACGTTAATGGCGAAAATGGCCATGACCAACACCAGCGTGACTTCGAGGAGTAAGTATCCAAAATGACGCACGCCTCGCTCAAATTCGGTTTCCGGGGGGCGCAGCGTCAAGCGTTGCGCGATGCTACCGAATTCGGTTCTCGTTCCGGTCCGAACGACGATCGCCCGCGCACTTCCGCTAATGACATGCGTGCCCATCCACACGCAATTCGTGCGTTGATTTAGCGGCGTGTCGACTCCGACTACGCCAACGATCTTTTCGATGGGATATGTCTCACCCGTCAATGTCGCTTCATCGACGAACAAATTTTTTGACTCAAGCACGCGACAATCCCCCGGTACGCCCGCTCCGGCTGAAAGCAAGAGGATATCTCCGGGCACAATCTCATCGGTGGCAATCTCCTGAACGGTTCCGTCCCGAACCACTTCGGCCGTCACTCGCACGATCGTCAGCAGACGTTCCACGGCATGACCGGCGCCATGTTCTTGCCAGTACCCGAGCAGGCCACTCACGAGGACAATCCCCAGAATAATGAAGGCATCGGTCGGATTTCCCAAAAAGACGGACACACCAGCGGCAGACAGAAGAATGGCAACGATCGGACTCTGAAACTGCGCCAGGAGGAGACCCACTTCTCGAAGACGGCTCTTTCGTCGCAAGTGGTTGCCACCGCCCTGAAGGAGACGCAGCTGCGCTTCCTCCCTCGTCAAACCCTCGGACGCTGTATCAAGCTGCTGCAGTAATTCTGGAAGCGGCAGGGACCAGAATGGGGTCACTGCTGTGTGAGTCGTCATAGTCGAGATCGACTGGAATATCGGTGTGTGCCAACGGCGCAACAGCATGTGATGCAGAGCGAGGCGCCCGCTCCCCTCCCTTCATCGGATGGCGAACCGTCGCATATCCAGCACAACGGATTGATCGGCCAGGAAGCTGAGTGGGCTCATAGGGGCAACCCTCAAGGTGAGAAGATCTATACGTCTCTGAACCTGTTTTGAACGAAACACGTTCGGTCTACGCGCGATCTTACCGCTTCAACCATCGGAATATTTCTCCACGCCCTTGCGGCCGCCGCTATGGCAGCGAAAGCAATCGGCAAACCGGCCGGGGCCGTGCGCGCCATTCCCTTTAGCAATCAGGCCGCGCACAGCGGCATTGTTCAGCACGGCGGGGCGCCCCGACGAGCCCTTCACCGACGCATGGCAGTCTCGGCAAGACGTCGTCCCGGTCACTCGAAAGACCAGGTCGCTGTGAGGATTGACGAGGTCCCTTAGATCATCCTGTTCCTCGGTAACGGCCGACGCCGGCGGACCATTTGCAGTGGTGCGCGTGGCATGAGGCATCCCTTCCGGATCAAGACTGAGCAACACTGCCAACAACCCGAGGCAGGTTGAGGCCAGGGCCCCCCACGTTCGTCCGATCATGTTCCTCCTCTTTGTCGCACGAACATGATCATTCTCCGGACACTCGATATTCCAAATGACAGGCGACGCACGCTTTGAGCACACCGTCCAGTTTCGGCAAAATTTGCTTGAGATCACGCGTCGGCATCACGCGACCCAGTTCCTCGGCGGCCTCATGATGGGCCATCGCGAAGTCATGATAGGCCGGGGGAAACCGTTCAGGCTGCTGTTCCGCCATCACCTGGCGATGCTTGAAAAATCCGAGATGCGCTTCGGTGAGTCCTTGCGCCCGCTCGAAATCCTCTTCGACGAGCGCCGCGACCCTGAGTCGGCGCACATCCCCATAGCAGAGCTATTCCGACGAAACACCGAAGGATGGCCGTACTCCATTGCTGAGATGCGTTGCGTCTCTGTGCTCGCATCTGTATCGACCTCACCTGGTCACTAGCGAGATTCCGCGTCGCAACAGGCGCCCTCCGCGGGACTCATGCCGCGTTCGGGACCGCGTGGCCCCATCCGTCCCATACCGTTTTCATCCATGTGACGGCCGCGCCCATGGCCTCCCGAAAAACTGCGCTCGTATTGGATGATGGCCCACATGTCATCATCGGACAGCATGCTGCCGAATCCGATCATGCCCGTTCCCGGCGAGCCGTGCTTGATCACCCAAAAGATTTCACCCTCGGTCCGATGACGCCAGAATCCGTGATGATGAAAGTTGCGAGGGAACGGATCGAGACCGGCGGAGCCGGGTCCATCTCCTCGGCCGGTTGCTCCATGGCAGATGACACAGGTGCCTTTACCTTCGTAGAGCGCTTTTCCCTTTTCAAGGGTATCGGCAGATTCAGGCAAGGGGCTCGTCAACGCGCGCGCCTGTTCGATCTGATCCGCAGGGACGCGCGGCGCCATCATGGGCCGGTCGTCTGCCCATGATGGCGCCGACGCGGTCGCGCACAGTGCCAGAACAAACAGTGAACGACCGCCGAGACTCGCTACGTTGATGAACAGAATCATGATATTCCCTGTAGCGAGATGTCGATCGCCGGCGCATGAATGATCGATTGATGGACGGTACAGCCATGCGCGACGTTCAACAATCTCTCCTGCTCTGAGGAAGAGAGTTCGGCCGGAAGATGAAGACGCAATTGAATGCGGCCAACCCGATGCGGCTGTTCGGCCATTGACCAATCCGTCTCGATGCAAAATCCTTCGGCGCGGATGCCGTGCCGGGTGCAATAGCGGGCTACAAAATACCCCACGCAGCCGGCAAGTGACGCAACAAAGAGCTCCACCGGACTCATCCCGGCATCTTGCCCTCCGTCTTCCTTAAGCTGATCTGTCGTAACGGCATGACGGCCGTTTGATAGCTCGAAGCGGCTTTCCCCCTGAAATGAGACCGTAAGTGCCATAATGCCTCTTGGACTACTGGTTTACCCGTCTATTAATCTGTTAATGAATTTCCCACTGGGTTCACTGCGATTCGCATGCCAGCAAGCCTTGGTTTACGTCGCCTGTACCGGCGTATTACTACTGAAAAGCGAATGGAATGAAGAGAAAGGCAGCACCAAGAGACGAGCCATGTCGCAAGACTCCACAGTCATTAGACCTCCGTGGTCAATCGGTAGGACCGTCCGGACGATACCAGATGACCTATCCGTCGGTGTCATCGCCATCGGATGGCAGCAGGTCTTGAAGGGATCGCTTCACGCTGGCATACCGATGGATGGAAAATGCCGCCAGGACGATTCCGACAACAATAGACATGACTCCCAGCGCTTGAATGGCGAGTGTCTCGAACATAAAACTCGCTGGAATGCCGACCACGACAAACGCCAGCGCCGTCCGGACGTATGCCAGGAATGTCCGTTCGATGGCCAACTTCGTTCGCTCCCGGGCTAAACGATCTCGAAGCTGCCCCTCCGCTTCAATCTGCATCCTGCCAGCTTGTTGTGATGACAATTTGCGTTCATCCATCTTCCTGCTGCCGATTGCTCAGAGATTGAGCCAGGTAAGAAGCCGCGTCGTGAGCCGATAGTGGGATCGCATCGGACTTTACTATTAGACGACATGCGCGCTCCAGTGAATGTCTGCGCGTCGGATGGACGTGAGGCGATCGAACGCCACCTTCGCGAACTGGACCAGGAATGGGCATCGAGCATAGAGTCCGACGCGCTATTGTGTTATTTTGCCAAGCTCCTAATGTATCGAACAAGCTGCCACACATGATCGTCCGGCATCGAGGGAAACGACGGCATGCCGGTACCAGGCGATCCATTTTTGATGATCCAATAGAGCTGCCCGTCAGAAATGTTCTTCATCATCTCGCCACACGTAAAATTTCGTGGAGGAGGGATAAGGCCGGCGCCCATCAGTCCCTTCCCGTCTCCCTTCTCGCCATGACAGAAAGCGCACGCAATTGGTTGGGCCGTCTTTAAGAAGAGCGTCTTCCCGGATTCCATGGCCTCCGGTGTAGTCGGTAAGGGATTGTTTGTTTGCAAGTATTCGGCTGGCGCAGCGACCGTCTTCCTCGGCTGCACGCACACGCTGGACGAGGCCGCCCCGGCCATCTCCGGCACGCCGTTGAACGTGACGTTGAGATAGGCCATCACATCCGCTACGCCTTGTTGTCCGATCGTGAGTCCCCAGTAGGGCATCGCGGGCGATTTCCCCATGCTTCTCCCACCATAATAGATCACGTTATACACATAGTCCGGCGGCAGTTTCTCGAACGCCATGTTCGCGTGTATGGCCGGCTTTGGATTGAGCCCCGATGCGGCAGGCCCATCGCCCCGTCCCGTCGCACCGTGGCACTGCATGCAATACTCTTTATAGATTTGCCTGCCCCGATCTACACTGGCGCGTCCGAACTCCTCGCTCTTCCATGGCTCCGCGAAGCGAAATTCCGGCAGCCCTTGGATGGCCACGAAACCGATCACGTACCGCAATCCCAATCCACTCGCGTCCGCCAAAAATTCTCCGCTATGCGGATTGAAATCCTGCGGATTCATACCGAATCGGTACAGCCAATCGACCTTGTAGCGCCGACCGGCCTTTATCAACGAAGCGCTCTGCGGCCCGCCGCTGACTTTTCCCTGCTCCTCAATCTGATGGCAACCGATGCAGGCGTGCTCGTGATACGCTTTGCGGCCAAACTCCGCTTCCATCGCGCTGAACGTGGAAAGATCGAACGTGCCGATCGCGACACGCGGATCGATGAGATGTTGCTCGAAATAGTCGGCAATCCCTTGCGCATCAATCTCGGACACCGTCATATGCTTGATGGGCGTCGGTGTCACATCCCACCGATACCCTTTCGGATAGAGCGGTTCCTCTCTTCCTATCAGCCAGTCTATGACCCATTCGCGCTGATACTTGCTGCCGGCCCACATGAGGTCAGGCGCCTTGACATTAAACCGTGACTCAGGCTTCCCTTCGAAACGGTGACACGCGGCACAGGTCTTCTGAATTAGCGTCTGAGCACGTCCGTCGTCGCCCCCAAACAGCACACGCGGGAAGGTCGCCGCGAGGACCACGAATAATACCGCCATGCCGCTGATCATGATGCGCCGTGCCTTCATTGGCTGCCTCCCTACGGGATCACTTCAACGTTTGAAGCCAACTGTGAATATCCGCAATTTCTTGCCCGCTCAATATAGTTCCCCAGGATGGCATGCCGGCACGGCCATTTAAGACCGTTTCCCAGAAGCGCGGCGCATCGGTCAGGACCTGGTTACCCGCAAGCTTCGGCCCCACGCCGCCGATACCCTGCAGGCCGTGACACGGCACACAATTTTGCCCATACAAGTTTTGACCGCGCTTCGCATTGCCTTGGGCCTTGTCGATCGAGGGGAACAACTTTGGCTCAGGCTCCTCAGCGAGGACCGGCCCCGCGTTCGGATGATAGCGAGAAGCTAAATAGGCAACGAGGACTTCCTGCTCCAATTCGGAAACCTCTGCCCCCCAGCTCGACATTTTCTTCACGATCGTTCCCCAGTGATCCCGGTCGAGCCGCTGTTGAACAATCAGTTCGATGCTATGACACACGGTACAACGCGCGGCCAGCAGACGCTGGGCGACATGATCTGTGTCCGAGGTTTCCGGAATACCTGCATTATCGGTTCGAGCACCGACGAGCGCCACCATCAGAAGACTGCCAAAGGCCCAGGCGAGCATCGATGGTATTTTCATCACGCGTCCACCCGCAGGCGAATGCGATCCATGCCGTTCCAGAGAAACCCGCCTGGGTTCCATGGACTGGTTGGCGGTTGAACATGTCCTGCGTCATCCGTGGCTCTCGCGAGAACGGTGCAAGAACCGATTTCGTTGGCCTGCCATACGAGACGCCACTGACGCCAGACGTACGAGACATCCTCGCGGAATAAGTCGGCTTGTTGCCACGTGCGCCCATCATCCGTCGAGATATCGACCGTGGCAATGCGACCCTCGCCGGTCCACGCCACGCCTTCAACGACCACCGGTCCACGGTGCACGACCATCGCGTCGGTTGGCTGTACGATCACCGATTTCACCACCATGGCTTCCACTGGAAGCATACGAATCCTATCGGCCGGCTTGCCGGGCTCGATCGGCTCGCTCGGATAGCGGTAGGCGGTGTCCATGTAATAGCCCTTCGCTTCATCCTCTTGCACGGTGAGATCGGTCAGCCACTTCATGCACGATTCCCCCATCCATCCGGGCGTGATCACACGCATCGGTGCTCCGTGCAGCAGCGGCAGTGGTTCATCGTTCATCCGTAGGGCCAGCAACGTATCCTGATGCAGAGCTTTGGATAAGGGGATGCTCCGAATGAACATGGGCGTGCGTTCGGACACCGGTCGATCCGCTCCTTGCATGTGCACGTGACGCGCGCTGGATTGGATGCCCGCCCTTTGGAGCACATCGCGCAGCCTCACCCCGGTCCACCGCGCATTGCCGACAGCGCCTCGCTCCCACTGCACACCGGGTGTTTGGGGTCGGTAAAAGGCTCGTCCGTTGCCGCTGCATTGCAGCACAGCCGTGACCGTAACTTCTTCGAATTGTCGAAGGTCGCCCAAGCTTAAGGTGAGTGGACGGTCGACGAGTCCCTGAACGCGCAGCTGCCAGGCGGACGCGTGCGCAAGATCGCCTGCTGGGGGCCCGAAATGGCTCCGAACGAAGAACCGATGATTGGGAGTGAGCCAAGAATGGAAGGAGTCAACCGGAGTTTCCGCATCGAGTGGTCGAGGAACGCGTCCGATGAGCGGTTGTTCCGAGTCTGAATCGACCTCGGCCAATTGGTCGCGGCTGAGTCCAAATGCGAGAGGTCCGGACAGGCAGAGTCCAACCGTTCCGCCTATTGCATTTAGAAGAAACTCTCGTCGCGATAGATCATCGTGTTGGTTCAACCACATCCCTTCATTTCATCCTTTTCTAAACCCGATTGTTTGAGCTCAGCCCATAACTCGTCAGATCCTCACCTGGGCTTCGTTGTGTACAAAGTTCGGGTATAGGAGGCCCAACGGTCCCCATTGTAGGCACGCTTATTGATCATAGACTTGCCTCGCGCCACAGGCAGGAGCAGGCCCATTCAAGCCGATAAATTCGCCGCGGTCATCCACGACAGGCGCGCCAGGCGTGTGAGTCGATAATAATTCCACCGCTACCGCCAAGCCGTTCTGGCCTGTATGAAATAGGAGATCATTCGTCCCGATTATCTGGCCGACTCTCTTCAATCCTCCCACCGGAACGCCCGCTTTTGTCTTCGTTATCATCGTTCCCCCTTTTGGAAGGCCTAAAACTCCTAATATCGAAATAACGTACTCATTAAAACGTGCCGAGTTTCCGGCTCGATGCGGTACGCAACCACATCGATGCCCCGATGGTTTTCAGATCGCGACCAAG
>Ga0111538_10014960_pt1 | contig 10212 bp, 5 predicted proteins | sample SoiMethybrSBSTD1_FD_79669 | JGI IMG/M metagenome (GOLD analysis project Ga0111538, IMG submission 79669) | Bulk soil microbial communities from a Populus tree surrounding site in Tennessee, USA - Soil MetaG P. TD hybrid SBSTD1 (version 2)... | ecosystem: Environmental > Terrestrial > Soil > Tree... | reverse complement strand
TTGGCCGCGTCCTCCGGGACCAATGACGCCGAGCAGAACCCGGTCGTTGGCTCCCAGCACCTTATTCCAAGAGCTGGCCGTTAGTCCGGCGCCAATCATGGCGGTGCTTCGAGCAAATTGCCTCCGCGAAAGAGAACGTTTGGTGGAGCGCTCGGTGGTTTTCATCGTTTTGTTCCCTTTTTTTGAAAATCGTCCTCGTCGTCGTCCTCGAAGAAAGGTCGAGCACGACGAAGTGTGGCGAGGACGAGGAATGATGCTGAACAAGGCTTCCTCGTCCGGCCTGGTGCTCGCAACAGAAAAGAAGCTCGCTTACCTGGCTTCAGACCCGGAGGTTGCGGCGCTTGACCTCCTCAGCGATGTAGCGCGCCGTTCTCACGGCCAGCGCCATGATCGTCAATGTCGGGTTCTTCTCAGGATATGTGGTGAAGGCACTGCCTCCTACCACGAATAAATTCTTCACCTCGTGTGCCTGGCAATATGAGTTTAGGACAGACGTTCGCTTGTCCAGGCCCATCCGGACTGTTCCAGCTTCATGGCTTCCGAAGCCTGCCGGTGCATCGAGGGTATTTGTAATCAGTCGGGCACCGGCGGCGTGCAGGATCTCGTGCGCTTTCTCCACCGTGTCCTTCCACAGCGCCACATCGTTCTCGCAGAAACGAAAATGCAGGACAGGGATCGGAATTCCCCAGGCGTCGAGATGGTTGGGATCGACGGTGACACGGTTCTCCGGGCGCGCCTGAGCCTTCCCCCAACCTCCCATTTGCACGAAGCCCGGCTGCATGCCTCTCACCTGTTTCTTGTACGCGCCGCCGAAGCCTTCCAGCAATCTTGCATGGTTGGGAAATAAGAAACCGGCATAGTTGAGCTGGTAGTGGAATCCGCCACTGTAGCCGTTCTTCTTCCCTGAAAGGTGATTAAAGCGTGGAATGTAGGTGTGATCCGTTGCGCCGTCGTTGTTGACAGGTTTGGTTCCGACCAAATCCTGAAGATAGCCGATGACATTGGCAGCAACGTTGCCGTGAAGGTAGCGGCCCACCATGTCGTTGGAATTGGCCAGGCCGTGAGAAAACTGTGACGATCGCGAGTTCAACAGCAGTCGTGCGGATTCCGGTGCTCCGCAGCAAACGGCAAAGATGGAGGCTTCGATTTCCTCTTCCTTTCGAGTAGAGGCATCGATGACCGAGGCACTTTTCACCCGGCCTTCGCGATCCACCTTGAGCTCTCGCACAATCTTGTTGGCCAGCAGTGTGAAATTCCCCGTCGCTAGTGCCTTCGGAAACATGGACACCGGCGTGCTGAACACCGCGCCGACGTCGCATCCCTCCATGCAGCGGCCGCAGTAGTGGCAGGGAGGCCGATTGTCATATGGGCGCGTAAGAACCGCCTTGCGGGCCGGGATCATGCGAATGCCCATCTTGCCGCAGGCGCGTTTTACAATCTGCTCGCTGCAGCGCAGGTTTAACGGCGGCAGGAATTCCCCGTCCGGAATGACGTCCAGATTTTCGCGCGAGCCAGTCACGCCGATCATCTTCTCGACATGGGAATAATCCGGAGCCAATTCCTGGTAGGTAAGTGGCCAATCTTCTTCAATGCCTTCGAGACTGCGTTCCCGGAAGTCCCGCTCCGCGAAGCGCAAGCAGACCGCATTCCAGTGAATGCTGCGGCCACCGACCGCGCGAATCCGATCAACGCTGATGTTGTCGCAGTCTTCATAGCGAATCGATTCCCGAACTTCTTTCGGGTAAGCCGGGGGAGGCGTTCCAGGTCGTCGCCGGCCGCGAAACGGCAGCTCGTAAGGCCAGGCATGATATTGAAACTCTTCAAACTTCATCACACGCCCGGCTTCAACGAGTGCGACCTCGGCCCCAGCCTCTGCCAGTTCCTTAGACAAAACGCCTCCGGCTGGCCCGGATCCGATGACACAAACATCAAACGCCATAGAGACTCCGTAAGATAACAATGAAGCCGTGGCTCGATCTGCCGCGGTTTTCGCCAGCAGATCTGGGATTCTAAGAGCTCCCACGGCTTGCGCCGTGGGCTAACGATCTGCCGGCTTGCCTTCGTCGTTTTCCCGAAACCGAGGCGAATCGCTACGGCCTTGAAGTGCTCGCTCGTGTTGCCCATTCCAGCGACATACATCTGAAGTGAGTATTCAGACTTCCCTGAGCCCCGGAGGGGCAAAAGATTCGTAACCCACGGCGTAAGCCGTGGGTCCGGAATTGCGAAAATGCAACTAGTCCCGGAGGGACGAAAGAACCTCCACCCTACTCCCAAATGTATCTTTCGTCGTAGTCGATCTCATGCTTCTTCAGATACTCCAAAAACTCCTCCTGAAACGTTTTCCTTCGGTAGTGTTCCTCTTGATCGGCGATGTACCCGAAAACTGCACCCGCGCTGGACTTGCTGACACTGAACGCGCCGTATCCAGTTTGCCAGGCAAATTTAGATCGTGCTGGCCATCGATCGTGGATCCATTTCGACGAATTAGTCTTCAAGATTCGCATTGCATCTGACAAAGACAAGCCCGGTGGGAATTGAACCAGCAGGTGCACATGATCAGACGTTCCGTTGATGATCGATGTATTGCCATCGAGTTCTCGCAGGATTCCCACCATGTAAGGGGTAAAGTTGCGCCTTCAAGCCTGTGTCGATGTGCGGTAGTCGATCCTTCGTGCTGAAGATAATGTGGGTCAGGAGATTGGTAAAGGTGTGTGCCATGTCTCGACCTTTCCTTTCTGACCCGCGAATTCTTTCGCCCCTGCCGGGGCTTGGGCGTGCCGCTAACGAGTTCCCAGGGCTTACGCCGTGGGCTAAGACTCTACCGCCCCTACCGGGGCTGGTCGTCTGTCGATCTGTCGCGCCGACCGCCGCTGGTCTGATCGCTCCCGACTCCCCACGGCTCACGCCGTGGGCTATTGATCTATCGTGCCTACCGGCACTTCCCTGTCGGCGAAAGAATCACTCTTCCGCTCCATGCCGGAGAGGCCTATCTCTATTGAGCCGGCAGTTGGTATCCCGCCTTGTTCATCTTGATTCGGTAAAGGTTTCCGCCGGCGGTCACATAGAGCGTCTTGCTGTCGTCGCCACGACCGAACCCGACGTTGGTGGGAAGCAGGGATGTGGGGATGCGAGCCAGTTCTTTGCCCTCCGGAGAATACACGTAGATACCCGGGCGGCTAACGGCGCGGACTGCAACGTAGAGGTTGCCTTCTGCGTCAGTCACCAAACCATCGGGCCCGTCCTCGGGGGCATAGTCGATCAAGACCTTCCGGAACTTGGCGGTTCCATCGGCATTGAGATCATAAGCCAGCAGCGCCATTCGGCCTTTGAGCACCGGTGTTCCATCCGGAATGCGAAACATGCCGGTGGTCCCATTATCGTTGGAAACTACGTAGAGCGTCTTTTGGTCGGGTGAGACGGCCACGCCGTTGGCCTTGCCTGCGTCTGTAATGATGCGGTGCAGCGAGCGATCCGGGTCAATTCGGTAGACCGCGTTGAACGGTTGGTCCACGGGCTCATATCCCAGATAGCGGGGATCGCTGAAGTAGATCCGGCCTTTCAAATCGATCGTGATGTCGTTCGGGGAATTCAAGGGGCGGCCTTCGAAGAGCGCCGCGAGAATCTCGCTCTTGCCGGTTTTCATATCCGTGCGCGTCACGCGGCGTCCCCCGTAGTCCGAACCCTCGGCCACCACCATTCGTCCTTGGGCATCGAACTTGATTCCGTTGGACATGCCACTGGGAGAGCGATACACAGAAGTCTTGCCAGTCTTCGGGTCGAACTTCATGATGTGGCCAGCCTGCATTCCGGAGATAGCCGTGAAGGTGATGTCGCTGAAGTAGATCGTTCCGTCCGGGGCTGCCGCTGCGCCTTCCGTCAAAACGCCGCCAGTGAACAACTGTTCCAGCTTGGATCCCGACGGCAGGACGTCGGGCGAGCCGCTGGGTGGCGCCGCGTTCTGTGCAAATGCTAGGGTGGTGTTCAACAGCAGGAGGGTGATCAGTCTCTGGAGCATGGTTGTCCTTTCATTCATTTGAATTGAGAGCGAAGTAGTCTTGAGAGTGGCGAACCTGTCCTGCAGCTACGTTCCGAGAAGCGAATTGACTGACTGGATAAGTTGGCGGCCGGTCACAGCGTGGTGGCCCCCTCACCCCCAGCCCCCCTCCCGCGTTGGGGCGAAGAGAGCCTACTTTTTCTGAAGTTCGATTCCCCCACGAGTCTGTCGGTAGTCCGCTTTGCTACGTCAAAATTTCCCGGATAACGTGCCCATGTACGTCGGTCAGCCGACGGTCGATACCGTTGTGACGGTATGTTAGTTTCTGATGATCGATCCCCATGAGATGGAGAATTGTGGCATGGAGATCGTAGGAGGCCGTCGCGTTCTCCGCGGCTTTCCAGGCCCACTCGTCGCTTTGGCCATGGGACACCCCTCCCTTGATTCCTGCGCCGCCCAGCCAGGTGACAAAGGTGCCGCCGTTGTGGTCACGGCCGGAACTGCCCTGGCTGAATGGCATTCGTCCAAACTCAGTCGTCCAGATCACCAGCGTGTCTTCCAGCAGGCCGCGGGCCTTGAGATCTTTGAAAAGTCCCGCCACGCCGGTGTCGGTGCGTTTGGCGATGAAGCCCAGCTCGGAAACAATGTTGCTATGGTTGTCCCAGTTGCCCGAGGCACCATTGGTGCCGCTCCACACCTGAACGAAGCGCACACCCTGTTCCAGCATGCGGCGGGCGATGAGACAACTGCGGCCGAAATCTTCCGTGTCTTTCTCGTCCAAGCCGTAAAGCTTACGTGTCGCATCCGACTCTTTCGAAATGTCAAAGACCCCGGGGATGCTGAGTTGCATTTTTGCGGCGAGCTCATACGAAGCGATGCGCGCTTCGAGGCGCGAGTCGCCCTGCCAATGGGAGAGATGCTCGCGGTTGATCTCACCCAAGAGTGACAATCCTTCTTCCTCGCTTTCCTTGGTAATGTAGGCTGCCGATTTCGGGGCAAACAGATCGTTGATCGGAACAGGGGCCGTGGCTCTGACCAATGTGCCTTGATGTGCCGCCGGAAGGAACCCGGAAGAAAAGCTGCCCTGGCCGTTGTAGGGGAGACCGCGCGAGTCGGGCAGGACGACAAAGGCCGGCACATTCTCGTTCAGTTTCCCTAAGCCGTAGGAGAGCCAGGCGCCCATACACGGGAAGCCGGGAAGCGTGAATCCAGAATTCTGCTGATACACCGCAGGGCCGTGCACATTGGTCTTGCTGGTCATGGCCATCAGGAATGCCAGATCGTCAACGCACGTGGAAATCTGCGGCAACACCTCGCTCACCCACCGCCCGCACTGGCCGTGCTGCTTCCAGGTATAGGGGCTCTTCATCACGATGAATCCGGGTGAGCCCGTCACCGATTCCACTTTCTGCCCCGGACCCGGATCAAATTTCTGGCCGCTGTATTTGATGAGTCCCGGTTTGTAGTCAAAAGTATCCGTCTGGCTCACGCCGCCATTCATGAAGAGCTGGATGACCCGCTTGGCTTTGGCGCGATGATGGAGTCCGCCATTGAGATCCGGTCTGCTGCCGAGTGCTGCTTGAGCCCGCAATTCGTCCTGCAGCATCAAGTGCGATAGTGCGAGAGCTCCAAATCCGCCGCCAATTGATCCAAGAAATTGGCGACGGGTGTGGGGATTCGGATTCGTGAGAGACTTGCTTAACTGGTCAAACATGATGACTCCTCAGAGAGTGTCGCCCTCCTTGCACAGGGAGGAGGTCAGAGGAAGGTTTTCGCGGATAGCGACCTCCTAACCCCCCCCAAGTCCCCCTTGTCCAAGGCGGGACGGTGCTTTCAGAAGTGGTCGCTCGCAATCTCCTCAATTCACGAACATGAACTCGTTGCCATTCAGCAGTACCCGGCAAGTGTTGGCCATACCGTGTTTCGTCGCATAGCCCAATAGCGCCTTGGCTTCAGTTGCTGTGGGCGGGCGGCCCCAGGCTAGCCCGCATGCCGAATCAATCTGTGTGGCCAAATCGGGGCTGATCTTACCCACTCGCAACGCAAAATGCTCAGCTTGCCGAACGATGAAACGATTATTCCACATGGTCAGTGCCTGGAGTGCCGTCACCGAAGTGTTGCGAACTGGCGATAACTGCGACGCGTCGGGACAGTCCAGCGAATCCATCAGAGGATCGGTCACCGTACGGAATACATAACGATAGATGCTCCGGCGAAAACTTGCGGGGCTGTCCACGTCAAAGCGGTTGTAATCGATGATGGGGGTGACGCCAACATTTGGGTCGTCGTAAAAGAACTGCTTCACCGGCGGACCGCCCATCGTCAAGTCTAGCTTGCCCGTCACCTGGAGCAGGGAGTCCCGCACGGATTCCGCGTCCAACCGAGATCGGTTCATCCGCCACAAATACTGATTCTCAGCATCCACCTGCGCGTAGGCTGCGTTGCCTTGCGATGACTGCAAGTACACCGAACTGGTGAGAATCAAACGATGCAGTTTCTTGAACGACCCTCCGTTCTCGAGAAACCAGGTCGCGAGCCAATCCAGCAACTCGGGATGGCTTGGCGCACCACCCATACGGCCGAAATCGTTGGGTGTGTTCACCAGACCGCGGCCAAAGTGATAGTGCCAAACTCGATTGACGATGGAGCGCCAGGCAAGGGCGTTCCTGGGATCGGTGATCCACTCAGCTAGTGCAACACGCCGTTCGCCTTCACGATTGATGTCTTCCAGTTTGAAGTCGGTGCCGAGCCCAGACACTAGCGAGAGCGTTCCGGGTGAGACCTCTTCGCCTGGAGTTGTGATTTCGCCCCGCTTCAGAAGATGAATAGGTCGTGGCACGCCCCGGCTTGGATGAAAGTTACCGGCATCCGCAAAGTCGCTGGTTCCGGCATAGACCATCTGCGACGGGGGGAGCTCCGCCAACTGCCGGTTGATGACCGCCACCTTGCTTTCCACGACGGCGAGCTCAGCTCGCAGAGCGGGTTCCAGTAAAGAAGCAGCCAGCTTCTTCCGAGCCTCTTTCGATTTCTTAATATCAAGATCCAGCTCCCAGCGCTGGCTGGAAGTACCCAGGAACTTCAACATATCCGTTGAGGAAGCGGGCTCGCCGTTCGCTGCCGTTAGTTTCAAAAGGCTAGACGCTCCATCGACCAGGCTGGCTTTGCTCCATTGCGGCGGATTCTCCACTGAATCCTGCGCAGCCACCTTCGCATCGGCTGTCATGTTCTTCTCTCCCGAGAAGGCCAACAGCTCAGCCAGTGCGAAGAACCAGTAGCCAGATTCCTTGTCTGGCGACGGGAAAGCGGTGACTCGTAAGTACCTGCCTGCCAGGCCGATGTTCTTAATCGCAAAGGGCACAGAGCCAGGATTCGGAATGGGTTCTTCACTGTGATCGGCAATCGTGTGACGGCTCACGAACAAGGAATCATTCGAAAGGTCGACACGGAACTGGGCCGGAAATCCGAAGCCGGGCACGGAAGCATACTGTGCTGGAACCAGGTAAACCTGATCGATGGAAACTGTCTTCCCGAAATCCACCTGTACCCATTTCGCCTTGTCGGCAGGGGAGGAAACCTGGCTCTGATATCCGAGGCTCTTGCTTGCGAGCTGGGGCGCCGGCTTTTCGAGGGCATCGAGGTCTTGCTGAAGTTTCTGGATGCGGGCGTCGAGTTGCTGAAGTTCAGGACTCGCGAGAGCGGCGGCCAATTCTTCGATCTTGCCGCGCCTTTCATCGAGTGTCCGCTTCTCTCGCAACAAAGACTGCCTCTTGATGTGTGTGGCCGGATCGCGATCATAAGGCCGGTCGGCGCGATCGACACCGGCGAAAACGGCCTGGAGCCGGTAATATTCCTTCTGTGAAATCGGATCGAACTTGTGGTTGTGACAACGTGCACAGTGAACCGTTGAGCTGATGAAGGTGGACATCGTAGTCATCACCATGTCATCCCGATCCAATGTCTGGGCCCGCTTCTTGTCAATCGTATCGTCCACGATCGACATCATCGAGCTTTCATCAAACGGTCCCGTGCCGATGAAGCCTGTGGCGACGGCAGCGTCCGGCTGGTCTGGAAACATGACATCACCAGCGAGTTGTTCCTTCACGAAGCGCGCATACGGCTTGTCTTCGTTGAACGAACGAATGACATAATCGCGATATGGCCACGCATTGTCGCGAGGTCGATCCTGATCATGACCGTGACTGTCCGCATAGTGCGCCACGTCCAGCCAGTGGCGGGCCCAGTGCTCCCCGTAGCGCGGGCTCGCGAGCAAGCGATCGACAACTTTTGAATAGGCGTCTGGCGCATTGTCGGCGAGGAACGCCTGAATCTCCTCCGGGGTCGGAGGCAGCCCGGTCAAATCATATGTAACTCGACGCAAGAGCGTGCGCTTGTCGGCCGGCGGTGAAGGTTGGAGTTTCTTTTCCTGAAGCTTGGCCAGAATGAAACGATCGATGGGCGTGCGGACCCATGAGGCCCCTTTCACCTGGGGCGGCACTGCCTTCGTGAGGGGGCGGTAGGCCCAGTGAACGGACTGAGCGGCGTACCCCTTGGGATCGAGGCCTTCAGGCCAGACCGCGCCTTGATCGATCCAAGCCCGCAGCAACCCAGTGTCTGCAGGTGAGAGCCGCTCTCCCTTGAGTGGCATCACGAGATCGGGTTGCAGACCGGCCACGAGGCGAATCATCAAACTTTCGGTGCTGTGGCCTGGCTTGAATGCGGGTCCCGACAGGCCCCCTTTGGCGGCAATGGCCTTCACGTCCCAACGCAATTGGTTCTTTTGCTCGTTCGGCCCGTGGCACGAATAACACTTGCCGGCCAGAATCGGGCGAATGTCTTTCACGAAATCCACTTTTCGGGTGGCTGGAGGTGGTAGAGAGAGACTGCTCACATCGCCGGTCTTGACAGGTTGTGGATCTCCACTTGTTTTCTGTCGGGATTGTAAAGCCACTCCTACCGGCCATTCCGCGCCTTGGTCAATCCAGGCTCGCAAGAGAGCCACCTCTTCCGTGGTGAGGGGATCTCCCTGTCCCTTGGGGGGCATTTCGAGCTCTGGCACGAGACGCGCGGCCAGATGAATCAAACGACTGCGATCACTTTTGCCGGGAAGAATGTCTGTCCCCAGGTCTCCACCTTTGAGGGCGCGCTCATGGTCGTCCAGGCGCAGCCCGCTCATGGATACGTCGGCGTTGTGGCATTTCAAACACGATTGTTCGAGGATGGGTTGGATGTCTTTGACAAAGTCGACCTGACGGGTGACAGCGGCGGGCAGCTTGGAAACATCCACGGCCTGAGCCAACGCCACAGGGGAGGCGGCCAGCAGCAATCCACAAAGACCCAGACCGATCACCCGCGAAGCGTCACTGCATATTCGCTTCACGCTCGTGCTGAAATTCATAGAGAGACAGAGAATGGCGCGAGACCCAATTGAGAAGAGTGAGAATTTTATCAAGAAATGAGGTGGTTCCGAGCGAAAATGTCGGGCAGACCTGACACAGAGTCTTCTCAGACTCAGTAGCGAATTTCTAGTATCTGCTATGAATGTGAGATTGGGTAGTGGAAACCTCCGGCTCAGCGCGAAGCAGTCATCCGCGAATTCGCTATGGCACTCTGGGTGGGCCGAGCCTTTTTTCCTAAAGCAACCAGGTGTAACACTATGGAGAGATATTGGATGCGCCTCGGAACGACGGCATTGCTGGCAATAGTCTTGGTTTGGGCGGTCCTTCCCGGCACTGAGGCCGTCCCACAAATGCCGACAGCGACTCTGGAGCTGATCGAGGTTGAAGGGCAGCCTTTGGCAGCCAACGCCGAGCGTCTGGTTCAAGCCTTGGAGTTGCTGGGAACCCCTCTTCCCAGTGAAACCAGAAATGCGTTGCAAGCAGCCGGTCGGGCTCGGGACGCCCGAAAGATTCAGGAAGTGCTGGACCGCCAGGTTCTCTTTGCCGTTCATTTGAATCCCGAAGTTCGAGTCAAAGTCACGCGCGGCCCCGCGCCAGCAATTCTTCAACAGAGCGGCTTCACTCCTTTCCTGGTCAAAGTCCTCAACGAGAGCACGTCCACGCTTCCGCTCAGGATCACGAGTCCGCAGTCTGGCCCTGTCTATGCCGGTGTTGCCAAGCTCAGCATGGAGAGAGAACGGCAGGAGCATCTGCGCGAGAACGAAAACGTCAACCGGGATGATCGTTTTCTTCAGGTCGAAATGTTTTCTGCGCCACCCATGA
>Ga0111538_10014959_pt1 | contig 10213 bp, 7 predicted proteins | sample SoiMethybrSBSTD1_FD_79669 | JGI IMG/M metagenome (GOLD analysis project Ga0111538, IMG submission 79669) | Bulk soil microbial communities from a Populus tree surrounding site in Tennessee, USA - Soil MetaG P. TD hybrid SBSTD1 (version 2)... | ecosystem: Environmental > Terrestrial > Soil > Tree... | reverse complement strand
GCGTGCGACGTCAGTCGCTCCGCTGGCCCACCGCCGCTCGGGATGCGGAAAATGTCGGCATTCCCATGGAGAGTGGAATCGTACAGCACCCATTTTCCATCCGGCGACATCCTCATCATCTCGATGATCTGATTGCCACTGGTCAGAGCGGTTGCTGAAGAAATATCCACCGGTCCGCGCGACGGAATCGGCATCGACCACAGGTTCGCCCGCGCCGAGTACGCCGTATAGGCCAGGCGTCTCCTGTCGGTCGAAAAGGCAATTGACTGCGCCCCGAGACCTGTCGTGACACGGACCGCTGCACCACTTACGTGACCGTCTTCTGAAACGTCAACGGAGTAGATATCGCCGATTCCCTGATGATTCGACACGAAATAGAGGCGCCTGCTGTCTGGCGACCAGACCGGACTGAGGTTCTGGGCCTTGCCATTCGCAATCTCGATCGCCGGGCCGCCCATCGTCGGAAGCACCACGATCGCACTCGGTGCAACGTTTCCAAACAACCGCCTCGGTCCGAGCCAATTGCCGGACACACAGGCAATCCACGTCCGATTGGGTGACCAGTCGCAATGATGCAATTCGTCCGAGGACTGGGCGGAGAGCTGGCGCCGCGCGCCGCCGTTGAGCGGCACGATCGTGAGCGAGCCACCGTGGGCGATGGCAACCTCCCGGCCGTCTGGCGACCACGCTGCACCGAAGACCCAGACGCCGGAAGGCGAGTCCAAGCGTCGCGTGGCTCCGCCGAACGCCGATGCCACGAAGGCACCCTCGGGGGTGACGAACAGGATGTGACGTCCATCCGGCGACCAGCGGGGCTGAGACGGTCGATCGCCGGCGCCATTCGCGAGTGGCATGGCGGGACCACCCGAAACCGGACGCACGAAGATCCGCATGGCGTAGGCGTTGCCGCCGCTGTACGCGACGAACCTGCCGTCTGGCGAAATCGCAGGATCGACCTCGATCTGCCCCTCCGCCGTCAGCAGGCGCGTGTCCCCGAGGCGCAGCGGCGAGGCGGCGTCATCGACCGGTGGCGGATCGCCGCGCGTTTGAAGGCGGGGTGCATTCGCCAGCTCCACGCGCCAGAGTGCGACTGCCGCCAGCGCCGTCACGATCGCGACCGCCAGCACGACATGAACTACGCGCGGGCGCGGGACGGGGCTGGCCGCGCCGGTCCCGGAGACGCCGCTCGCCAGCTGCCCGATTTCGTCGGCCATGTCTCTCGTGTTCTGCCATCGCTGATTGGGGTCCTTGGCGAGGCAGCGTCGAATAAGGGGCTCCAGCGCACGTGTTGCTTCCGCCACGCTTGCGGGAATTGGCGCGGGGTCAGTCGTCAAGATGGCGGCAACGAGGTCGGCTCGGCTTTCCGCGTCGAACGCCTTCCGCCCCGCGACCATCTCATACAGAAGCGCACCAAACGCAAAGATGTCCGTGCGGTGATCGACCTCCTGCCGTTGCAGTTGCTCAGGCGACATGTATTGGATCGTTCCGGCGAGAGGCGTCGCCGCCAGAGGAGGATGGCTCGCGACCGAGCCCCCGTCCGTCGAGAACATCGCGTTGTGCAGCGTCGCCAGCCCAAAATCGAGCAGCTTCGTCCCTGAGCTGGTGAGCATGATATTGCCCGGCTTCAGGTCACGATGCGTGATCCCGGATTCGTGCATGGCAACCAATGCATCGGCGATCTCGCTGGCGTATTGGAAGACGTCGGTGGGAGACAGTGGACCTCTCGCAAGGCGTACGGCAAGGGTCTCCCCCTCGAGGTGCTCCATGACAAGGAACTCGGTCTTGCCGTCCTGCCCGACATCGTGCAGCACGCAGATGTGAGGATGCCGCACAGCGGCGACTGCCTGTGCCTCCTCGACGAAACGCTCCCGCAGATAGGCATCGTCCGCAAGGTGACGTGGCAGGATCTTGAGCGCAACAGGACGGCGTAAGCGCACGTCGGTCGCCCGGTACACGTCGCCCATCCCGCCCGAGCCAATTCGCGCATCGACACGGTAGGGACCCAATTGGCGGCCGATCAGGGAGTCCGAGTCGGCAACGATGGCCGCGGCCAGGACGTCGATCGCGGGGGACGCCATGAACGCCTCGGCGTCCGAGTGACAGCTGAGCAACGACTCGATTTCGAGCCGAAGGGGCTCATCCTCGGCACAAGCGTTCGCCAGGAATGCTTGACGCTCATCGGGCGGTCGCCTCAGCGCCGCTTCGATGATCTCGGAGATTTCCTTCCAACGGTCTTTGTCGCTCATGAGGACCGCGTCGAAATTGTCCCCCAGTCGCGGCACTCCGAGGCGAGAAATCTCGCTCATAGGAGTGGAGGGCTCCATGAAACGGAATGCGCGGACGGCGTCTTCAGGACGACCGATACCCACTCTGATTGTCTTAAGCGCAGCCGTGCTGATGAGCGTGGCGCTCGGGCATGTCGTTGTGACTGGACAGCGGCCGACGATGCTCGGCGACGAGACAGTTGGCGAGAACCGCTTGGCGTCGACCGCTGAACGAAACGAGGGCCGACGATTGTTTCGGCAAGAGACGTTCGGAGGGAACGGACGGACCTGTGAAACCTGTCACAGCCGGAGCACAGGCACGCTGTCGCCCGCTGATGTCCAGAAGCGATTCGCCGACAACCCGAGCGATCCGCTCTTCCTCCACGATGGTCTCGACGATGGCGTCTCCGGTACTTCGCGGATCAGCGAACACGCCACCATTCGCGTCGTCCGTCCACTCCCACCCAACGTCAAGATCGCCGAGGATCCATCGGCCACGAGCGTTGTGTTGCTGCGTGGAATTCCCACGACGCTCAACACGCCGGCGTTGGATCCGGCGCTCATGTATGACCTTCGCGCCAGGTCGCTGAGCGATCAAGCACTCGGTGCGATCCACGATCATGCCCAGAATACGGTGGAGCCAACCGAGGAGCAGCTGGCGCTGATTGCGGACTTCCAGCGCACCGACAAGCGATTCTTTTCATCCGATGTGCTGCAAGACTTCGCGAGCGGCGGGCCTGCTCCCGTTTTGCCGCCGGGGAAAACGGCGTCCGAGCAGCGCGGCCGCCTGATGTTCGTCGAGACGGAGTTCACTCCAGGCTCCACGAAGGGCATCTGTGCCCTGTGTCATGCCGGTCCGATGCTCAATCAAACCAGCCGGTTCAATTTCGGCGCGCCGCCCGGCGCGCGCATCGCCAACATCGGCGTCAGTGACCGGAATCTCTTGAACCTGCCCGTCTACACGTTCTTGATCGACGACGGCGCCGGAGACGTGCGGACGGTGACGACGTCCGATTTGGGGATCCCGTTGACCAATCCCCGTCCCCCCGGTGTGCCGCCGCCGTTCGTTCGACACCCGGCGTTCTTCGCCGGCTTCTTCAAGATTCCATCGCTCTGGGGAGTGAGGAAGACTGCCCCCTACTTCCACGACAACAGCGCGAAAACTTTGGAAGAGGTCGCCGCCTTCTACACGAACCTGTTTTCAAACAATCAGGATTTCCCGGTGCAACTCACGTCTCAGGACGAGGCGGATATGGTCGCCTATCTGAAGTTGCTTCGGTAAGGGCGGAAATTCATGTACGGCCTTTATGGAGTTGGCGGAGGACGCGATGATGAGACGTCTCGTGCCGCTTATCGTTATGCTGCTGTCGCTTGCGTGCGGCAATGCGCCGACGTCGCCGAGCTCGAGCCTCCAGCTGCCGACCGCCCCCCCGCTGCCGCCCGGTGTGCCGAACGGCCCTCCGAACACGATGCGTGGTGAGGTGTGGGATACGACGAATCTGCCGATTTCAGGCGCGCAAGTGCAGGTGATTGCGCCGAGCGGTGGTCCTGTCGCCGTGACGGACGGAAATGGGCAATTCAGCATGCCGTGGCCGTTTTCGGGGACCGTGACCGTGCGGGTGTCAAAGGAGGGGTTTCACGCGCGCGAGAGATCCGTGCCGGAGCCAGGCGCCCCGAGATATCCCGTGCACCTCGGGTTCGAGCTGGAGGCGATAGACGCGCCCATCATCGTTGCCGGGACGTACGACGTGACATTCACTGCCGCCAATGAGTGCACGCAGCTTCCGGCCGTCGCGCGTCAGCGGACCTACTGGGCACACGTGTACCCCAACGGACGTCGCCGATTCTCCGTGGAACTAGTTGGTGGCGATTTTCCTTACGGCAGTGTCATTACAGCGGAAGTCCGTGAAGAACCGACCCGAACGCTCGCTATCGACATCATGACCGAACCCGATTGGGTGAACCCAGGCATCAGCCTCGTCGAGCGGGTCGGATCCGACATGCTCTTGGAGCTCACCGGATCGGCGGACCTTCCGCTTGGGGCGCAGAGCGCGACTGCCGCGTTGGACGGCACATTCGCCACGTGCGCGGCCCAATCGGCACCCGCAGACGGGCCGTATCGCTGTCCTGCTTCGCCGACGACGTGTCGCTCAGCCAATCACCGCTTCGCCTGGACGCGCCGATAACAGTGTGCCCCTCTGAAGTTGCTCCACTAGTTCCAGCAATCGCAGCATAATCTCCGGCACGCGACACGCGCCGGAGGAACGACATGGCCGATGAGCTGAAGCTCCTGGTCAACGCCAGGACGTGGACCATCGCAGCGCCGCCGGATACGCCGCTGTTGTACGTGCTGACGAACGACATCGGCTTGAACGGGCCGCGCTTCGGTTGCGGGCTCGGGCAATGTGGCGCGTGTTCTGTGCTCGTGGATGGCGTGGAGACACGATCGTGCATCACACCCACGTCGCGAGTGGTGGGGAAGTCGATCACGACGCTCGAAGGGCTGCCGGCCTACTACGCCGCCCGCATGAAAGTCAGCCCAGCGCCCGAGTTGCACCCACTGCAGGAAGCCATGATCGCCGAACAGGCGGTGCAGTGCGGCTACTGCTTCAACGGGCAGATTATCAAGGGCGCGGAGCTGCTGTTCAAGACTCCACAGCCGACCGAGGCGCAGATCCGGTCGGCGATGAACGGCCACATCTGCCGGTGTGGAACGTATCCGCGGATCATGTCCGCGATTCAGCGCGCCGCGAAGGCAATGGCCTCGTCCAAGCGGAGTGAAGGGGTCGGGAGTCATTTTCCCGCGAGGCAGACGGAAAATGACTCCCGACCCCATTTCGACGAGGAGGCAGCCAATGTCTGACCAGCACAACGATCGGTCAGGACTGCCTCGCCGCGATTTTCTCAAGACGACTGGGGTGGTCGTGGTCGGCTTCAGCATCGCCGACACGGCGGCAGCGCAGGCGCAGGGTGGCGGCGCGTCTGACGTCCAGCGCGGCCTCGTGTCCGGCCCGCCCGATCCCGGGCAGGTCGATTCCTACATCGCGATCCATCCTGACAACACGGCGACGATCTACACGGGGTACGTCGAACTCGGTCAGGGGGGACCAACCGCACTGCGGCAGATCGCGGCCGAGGAACTGGACCTCGACATCGATCAAGTCAAGGACGCGCGGGTGGACACGTTCGTCTCGACGAACGGCTTCACGGCGGCGAGCCGGACGGCCGCGATTGGCGGCACCGAGACGAGAGCGGCGGCGGCGGAGGCACGGCGCGTACTGTTGGAGATGGCGTCCGAGCGGCTGAAGACGCCGATGCGCGATCTCACTGTGACGAGAGGCGTCGTGTCCGTGCGTAGCGATCCCAGACGCACGGTGACATATGCCGATCTCGTCGGTGGAAAATCGTTCAACCGGAAGTTCGAGCAGGTCGCCTACAACGGTGGCATCGAGCTGCCGCGCAAAAGCGCCGACAACGCGATTCCGAAACGGCGCGACGACTACCGCATCGTCGGCACACGCGTGCCGAGGCCCGATATCGTGGACAAGGTCCGCGGGACGTTTCAGTACGTCCAGCAGGTCCGTGTCCCCGGGATGCTTCACGGCCGCGTCGTCTGGCCTCGCGGGCAGGGTGCTGCCGGCATCAGTCATCCAACGGTCATCAGCATCGACGAGACATCGGTCAAAGACATTCCCGGTGTCCGGATCGTTCGACGCCGCAACTTCGTCGGCGTGGTCGCCGAACACGAGTGGGATGCCGTTCGCGCAGCGAGACAGTTGAAAGTCACCTGGGAACCGTTCGCGTCAGACCTGCCCGGTCACGAGCGCGTGTTCGACAGCTTCAAATCGGCCAAGACCAACGATCTGATCGACACGAACACCGGCGATGTCGACGCCGCGCTCTCGCGGGGCGTGCACGTCCTCTCCGCGTCCTACAGCGGACCGTTTCAGTCGCATGGGACGATGGCCCCGAACTGCGCGGTCGCGGACGTTACGAAAGACGGCGCGCTGGTGATGTGCGCCGATCAGGGGATCTATCAGACGCGGAACGGCGTCGCGAGATTGCTCGGCCTTCCCGTCGAGAAGATCCGCGTCCAGTACTACGCGGGCTCGAACACCTACGGAAGCAGTTGCTATCGCGACGTTGCGCAGGCAGCAGCCATCATGTCACAGGAAGTCGGCAAGCCCGTGCGGCTGCAATTCAGCCGCGAGGACGAGTTCGGTTGGGACAACTACGGGCCGGCGCTGCTCTCTGATCTCCGTGCAGCGGTGGATGCCAATGGCCGACTCGTCGCGTTCGAATATCAAGGCTGGACCCACACTGGAGGCGGGTTGGATACGACATCCCAGCTCGCGCTCGGTGCGCCCCCGGCGGCCAACATCGGCGGGAGTCCCGGGCCCGGTGGCGGCGGCCTGTTTTCAGTGCACCTGTCGCAGATGGACATGTACGACGTTGCGAACAGACGAATCGTCAACAAGCGCGTCGCTGGTGCCGGGTATCTCCGCACGGGTGCGCTGCGCGCGCCGATGGATCCGTCGACGTTCTTCGCGCTCGAAGGGATGATGGACGAGCTCGCGCACGCAGCGAAGCTGGATCCGTACGAATTCCGCAAGCGGAACATCTCTCACACGCGTTGGCTCGGCGTGCTCGAGGCGGCGACGGCTGCAGCGAAGTGGACGCCCCGAGTCGCGGCGACCACACTGTCCACGGCTCGAATCGTCACCGGGCGAGGCATTGGCCTGGGCACCCACCACCTGCCGCAGAATCAGGGCAGCCGCATCACCTATGCGGCAGCCGTCGTCGATATCGAGGTGAACAGGGAGAACGGCCTCGTCACAGCGAAACATGTCTACGGTGCCATGGATGCCGGACTCGTGATCAACCCGGGCATCGTCGAGAATCAGATCGTCGGTATGTCGGTGCACGGCGCCAGCCTGGCGCTGCGCGAGGAAGTGCAGTTCAACCAGACGAACGTCACCAGCCTCGATTGGAATTCGTATCAGACGCTTCGATTCGCCGAACACCCGGCGGTCACTCCCATCGTCGTGCAGCAGATCCACGAGCCGAGCAGCGGTGCGGGCGAGGAAGTGCTGCCAGCGGTCGTCGCCGCGATCGGCAACGCGTTCTTCGATGCGACAGGTGTGAGGATGCGGCGATACCCGTTGACCCCGCCGCGTGTGCTCGCGGCGCTCAAAGCGTCGGGCTCGCCGCAATAACGCGTGCGAGCCCTTCAGGGCTCCACGATCGAGGCGCTCAGGGTGCCTGCTGAACGAGGCTCACGATCGCACTCGTAAAAGCCTGCCGGAACGGGGTGCCAGCGCTCAGAAGGTTCGCGCGGGTCATGTAGTCCTGAACGATATCTGGCTGAACGCCGATGTTTTCGATGTACGGCGCCGGCGGGAAACCGGGCGCCTGCACCAGGCGGCCTCTGTTCATCAACGACACCGTGATGCGGAAGAAGCTTTCGGTATAGGCCGTGGCGTTGAATCCCACCACCGATCCACCAGCGCCCATCGTCCGTAACCCGAAGATGGGACCGCGGTGGTTGTCCTGAATGATCGCCGGAAACATGTCGGCGCCCGAAGCCGAGAACTCATCGGTCAACACAAGGAGCGGCTTCGTATAGGCGTTCGGCGCAGGTGGCAGGGTGAAACTGCCCGTTGCGGTCAACGGCACCGGCGCGCTCCGGCCGCGGTTCTCGTTGTAAGCGGAGAGCACCTCGTTGTAGATGTTCCGCAGGTTCTGGATGACGTCGGGTGGCGCATTCGACAGTTCCGCATTTGTCAGCTGCAACGCAAAGCTGAAGAGCCATGACGCCGTGGCGCGAATCTCGAATCCCATGGTCTGAAACGGCCGAGGAATGAATCGTTGCGCGGCCGCTTCGACGAACGAGACGGTCCCACCAGGGTTCCGCATGACATCGACCACCAGTCCGTCAGTGTTCTGATTGAAGTACGCGATTTCCTGATCGAGCTGCTGAAGGGCCAGCGCGACGTTCGGAGGAGACATCGTCGGAATTCGAATCAGGCCGATTCGAACGCCATTCGACACGTACGTTCCACTCAGAAAGAAATCGCTCGCCCCGGCGCCAAGCCGGAGCACGAACCCGGGCGGCGGCCCGTAGATTGGAAACCGTGATCCGTAATTCAGAACTGAGTAGTAGTCCTGTCCCACGCCGACGTTGAGGAGTGGAGCGACAGGACGCATGTACGAAGGCAGCGTGTCGTCAATGCTGACGACTGCGGCCGCCGTGTAGAGAGAGGGCGACGCAGAGAGCGTGAGCCCCGATATCGCCGCCGGACCGAGATCTTGTGATGGCGGTGCGTCGACATTCGTCTGGATGTCTGTCGATCGCGGGATGGACTTCCAGCGACCCGGACTGGGGACGGGGCCCTGCGACGTCAGAGGAATGCCGATTTTGCTCCAGGGAATGTTGTACGTCGTCGTGGCGCCGGTACTCGCCTGTCGGATGACGACGGCTGCCGACGCTCCCAGTTCCGGGATGTGCGGCATGATCTGCTGATTTCGGCTGACGATGCGGCTGGCCGCGGTGCGGTCGGTGCTGCGTTGATTGGCGGCGATCGCATACTTCCGAAACGACGTGATGAGCTGATCGACGGGCTGTTTGTCAACGGAAACCAGTTCGTCCCCCACGGCGAACGGATACTGGCTTGCAGGCAATGTCGGTCGATTGATCGCGTCGATCAGGACCTTGCCGTCGTAGATGTCGACGCTGAGCCCCAGTGACACGCTGAAGAGCGTCGGAAACGCAATGTAGTCGTGCGCATCGTTCAGCGACGCCACGTAGTCAATCAACACCTCCTGAAAATCGAGATCGTCGGCTTTGTGGCTCTCGCGGAGCCATGGCTGCAGCTGGAACAGGTCGAACCCGAATACGTCCCGCTTCCATTCGTACGGCGCATAGTTCTTGGCATAGAAACTGGCCAACTGATTCAGGTCGGCCGTGCGCTGACGATCCGTCATCGCTTCCTGCGCGTGTGTGGCCGATGTCAACGTGGTGCATATCAACACGACAAGCCAGATTCCCCGCATACCTCACCTCCGGTCTGATGAGCCCGACGGAACTCTAGTGATTTGCGGGCGGGGTTTCCACAGCAAGATTCGCCCGGTGAGTCGGGCTCATTGCTGCAAATCGAAGGGAAATCTACGGTGGGTCGACAGTGCTGATTCCGCGGAATATCTTCCACGACCCATCCGACTGTCGCTGAAGAATGCGCATCAGCTTGCCGCTGACACGAACGATCTCGCCACTCCCGCGCGGACGCGAGCCATAACGGTATGTTCCCCATTCGTACGCATAGTCGCCGAGAACCTTGACCTCCTGAATGTCGAGACTACTCTCGACGATTTCGGGATTGTCGACGCCCAGGTTCGCTTCCGCGATAGCGTGGCGCCCACTCATGATGGGGCCGGCCGGCATCAGCAGGACGATGTCATCCGTCCACTGCGACATCATCCTCGCCGCATCATTCGCCAGCGCGAACTGCACGTCCTGCTTGTTGATGGTGTCGATGGCACGCAGGTCAGCTTCAAGATTCGTGTGGATCGCCATAGAGCCTCCTCTGTTCGGTGCTTGACTACGCTCGTTCGAGGAAGACGACCTGATCGGTCGTCGAGACAGTGAGCGATCGACCATCTGCCGAAACCTCGTAGCTCCACGCGCTCACGAGGGTCCCTGCGTGCGTGAAGATCATTTCGAGCGTCCGACTTTCAGTCCACGTGGCTTTCAGCACAAGTTCATCGCCGAACTCGATTGGATGATCCCGACCATCTGCTTGAACGGCCGTTTTGGTGGCTGATTGGCGTTCCGGGCCGACGACAATCTGCGTGAGCGTCACCGTGTCATCAATCAACTCGAACTCCACCATCATGTCGCCTCCGCCGAGAGCGTTGAGGCCGTCTCCCGAGGATGCCGATGGGCGAGTCGC
>Ga0111538_10014956_pt1 | contig 10214 bp, 13 predicted proteins | sample SoiMethybrSBSTD1_FD_79669 | JGI IMG/M metagenome (GOLD analysis project Ga0111538, IMG submission 79669) | Bulk soil microbial communities from a Populus tree surrounding site in Tennessee, USA - Soil MetaG P. TD hybrid SBSTD1 (version 2)... | ecosystem: Environmental > Terrestrial > Soil >... | reverse complement strand
TTCGGTCACGCTCTCCGGCGACCAAGGCGAGGGCGGAGACTTCGAAGTCTGGGTCTGTCGCCACCAGGACACGTTCGTCCGACCTGCAGTCGGCTTTGCCGGACCTGCAGTCGGCCGTTTTGGAGCTGCAGGGGGCGCGTCAGGAGCCGCGGGCAGCGCCTCCGGACCTGCAGGCGCGCTCGCGGGGGCAGATTTTACAGTGTTTCCTGGTTTTGGATGGTCGCTTGCCGCGCAACGGCCGCTCGCGGCTCACGTCAGGCGTTCGCTCACCGCTCTCAAACCGTGTGCTCGCATCTCCTGCGGAGTCACGCCGAGCTTTGCCGCGTTTTCGCACAGCGAGCGAAGGGCCCAACCCGCCTCGTAGTTGCCGACCGAAGCCGTAGCGACTCGAAGGGCCCACCAAGAAATGCGGTCGGGGAGTGGCCCCACTCCGATGCGCCGGTTGACGAACAAGAGCTGAGTAATTTGCTCGAAGCGTTCGTTCGTCGGGTCGTCGATCCATTGTTCGAGAAGCGTCAACGGCGCCACACCCCCGGCCAGTAGCGGCTGTTGCTCCCCGTGCACGTGCCTCGCGATCGCGAGCGCTGCACACACGCAGAGCACTTTGCCCTCCACCGCGTCATCCGCCGCTGTCTCGAGCGAGTCGGTCCAAGCGTTTGTCGATCCATCGTCATCAGCCTCGAGGAGTTCGACGACCGACGGGTTGTCCTGTTTTCTGCACGTCCACATGGCCCGACCCGGTTCGAGCGTACCAGGTTTCAACTGCGAAGCCCGAGCGCGACGACTAGAATGCATTCGACAGCGAGCTCAGCCGCACGCCCATCCGAACGCCATGATTCTCGGGTGATTCGGGCAATAGGTGAGGTGCGCACATCCACGATCGCCAAACATGTAAGGGAGGTGATCGTCAGAATCGATCTGCACGAGCAGGTTCATCACCGTCCCGCACTCCGTGCATTTCGGGTACTCCACTCCTTGGATCCAGTAAGGCCATCCGCCGAGTTTGTCTCCTAGCGCTGCCGCCGAGACGCACTCGGCAACATTCAAGGCCATGTCGAGGTTCTGTAACCTGATGCGCGGATCATCGCAGGTGACGTGAACCCGCTTCGCCTCGTAGTCGTACTCATAATGTACGCCCAGTGATCCGTGTTCTTCGGGGTCGGGCGTATCTTCGAACCGCCGCCAGGCTTGGATGGGGGCGAGCTTCAGGGGCGTAACCGGCGTCGCAGCAGGCGGTGGACGCCCTTTCGGCGAAAAAACGATTTCCTGTGCTCCGGAGAAAGGAGCCCACGTATCGCAGCGGCCGTCATCGACGCTGCAGTAGAAGAGCTGCATGAGACCGTCCGGCAGTCGCCCATTGAACTCTGCCGGGAGGTTCTCGAGGTCGAGCTGTAGGAGCAGCCGCATCGGTGATCCGCATTGCCCGCATGCCGGCCACGTCCCGGGCTCGGAGGACGGTTGCCCTCCGAACTGTGAGAGCGAGCTGCCGCGGTCGTCCGTCAGCGGTTTCCATGCCGGGCGTACGTGACGCGCGCGCCAAGTCGCGAAAGCCTCGGTGATCCGAGCTGTGTCCATCAGTTCTGGTCAGCGGGCTTGAGGCGCTTCGATACGAAGTAAGCGGATGCAAAGGCCAAAACAGCTACGGGAACGACCTTCCAACGCAGGCGGCCCCGGTCTTGTTGATATGCAGAATACTCATCAGCGATCGTCGCCGCGCTCGGTTCCTCACGGCTAGCTTTGTGCTCCCGCTGCCGCGCTTCGAACGCGCCTTCGTCGGGCTCCGGAAACAACAGAATCATAGCGACCGTTCCCACGATGCCGACCAAGAAGAACGTCGCTATGGTGGCAATCGTTGCGATACGACCACGCCATTGACGCTCGCGTGCAGCGCGTGCGGCCTCCTCGATTTCACGATCTAGATCGTCCATGACTTCCCCCCATCGGGTTTGGTTCTCATTTACAACGCGTTCAGGGCGACCGCACTAACGAACGACGCGTTGCAGGCGGCTGAGCGTTTCAGGCGGCGCGCCGCGATTCGTTCGAGATCGCGGCCAGCAGCTCGACCCACCGGCGCACCTGGGTGAACACCAGAAAGTCCTCGTGGACTCGGCGCTGCGCGGCTTGCCCGTACGCCCTGCGCGTGTGCGAATCGACGAGCATTGCCGTGAGCGCATCGGCAATTTCCGCGGGATCCTCCGGATCCGACAGCAGATGACCCTCGATGCCCTCGCGGATCTGCTGGCGGATGCCGACGGCGTGTGACCCGAGCACGGCGCAGCGCTTCCACATCGCCTCGGTCACGGTCAGACCAAAACCTTCCTGCAGCGAGTTCTGAGCGACCACCGTGGCGCAGCGCTGGAGGACATTGACCATCAACGCGTTGTTCTTGCGTGAAGTCATCGGCAAGCTGAGAATCGCCACGTCCCTTTGCACCGCGGGCTCGAGTGCTCGGTAAGCGCTGCCGAGCTCGGCCAGGACTCCGACCGCCTCCGGGTCGTCATCGATCGAGCGCGCATCCGGCCCCGCCAGGATCAGGCGCGCGAACTCGAGCACGCGGCGTTCCCGGGTGCCGAGCGGCAAGCAACGCGTAGAGAGCTCGCGTTTCATCTTCACGAAGCCGTCGAGCAGACCGCGCCAGCCTTTCAAGCGATCCCAGCGTGAGACCTGCAAAACCACCGGGCGGAACGGAAGCGCCAGATCTTCCGGAGCCACCGCAATCTCGAACGAACCGTCCGGCTGGAGCCGGCGCGCCGGATCGTCGAAAAGCGGCGTCAGCACCGGACCGTACGCGGGCATCAACTGGGCTGCGATCAGGATGCCGACGAGTTTGTGAAAAGTGAGGTCGCGGTTCTTGTAGCTGAGCGGATCGAGCCCAGGGTGGATGATCGTGGAGCGATCGCGCAGCGCGGCAGGGACGTACTCCGGAGCGCTCCAGACCGTACGGTCGTAACTGCGCAAGTCGTTGGCCAGAAATGCCCAGGCTGCGCGCGTCTGCGGCAGGTCCTGATCGAGGCCGATGTGACTGCGCCACACGGCCGAGATGGCGCGCGAGCGGCGAACCCGGCTCCCGGCGCCGAGCGGCTGGGGATCGTGTACGACCAGGGTGTCGCCGTCGCTGATTCGCGTCGACAGCTTGGCGGCCAGCGCGTCGCTGACATTGTCGTAGAGCGCCCGGTCCGCGCTGCTGAGCTCCGGAGAGCCCGTGCCGTGGATCAGGTTGTGAATCCGCTTGGTCAACGCGAAAAAGCCCGGTTCATCGGGCTGCAGGACCAACCAGCGGGTCCGGATGCCGAGCTCGCGGAGCAGCGTGCTGACCTGCTGCAGCATCTCGGCGACACCTCCGCCTTGCGCGCTCGAGCTCACCATCCACACCGTCCGCGCGGCGATCTGTCGCGCGAGGCGGGAGCCCTGCTCGCGGAGCTCTGCAACGCTTCGCGACAGGTGGGCGACGGCCGCGTATTCGTCGAATGATGCGCCTTTGATCTCGATCTCGCGAATCATGACGCCAATCTAAGCACCCGCGGCGCTCGGCAATTCCGCGCTGACCGCGGCCCTGTTCGGTCTCGGAGGAGCGCCATCGTTCGGCCTTGCCCGCCCGGCTCGATAAAACTAGTTTCGGACGATGGTGAGGAGGTTCCTTGCGGATCTCGCACTGCTCTGGTTCGTCGGCATTGCGGCTGCGTCTTGTGAAAAGGACGCTTCCACTCCGGACGGGGCATCTGGCAACAACGTGACCGGCGGCGCCGGGGGCGCGGCGAGCGGAGCCGGAGGCAAAGGAGGCAACACCGGCGGCTCGGCCACTGGAGGCTCGCCGAACGGCGGAAGTGCCGGAACCGATACCGGTGGAACCGCCGGCAGCTCGGCTTCTGAAGGATCGGGCGGAGGGGCTGGCCGAATGGGTACGGGCGGCTCTGCTACCGACGCGTCCGCGAGCGGAGGATCCGCCAGCGGGGGAACCGGCGCCAGCGGGAGCGGCGGGAGCTCGGGGTGGGTGTTCCCGCCGGGCGTCACGCGCCCGCGCATCATGATCGTCGGTGACTCGATTTCGGCCGGACCAGGTTGCTACAAGAAGTACCTGCTTCAGAACCTGACAGAGAACAACTACCGCGATTTCGAGTTCGTCGGTCAGTACACGGACGATTGCGGTGGAGGCGTCCGGCACAGCGCAGTCAGTTGTTCCACCGCGCAGCAATACACCGCCGCGACGTTTACGATGCCGAATTGCTCCCAGGGCATGAGCTTTCCCGGCATGTCGACCCTGGTCACCACCCACATGCCGGATCTCGTCATGCTGCAGCTCGGGGTGAACGACGTCTGGAGCGCGAGAACGGTCGACGCGATCTTGGCCGACTACGCGACGCTCGTACGACAGGCGCGCGCGCAGAATCCCAACGTCGTCCTGGTCGTCGCCCAGATCAACAAGATCCGCCCGAACTGCACCGAGAGTGCGGTGACCGACCGCGCTCAGGCTCTGGTGAACGCGGTGCCGGCCTGGGCCCAGGGCTTGAGCACTGCTCAATCGCCGGTGTTCACGGCCGATCTCTGGACCAACTCCGACTGGAGCAAGGCCGAGACCAACGACTGCGTTCACCCGAACGACGTTGGGGCGCAGCGCATGGGACTCAACTGGTACAACGCGCTCAAGGATATTCTGAGGCCAGAGTGACGCGATCGACTTCGACGTTCGAGGCGCCGCCGCTCACGACAATCTCGTAGCCCGGCGATTCGGGAACCTGGCCGGCGGTTTCGAGACGGGCCGAGCCTCCGATCGCTTCGAACGTTCGATCGTCGAGCCGGAGTGCTGCGATACCGCCGCTCACCGCGACCGAAACGCGCACGTCCGCCGGTCGTCGCAGGTACAGCTGACTCGCGCCGCCAGAGATGCGGATGGGGACCGTCTGCGCGGGTTTCGGAAGCTCCAGCTCGACGTCGCTACATCCGCCGCAAACTTCGATGCGCGTCAGGGTGCCCGCCGAAAGCTCGCCCTCCAGGCTGGATAGACCGCCGCGCACGACCAATTCCCAGGCGACGGCCGCGTGAAGCACGATTTCGAGGCCGCCGGGATGACCTGCGAACATTCCACGCAGCCAGTTCGTGAGGGACCAGCTCGGCCAGGAGAGACGCACCTCGCTGCCCGCGACTCGCAGCGCTGGAGGCTCTGCCCCATCATGATGGACGGTCACGAGCGCGTTAGCGGAGGGGTCGATGCGCACCCGTGCGCTCGCCATCCCCGAGGCGACCGTGAGCCGCATGCGCGTCTGACCGTCGTACGGGATCGAGAGCGGCGAAACCTCGATGGGTGGGGCTGACCGGCTGCGGTAGGGGTCGAATCCGGGGAAAAAACCCGCAAAATTAGGCTCGTTCATGGGCTGGCTCCTTGGCTCGATGCGGGCGCCGGGGTAGCGTCGCTCGCATTCTCTATGAATCTCTTTCACAAGATATCTTAGAAAATAAGATACTTTGTGTCAAGGCACCGTCATGGCGAGGACGAAGAAATCCGACCGAATTCGCGCGCTCGAGCGCGCTCTACATCGGGTCGGCGAAGCCGAGCGGCGGCTCCGGCACGCAGCGGCCAACCAGCTCGGGATTGGTATCACCGACCTCGACACGTTGTTGTTGCTCGATGAGCACGGAGCGCTCGCGGCGGGGCGCATCGCCGAAGCGCTCGCCATCACGACCGGGGCGGTGACCGGGCTCGTCGATCGACTGGAGCGAGCGGGATGGGTCGAACGCGCACGGCACGAGACAGATCGGCGTCAGGTGCTGATCGAACTCGCCTCCGCCCGCCGCGCAGCAATCGACGCGCATCGCGCGTGGCGCGAAGGGTTGCTCGCCGAAGCGCTGAGCGGTGCCGACGACGACGCGCTTTCCGCGAGCGTAGGCTTGATCGAAACCGCTGCCGAAGGCTTGCTGGCGGGAGCGACGGAAATTTCGAAACGCGCCGATGCCGACGTGGCCGAAGAGGGCTCGAGTGAGGACGCAGCGCGCGCGCCGATCGGGTCACTTTCGCGCGGGCGACTTCGATTCGTCGCGGGTGTCCCGCGCCTCGAGCTTCGCGGCGCGCGCATTCGCGATCTCTATCGCGCGACCTTCGAAGGCCGAAAGCCGCAAGTCCGTGTCGCCTCCGACGGAACGGTAACCCTTCAGTACAAAGGCTTTTCATGGTTCGGTGCGCGCGGTATGGCGACCAATCTGACCCTGACGAGCTTGGTCCCGTGGAGCATCGAGATCCGCGGGGGCGTTTCCGAGCTACGCGCCGATCTGCGCGACCTGGAAATCGAAAGCATCGAGATCACGGGCGGCGCGAGTAGCTCCGAGCTCCGCTTGCCTCGCCCGCGCGGCACCGCGCAGCTGCGCGTGACCGGTGGCGCCAACCACGTCGCCGTGCGCCGGCCGAAAGGCGCTGCAGCACAAGCCGTCGTTCGCGGCGGTGCCAACAGCCTGGCATTCGACGATCAACACCTCGGCTCGTTGGGCTCGACGGCGCGCTTCGCCACTCCGGGTTTCGAAACCGCCGCTGACCGCTGGTCGATCGAGCTCACGGGTGGCGCGAGCGACCTGTCCGTCAGCGAGGAGCCTTGACGATCGACAAGCCCGTCAGCTCGAACGCCGAGTTCAGATGCCTACTCTAACGTGCGCCGATGCGAACCGCGGTTCCTTCGACGCGGATGCAATTGCCCTCGTCGACAATGACCGCGTTCGTCAGCGCGTCGGAGCCGGCGGCTCGGGCGATAGCATCGCGAACCGCTGTGTCGATGACGTGATCATCTCCCAATTCAGCGCCAGACCCGAAGCATGCACGACCGGTTACCGGACCGCTTGCGACGACCGTCGCCGCGGACGGCGGCTCGGCGGCGACGGCTGCAAACCGCCCGCGCTCGCGATGCCCGCAGCAGATCAATGCGAGCGAGACCAGAACGATGGCGACCCTGCCGCGTGCGTTCATTCGAGCCGCCCGGCATCGCCCGTCGCGCGAACGCAGATGCCGACTCCGGCGATGCCAAATGACTCGGCAGACGAGAGCGTCACGTTGGTGAGGACGTTCGCGCCGGGCACCGAGGCAATCGCATTTCGAATTGCGGTGCCGTAGTCACCGTAGGCTCCGCCCCCAGGACAGTCCTCCCCTTCGACTTGTCGCTTCAAGATGGTGACGGGGGCCGCGGGCGGACTGACCGCTAGTAGACCGATGCGCGAGGACTCTCCACTGGCGGTGATGCCACCACAGCTCCGGTTTGGATTGCCAGCGGCGCAACCGACGATAAGGCCAAGCACAGCGGTGATCGCGCGAAGCGCAACCAGTTCCCGGTCAAGCACGACCGCGCTCGTGAGCAGCAACGCCCTTGTTCGCCGGCGCCGGACACCAGCATTCACAAGTCTGGCAACCTACGACCCGGTGTTCAGCCATTCGAATGGGTCCATTTGGGAAACGTCGACAGCCAGACCAAGCTCTTGGCACCACAACGGTTGCCATTCGCGGCGCGAGTTCGCAGCGAAGATTTCAACGAACCTCGGTTCATTGTGAAGAGCGCGTTGAAGCCATTGGAAATCCTCCTCGGGTAGGACCCGCGGTTCGCTGGTAGAGAAGCTGACCCGTGACGGAAGGGTCGGGATCGACGTGGCTAAGCTGGCTGTTATTCGCCAGTAGTAGCCACTGTTGGGCTCGAAACTCTTCCAGTCTACTTTGAATGACTTTTCGATCGAAACGATCTCCGCTGATACCCATGCTGGAGGGGCCCCCGGAAGTTCGCCAAGGTAGAGCCGAACACGCTGACCAGTTCGAAAGGTCTCGCGGCGTAGTCGCGGAAGCAGCGGCTTGTCGCCCGTGACCTTCGACTCGATTGCCGCAAGGTGTTCCAAGACCGCCCTCGTTTCACTGAGCGCGTCGTGATCGCCCTCGGACAACGCGCGGTTGGCAGACTCCTGAACGAACTCGCGCAACGAGGCACGGTTCATACGCCCGAGCAATTCAACGTCCGCCCATGTCCGGATGCCTTCACACCGCCATGCATCGCTACCGAGCGGTGCGGAGAAGGTTGCGGCGCTATCCGGATGGCGAGTCATGGTCGTGTCTTCTGGCCAACGTTTCTGGCGTTCAGCTGCGAGCGCCAGGAACAACCTGACCGGACGGTAGTGTTAGGCAGCGATCGTCACAGTGTTTTGGTGAACCGTCGGCTTTCAGGTTGGAAGCCGTTCCTCGTGTAAAAGGCGTGCGCCCGCGTGCGTTGATCACCGCTGGTTACTTCAAGACGCTCAGCACCTCGGGCACGGGCGTGATGTTCGCAATGCTGAATGAGAACTGCACCGACTCCGTCAGAACGACGATCCTCGCGCACGACGAGTGCGGTGATGCGGCCAACGAAACCGTCACGATGAAAAAGGGGAACCAGGTGAAGGCTGAGCATGCCGATAGGCGTGTTGCCCTCAACCGCGACGAAAACTGCGTCTGCGTCGGATGGCGAAAGAGCACGCAGCCGCATCAAGACGCGCTCGGGAGCACTTGGATAGCCGAGTTGAGCAAGGAGTTCTGCAAGCGCGCGAGCATCGTCGGAGTTGGCCAGACGAACTTCGATAGCGCGTGCCATTGCGACTGCGCAACGTAGCAGGTTTAAGCTGCGAAAGCCGAGCGTAGTGAGGTTTTCGTCAGCTTCAAACCGGAGTAAACCGGAGTTGGACGGCGCTCTGTCAGCGCTGGTAAGCGCGGCGGATCATGTCGGGATCTTGCCGAAGATCGACAACCGCCACGATCACGTCCGGCGTTTCCTCTGTTCCCGGGACGAAGAACACGCCGTAGGGGAAACGCCTAAGCAGCGAACGACGGACCGGTGGGTCGACTAGGGTCGAAAGCAGCGGAGCTTCTCGGATCGTCGAAGAAGTGCGCTCGAATTCGTCCAGAAAATCCAGACCGAGATTCTCTCGCTGGGCTTCATAGTGTTCAGCCGCGTGCAGAACATCGGCGTGCGCGTCCGGTGTGAGCGCGGGCTCGGGTCGCATCAGCGCGGGCGGCGGTCTAAGATTGCGCGCTCGATTTCGCGCCGGACCTCTGACCAGGGGCGAGCGGCACTAGGGTCAGCCTCGTGAGCTGCCAAACGCTGGCGGATGAGCGCGCGCTGGGCTTCCGATATAGGAAGTCGGTCCTGGTCCGCAACGATTCTCTCCCAGAGGGCCGCGACGTAGCGAACCTTCTCCTCGGGCGTCAGGTCGTCGAAACCTGGCGGAGGGATAGGAACCGCGTTGGCCATGAACCTAGGCTAGCGCGCACCCGCACGAGCGACAAATACGCATCCCTCGGGCGATTCGCGCAGGCTCACCTTTCCGCGTCCGGTCAACGTCCTGGCGTTGAGCTGCGAAGGCCAGCAACAACATCACCAGCTGCTACCCCGTATCAGGCAGGCGGCCCACGAAGCGAAGCCCGCGTGCAACGCCACGGCATCAGCAGACGATAGGGCCGGCCTTCGGCTGTTCCAACGGCCTGTTAGGCCGCCGAGTGGCTTCATGGGTAGTGCCGCATAGAGTTGAGCGTCGCGAGGAATTCGGGTTCGATCTGCGCGAACACGTCAGTCGTCGAGTCCATGATGACAGTAAGCGCAGTTTCGTCGTGAAGAGCGAAGATTGCGAAAATGGTGTGTGGGCGCCCGCCAAGTTCGTGGTGACCTTTGTAGCCACCGGCGTTCAGGGCGCCGACTTCACCTTCGAGGAAGTCCAACATCCTTTCGATTTTTGTCGGAGGGAGGGTGGGCTGTTTGATGGCGTAGTGTTCGACCCAGTTTCCGTTGTTCGGGCCCGCATGCTCGACGATGACGCCGATGTAAGGAAAAATACGTTCACCTGAGGGGTTCGTAACGGCAGACCGCTTGAAGCCATAGAAAAGGGCTGTCGTCTCGGTCTCTGGTCGGTGGTCCGAAAGCTTCCAATCGGCGTTGGGCAACTCGAACTCGAGTTGGGCTTCCGGGATGCGGAAGGTGACGCCGCCTGGCACGCGGAGGGCCTGCCAGCGTTGCTCCGATGGTGTCCCGGTTGGCTCGGGTGCTACACGCGCGCGTGGCGTCTCCGGTCGACCCGGCTCAGATGTCGCGTAGTGCGCATCGGAAGAGCGACCACAGGCTAACGCGAGTGGGACGAAGAGTAGGGCCCAAGCCTGGTGGCGAGCAAGACAGGAGCCGCCGGAAAGGACGCGGACCGAGCGAGTTGCCATGTGGCTGACCGGGCTAACGGCT
>Ga0111538_10014955_pt1 | contig 10214 bp, 8 predicted proteins | sample SoiMethybrSBSTD1_FD_79669 | JGI IMG/M metagenome (GOLD analysis project Ga0111538, IMG submission 79669) | Bulk soil microbial communities from a Populus tree surrounding site in Tennessee, USA - Soil MetaG P. TD hybrid SBSTD1 (version 2)... | ecosystem: Environmental > Terrestrial > Soil > Tree... | reverse complement strand
GTCGGCGCCGTCGGCGTCGTAGGCGGCGGCCAGTTCGACCGGGTCACCGGCATCGCGCAGGGCGCGGAAGTTGACGCCCTTGACCACCCGCCCGGCGTCCACGTCCAGGCACGGAATTACCCGCACCGCAACCGTCACCGCCGCCTCCGCGGAACGCGCCTTCGTGACCGGTTCATATCGCTGCCCCTATAAGGGCAGTAAAGCGAACTGCTGAGCGATTCACCCGGCACCGATACCCGGCTTGTAGGCGTCGGCTTCGATCTCGACGAGCATCCGCGGATCGATCAGGGCCGTAACCTCGACCATCGAGGTGGCCGGCCGCACGTCACCAAACGCCGCACCGTGGGCGCGGCCGTACTCCTCCCAGCGGGAGATGTCGGTGACGAACATCCGGGTGCGCACCACGTCGGCCAGGCCCGCCCCGAGGCGTTCCAGGGCCTCCGCCACGTTGGCGATCGCCTGGGTAGTCTGCGCACCGGCGTCGCCCTCGTGCACGACCTCCCCGCCGGCGACCGAGGTGCAGCCGGCCACGAACACGTAGTCGCCCGCGGCCACCGCCCGGCTGTAGCCGGCCACCGGCTCCCACGGTGTGCCACTGGCGATCCTCCGCGTCACCGGGCCACCGCCTGCAGCGCCTGCTCCAGCGTGAACGCCCCGGCGTACAGCGCCTTGCCCACGATCGCTCCCTCCACCCCGAGCGGTGCCAGCGCCGCTATCGCCCGCAGGTCGTCCAGGCTGGCCACGCCACCACTGGCGATCACCGGCCGGCCGGTGCCCGCGCACACCCGGCGGAGCAGGTCGAGGTTGGGGCCGGTGAGCGTGCCGTCGCGGGTGACGTCGGTAACCACAAAGCGGGAACAGCCGTCGGCGTCGAGCCGGGCGAGCGTCTCGCCGAGGTCTCCTCCCTCACGCGTCCATCCCCGGGCGGCGAGCCGGGTCCCCCGCACGTCGAGCCCGACCGCGACCTTCTCGCCGCAGGCGGCGATGACTTCCCGGACCCAGTCCGGCCGTTCCAGCGCGGCGGTGCCGATGTTGACGCGGGCGCAGCCGGTGGCCAGCGCCGCGGCGAGGGAGCCGTCGTCGCGGATGCCGCCGGACAGCTCGACCGCGATGTCGAGGCGGCCGACCACGCCGGCGATCAGTTCCGCGTTGGAGCCGCGGCCGAACGCGGCATCCAGATCAACCAGGTGGATCCACTGCGCCCCGGCCGCCTGCCAGGCCAGCGCGGCCTGCAGCGGGTCACCGTAGCTGGTCTGGCTGCCGGCCGCGCCCTGGACCAGCCGGACCGCCTGGCCGCCGGCCACGTCGACCGCGGGCAGCAAGGTCAGCGTCATCGCAACATCCCCAGCCAGTTGGACAGCAGCGCCGCGCCGGCGTCGCCGGATTTCTCGGGGTGAAACTGGGTCGCGCACAGCGGGCCGTTCTCGACCGCCGCGACGAACGGCTCCCCGTGGGTGGCCCAGGTAACCAGCGGCGGGGTCATGTGCGGGGACGGCGCCAGCGGGAACGCGCGGGCGGCGTAGGAGTGGACGAAGTAGAACCGCTCGCCTGTGATCCCGGCCAGCAACAGCGAACCCGCCGGGGCCTGCACAGTGTTCCAGCCCATGTGCGGCAGCACCGGGGCGGCCAGCCGCTCGACGGTACCGGGCCACTGCCCGCACCCCTTGGTGTGGGTGCCGTGCTCGACCCCTTCGTCGAACAGCACCTGCATCCCGACGCAGATGCCCAGCACCGGGCGTGACCCGGCCAGCCGCCGGTCGATCAGCTGGTCGCCGCGGATTTCCAGCAGCCCGGTCATGCAGGCGGCGAACGCGCCCACCCCCGGCACCACGAGCCCGTCGGCCGACATTGCCGCGCCGAAGTCTGCGGTCACGGCGGCGTCCGCCCCGGCCCGCATCAGCGCTCTTTCTGCCGAACGGAGGTTCCCGGAACCGTAGTCGAGCACGACGACCCGTGGCCGGCGCCGGCGTGCCGCCGGCCCTTTCCCGGCGGTCAAAGAACGCCCTTCGTGCTGGGCACACCCGCCGCCCTCGGATCCGGTGTCACCGCCGCGCGCAATGCCCGCGCCACCGCCTTGAACTGGGCCTCGACGATGTGGTGCGGATTGCGTCCGGTCGCGCTCAGGTGCAGGCAGATGCCCGCGGACGCGGTCAGCGATTCGAAGAAGTGCCGGGTGAGCGTGGTGTCGTAGGTCCCGATGAGCGGGGCGATGCGGTCCGGCTCGGAGTGCACCAGGTAGGGCCGCCCGGACACGTCCACGGCCGCCCGCGCCAGCGTCTCGTCCAGCGGGACCACCGCGTCGCCGAACCGGCTGATGCCGGACTTGTCGCCCAGGGCCGCCCGCAGAGCCTGGCCGAGGGTGATCGCGGTGTCCTCGACGGTGTGGTGCGCGTCGATCTCGGTGTCCCCCTCGGCGGTGACCGCCAGGTCGAGCAGGCCGTGCTTGGCGAGCTGGGCGAGCATGTGGTCGAAGAACGGCACGCCGGTCCTCACCTGGGAGGTGCCGGTGCCGTCGAGGCCGAGCTCGACCACGACGCTGGTTTCCTTGGTCACGCGTTCCACCCGGGCTGACCGGCTCGTTTCCTGGCCTTTGGCCGGGGCGGGGCGGCTCATGGGCGGGCCTCCTGGCGTGCGCCGTCCAGCACCGGCAGCAGCGCGCCGCGGAACGCGTCCATCTCGGCGGGCGTCCCGGCGCTCACCCGGAGCCACCCGGGCGGCCCGACCTCGCGGATCAGCACCCCCCGCTCCAGCAGGGCCTGCCAGACCGCGTGAGCGTCGCCGAACTCACCGAACAGGACGAAGTTCGCGTCGGAGTCCGCCACAGTGAGCCCCTGGCCGCGGAGCCAGCTCACCAGGCTGTCACGTTCCGCGCGGAGGGCCTGGACCGTGGCCAGCGGCTCGGCGGCGTGCGCCAGGGCGGCCCGGGCCACCGCCTGAGTGACGGCGGACAGGTGGTAGGGCAGCCGCACCAGCAGCAGCGCCTCGATCACCGCCGGGTCGGCGGCCAGGTAGCCCAGCCGCGCGCCGGCCAGCGCGAACGCCTTCGACATGGTGCGGGTGACCACCAGCCGCGGGTAGCGCGGCAGCAGCGCGAGCGCGGACGGCGTCCCGTCGCGGGCGAACTCCGCGTAGGCCTCGTCCACCACCACCATGCCGGCAGCCGCGTCGCACACGGCCTCGATGACGGCGAGCGGCAGCGCGCCGCCCGTCGGGTTGTTCGGGGAGGCGAGGAAGATCAGGTCCGGCCGGTGGTGATGGATCGCCTGCACCGCGCGGGCGGCGTCAAGACCGAAATCGCCGTCCCTGGCACCGCTGATCCAGCCGGTGGCCGTCGCCCGGGCGATCAGCGGGTGCATGGCATACGAAGGCTCGAACCCGATCGCGGTGCGGCCGGGGCCGCCGAACGCCTGCAGGACCTGCTGGATGGTCTCGTTGGAGCCGTTGGCGGCCCAGACCTGGCGCCAGCTGAGCCCGTGCCCGAGGTAGGCGGCGAGGTCCGCGCGCAGCGCGACCGCGTCCCGGTCCGGGTACCGGTTCAGCGTGCCGGCGACGCCCGCTACGGCGCCCGCGATGGCGCGGACCAGCTCCGGCGAGGGTGGGTAGGGGTTCTCGTTGGTGTTGAGCCGGACCGGCACGTCCAGCTGCGGTGCCCCGTAGGCGACCCGGCCGGCCAGATCCGCCCGGAGCGGCAGCTGGGCCGCCAGTGATCGCGGACGATTTCCCGCACCATCCGCGGCGGGCCGTCCGTGATCATGCTGATCGCTGGGGACGCGGATCCGGACGGCGGCGGCGTGTGCGGGCAGGTCCTCGGCTGCGCCGAGCGCGTCGATGTGCGCTGCCACCCAGGCCAGGGCGGGTTTGCTGGACTCCACCACGTGGATGCCGCGCAGGAACGACAGCACCGACAGCCCGCCGGTGTGCCGGGCGGTGCCGCCGGTGGGCAGCACGTGATTGGACCCGGCGAGGTAGTCACCCAGCGAGACAGGAGCGTAGGGGCCCACGAACACGGCGCCGGCGTTGCGGACGCGGGCCGCCAGGGCGCGGGCGTCTTCGACCTGAATCTCCAGGTGCTCCGGCGCCCAGGCGTCGGCAACGGCCAGGGCCGCGTCCAGGTCGTCCACGAGCACGCACGCGGACTGTCCCGCCAGGGCCTGGCGTACCCGGTCACGATGCCGGGCGGTGGCCAGCTGGGGGGCCAGCGCCTGCTCGGTGCGCTCCGCGAGGCCGGGATCGGTGGTGATGAGCAGGCACGCGGCCAGTGGGTCATGCTCTGCCTGGGCGATCAGGTCGGCGGCAACGAAGCCCGGGGCCGCCGTGTGGTCGGCGATGATCGCCACCTCGGTCGGGCCGGCCTCCGCGTCGGTGCCGACGGTGCCGAGCAGCAGCCGTTTGGCCGCGGCGACGTAGACGTTGCCCGGGCCGGTGACGACGTCGGCCGGTGCGCAGTCGGCGGTGCCGTACGCGAACATGGCGATCGCCTGCGCGCCGCCGGCCGCGTGCACCTCCTCGATACCCAGCAGGGCGCAGGCCGCGAGCACGGCCGGGGCCGGTAGCCCGCCGTGCCCCGGCTGCGGCGGCGAGGCCACCGCGACCTGGCCGACCCCCGCCACCTGGGCAGGGACGATGTTCATGATCACCGAGGACGGGTAGGTGACCAGCCCGCCGGGCACGTAGAGCCCGGCCCGGCCCACCGGTACATAACGCTCGGTGACGGTGGCGCCGGGTGCCACGGTGGTCACGTGATCGGCCGGGCGCTGCGCCTCGTGCACCCGGCGGGTCCGCCGGATCGCCTCCTCCAGCGCGGCCCTGACCCCGGGGTCCAGGGCCGCCAGAGCGTCGGCCATGGCGGTGGCGGCCACCCTGGTGGTGGCGAGGTCCACCCCGTCGAAGCGGAGCGTGTGGTCCCGGACCGCGGCCCCGCCGCGCAGGCGCACGTCCTCGCAGACCGGCCGGACCTGGGCGAGCGCGGCGTCGGTGTCAAGCGCCGCACGTGGCAGCACTCCGGCGAGCTTCTCCCTGCTCAGCGCGTCCGCGGGCTGCCCGCGAAGATCGATCCTGCAAAGCACCCGGCCAGTCTATGGGCCTGCCCGGCCGCGCCATCCGCCTCGCGCACACCGGAACGGGCGCGGCCGGCCGGCAGGACGCTCATCCGGGGCGGGAGCCCAGGGCAGGCTGGCCCGCGGCACCCCGGCGGCGGGTCACGAATGCCTCGAGGCCGCCCGCCACCAGGCCGGCCGCCAGCGGCCAGAATGCGATCGCCCCGGTGGCCCGCAGCGTCAGCGGGTCATGCAGGTGGGCGCCGGCGGGAAGGGTGGCCAGCAGGTGATGGAAGCCGGCGCGCCCGGACTGCTCACCAATCCAGCGCGCGAGATAGCCGGCGGCGACCGCGCCGGCCAGCACGCCGATCATGGGCAGCGGCCCGTACCTGCGCACCCCCAGCAGGTAGCCCAGCGCCCCGGACACTGCCCCTCCGGCCAGCGCTATTAGGCAGAAGGCGTAGTCGGCGACGATGAACGCGCTCGTTTCCGCCTGCACCAGGCTGGCCTCACCATGGCTGACGATCACGAGCAGCGCGCGGGGCGCCACCAGTGACCAGCCATACCCGGCGGCCAGCCCGAGCAGTGCCGTGCCGGCAGCGATCGCAAGCGAGACGCCGATCGCGCGCGGGCTGGCGTCAACCCGCGGCGTCTGGCTGGTGCCCAACGGCCGCGCCAGGCCGACGTCGCCAGGCCGGGTGGCACCGGAGGTCTCGGGCAGCTCAGACATTGTCGCCAGCAGCGTACGCGACCGCGTCTGGCCGCGCACCGGAGCGCGCCGCCGACCCGGGCCGGCGCGCTTGCTAGCGTGGTCTGACGGCAGCAAGAAACGACCCCACTGGTGAATGGAGCCAGATGATCGAGGTACGCGATCTCACCAAGCGCTATGGGGACAAGCTCGCCGTCGATCACCTGTCCTTCACGGTCGAGCCCAGCCGGGTGACCGGGTTCCTCGGCCCGAACGGTGCGGGCAAATCGACCACGATGCGGCTGATCCTCGGCCTCGACCGGCCCCAGGAGGGGACCGCAACGATTGACGGCAAGCGGTACGACCAGCTGGCGCGCCCGCTGACCGCCGTCGGGGCGCTGCTGGAGGCCAAGGCCATGCACAGCGGCCGCAGTGCCTACAACCACCTGCTGTTTCTGGCTCAGAGCCAGGGCCTGCCCCGTCGCCGCGTGGACGAGGTGCTCGCCCTGGTCGGGCTCACCCCGGTGGCGCACAAGCGGACCGGCGGCTACTCGCTCGGCATGAGCCAGCGGGTCGGGATCGCCGCCGCCATGCTCGGCAATCCCCCGGCGCTGCTGCTGGACGAGCCGGTGAACGGGCTCGACCCGGAGGGGATCCGGTGGGTCAGGAACCTGATGAAACAGCTGGCGGCCGAGGGGCACACCGTCTTCGTGTCCAGCCACCTGATGAACGAGATGGCGATCACCGCCGACCACCTGATCGTGATCGGCAAGGGCAAGCTGATCGCGGACTGCCCCACCCATGAATTCATCGAGCGCAGTTCCGAGCGGTCGGTGCTGGTGCGCTCGCCGCAGGCGGACGCGCTCAGCGGGCTGATCACCGCCGAGGGCGGCGTGGTGACCGCCCAGCGCACCGACGGCGCCGGGCCGGATGGGCTGAGGGTCACCGGCCTGGCCGCGCCCAGGATCGGCGAGATCGCCGCCGCCGGCGGCATTGTCCTGCATGAGCTGACTCCCCAGCTTGCCTCGCTGGAGGAGGCGTTCATGGAACTCACCGCGGACAGCGTCGAGTACGGGGTGCCTGCCACGCCGCAGGCGCCCGGCGCGACGCCGGCGGCCGCCGCGGAACCCGAGCCAAGCGCGGCCAAGGGAGGCGACCGATGACCGCCACCAGCCCGGCGGCGCCCCCGTACCAGGAGCCGGCCGCCCGCCCGGTGCCGGGCCGCGCGGGCTTCGGCAACCTGCTGGCATCCGAGTGGACGAAGATCCGGTCGGTCCGCTCCACCGTCTGGTCCCTGATCCTGCTGGTCGTTCTGACGATCGGGTTCACCGCCCTGTTCACCTGGCTGAGCGTCTATAACTGGGACAAAACCGACCCGGCACAGCGAGCCCAGGTCGCCGCCGACCCGGTCGGAACGATCCTCGGCGCCGGGTTCTACCTTGGGCAGCTCACCATCTGCGTCCTCGGCGTGCTCGTGATCTCGGCCGAGTACACCACCGGGGTGATCCGGGCCTCGCTGATGGCCGTCCCGCGCCGGTACCCCATGTTCGTGGCCAAGGCGGTGGTGTTCGCGGCGCTGGTGTTCGTCATCGGCGAGTGCGTCGCCTTCCTCTCGTTCTTCATCGGCAAGCCGATCCTGGCCAGCCACGTGCCCGTCTCGCTCGGCGACCCCGGGGCCGCCAGGGCCGTCGTCGGCGCCGGGCTCTACCTCACGGTGCTCGCCCTGTTCGCGATGGCCATCGGCGCCCTCATCCGGCACACGGCAGGGGCGATAACCGCCGTGATCGGCTTCGTCCTGGTGCTGGCGCCGCTGGCCCAGCTGATCCCGGGGAAGATCGGCAAGTACGTCCACGCCTACCTCCCGTCCGAGGCGGGCCAGCTGGTCGCGCGGCAGCACCAGCAGGCGGACCAGGTGCTGTCAGCGTGGCAGGGGTTCGGCGTGTTCTGTCTCTGGACCGTCGTGCTGCTCGCGCTGGCCATCTACCTGCTCCAGCGCCGCGACGCCTAGCGCCGCGACCCGGATCAGCCGCCGCGCCGCCTAGGAGACGCAGGCGGGGCCGAGCAGCTGCTTGAGGTCGGCGAGCAGGCCCGGCGAGGGCCTGACCCGGAGCTTGTCGTCGAGCCTGACCACGGTTGTCTGGCGGCCGTTGCACAGCCGCAGGTGCACCTCGGCCAGCCCTGGGTGGCTACGCAGCACCTCGTGAAGACGGTCCACCACCGGCCCCACGCACCGCTGCACCGGCATGGACACCACAAAAGGGCCACTGGCGCCCACAGACAGGTCGGGCGTGCTCACCTCCCGCGCGACCAGCTTGGGCGACTCATCACGGCGGTCCACACGGCCCTTCACGATCACGATCGCGTCGTCGGCGATCAGGGTCGCGCATTCGGCATAGGTGGCCGGGAAGAACAGCACCTCGATCGCGCCTTCGAGATCCTCAAGCGTCGCGGCCGCCCACGGCATGCCCTGCTTGGTCACCTTGCGCTGCACTCCGGACAAGATGCCCCCGATGCTGACCGGCTGGGCATCGCTGCGCTCGCCGTGGGCAGCCCGTTCGGCATCCTCCACGGCGACGCCGAGCGCCTGCGCGACCGAGCAGTCGGTGGCGGCGGACAGGATGTGCCCTATCCCCAGCAGCGGATGATCGGACACGTACAGCCCGAGCATCTCCCGCTCGAACCCGAGCAGGGTGGGCTTGTCCCACTCCCCCTCCGGCACCGGAATCTCGAACGAGGCCTCGATCTCTGCGTCCCCGCCGAACAGCGAGTCCTGCCCCATGGCCTCGTTGCGCTTGACGTCGATCACGGTGTCGATGGCCTGCTCGTGGATGAGCACGAGCCCCTTGCGCGGATGGCCGAGCGAGTCGAACGCCCCGGCCTTGACCAGGGACTCGATGACCCGCTTGTTGCAGACGTTGACCGGGACCTTGCGCAGGAAGTCGCTGAAGCTGGTGAACGCGCCCTTGGCCGAGCGGGCGACGACGATCGCGTCGACGACGTTGGTGCCCACGTTGCGCACCGCGGCCAGGCCGAACCGGATGTCGCCGCCGACCGGGGTGAAGGTCGCCGCCGAGGCGTTCACGTCCGGGGGCAGCACGGTGATGCCCATCCGGCGGCACTCGTTGAGGTAGAGGGCGCTCTTGTCCTTGTCGCCGGCCACCGAGGTGAGCAGCGCCGCCATGTACTCGGCCGGGTAGTTCGCCTTCAGGTAGGCGGTCCAGTACCCGATCATCGCGTAGCAGGCCGCGTGCGCCCGGTTGAACGCGTAGTCGGAGAACGGGACCAGGACGTCCCAGATCGCCCGGACGGCTGAGTCGGAGTAGCCGTTCGCCTTCATCCCGGCCGCGAACGGCTCGAACTCCCTGTCCAGGACCTCCTTCCTCTTCTTGCCCATCGCCTTGCGCAGCAGGTCGGCCTTGCCGGGGGTGTAGTCGGCCAGCTTCTGCGCGGTCGCCATCACCTGCTCCTGGTAGACGATCAACCCATAGGTGTCGCCCAGGATCCCGGCCAGCGGCTCGGCCAGCTCCGGGTGGATCGGGGTGACCGGCTTGCGGCCGGCCTTGCGGTCGGCATACTCGTTGTGCGCGTTCGCGCCCATCGGGCCGGGCCGGTACAGCGCGTTGACCGCGACGATGTCCTCGAACCGGTCCGCCCGCATGGAGCGCAGCAGCGCCCGCATCGGCCCACCGTCGAGCTGGAACACCCCTAGCGTGTCGCCGCGGGCCAGCAGCTCGTAGGTCGGCTTGTCGTCCAGCTGGAGGCGCTCCAGCTCGACCTGCTCATCCCGGTTGGCCTTGATCCCGCTGACCGCGTCCTCCAGCACGGTGAGGTTGCGCAGCCCGAGGAAGTCCATCTTGAGCAGGCCAAGATCCTCGCAGGCCGGGTAGTCGAACTGAGTGATGATCGCGCCGTCGGCCTCCCGCTGCCAGACGGGGATGTGATCGACGAGTGGCTCGCTGCTCATGATCACGCCGGCCGCGTGCACGCCGGCCTGGCGGATCAGGCCCTCCAGCCCCCGCGCGGTGTCGATCACCTGGCGGACTTCCGCTTCGGCGTCGTACAGGGCACGGATCTCCCCCGCCTCGCCGTACCGGGAATGACTGGCGTCGAAGATGCCCGACAGCGGGACGTCCTTGCCCATCACCGGCGGGGGGAACGCCTTGGTGATGCGGTCGCCGAGCGCGTAGGGGAACCCGAGCACGCGGGCCGCGTCCTTGACCGCGGCCTTGGCCTTGATCGTCCCGTAGGTGATGATCTGGGCTACCCGGTCGTCACCGTACTTTTCGGTGACATAACGGATGACGTCGCCGCGCCGGCGCTCGTCGAAGTCGATGTCGATGTCGGGCATCGAGATACGGTCGGGGTTGAGGAACCGTTCGAAGATCAGGCCGTGCGGCAGCGGGTCGAGGTCGGTGATGCCCATCGCGTACGCGACGAGGCTCCCCGCCGCCGAGCCACGGCCCGGGCCGACCGCGATGCCCTGGTTCTTC
>Ga0111538_10014954_pt1 | contig 10214 bp, 7 predicted proteins | sample SoiMethybrSBSTD1_FD_79669 | JGI IMG/M metagenome (GOLD analysis project Ga0111538, IMG submission 79669) | Bulk soil microbial communities from a Populus tree surrounding site in Tennessee, USA - Soil MetaG P. TD hybrid SBSTD1 (version 2)... | ecosystem: Environmental > Terrestrial > Soil > Tree... | reverse complement strand
GGAACGCGCTTCTGGAAGAACGAGCTCCCCTCCGCGCCCTGAGGAAACCGCTGCATGAGCGTGGGCCGCTCGCCGACGGCGCGCATGAGCGGCTCGGCGACCGCCAGGTAGTACCTGACCAGGTCGAGCTTCGTCTCGCCGCGCTCCGAGAAGAAGACCTTCTGCGGGCTCGTCACCGTCATGACCCGGCCCGCGACCTCGAGCTCGTGCCCGTCCGCCACCGGCGCCAACGGTATCCGCCTGAGCGTCTTCACACGAAGCTGGGTTCGAGCGAGCGATCCTTACGGAGCCTTCAGGCGATCCCGGCCACGCCGGAGACCATTCCACCTACAACAATCAGGAGGATCCCGAGGAAGATCAGCCTGATGCCGATGGGATGCTTCGCCAGGGCGTCGGCCAGCGCGGCCAGGCCTTTGGCAGTCTCGCCGGCTTCGGACTGTTGGTGGCAACACGATGTCAGCACCGCAGCGGCACCCTGCGTCAGGAGGCGACCACTGATGGGCCGCCTCCTGTATCTACACCCTTGTGCCTGCGCGTCAGCGCAGCGGCTGGAAGTAGCGGTGAACCACGTACCGTCCAACCTTGCGCCCGAGGGCCGAGCCTTCCAGGTCGGAGTTGCGGAAGTGGAAGCCGACCAGCACCCGCGCCCAATCGACCTCCTTGACGATGTCGTGAAGTCGCGTGTACTCGCGGGCCGTGTGAGTCACGCGGCTGTCGAGCGTGAATGGGACCTTGTCGGTGCCGAAGAACGCGTCCAGCGCCTTGACGACGGCGGCGCTGTGGCAGGCATGCGCCGACGGATATTCCGGGAAGTTCGGGGTCGTGCCGAGCGGCTGCCAGCCGGGGTCGGCCCCCGTCGCGGGGTTGCCGTCCGTGCCCGCCTGCGGGATCGCCTGGAAGGGGCGCCAGAACCAGTAGTGATACTTGGCGTCGAAGCACGCGATCATCGCGTCGCCCCCGGCGACGTGCGCCATCGCCAGCATCCTGGCGGTCTGCAGGAGGTCGAGCCCCCGGGCGGCGGCGAGGCGGAGCATGCCGTCGTTCCACTGCCTGATGTCGTGGTCGGTCCAGAACCGTGCCTCGACCGTCTGCTCGGGAGTCCTGGTCGCGCTGTCGACCCGGCCCAGCTCCTCGACCTGGTTGAAGTCGTCGGCGTACTCGTGGCTCGTCAGTGCGTTGGGGCCGTCGGGCCGGAACTGCGATGCGCTTGTCAGCGCAAGCGGCTTTATCCCGGGCAGGCGAAGGCCGAGCACCGCCCCGGGAGCGGGTTGCCAGACTCCCGGGCCGGGCACGGGCGGATCGAGGTCTGCGACGGTCGGGTTCTTCTCTCGCCCGTCGTCCGCGCGCCGCGCGACCACGGTGTGCGCGACCTGCTCGCCGATCGCGATCCCGTTGTCCTTCGCCGTCCCGTCCGGGATCGCGGCGAGGTAGGCCGTGTAGTCGCTGTCGAGGATCGTCTGGTTGGCGCCGAGCTGTGGCTGCAGCCCGCTGAGCGTGTCGTACGCTGCGGTCGCGATCGCGGCCTCAGGAGACCTGTTCGCAGGCGCGGCAGGCGTCGGCGCGTATGGCCGGTAGCCGCCCTCGATCGCCACCGCCGCGTCGTAGATGGCAACGTGGACTATGCCCATGTATACGGCCGCCTCGCCGGGGAACTTGTTGCCGAAGTTCTCCGAACCGAAGATCCCGCCGGGGCCGGCCGGGACGATCGCACACCTGGCCTCCGTGCTCCAACACACGACCGGTGCCGTCGCGGCTGGGTAATTGGCGGCGGGCGCGCACTGGGTCGTCGGCGGTGTTGCCCCGACACCCGGCCCGGCGCCGACAAAGACGAGCGCCCCCAAGAAAAGGGCGACAAGGGCCAATCTCGATTTCATCGTTCCTCCTTTTCTGATGCGATCGCCTCGACGACGCGGAGCGGCTCGAGCCCCGCCCGCTGGGCGACCAGGGCGGCCTCGCCGCCCGACGGAGCCTCGAACGTGAAGAAGCAGATCTCGTCCTCCGGGACGTGGATCGAGCCTTCGAAGCAGACGCGCGTCCCCTTACGCGTCATGGCCTCGGCAGCCGAGCGCGCCCGCCGCTCGCGCGCCTGACGCTCACCTGCGGCGCCACGGGCGAGGAACGTCTCGACGAGGTAGCTCCGCATGCGGCCGACGCTAGGCCGCAGCACTCAGCTTGAAATCGTGAGTTCCCCTGAACTTTGCTCGGCCGCTTCCGAGTCCGGCCGGTAGATGCGTGCGAGCTCGGCCCTTGAGCGGACGCCGAGCTTCGCGTACACATGCGAGAGGTGGGTCTCGACCGTGCGCTCGCCGAGAAAGAGAGCGGCCGCCGCCTCTTTGTTCGTCCGGCCTTCCGCGACGAGGGCTGCAACTCGGCGCTCCGCGGCCGTGAGCCCCTCCTCGCGCGTGCGACCGCCGATGCGCCCGAGCTCGGCGCAGGCCCCTTCGATCCAGGTTGCCGCTCCGAGCGCCTCGAATTCGTCGAGCGCTGCGGAGATCGCGTCCCGCGCGGCGCCCTTCTGCCGCCCGCGGCGGCGAACGACGCCGAGCGCGAGCAGCGCGCGAGCATGTCCGAAGGCGTCTCCAACGGCCTCGTGCTGCGCAATCGCGTCCTCTAGGAGACGGGCGGCAGCCGCGACGTCGCCACGGGCTGCGGCGATCAGGCCGCGGCAGCGCGTGACATGTGCGAGCACGCGCCTGCGGTCGAGCCGTCGCGCATCCGCGTCCCACGCGTCGAGGATTCGAACGCCCTCGTCGATGCGGTCGAGCCGAAGCAACGCCTCGACGTGGTCGGCGGTCCACCAGCGGTGACCCGGACCGCGCCAGCCAAGCCTCGTGGTGACCGCCTCGGCCTCTGCAAACCATCGTGCGGCCTCCTGCAGATCGCCTTCCTGCAGAGCGACGACGCCCATCGTCCCGAGATGGACTGGCGTATGCAGCCCGAACTGCTCTTCGCCGAGCTGCAACCCGCGCTCCGAGTGCGCGCGTGCGAGCTCCAGCTGACCGCGATGAGCTGCGATCGCGGCCAGCGGCACGTGGTCCCAGGGCGCCTCGAGCCCGTATTGCACCTTGATCTCGTATGCCCGCTCGGCGCACTCGGAAGCGAGCTGCCAGCGGCCGCCCCAGAGCTCGACGAAGGAAAGGCTGATGAGGGTGTTGGCCGCTGCTGGCTCGTCGCGCTCGCGCAGCGCGCGGTGCTCCTCCTCGAGGAGCGCCCGGGCGGTGTCGACGTCGCCGATCTCGAACGCGTCGACGGGCGCGTACTCGTTCAGGCCCGCCGAGCGAGCTAGCTTGCGCGCCCGTGCTGCGTGTGCCGGCGCGTCCGCGTCGCCGACCGCACCGCCGAGAAACGCGAGCATCACGAGCGCGTCGACCCGGAGCGCGTCGTCATCCAGCTCGTTGGCGAGCGCGAGCGCCGCACTCGCATGGTCGAGTGCGCGCACGAATCCCTCCTTGAAGCGCGTCGCCCAGGCGAGCTTGCAGTGGATGACTGCCTGCAGTGCCGGTCTCGCGGTCGCCTCGCCCAGGGCGCTCTCGAGCAGGGCCGTCGCCCGCTCGAGCCCCTCTAGGTCGGAGAGGAGGACGAGTGCCTCGGCACGGAGCGGTCCGACGTCGCCCCGGGCGAGCAGCTCGTTCGCCATCGTCTGGGCGCGAGTCCATTCTCCCGCAGCACGATGCGCCCGAGCTGCGGTCAGAGTGCGCCGATAGCGGTCCTCGCGTCTGTCCGGCGGCGTCAACCGCAGCGCGTGCTCGGCGAGCTCGGCCGCGACCGCCGACGCACCGCGCTCCTCCGCGGTCGCCACGGCCTCGTCGAGGAGGCCGGCGACCCCCGGCTCCGGGAGCTCGGTCGCCAGCGCGAGGTGCCGGGCGCGCAGGAGCGAGTCCTCGAGGATCCCGGCAAGACGAGCGTGAATGGTCTGCCGGTCGGTTCCGAGGTCCTGGTAGAGGACAGACGAGAGCAGCGGGTGGGTGAAGCGGATCGACCCGTTCTCCCGCTGGATCACCTGCGCTTCGATCGCCGGACGGAGCACGTCTGCCGTGACGCCGGCGCGCTCGAGCAGCGATTGGGAAGGCGTGCCCAGCGCAGACGCAAGAGCCAGCGCCTTGCGCGTGTCGGCGGGGAGCCCGGCAAGCCTCCCGCGCACGAGCTCGTCGAGCGTCTCCGGAACCGGAAGCGGCTCGAGTGGATTCACGTACGCCTCCAGGATCCGAGCAAGCTCCAGCGCGAAGAACGGATTGCCGCCCGACCGCTCGTGGATACGGAGCAACGTCTGGCGAGCGAAGACCCTGTCCAGGCGGTTCTGGAGGATCCGATGGAGCGCACCGACACTCAGCGGCCCCACCCGCACCCGCCGGACGTGATCCGGGCCGAGCGCGTGCTCCATGTCCGACGGCCGCGCTCTTTCAACGAGCCGACGCGTGAGAAGAAGCGACACACCACTCGCTCCGAGCCGACGGAGCGCGAACGCGAGCGCGCCCGCAGATGAGGCATCGAACCACTGGACATCGTCGATCGCTACAAGAAGCGGCCGGTCATCGACGAGCAGTTGCAGCGAACCTCGAACGGCGATTCCCAGCGCCCGCGGATCCACCGCTCCCGCGGGCGTCTCCTCGATGAGCAGTGCGGCCTCGAGCGCGTATCGCCTCGGCGGCGGCAGCGCGGGAAGGACCTCGTCGAGAACACCATCCAACAGGTCGCCCAGCCCGACGTGGGCGAGGCCGCGCTCGGCCTCGGCCGGTCGCGACGAGAGGACGCGCAATCCCCGCTCCCGCGCATGCTCGACGCCCGCGAGCCAGAGGGTCGACTTCCCGACCCCCGGCTCACCCTCCAGCACGAGTGCAGCAGCCCCGCCTGCTGCCTCGCCGATGAAAGCGCGGACCGAGGCGAGTTCTTCCTCCCTACCGACGACCTCGAACCCCATCCTCGGAAGATCGTGACTACAAGCGGTCCCCAAGGCAACCGCGACCGGCGCGGTCGCAGGCTTCCCGCCGCTCGACCCACGCGCAGGTAGGTCCCGTGCGCGCCATCACCGCGACACCACACTTCCGGCGAGCGAAGCCCTCCGACGACCGCCGGCGAGGGGGTCCCGTGAAGTCCGACTGGCTAACCACGCCGCTCCTGACCGCCTGAATCCCGCATGAACACAGAGCTCGGAGAAAAGCCGGGCGCAGTGTCGCGAGTTCTACATACCCATCGGGTGGTGAGGAGAGCGCGATTTGCGGGGCCTTTGACAACGCGAACCAGGCAGCGTCATCACCGAGTCCTCACCAGGACGGCATCTACTGCACGATCGCCAGAAGCGCAGGTCGAAAGAACCTGCGACCGCTTGCGCGGTGTCCTCCCCGATTCATCAGGCCGTAGGTCAACTCGTCGGCTCCGCTGCTCCGTTCATGGCTCGAGCAAGCTCGACGCGGGAGCGCACACCGAGCTTCTGGAAGATGTGACGCAGGTGGGTCTCGATCGTATTCGTGCTGACGAAGAGGCTCGCAGCAAGGTCGCGGTTGCTCAATCCCTCGGCAGCCAGCTCGGCGACGTTTCGCTCCTGAGGCGTCAGCGTGTCGTGAGCGGATGGGCCTCGCCGCCGGGGCCGCAGGCCGGTGGCAGCGAGCTCTGCCTGCGCACGACTGGCCCAGAGCGTTGAGCCGAGCCTGTCCAGCTCGTCGTGGGCCTCGGTGAGCTTACGGCGCGCGTCGGACCGGCGCTTCGCACGCCGCAGGCGCTCGCCCCAGCAGAGGATCGTGCGGAACCTCTCCAGGGGCCTCGGCTCGTCTTCGTCGTAGTCGAGAGCTGCCTCGAACTCAACGTCGAAGGTGCCTTCCTCGGCGAGTAGACCACGGCAGCGGTAGGCGAGCGAAAGTGCGTGAGAGCGGCCGACCTCGCGCGCCTCGCTCTCGAAATCCGCGGCGACAGCACGCGCTTGGTCGACGTGCCCGGCCTTGAGGAGGGCTTCAGCCAGATCGGCAGTCATCACCAGGGGAACGATTGCACCCGGATGACCCCGCATCGCATGGGTGCGCGCCGTCCGGCGCAGTGCGGAGACGGCTGCCTCGGCGTTGCCGAGCCCGAGCTCGAGGACGCCGAGAGAAGGATGGAGGATGGCGTCGTCGCGAAGTCGCTCGGAGAGCTCATAACGCTCTCGCACGAGCCTGCGACACCGTTCTTCGTCGCCGGTGTGGGCTGCGCACCAGGCGAGGTGGCCGAGCGCTTCCTTGTGCTCCATCAAGCGCCCGAGGCCGGCGGCGAACTCGAGCTCTTCCGTGGCGGCGGCCGCCGCCGGCGCGATCCGGCCGCAGGCGAATTCAATGCTGAAGAGGGAGGCCAGGGCGATGTGGAGATCGCCCAGGGCGCCGTCGCGACGCGCGTCTCGAGCCGCCGCTGTCGAAAGCTCCCTCGCCTTGTCGTACAGGCCCGCGCAGTACAGAACCTCGATCAACCAGAGTCGCGCCGCCTGCTCCGTGTGCAGACCGAGCTCTTCGGCGCGGGACGCGGCCTGGCGGTAGCGGCTGTGACCGTCGCGCCACTGACCGAGCCAGATCCGAGATTCCGCCTGGGTGACCTCGGCCAGGAGGAGCAAGGTCGAGTCGTCGGTCGGAGCGAGCTCACGGGCCCGGTCGGCGACGCGCGCGGCGCGCGCGCTCTCACCGTCGTGGGCAAGCGGCGGGACGGCGTCGATCAGGAGTCGGGCAGCGCGGCCGGGATCCTCCCGCTCGAGCTCGGACGCAAGCCGCTCGAGCAGGTCGGCTCCGTGGACGAGGTTGCCGTCGACAAGCTCGACCTGCGCTTCGAGCTCGGTCGCGTCGACGCGCAGTCTGTGTTCTCCTGTGGCCGTCGCCTCCCCAAGAAGCCGCTCCGCTCTGGCGACGTCCCGGGTCGAGAATGCCGCACGCGCGGCCGCGAGCAGACGCCGCGCCCGATCTGCGCCCTGCGGAGTCAGAGCGGCAGCGCGCTCCAGAGCCCAGACGCTGTCGGCGCCTCCGCGCGTTGCGAGCGACTCCAGCTCGTCCGCAAGCTCGGCATCCGGCGCGGCGGCGGCCAGCGCCCGGTGCCGCGTCTGCTCGTCCCCAACCGGGAGCGCGGCGGCGAGCCGCCCATGCGCCGCACGCCGTGCGTCCGTCCAGGAACGGCCGAGCACGAGCGATCGGACGAGCGGGTGTCGCAACTCGAGTCGCCCGGCACGAACATGGAGGAGACCGGCATCTTCGAGTCGTCGCACCGGGTCCGCTCCCCCTGCGGCCGGGACGACCACGGCGGCGTCGCCCGTGTCGTCGAGCGCTGCTACGAGAAGAGCGCTCGCTGCCTCCTCGTCGAGCCCGTCCACCTGGCGACCAAACAGCCGCTCGGCCACGTCCTCGGCGCCCGCTTCGATGCTGCTCGGCGTGCCTGCGAGCTCGACCAGCACCAGAGGGTTCCCGGCCGCCTCGTGGATCAGCTGTGGCCGGAGGGACGGAGCAACGCCGTGGCGGGCGGCGAGCTCGTTCGCCGCCGTGTCGTCCAGCGGACGAACGGTGAGCCGCTCGACCCCGGACATGTCAACGGGAGGCGGCAGGGGCTCGCGCAGCGAGAGCACGGTTGCCAGCGCGGCCTCGCGCACGCGGCGCGCCGCGAAGAGGATCGCCGCAGCCGACGGCCGATCGACCCATTGAAGATCGTCCACGAGCAGCAACGTCGGACGCTCCTCACCGGATTGGGCGAGCAGGGCGGCAGTGGCAGCTGCGACGGCGAACCCGTCAGCCCGATGTGAGCTCAGCCCGAAAGCCCCCTCGAGCGCCTCACGCTGCGGCCCAGGCAGCGCGCCAAGGCGGTCCCCGTACGGTTGCAGCAGCTCGAACAGCGCCGCATAGGAGAGCTCGCTCTCCGCCTCGATCCCACGCGCCCGCAAGACCTCGAAGTCGCCCGCGGCGGTACCCGCAGCCTCGAGGAGGGACGTCTTCCCGATCCCGGCCTCACCGACGACGAGCAGGGCGGCGGAGGCGCCGCCGCGCGCAGCGACGAGCACGCCTCCGAGCCGCTCGAGCTCGGGCGTGCGGCCGATCAGCTCCATCCGCGCAAGATATTTGAGACGTCGCGAAATCTCACGGTTCTCCGTGATGCGAAACGACCCATGGCGCTCCTAGGTTTGACAGCGGTTGCCAGCAAACAAAGGAGGAAGCAACCATGGGCAAGAAGCTCACTTTCGCCTCGGCGGGTCTGCTCGGCGCGGTCGCCACGCTCGGCGCTACCGCGCCGGCCTACGGTCTGGGCGCCCAGGACCCCAGCCCCAACGCCAGCTGCATGGGTTGGCTCGCAGTCGCCTCCAATCCCAACGCGAGCGGCGACCACATCGCCCTGATCGCACAGAGCGGCCACGCGAGCACCGTCGCACAGGCGCGTCCGAGCGGGGACGGCTTCCCCGGCCTGATCTCCTGCGTCGAACAGATCCCCTAGCAAGTGAGGCACGTTCCAGGACCCTCCGCGGTCCTGGCAACCAGGTGCGGGGAGGCCTGGTCGCCCCCTGCCCGGTCGAAACCAATGACTAAGCAGAGAGGAACTGCCATGCGAAAGCTCACAATCACATCCGCGTTCGCCGTCCTCGCGCTCGCGGCCGGGGGGACCGCGGGAGCGACCGCACCGACGACGATCCATCAGTCGTTCCCCCGGTCGATTCCGCACTACCTGGCCTGCCCGGGATTCTGGATCGAGGGCGAGTTCCAGATCGACCAAACGACGGCCACGTTCTACGCCGAAGACGGGACGGCGATCAAAGTCGTCAGACACGTTCGCTCTGATGGGACCCTCAGCAACCCGCTCACCGGCAGGTCGATCCCCGACACGGGCAACTTCAAGGTCACCGTCGACGTTGCCACCGGCGAGCGAACCATCGACGGCAACCTCAACACGGCCACGATTCCCAGCGGAGGCGTGATCTACCACGCGGTCGGTCGCCTCGCCTTCGAGCCGGACGGGACCATTCTCGAAGCCGGGCCACACGACGACGCCGACAACAACTACGGCGACTTGTGCAGCTACCTCGCCGGACCGTGAGGGCGTAATCACCGGGAGAGCCAAATCCAGGACCTCCGCGTCCTGGCAACCGGGTATGGGGCGGCTCTGGTCGCCCCTATCCCGGTTCCCACTCGAGACTGCGGCGGAAGGATTGACCATGAAGGCACGCACGATCATCCTTAACCTTGTCGCCGCAGCGCTTGCCGCGGCCCTGGCCGGCCTCGCGGCAGCGCACACCGGCGCGATCGAAGAGCATCCGATACCGACCACGAACGCCCGGCCGGTCTCGCTCGTGAGCGGCCCGGACGGTGCACTCTGGTTCACCGAGTTCGCAGGCAACAAGATCGGGCGGCTCACGGCGGACGGCGTCTTCCGCGAGTACCCGATCCCGACCGCGGCTGCCCAGCCGGACGACATGGCCGCCGGCCCGGACGGAAACCTCTGGTTCGCCGAGACGATCGGCAACAAGATCGGCCGGATCACGACGGAGGGCGTCGTCGACGAGTTCGACGGGCTGCCGGCCGGAAGCCGGCCGACCGCGGTCGCCGCCGGCCCTGACGGCAACGTCTGGTTCACCGAGCGCGCCCTCGCGGCACCCTCGGGCAGGATCGGACGGATCACCACCGCAGGCGCGATCACCGACTACCCGCTGCCGAGCAACGGCCACCCGCTCACGATCACCGCCGGCCCCGACGGCGCGCTCTGGTTCACGGAGTCGCCCGGGAACCGGATCGGCCGCATCGAACCGCCGAGCGGCGCGATCACCGAATACCCGGTGCTTACGACCCAGAGCGCCCCCTGGGAAATCACCACCGGCCCGGACGGCGCGCTCTGGTTCACCGAGCTGCTCGGCAACAAAATCGGCCGCATCACCACCGACGGCGTGATCACGGAGTTCCCGGTGCCGACACCGGCCAGTCAGCCGAACACGATCCGGCCCGGACCCGACCCCAACCCCGCCGACGACTGCGCCTACCAGCGCGACAGCCTCGGCGAAGCCGGGTTCGCCACCCGCTACGGCACCTTCGGCGACTGCGTCTCACGGCTCGCGACCACAAAGACGCTCTGGTTCAGCGAGCAGAACGCCGACCGGCTCGCGCAGATCACCACCGACGGCGACATCTTCGAGTACCCGCTCCCGACGCCTCGCTCGCAGCCGGGCGGCGTCACCCAGGGCGCCGACGGTGCGGTCTGGTTCGTGGAGCTCGCCGGCAACCAGATCGGCCGCCTCGATG
>Ga0111538_10014953_pt1 | contig 10214 bp, 5 predicted proteins | sample SoiMethybrSBSTD1_FD_79669 | JGI IMG/M metagenome (GOLD analysis project Ga0111538, IMG submission 79669) | Bulk soil microbial communities from a Populus tree surrounding site in Tennessee, USA - Soil MetaG P. TD hybrid SBSTD1 (version 2)... | ecosystem: Environmental > Terrestrial > Soil > Tree... | reverse complement strand
GAGGCCGACGCGCCGGCCGAGTCGGCGGCGGCCGACGTGGCTCGCGCGGGCTCGGGCGCGACCCTGGACATCGCGCTCGTGCACGACGCCGACGGCACGCCCGTGCCGGACGTCGAGCTCGCCGTGGTCGGCACGCTCACCGACGTGGAGCCGCAGCGCGTGGCTCACAGAGCCGCGCACACCGCCGCCGACGGAACGGCGCGGGTGGCATTCGACCATGCGGTCCGGGTCTGGCTCGTGCGCGCCCTGCCCGGCGACCGTCACGCGCTCGTCGAGCTGCGGCCGGAGCCCGAGCTGGACATCGCGCTCGGAGCGTCCGAGCGCATCGAGCTGCGCGCCCAGCGCGGCGCGGTGGTGCGTGGCCAGGTCGTCGACGAGGCGGGCACCCCCGTGCCGCAGGCCGCCGTGCTCGCCTGGTGCGACATGCGCTGGAACCTCGAGAACGGCGACGACTCGGTGCCGCCGCCCGACGCTCGCGCCGTGTGCGACAACGCGGGACGCTTCGAGCTCGGCGGCCTGGGGCCGCAGCTCGTGCTCATGCCGCAGGCACCGGGCTTCGCGCCCAGGAGCGGCGCCGCCGGGCCGATCCCCGAGGGCGCCGACGTCGGCGACGTGGTGCTCGTGCTCGGCGCGGCGCACGAGCTGGCCGGCCGCGTCGTCGACCCGGACGGGCGGCCGGTCGCGGGTCTGCGCGTGAAGGCCGGCCACTCGAGCATGACGCCCATCCAGGCCGGGCTCGACCCCTGCCCGCCGCTCAAGCTCCTGCAGACCACCGACGCCGAGGGCCGCTTCACGCTCGCGCCGCTGGCCGCGATCTCGTGGACAGTGACCGTCCACGCGCCGGGCTTCCAGCCCTGGTCGCGCGTCGTGAAGCCCGACGCCGGCGAGCTGCTCGTCCAGCTCTCGATCGGCATCGCGCTGAGCGGAGTCGTGCTCGGCGCCGACGGCGCGCCGCTCGACGGGGCCCAGGTGCTCCTCGGGGGCGCGTCGCAGGACGAGTTCGAGCGCGACACGGCGAGCACGCAGACCGTCGGCGGCCGCTTCCGCTTCGAGGCGCTGCTGCCGACCGAGCACGCCACGCTCGGCGTCTCGGCGGCCGGCCATGCGCTGTTCGTGCTCGAGGGCGTGGTCGTCGGCGAGCCGGACGCCCCGCCGCTCGAGCTGCGTCTCGAGCCCGAGCGCCCCATCGCGGGACGCGTCGTCGACGAGCACGACGAGCCGGTGCCGGGAGCCGAGGTCACGGTCCGCGGCGATCGCCGGATCGCTCCGCCCCGCCGGAGCAGCCTGGCCTGGGAGGACTGGTTCTGGCCGCGTGTCTCGTGGACGCAGACCGACGCCGAGGGACGCTTCCGCCTCGAGCGGCTCTACGACGGGCTCTTCGAGCTGGCCGTCGAGGATCCGCGCCACGAGGGGCTGCGGCACACCGAGAGCCTGCGCTCGGGCACCGAAGATGTCCTCGTCCGTCTCGACCCCGACGCGCTGCGCGGCGCCGTGCTGACCGGCCGCGTCTCCGACGCGCTGAGCGGCGCGCCGCTCGACGACTTCCTGCTGTGGCTCGAGCCGCTCGACCCCGGGCGCCGCGTCGCCGGCACGCACATCCCCTTCCAGCGCTTCGAGCGCGCGCAGGGCGCCTTCCGCCTGGAGGGCATCGAGCCGGGGCGCTGGCGCCCCACCGCGGACTCCGAGGGCTACGCGCGCACGAGCGGCCCCGAGCTCGAGCTGCGCGAGGGCGAGCAGTCGGTCGAGATCGCGATCCGGCCCGCGCGGACGCTGCGGCTGCGCGTGATCGACCAGGACGGCGCGCCGGTCCGCGGCGTCTTCGTCTCCTTCGAGGACTCGCGCGGCGAGCGCATCGATCTGCAGGCCCAGCCCGTCGGCGACGGCACGCTCGGAATGTCGGACAAGGTCGGCGAGCTCACCGCGCACGGGCTGCCCGCCGACCTCGTGACCGTCGTGCTCCGGGTGCCGCTCGTGCCGGGCACGGACGTGGCCACGCGACGGGAGCGCTTCCCGCTCGATTTGCGCGTGCAGCCGCAGGGCGTGCAGGAGCTGCGGATCGAGCGGAAGCGGGCGCGCTGCCTGGTCGTGTCGCTGCTCGAGGGCGATGTCGAGGCGGCGGGCACCGTCTACGACGGCGACGCGGGCGACACGCCCGAGCTGAAGGCGCTGCAGCCCCTGCTCGAGCAGGGCCGGCTGGTCTCGGTGTCGCGGCCGATCGTCGTCACGGTGACGGCGGCCGACGGCACGCTGGTCGACACGGCGCGCTGCGAGCCGAGCGGCCACGACCCCCAGGCCTGGCGCGTGAGCTCGTCGGTCTGCTCGTCCGAGGGCGAGCCGGCCTCGTGGCTCGCGGTCGCGCTGCCCGCGGGCGCGTCGCGGGCCGCGATCGTCGCCGACGGCTGTGAGCCCGTGACGCTCGAGCTGCCCGCCGGCGACGAGCACGTGCGCCGCATGGTCGTCCTGCGCAAGACCACCGGGCCCTGAGCGGCCACGCGTCGCGAGGGAAATGGAAGGGCGGCGCCGCCGCCGCTCGCGCGGTGACGACGCCGCCGTCCTCCCTGACCGACGTGATCGAAGTGATGCAGTCGGCGCGATCGCAGCGCGCCTCGGGCTCGCCCAGAGCCTGCAGTGATATACGGGAAAGTCGCGCCTCCGGGGAAACGGAGCTGGTGCGGAAATCCTGCGGCGCGACGCGCTGTCGTGATCGGCACGACACGCGCGGCGCACCGGACCCGACGCGCGGCGTTGCCGGCGGGTCGGGGCGCCGAGTTACGCTGCGCGAATGCGCCCCACTCGCGCTGTGCTTGGCTGTTGTGAGCCAGAACATTCCGTCCGGTCGGGATGGGTGCGCGACGGTGTCATGGCCGGCACGACACGCGCGAGCCGGAGCGCGGCGTGAAGCGGATCGTCCTCGTCGTCGTGCTGCTCGTCGTGGGCGGGCTCGTGGGCGTCGTCGCCTACCGCCGCGTGCTCGCCAACGAGCGCGAGGCCGCCACCGGCGCGCTGCGCCTGCACGGCAACGTCGAGCTGCGCGACGCCCAGCTCGCCTTCTTCTCGCAGGAGCTCGTCGCCACGGTGCTCGTCGAGGAGGGCAACCGCGTGGAGGAGGGCCAGCTCCTCGCGACGCTGCGCACCGAGCGCCTCGACGCCGAGATCGCCGCGGCCCAGGCGGCCGTCGCGAGCCAGCAGGCGCTGGTCGACCGCCTGCAGCACGGCACGCGCCCCGAGGAGATCGAGCAGGCGCGCTCGGAGGTCACCGCGGCGGAGGTGCGTGCCGCCAATGGCGAGCGCGACGTCGGCCGCCTGCAGGCGACCGTCGGCAAGGGCGCCGCGAGCGCGCAGGCCCTCGACGACGCGCAGGCCGCGCTCGACGTCGCGCGCGCCGACCTCGCCGTGCGGCAGCAGGCGTTGGCGCTGGCCCTGGCCGGCCCGCGGCAGGAGGACCGCGCCCAGGCCCAGGCCACGCTCGACCAGCGGCGGGCCGAGCTCGACGTGCTGGACCGACGGCGGGTCGACAGCGAGCTGCGCGCGCCCGCCTCGGGCACGATCCGCAACCGCGTGCTCGAGCCCGGCGAGACGGCGAGCCCCGAGCGGCCGGCCTTCACGCTGGCCCTCGACGACCCCAAGTGGGTGCGCGCCTGGGTGCCCGAGCCCGAGCTGGGGCGCATCGCGCTGGGCCTGCGCGCCACGATCCGCTCCGACTCCTTCGGCGGCCGCAGCTACGAGGGCTGGATCGGCTTCATCTCGCCGGTCGCGGAGTTCACGCCCAAGACCGTCGAGACCGACGAGCTGCGCACGCTGCTCGTCTATGAGGTGCACGTGTTCGTGAAGGACCCCGAGCACGAGCTGCCGCTCGGCATCCCGGTCACGGTCGACGTCGATCTCGGCAGCCGCGGGGACGGGACCGGCCGGTGAGCGCGGGGCTGGAGGTCTCGGCGCTCGCCAAGACCTTCGAGGGCGCGCGACGGCCCGCGCTCGCCGGCGTGTCGTTCAGCGCGGCGGTGCAGTCGGTGACCGGGCTCGTCGGCCCCGACGGCGCGGGCAAGTCGACGCTGCTGCGTCTCGCGGCCGGCCTGCTGCTGCCGGACGCGGGCCGCGTGCGCGTGCTCGGGCTCGACCCGGTGGCCGACGTGCAGCGGCTGCGCGAGCGCATCGGCTACATGCCGCAGCGCTTCGGCCTCTACGAGGACCTCACCGTCCAGGAGAACCTCGACCTCTACGCCGCGCTGCAGAGCGTGCCGCCGGAGCAGCGCGCCGAGCGCTTGCTGCCGCTCATGCGCATGACGGGGCTGCAGCCCTTCCTCGACCGCCTCGCGGGCCAGCTCTCGGGCGGCATGAAGCAGAAGCTCGGGCTGGCCTGCGCGCTGGTCAAGTCGCCGGACTTCCTGCTGCTCGACGAGCCGACGGTGGGCGTCGACCCGGTGTCGCGGCGCGAGCTGTGGCGCATCGTCGGGCAGCTCGTGGCGGAGCGCGGCATCGGCGTGCTCGTCGCGACGTCCTACCTCGACGAGGCCGAGCGCTGCGACACGATCGTCGTGCTCGACCGCGGCGAGGTGCTCGCGGAGGGCCCGCCGGCGCGCTTCGCGGAGTCGATGCGCGGGCGCGTCTTCGAGCTGCCGCCGCGTGGGGACGAGCCGCCGCGCGCGCTGCAGGACGCGCTGGCCGAGGCGCCGGCGGTGGTCGACGCCACGGTGCGCTCGGGGCGCGTGCGCGTCGTGCTCGCCGAGGGCCAGGCGGTCGTGCCCGGGCAGCCAGGCGCCGCGCCGGCCGCGCCCAGCTTCGAGGACGCCTTCATGTCGCTGCTCGCCGCGCGGCGCGAGCAGCTGCCGGTGGCTCCGCCGCGCGCGGCGGGCCGGCGCGCGCGGGCGGCCGGCGACGGCGTCGCGGTGCGCGTGCGCGACCTGCGCAAGCGCTTCGGCGCCTTCGAGGCCGTGCGCGGCGTGTCCTTCGACGTGCGCGAGGGCGAGATCTTCGGCCTGCTCGGCCCCAACGGCGCGGGCAAGAGCACGACCTTCCGCATGCTCTGCGGGCTGTCGTCGATCAGCGGCGGCGAGGCGACGGTGGCCGGGCGCGACCTGCGCCGCGCGGGCAAGCACGCGCGGGCGCGGCTCGGCTACATGGCGCAGAAGTTCTCGCTCTACGGCTCGCTCAGCGTGCTCGAGAACCTGCGCTACTTCGGCACGGCCTACGGGCTCTTCGGCCGCGGCCTGCGCGAGCGCGTCGACGCCGCGCTGGCGGCCTTCGACCTGGACGCGCGCCGGCACGAGACCGCCGCGCGCCTGCCCGGCGGATACAAGCAGCGCCTCGCGATGGCCGCGGCCCTGCTCCACGAGCCGGAGATCCTGTTTCTCGACGAGCCGACCTCGGGCGTCGACCCGATCGCGCGGCGCGAGTTCTGGCGGCGGATCAACGCCGTCGCGCTGGCCGGCACGACCGTCGTGGTCACGACGCACTTCATGGAGGAGGCCGAGGGCTGCGACCGCCTGCTCATCATGGCGCGCGGCGCCGAGCTGGCGCTGGGCACGCCGGCCGAGATCCGCGCGCTGGCGCAGAGCGCCGAGACGCCCGACCCCACCATCGAGGACGCCTTCATCGCGCTGGCCGAGCGCCGGCAGGCGGCCGTCGCGTGAGCGCGGCCAGCCGGCGCGCCGCGGCCGGGCGGCTGCTCGGCTTCCTGCGCAAGGAGGGCCTGCAGGTGCGCCGCGACCCCTCCAGCATCGCGCTCGCGCTCGTCATGCCGGTCGTGCTCATCCTGCTCTTCGGCTACGGCGTCTCGCTCGACGCCGAGAACATCCCGGTCGCGGTGCTGCTCGAGGACGGCGGCGCGGCGGGCCGCGACCTGCTCGGGCGGCTCGAGGGCAGCCGCTACTTCGAGCCCGTGCTCGTCACCTCGTCGGCCGAGGCCGAGCGCCTCATGGCCGAGCACGAGATCGAGGCCCTCGTGCGCGTCGGGTCGGACTTCGAGAGCGACCTCGGCGGCGCGCCGCCGGCCCCGGTGCAGCTCGTGCTGCGCGGCATCGACAGCAACCGCGCGCGCCTGGTCTCCGGCTACCTCGAGGGCGTCGTCGGACTCTGGTCGGCCGGCCGGGCCGCCCGCGGCGAGCCGGCCGCGCCGCCCGCCGCGAGCATCGCGCCGCGCACCTGGTTCAACCCCTCGCTGCGGAGCACGAACTTCCTCGTGCCCGGCCTCGTCGCGCTCGTCATGACGCTGACCGGCGCGCTGCTCACGGCCCTCGTCGTCGCGCGCGAGTGGGAGCGCGGCACGATGGAGGCGATCCTCGTCACGCCGCTGCGGCCGACCGAGTTCCTGGTCGCGAAGCTCGTGCCCTACTACCTGCTCGGCATGGGCGGCATGGTGCTCGCGGTCGGCCTCGGCGTGCTGCTCTTCGGCGTGCCGCTGCGCGGCTCCTTCCTCGCGCTGTTCGTGATGAGCTCGCTGTTCCTGCTCGCCTCGCTCGGGCTGGGGCTGGCGATCTCCTCGACCGTGCGCGTGCAGTTCGTGGCCGCGCAGGTCTCGATCCTCAGCGGCTTCCTGCCGGCCTTCTTCCTCTCGGGCCTGCTCTTCGACCTCGACAGCACGCCCTGGCCGATCCGCTGGATCAGCCACCTCGTGCCGGCGCGCTACTTCGTCAGCGCGAGCCACACGCTGTTCCTGGCCGGCGACCTGTGGTCGGTGCTGTGGCCCGACGCGCTCGCGCTGGCGCTCATGGCGACGCTGCTCATCGGCGTGGCGCGGCGCCGCACCGGCGCGCGGCTGGGGGATTGACGGGCGATGCTCTGGCTGCGGCAGGTGCTCGCGATCGCGGTCAAGGAGCTGCTCATGATCCTCAAGGATCCCAAGAGCCGCTTCGTGGTCATCGGGCCGCCGCTGATCCAGTTCGTGATCTTCGGCTACGCCGCGACCTTCGACGTCAAGGACGTGACCTGCGTCGTGGTCGACGAGGACCGCTCGGCCGAGTCGCGCGACCTGCTCGCGCGCTTCACCGGCTCGGGGCACTTCACCGAGGTGGCGCGGCTCGACAGCCTGGACGGCGCGGCCGCGCTGGTCGACGCGGGGACCGCGCGGCTCGTGCTGCACGTCGGCGGCGACTTCGCGGCGCGGCTGCGGGCGGGCCGCCCGGCCGAGCTGCAGATCGCAGCGGACGGGCGCAACTCGAACGTCTCGGGCATCGCGCTCGGCTACGCGAGCACGATCGTGTCCGCCTGGAGCCGACAGCTCGAGGCCGCGCGAGCCGGCGCCCGCACGGCCGCCGGGCTGCCGCCGGCGCCGCGGGTCGAGCTCGTCCAGCGGGCCTGGTTCAACCCCAGCCTCGACAGCCGCTGGTTCGTCGTGAGCGGGCTGCCAGCGCAGATCGCGCTCGTCGTCGTCATGCTGCTCACCAGCCTCTCGGTCGCCCGCGAGCGCGAGCACGGCACCTTCGACCAGACGCTCGTCGCGCCGGTCGACTCGTTGCAGATCCTGATCGGCAAGGCGTTGCCCCCCTTCGTGCTCGGGCTCTTCGACGGGCTGCTGCTCTCGGCCCTCGCCGTCGTGTGGTTCGGCGTGCCCCTGACCGGCACGCTCGCCGCGCTCGTCGCGGTGCTCGCGACCTACGCCCTCGCGGTCATCGGCGTCGGGCTGTTCGTCTCCTCGCTCGCCACGACGATGCAGCAGGCGATGCTCGGCTCCTTCATGGCGATCATGCCCTTCGTGATCCTCTCGGGCTTCACGACGCCGATCGAGAACATGCCGCTCTGGCTGCAGCACGCGACGCTCGCCAACCCGGCGCGCTACGCGGTGGCCGGCTGCCGCGCGGTGTTCCTCGAGGGCGCCGGTCTCGGCGACGTGCTGCGCTACCTCGGCCCGATGGCGGTGATGGCCGCGCTCACGCTCACGCTCGCGGGGTGGCTGTTCCGGTACCGGACGCGGTGAGTGACTCAGGATGTGGCCGCTGGTCGGCCGCGTCGTCGCATCTTGCCCCATGCTGCTGTCGAACCAGACCTGCTCAGTCGCAGCCATCCTCGTCATCCTCGGCTCCGGCCTTGCTGCGCAAGGGTGTCAGGACGAGTCCCCAAGCGCCCCATCGGCGGCGCGCGTCACCTACGTCGACCCGCGCCCTCTCGACGCAGGAGTCATCCGCGGTGTGGTGGTCGATGCTGAAGAGCACCCGCTCGCTCGAGCGCATGTGAAGGTCTGGCAGCTTCCGCGCTACCAGCTCGGCAACAACACCGATGAGTTGTGTCCGCCCCCGACTCGCATCGTCGACGCGGACGACGCGGGAGCGTTCAGCGTCGCGGGACTCGGCCCCTACGTCATTCTCGAGGCCGAGGCGCCGGGGCTCGCAGCCGTACAATCCCTCGAGGGATGCCTTCTCCGCGAAGAGGTCGTCGCCGGGCGGCGCCTGAGGCTGGCGCCGGCATCGGCGATCGAGGGGCGAGTCGTCGACCCACAAGGACGCCCCGTCGTCAATCGACTCGTCACCGCCCAGAAGGCCAGCTGGCACACGCCACTCGCAGGGGTCGTGTCAGCGCCGCCCGTTCGGCTCACGACGGCTACGGATGCCGAAGGACATTTCTCTCTCCGACCGCTGGCTCCAGGCAACTGGTGGGTCTGCTGCGAGGAGACGTCCACTGGCAATTGGGCACAGTGGGTCGAGACCGGACTGGCTCCGGTGGAAATTCAGCTCATTCCGCCCTTCGCCGTTCCGTGCAGCGTGGTCGGAGCTGACGGTGCGGCGCTTTCCGGCGCCAAGGTCGTCGCCGTCGGGACGAAGCGGCTGTCGCCGGTCCAGTTCGAGCGCAAGGTCGACGTCCACACCGATGCCAGCGGGCATGCGCTGATTCCAGCTCTCGTACCTAGCGACGAGGTCTCGATCGGCGTGGTCGCGTCGGGACGCGGGTTCGATCTGCGCGAGGGTATTGCAATCCGCCCTGGCATGTCGCCGATCGAGTTCCGCCTGCAACCGGAGTCGGTTTGCTTCGGCAAGGTCATCGACGAGACGGGCAGTCCAGCCTCGGGACTCGAGTTGAGCTGGTCGCGGCTGAGCGACGACCGAACGTCACTGGTCGACGGTCTTTGGCTGCATCAACTCGGGCTGTGGCGCATCACGACAGGGATGTCCGGCCAATTCAGCCGCGGTCAGCTCGCTCCTGGCGACTACTGGGTCGAGCTGGCCCATCCGGCGTCGCCGAGTCGCTGCTTCTACGCGACCGTCTCGGCAGGAGATCCCGATGTGCGATTGCAAGTGGACTGGAGCGGAGCCAGCGTCGTGACAGTCACCGGCAAGTTCCGCGACGCCGTCACGCACGATCCGATAATCCAGGCATTCGTCTGGCTCGAGGCGGTCGATCCGCACCTGATTCCGAAGGGGGCATGGATGCCCGGCAGCATGTTCTCCGAGTTCGAAGGAGAGTACGAGATCGAGAGCGCACCGCCCGGCCGGTATCGACTTCGCGCGAGCGATGTCGGCAACGACTACGCGAAATGGTTCGGTCCACCCACGGATTTCGCCGCCGGCCGGCACGAGATCGACATCGACATGCAACGGGCGCGGACGCTCGCGCTGCGTGTCGCCCGGGCCGGAAAGCCCGTCGAGGGGGCGCGCGTCGACTTCCGGACACCCGAGGGCCAACCGATCGACCTCGGCGACGAGCCGCAGGGCGATGGAACGATCGGCGTGACCGACAGGTTCGGCGAGATCGTCGCGCCGCAACTGCCTGCCATCGCCTTGCAAGTCGTCGTCACGCTGCCCGGTGCGGCCAACTCGGAGGAAGCGATCACGCTTCCGCCGCGTCCCGTCGACTTGGCGACTCACACGGGCGAGGTCGTGGAGATCGCCGTCCCGTAGAAGTCGCTCAGGTCACCCGCCCGCCTAGTGGTCCGCCTCGATCTCGGCCCAGAGCGGCAGCTCGGTGCCCTTGCCCTTGTCGATGACCGCGTCCCAGAAGTTCCACACGACGAGGCCGTCGTCCGACTCGGGGTCGAGCAGGTGGAAGGCGATGCGCGCCAGCGGCTGATCCATCGGCACGCGCACGGTGCCCGCGGGCAGCGTGCGCGGGCCCTCGTGGACGTCCCAGCTCACCTGGCGCGGACGGTGGCCCGGCGCGCCGGGGAAGAGCTCGGCCTGCGGCCCCGGGTCGAAGACCACGAAGGTCTGCACGAGGTGCGTGGTCGGGTGATCGAGCCGCTCGTGGCGAATGCCGTGCGCATCGAGCAGGGCCAGGATGTCGGTGCG
>Ga0111538_10014950_pt1 | contig 10215 bp, 10 predicted proteins | sample SoiMethybrSBSTD1_FD_79669 | JGI IMG/M metagenome (GOLD analysis project Ga0111538, IMG submission 79669) | Bulk soil microbial communities from a Populus tree surrounding site in Tennessee, USA - Soil MetaG P. TD hybrid SBSTD1 (version 2)... | ecosystem: Environmental > Terrestrial > Soil >... | reverse complement strand
GAGCGCTTCGAGGAGATCCTCGCCCGGCTGCGCGGCATCGTCGAGCGGCTCGAAGGCGGAAACCTGCCGCTCGAAGACAGCCTGCGCGCGTTCGAGGAGGGCATGGAGCTGTGCCGCCGCGGGAGCGTGATCCTCGACGGCGCCGAGAAGAAGGTCGAGACGCTGCTGGCGGCGGGCCGCACCGCGCCGTTCGAAGTCGAAGAAAGATGATCGAACCGCGGTGAGCCTCGCGTCCGAATCCCTGACCACCTGGATCGCGGCCCGGCGCGCGGATCTCGACCGCCTGTTCGAGGCGCGGCTGGCGCCGCCCGCCGACGGCGATCCCGGACGTCTGCTCGAAGCGATGCGCTACTCGCTGCTGGCGCCCGGCAAGCGCATCCGCCCGTTGCTGGCACTGGCCGCGGCCGAGACGACAGCCCCCCTCGATGACGACGTGTTGCTCGCGTGCGGCGCGGTCGAGCTGGTGCACTGCTACTCGTTGATACACGACGACCTGCCCGCGATGGACGACGACGATTTCCGCCGGGGCCGCCCGAGCAACCACAAGGCGTTCGGGGAAGCGATCGCCATCCTCGCGGGCGACGCGCTGCTGACGCTTGCGTTCGACTGGATCGCGGAAGCGGGCGAGCGCGCCGCGCGGCCGCAGGATTTCCTGGCCGCTTCGCGCGCGCTCGCGCGGGCGGCGGGCGCGTTCGGCATGGTGCGCGGGCAGGCCCGCGACCTGGGCGAGCCCGCCCCCCCCACGCTGGCAGCGCTGGAGACGCTGCATGCCGAGAAGACCGCGGCGCTGTTCCGCGCCGCGCTGGAGATCGGCGGGTGCGCCGGCGGGGCGGCGCCCGATGCGCGCGCGAACCTCGCGCGCTTCGGGACGGCGTACGGCGTCGCGTTCCAGCACGCCGACGACATCACCGACGAGGAGCACGCCGAACACGCAGGCGCGGCGCGGGGGCGCCTGGAATCGCTGGTCGCCGACGCGTGCGCGGCGGTCGCGCCGCTGGGCGCGCGGGGCGATCGTCTCGTCGGCCTCGCACGAGCTTTGTCTCATCGGCCAGCGTAAGCGCCCCCACATCCCGACAACGGGTCGTGGTAGCATGGCGTCATTATGGCCGCCGACGAACAGACCCAGATGTTCGCAACGCCGGTGGCACCGGCGGGCAGCAAGCGAGACCGCGCCTATCTGGTCGTGCTGGCCGGGGCCAGCGTCGGGGAGATGTACAAGGTCGAGGGCGACAAGGTGATCATCGGCCGCGGCCAGAAAGCGCAGATCCGTCTGTTCGACGACGGCATCTCTCGCGAGCACGCCCAGATCGTCAGCGAGGGCGGCCACATCATCCTGCAGGATCTCGGCTCGACCAACGGCACGTTCTGCAACGGCCTCAAGGTGGATCGCCGCGAGCTGGTCGACGGCGACAAGATCCTCGTCGGCTCGACCACCATCCTCAAGTTCACGTACCACGACAACCTGGACGAGATCTTCCAGAAGCAGATGTACGAGTCGGCGCTGCGCGACGGGCTGACCAAGGCGTTCAACAAGAAGTACTTCACCGATCGCCTCGAGAGCGAGTTCACCTTCTCCGTCCGCCACACCTCGCCGCTGGCGCTGGTGCTGTTCGACATCGATCACTTCAAGAAGGTGAACGACACCCACGGCCACCCGGCCGGCGACCACGTGCTGGCCGAGATCTCGTCGCTGCTGACCGGGGCGCTGCGCGCCGAGGACGTGTTCGCCCGCTACGGCGGCGAGGAGTTCGCGGTCATCTGCCGCGGCTCCGACACGAGCCAGGCCCAGGTGGTCGGTGAGCGCCTGCGCAAGGCGGTCGAGGGTCATCGCTTCATCTACGAGGGAACGCACATTCCCGTGACCATCAGCGTGGGCATCGCGGTGCTGCCCAACCCGGCCGTGAAAGACGCCAACGACATCGTCGGGTTCGCCGACCAGGCGCTCTATAGATCGAAGCGTGGCGGCCGGAACCGCGTGACGGTGTATACGCCCGACGAGTAGGGCATCCGGTTCGATGGTCGTGACCCCATGGCTCGGCCGCAAAAGAAAAGGCGTAACGTCGGCAGAGTTATTTTGCAGGACAGGTCAACGGTTCGTACCCTTTGGGGGTCTATGTCGCTCCGCGTCCGCCTTTTTTCCGTAGCCTTCGGGCTGCTGTTGTGCGCGCCGCGCGCCTCCGCCAGCTCGGGTGATCACGATCCCGACCAGGACGCGGGCGGGTCCACGCCGGCGCCGCGCGCGATCGCCGGGAAGCCGGTTCGGTTCGATCGCGGCTGGCTGACACCGTTCTTCGAGAAGGGTCACGCGAAGCAGGCGGTCGAGGAGTTCCGCGACGAGGACTGGGACGCGGCCGAGACCGAGTTCGCGAAGGCGATCAAGTCGCTGCCGCGCGACGGCGGGGAACGGCACGCCGCCAAATACATGCTCGCGCTCGCGCGCGCCAACCAGGGGAAGTGGAACGACGCGGGCCAGCTGTTCGAGGAGCTGTTCAAGAGCTACCCGAAGCTCGCCCCCTACCATGCCTACAACGCCGCCCGCTGCCGCCTGCGGCGCGGCGACGCGGCCGGCGCGCTGGAGTGGGCGGCGCGGGTCGCCGACGGCAGCGTGCCGAAGGCGGAGGCGGAGCTGGTTCGGATCGATGCGCTGCGCACCCTCGGACGCTGGAGCGACGCGCTCGCCGCGCTGGAGGGCTACCTGCAGCAGTGGCCGAACGGCCCGCGTCGCGCCGAATCCCTGTTCAAGAAAGCGGAGGCGATGGAGAAAGCGGCGGGCGGTGGCGGCGGGGTCGACGCGCGAAAGGCCGCGCCCGACGTCACCGCGATCTACCGCCGCGTCTGGGCCGAGGCGCCCACCGACGGGTGGGGAGACCGCGCCGCCGAGCGCCTGGAGCAGCTCGCCGCGGCGCTGCCCAGCGCCGAAGCGGCGGCCGTGCGCGCACGCACCGCCGGCGAGCTGATGACGCGCGGGATGGTGCTGTTCGACCGCAACCGGAACCAGGAGTCGGAGGCCGCGTTCGCGTCCGCGCTCGCCGCCCCCGGCCTGGACGCCGACCTGGAATGCCGCGCGCGTTTCCACCGCGCCCAGTCGCTCTGGAAGCAGCGCCAGCGCCAGCGCGCGGCGCCGTTGTTCGACGAGGCCGAGGCCGCCTGCGCGCGCGCCAAGAACCAAGACCTGCACGCAAAGGCGCTGTACCAGGGGGCGCGGTCCTATTCGATGTCCGGCAACAAAGAGGCGGCGCTGGCGCGCCTCGCGCGCGTCGAGGCGGAGCACGCCGACCACAGCTACGCCGACGACGCGCGCATCCGTTCGGCCGAGATCGCGACCGACGCGGGCGACGACGCGACCGCCGCCAAGCTGCTCGCGGAGGTTCCGACCCGCTACCCGAAGGCCGATCTGCTCAACGAAGCGCTGTGGCGGCTGGCGTTTGCGGCCTGGCGCGCGGGGCGAGACGACGAGGCGATGCGCTGGCTCGACGAGAACCTGCGCCTGGTGCCGCGCGAGGAGATCTGGTACGCGGAGGGCCGCGTCCAGTACTGGAAGGGGCGCGTGTTCGAGAAGCGCGGCAAGCGCGACGAGGCGCGCACCTGGTACGAACGCGCCGTGCGTGAGTACCCGCTGTCGGTGTACGCGCTGCTGTCGCTGAACCGGCTCAAGACGCTGGATCCGGCCGCGCAGAAGGCGCTGATCGGGGCGCTGCGCAAGGGGCTGCACGAGGTGCCCGCCTGGTCGTTTCCGCCGCGCGCGCTGTACAACGACGCGGGCTTCCTGCGCGCGGTGGAGCTGGCGCGCATGGGCCAGGGCGTCGACGCGCGGCGCGAGCTGAACAAGGTCGGACTGGTGACCTCGGCCGAGAAGCGCTCGACGGCGGCCGCGCGCGCCGAGGACGAGGACCTGATCTGGATCACGTCGACGCTGCTCGATCGCGGCGGCGTCTGGAACGCGTCGCACTCGCTGCCGCGGCACGCGCTGACCAGCTACAAGCTGGAATACCCGAAGGGGATCGGCGAGGCGAAGTGGAAGCTCGCCTACCCGCGCGCGTTCCCGGCGCTGGTCGCCAAGAACACCAAGGCCAACGACCTTCCCGAAGCGCTGCAGCTCGCGATCATGCGGGAGGAGAGCGCTTTCTCGCCGCGCATCGAATCGGTGGCGAACGCCATCGGTTTGACCCAGATGCTGATCAAGACCGCCAAGCGTTTCGCGAACGGCGCCAACGTGACGCGCGATCTGCTGCAGGACCCGGGCAAGAACCTCGAGATTGGCTCGCGCTTTCTCGGCTTCCTGTGGAAACACTTCGACGCGGCGGCGCCGCTGGCGATCGCCGGCTACAACGCGGGCGAGGGGGCGGTCGATCGCTGGCTGGGCGAGCGCGGCGACCTGGCGATGGACGAATTCATGGAGACGATCCCGTACGACGAGACGCGTAACTACACCAAGCGCGTGCTCGCTTCGTACTTCACGTATTCGTGGCTCTACGGCAAGCAGCCCGTCCCGACGGTGCCGCTCGCCGCGCGCGGGAAGGCGCAAGGGTCGGGGCGCGGATCGGGCGATGGCGGCGACAAGAACGACGACGGCAAACCGAGCCGTTCGGGCCGGACCAAGGCCACGCGCCGCTAGTCGCTCCGCGCCGCAGGCGCGGTTTGCGACTATTGTTTTTTCAGGTAGCCGCACTCTCGCGCTTCGCGCGAGAGCGGCTAGTCGCTCCGCGCCGCAGGCGCGGTTTGCGACTATTGTTTTTTCAGGTAGCCGCACTCCCGCGCTTCGCGCGGGAGCGGCTAGTCGGCTAGCGGGCTAGTTCCAAAGCCGTTCGGTCAAGGGGCCTCGGGCTTCGGGCCTCGGACCTCCGGTGAGTTGAGCGAGGGTCACGAGCGTCTGCAGGCGCACCGCAAGGTTGATCAGGTAGCGAACCTCGGACACGGAGGCACGTCAAAGGTTCCCCCGGAAGTCTGAGGTCCGAGGCCCGAGGCCCTTAACCGAACGGCATTGCGCTAATTCGCCAGCAGGTTGCAGGCGGGATGCATCCGCTCCTGCCGGATCAACGCGCGCAGCAGCTCGACGAGCGCGCCCACCCCGGGCGGGATCGGCTTGCAGGTCGCGGACGGCGTGTCGCAGTTGAGCCCGGCGTTGAAGCCGCGTCCGTCGACGCGCATGAAGTAGAAGTTGGGCCCGTCGGCGACCGCCATGTTGCCGAAGGTGGGTGGCGTCGCCAGCGCCAGGGTGGCCTGCACGTCCGGATGGGCGATTGCCGCCTCGACGTCCCACATGTCGACGCGCGCCGGATCGTTGCAATCCGGCAGCGGCGGATCGCAGGAGAGCCGTCCCGCGTCGACCGTGAGAAAGGTGTCGCGCTCCATGTGAAACAGGTTGGGCGGCGTCAGCGTCTCGGTGTCACGCATAGCCGCCAGCCCACCGCCGTCGATCAGCGTGTACTTCGCGGCGAACGCGCACGTCCCGGTGCCGCCGCCGCCGCCCGCCCCGGTCGTCCCGCCCGCCCCGGCCGTGCCGCCGGTGCCGGCCGTCCCAGTCGTGCCGCCCGCGCCGCCGCCCCCGTCCGAAGTCGCCGTGACCGACCCACAACCAGCAACGGCGACGAGCAGCCCGGAGAGCGCCCAGGACAAGCCACGCATGCCCCGATGATAACGCCGCCGGTGGACGCGCGCGAGCCGGCGCGCCGTCGCGGCGCCCGCTATTTCTTCTTCTTGCGCTTGAAGAAGCCGCCGCGCTCGGGGCTGACGCGCTGTCCACCCGACGCCGCGTAGGCGCGCAGGTGCGCCTCCTCTTCGTCCGACAGCGACGACGGCACGATTAGCTTCAAGTGGGCGACGATGTCGCCCCGACCCCGCCCGTCGATGCGCGGCATGCCCCGGCCCCGCAGCGCCACCGTCTCGCCCGGCTGCGTCCCCGCCGGAATCTCGATCGCGCCCTCCCCGTCCAGCGTCGGGACCTCGACGGAATCGCCCAGCGCGAGCTGCGGAAAGCTGACCGCGACCTCGGTGTGCAGGTTGGCGCCGTCGCGCTCGAAGCGCTCGTCGGGCTGGACGCGCAGGATGACGTAGAGGTTGCCGGCATGCCCACCCTGCGGCGCCGCCTCGCCGCGCCCGACCAGACGCAGCGTCGAACCGTCCTCGATGCCCGCCGGGATGCTGACCTGCAACGTGTCTTCCTGGTGCTCCAGACCGCTGCCGTCGCAGTTGCCGCACGGCTTGCGGATGACGCGCCCCTCGCCGCGGCACACGGGGCAGGTCGTCGAGATCATCAGGAAGCCCTGCGAGTGCATCACCTGGCCGCGGCCGCCGCAGTGCTGGCAGGTCTCGGGCGACGAGCCCGCCGCCGCGCCGGTCCCGCCGCACTTGCCGCAGCGCGTGCGCCGCAGGACCTTGACCTCTTTGTCGGCGCCCGCGAACGCTTCCTCCAGCGTCATCGTCAGGCGCACCTCGATGTCCGAACCGCGCGTCGCGGCGCGGCCGCCACCACCGCCGCGGCCGCCGCCGAAGATGTCGCCGAAGATGTCGCCGAACGCCGAGAAGATGTCGTGGACGTCGTGAAACCCGCCGCCGAATCCGGCGGCGGGGCCGGCGTGGCCGAAGCGGTCGTAGCGCGCGCGCTTGTCCGGATCGGACAGCACCTGGTACGCCTCCGACGCTTCCTTGAACTTCGACTCCGACACCGCGTCGCCCGGATTGCGGTCCGGGTGCAGCTCCATCGCGAGCTTGCGATAGGCGCGCTTGAGCTCCGCAGCGTCGACGCCGCGGTCGACACCCAACACTTCGTAGTAATCCTTGCGCTCGGCCACTGCTGACTTGGGACAAATATAGACTATGTTGCGCCGCATGAAGCACAGTCCCGGCTTCCTCGCCCTGGTGGGCGACGCCCGCCAGCGAATCCGGGAGTGCGGAATCGCTGCCGTCCGCGCCCGGCTCGACCGCGGGGAGCGCTTCCACCTCGTCGATGTGCGCGAGGACGGCGAGTTCGCGGTCGACCGCATCGCCGGCGCGCGCCACATCGGCCGTGGCGTGCTGGAGCGCGACGTCGAGACGCTGATCCCCGGCAAAGACGAGCCGATCGTCCTCTACTGCGGCGGCGGCTTCCGCTCGGCGCTGGCGGCGGACAACCTGCAGAGGATGGGCTACACCAACGTCGAGTCGATGGACGGCGGCATCCGTGCCTGGCGCGAGGCCGCATACCCGATCGAAAAGGGAAAGTGAGCCTCGCCGGCGTCCACGCGGCGATCGTCGCCTGTGATGACTGCCCGCGCCTGCGCCGCTACTGCGCCCGCATCGCGCGCGAGAAGAAGGCGGCGCACCGCGACGACACGTACTGGGGCCGGCCGGTGCCCGGCTTCGGCGACCCGGACGCGCGCCTTCTGCTGGTCGGGCTGGCGCCGGCGGCGCACGGCGCGAACCGCACCGGGCGCGTGTTCACCGGCGACGGCTCGGGCGACTTCCTCGCGGCCGCGCTTCACGCCGCGGGCTTCGCGAACATCGCCACGTCGCGCCGCGCGGACGACGGGCTGACCCTGCGCGACGCCTACATCCTGGCCGCCGTGCGCTGCGCGCCCCCCGACAACAAGCCGCTGCCCGAGGAGATCGCCCGCTGCCGGCGCCACCTGGCCGCCGAGGTCGCCGCCCTGCCCCGCGTGCGCGTCGTGGTCGCGCTGGGCAAGATCGGCCACGACGCGTACCTGGCGTACGTCGCCGAGCGGCACGGCGTACGCCCGCGGCCCCGCCCCGCCTTCGCCCACGGCAGCGAGGCCCGCCTCGGGGCCGGCCTGCCGATCTTGCTCGGCAGCTACCACCCGAGCCGCCAGAACACCAACACGGGCAAGCTGACGCCGCCGATGATGCGATCCGTGTTCATGCGCGCGCGCGCCCTGATAGATTCCACCTCGTGAAGTTCGACGACGATCCCGGCGCGTGGACCGTGTTGACCAGCGAATATCTGGCCCGCGAGCCCTGGTACACGGTGCGCGTCGATCGCGTGCAGCTCCCGAGCGGGACGATCATCCCGAAGTACTGGATCAGCGAATACCCGCCCTGGGTCAACGTCGTCGCCGTCACGGCGGACGAGCAGGTGGTGTTGATCCGGCAGTACCGTCACGGCATCGGCGGCGTGCACTTCGAGATCCCCGCCGGCGCGACCGATCCGGGCGACACGTCGCTGGAGTTGGCGGCGCGCCGCGAGCTGCTGGAGGAGACCGGCTACAGCGGCGGCACCTGGTCTCCCTGGATGACGCTGTCGGCGAACCCCGCCCTCCAGAACAACCTGACGTACACGTTCCTGGCCGAGGGCGTGACCGCGGGGCCGGCATCGCCCGAGGAGAGCGAGGACATCCGCGTTCACCTCGTCCCGGTCGATGAGATCGAGACGCTGATCGACGAGGGCGGCTTCACCCAAGCGCTGCACACCGCGCCGCTGATGAAACTGTTGCTGCGGCGCAGGCGCGCGGGCAAAGGATAGGGCCGCCGCCATGCCGATGCCCGACGAGATCGTCGGCCTGCTGCGATCGACCATCACGATCAAGTGGGCTGACGGCCACGAGACCAAATACAAGGCGCGCGATCTGCGCCTCGCCTGTCGCTGCGCGATGTGCATCGAGGAGACGTCCGGCCGCCCGCTGCTGGAACCGACGACCGTCCCCGAAAACGTCCGTGCCAAGGGGATCAACCTGGTCGGCCAATACGCGATCGCGATCGACTGGAGCGACGGCCACACGAGCGGCATCTACAACTTCCGCGATCTGCGCGCGAAGTGCCCGTGCGACGCGTGTGTCGCCGCCCGCGCGCCGTAGCCGGCCCGTTACTCCATCTCGAGCGGGGCGCGGTCGAAGCGCGCGCGCAGCCGGTTGATGCTGCGCAGGATGGACGGGCGCCCGATCAGCCGGCATTCGAGGGCGCGCTTGCCGGGGAAGTCGATCAACGTGATGCCGACGATGATCGTCAGGATCCCTTGACCGGGAATCCCGGGCAGCGCCATCACCAGTCCGAGCAGAACGAGCACGACGCCGGCCACGTTCTTGCCGATGACCGCGAGCACGTGGAGCCGGGGCCGCTCGCTTTCGCCGCGCTCGCCACGTGGCTTGAAGTGATCGGCGGGCCAGCTGATCACGATCAAGACCACCAGCACGATGCTGCCGATCGCGAGCACCAGCGAGATGGCCACGCCCAGCCACAGGCCGCCCTTTGCGAACAGCCTGGAGACACCCGCGAGCAGATCGCCGAAGGGCCCGGTCATCGTGTGCGTGCACTGTAGCGCTTCGTGGGATAGCGGCTAGTCTTCATCCATCGACTTTCAGATCGTCGAACGCATCACCGACGTCGACGCCGCGGACTGGGACCGGCTGGCGGGCGACGGCGACCCGTTTCTCGAGCACGCCTTCCTGGCGGCGCTGGAGGCGTCTGGCAGCGTCGGGCCGCGCGCCGGCTGCGTGCCGCGCCTGGTGATCGCGCGCGACGGCGGGCGGGTGGTGGGCGCGGTCCCGCTTTACCTCAAGACCAACAGCTACGGCGAGTTCATCTTCGACTGGGGCTGGGCGAACGCCGCGCACGGCGCCGGCGTGCGCTACTACCCGAAGCTGGTCGCCGCGATCCCGTTCACGCCCGTCACCGGCCAGCGGCTGCCCGTCCACCCCGACGCCGACCCGGCGGCGGTGACCGCCGCGCTGCTGCGCGGGGTCCGGCAGCTCGCCGACGACGAGCGCGTCTCCTCCGTGCATTTTCTGTTCTGCACGGAGGCGGAGAAGGGCCTGCTCGCCCGGCACCAGTACCTGCCGCGCCTGTCCATGCAGTTTCACTGGCACAACCGCGCCGAACGCCCGTTCGAGAGCTTCGACGACTACCTGACGACGTTCCGGTCGCGAAACCGCAAGCAGGTGCGTAAGGAACGCCAGGCGGCCGCGGCGCACGGCCTTCGCCTTCGCACGGCGGCAGGCGGCGAGCTGGAGCCGAGCGACTGGCGAGCGCTGCACGCGTTCTACCTGGCCAACATCGCGCGGCATGGCGGCATCCCGTACCTCAGCGAAAGATTTTTCGAGGTGGCGCGCGCGACGCTGTCGCACCGGCTGGTGGCGACGCTGGCATATCAGGGCGCCGAGCCCGTCGCCGGCACCATCAACTTCGAGAAGGGGACGCACCTCTATGGCCGTTACTGGGGCTGCCTCGAGGACTACCAGATGCTGCACTTCGAGCTCTGCTACTACCAGCTGATCGAACGCGCGATCG
>Ga0111538_10014947_pt1 | contig 10215 bp, 10 predicted proteins | sample SoiMethybrSBSTD1_FD_79669 | JGI IMG/M metagenome (GOLD analysis project Ga0111538, IMG submission 79669) | Bulk soil microbial communities from a Populus tree surrounding site in Tennessee, USA - Soil MetaG P. TD hybrid SBSTD1 (version 2)... | ecosystem: Environmental > Terrestrial > Soil >... | reverse complement strand
GGGTACGCGACGAGAAGGCTCAGCGCCACCGGATGCAACGTCAGACCCAGCGCCGACGCCACGATCGCCTGCATCCGCCGGAAGAAGAACAGCGAGGCGGCGACGTGAATGCCGAAGAGCACGACCGCGACAGTATTGACGAAGGCGCCGAGCGTCTCGTCGGAGAGTGGCGTCACCAGCTCGAAGGGCACGCGGATCGCGTACAGGAAGAGGGGAAACCCGAGCGTGCGCTCCCCGGCCCAACCGAGCACGTCGACCAACGACCCTGCGCCGGCGGCGACACGAAGATGCGTGACCGCGTCCCCGCGCACGCGGTTCGGAAGCCCCACCGAAGAGACGTAGAGGAACCAACCGGCCGCCAGGACGAGACCGCCGGCGAGCCACGGGCCGACCCTCGGGCTCCCTCGCACGGCGGCGACCGGTATCCGGATCAGGTGAGCAGCGCCACCTGCATCGGCGGGACCTCGTCGAGCGCGTCGACGCGCGGGCCGGCCGCCAGCCACGTGTTGGCCGCGCGGCGTCCCGCCTCGTGCATGGCCGCGAGGACGTGGCGCTCGAAGTACAGGTACGAGCCGGCGTTGAAGCAGGCGGCGCGCACCGGGCGCACCGGCTCGTAGAGGACGACGTCGCGGTAGGGGCCGCCCTGGAGGCGGCTCACGCGGTTGCGCTCGAGCAGGAGCTTCCGGTCGATGTTGTAGGCGTTCTCGAGAAAGCTGTCGATCGTGCGCTCGACGGCACGCCCGAAGTGCGGGAACGGTCCCGGCGTCGGGTCGGGCGGCTCGGTCACGAGCACCGGCACCACCTCCTCGGCGCCGAGGGCGACGACCGGCGCGAGCGGCGTGTTCACGAGGAGCCCGCCGTCCCAGAGCATCCGCGAGCCGACCTGCACCGGCGGAAACAGCAGCGGGATGCTCGCGCTGGCGAGCACCATGTCGACGGTGATGGCTTCGACGACGATGTAGTCGGGGGAACGCGGCAGCGGCGCCGGGGCCGTCACCCAGCGGACGACGCGCCCGGTATGCGCATCGACCGTGTTGAGGGCGAGGCGGAGGCCGTGATTCGGCACCCGCTCGCCGCCGAGCGCCTCGACGAGCCGGGCGCGGACGCGGCGCGTGTCGAAGACGAACGGCTCGCGGATGCCCTCGAGGAAGCGGCTCACGAGCTCGAAGCGCATCGTAAGCAGGAACTCGACCCAGAGCGCGAGGAGGCTCGACGGCCAGAGCGGGAGGTGGGCCCGCGCGCGATCGACCAGCGTGCGGACGTGCCGCGGGTTCGCGGCCCAGCGGATGCCTTCCTCCACGCTGAGCCGCACGAGCGAGCGGAGCGCGCCGCTGAAGAACTCGCCGCTCGCCGTCACCGGCGGATCGGCGCCGAGGTCCTTCCAGAACTGGAGCATCTCGCGCGGCGTCTTCCCGGCCGCGATGAGGGCCGCGTTGATGCCGCCGGCCGACGTGCCCGAGATGACGGCCGGGCCGTCGGCGAAGCGCGGATCTTCCAGGAGCCGCTCGTAGGCGCCGACCTGGAACGCGCCGCGGGCGCCGCCGCCGGAGAGCACGAGCCCGAGCGTCCGCCTCCGCCGTCCGAGTGCACGCATCATCCCCCGAACCTCCCCCCGCGCCCGGTGCACCGGGCCGACCTCCTTTAGAGGAAGAGAGGTCGCGGGGCAAAGGTCAGGGCCGGACCACCTTCGGGCAGGCGAGGCCGATCTGCCGCAGCACGTCGAAGAGGTAATAGATCTCGGGGTAGACGAGGGGCTTCCCGCTCGTCAGCAGCGCGGCCGCGACGCGCCGCTCGGGATCGGCCCAGCTGACGATGTTGGTGAACCCGAGGTGCCCGAAGGCGCGCCCGGTGTCGGGTCCGAAGAGGCTGAACCAGTCGCCTCCAAGCATGAACCCCATCCCGTAGCGGATGGGGAGGCCGAGCGTGAAATCGATCTCGAAGTAGGAGGACTCGGACGTGGCCCGCCGGATCGTCCGCGGGTCGAAGATGCGGACGCCGTCCTGCGAGCCGCCGTCGAGGAGGAGCTGGTAGAAGCGGGAGAGCTCGTTCGCGGTCACGATCACGTTCGCGGCCGGCACGATCGAGGTGAGGAAGCGCGGGTCGTTCGACATCTCGGTCGCGCGGCGGAAGTCGACGCCGAGCGCGCGGCGGAGCAGGAATGAGAGCGGCGGCAGCGCCGGCGGCCCCGTGAAGTAGCTGCGGACGACCTGGTCGACCTCGTCGCGCGGGACGCCGTAGGACAGCCAGCGGAACCCGAGCTGGCGGCGGATCTCGAGATCGAAGAACTCCCGGATCGTCATGCCGGTCACGCGCTCCACCAGCGCGCCGAGGATGAAGCCGCCGGTGATGGCGTGGTACGCGAGCTGGCGTCCGGGCCGGCCGCTCAGCCGGAGCGCGCAGAGGATACGGACGATGCCCTCGGGGTCCGCGAGCTGGTCGAGCTGCATCGCTTCGGGCGGGACGTTCGGGATGCCCGCTCTGTGCGAAAGCACATGCCGAATCGTTATCCACTGCTTCGAGCCGACGGCGAAGCCGGGGATGTAGTCCCCGACGGGATCGTCGAGGCGGAGCGCGTCGCGCTGGTCGAGGAGGTGTATGACCATGGCCGTCACCGCCTTCGCCGCCGAGAAGATGTTGAACGGCAGGTCGGTGGTGAGCGGAACCTTCGGCGTGTCGACCGAATCGTCGGGCCCGTTGCCGCGCGCGTGCCCGATCGCCCGGTCGAGGATCACCGCGCCGTGATGGCGGACGCAGAGCTGGATGGCGGGATGGATGCCGCTCCGGTAGAGCCGCTCGACCGCGCTCCACACGCGCTCGACGGCGGCCGGCGACGTCCCCACGTCCTGCGGGTCGGCCTCCCGGCCACGCGCGGTGACCGCCCCGAGATCGGACGGCACGCGGCAGCGGGTGACGAGCGGATTCCACACGGCCCCTCGATGGTACCGGCGGGGCGTCCGGGACTAAAGCTGCAGGCCAAGACTGCTCCGCGCGTCCGCGCGCGGCCGAGCGTCAGCGAGCCGGGGGAGGAGGCTCACCGCGGCTTTGCCGCGGTGAGGAGGGGGGACAGAGTCCCCCTCGTAGAGCTAGGCCCGCTTGCTCGCCGCCCCGTCGATGACGTCGTTCGCCCAGCCCAGGGCGGCCATCATCGAGGGGAACCCGACCGTCGTCAGCGCCAGGCGAATCGCGTGCCGGATCTCCTCCGCCGTCGCGCCCGCCTCGAGCGCGCGGCGGACGTGGGAGTGCGTCGCGCCCTCGAGGCCGGCGCCGATGGTGATGCCGATCTTCACCAGCTCGGCGTGCTTCCGCTCGAGGGGACCGTCGGCGAGCGTCGCGGCGCTCAGCTCCTCGTAGGCCTTCATGATGCGCGGCTGCGCGTCGGCGAAGCGGCGGTACGCGGACGGGAGCTTCTTCTCCATGATGACCTCCGCCGCTGTCATGGCGACTTCGTGTGGGAGACTCAAACCCGCCCCTTGCGCCGCGAGGCCGAAGGCGACAATCCGAACGCCCGTGGCGAAACGCCGTCGATCAGCGGGGAGGCCTCGCGAGCGGCGGCCTCCCGTCGCGCCGCGGACGGAGCCGGCGCCCGCCCCCACGCCTGCCTGGCTGGAGCGAGGCTCGACGCTTGCGGTCCTCGCGCTCTACGGCCTCGCGTTCGCGAAGCACATCCAGCTGAACGCCGCCGACCTCGGTCGCCACGTCAAGAACGGCGAGATCATCCTCGCCCGTCTCGCCGTCCCCACCACCAACGAGTACTCGTACACGGCCCCCGACTTCCCTTTCCTGAACCACCACTGGGCGAGCGGCGTGCTCTTCCATCTCGTGCACCGGCTCGGCGGATTCCCGGCGCTGTCCGTGTTTGCCGTCGTCGTCGCCGTCGTGACCTGCTGGCTCTTCTACTCCGTCGCGCGCCGGGAATCGCGCTGGGACGTCGCCGCGGTGACCGCGCTCGTCATGCTGCCGGTGATCGCGAGCCGCACGGAGATACGGCCGGAGATGTTCAGCTACCTCGGAAGCGGCGCCTTCTTCGCGGTTCTCTGGCGCTGGCGGCACGGCGCCGTCTCGTGGCGTGCCCTCGCGCTGCTGCCGGTCGTCGAGGTGCTGTGGGTGAACCTGCACCTCTACTTCTTCCTCGGCCCGATCCTGATCGGCGCGTTTCTCGTCGAGGCGCTGATCCTCCGCCTGCGCGGCGTCGGAGGGCCGGACCCGATGCCGCTGGTCACGACCGGCGCGGCCACGGCGCTGGCGACGCTGCTCAACCCCGCCGGCCTCCGGGGGGCGCTCTATCCGTTCACCGTGCTCGAGAACTACGGCTACGACGTCATCGAGAATCAGCCCGTCCTCGTGCTCGAGCGTCTCATGACGTTCGCGCCGGCGCTGTACTTCAAGATCGCCTTCGCGCTCCTCGTCGCGAGCTGGCTGTGGGCGTTCTTCCGGGCCCGCCGGCGGGGCGAGGAGCCGTCGATCGCGCTGCTGCTCCTCTCCGTGTTCGTCAGCGTCGTCGCCTGGAGGGCCGTCCGGAACTTCACGATCTTCGGCTGGATTGCGCTCTCCACCGTGGCGATCAACCTGCGTCAGCTGCCGGAGCCGGCCTGGCTCGCACGTCGGCGGGCCGTCCTCGGGCCCGTGATCCTCTTTGCGCTCGCGGGCGTGCTCGTCCTGCTGCACGTGCCGTACTGGCGGGGACAGGCGGCCTACACCGGCCTCGGCCTGCGGCCGGGCAACCTCGCGGCGCTCGACTTCTACCGCTCCGCCGGCCTCCGCGGGCCCATCTTCAACAACTTCGACATCGGGAGCTACCTGATCTACGGGCTCTACCCGGCCGAGCGCGTCTTCGTCGACAACCGGCCGGAGGCGTATCCGGCGGCGTTCTTCCAGGACGAGGTCAGGCCGATCCAGCGCGACGAGGAGCGCTGGCGCGAGGCGGAGGACCGCTACGGGTTCAACGTGATCTTCTTCTCGCACCAGGAGCACGCGCTCGGGAAGGAGTTCATCCTCCGCCGCGTCGCGGACCCGGCATGGGCCGTCGTCTTCATCGACGAGAGCACTATCATCCTTGCCAAGCGGAACGAGCAGAACCGGGAGGTGATCCAGCGCTACGAGATGGACCCAGAGTGAGCTTGACTGGCCCCGCGACTTCGCCACGATGAGCGACATGCGAGCCGTCGTCATCGCCGTGTTGGTCGCGGCCGCGTGTGCCGCGCGGCCGGTCCGCGCCGATCTTCTCCGTCCCGGCGATCCGTTCCCGGACTGGTCGCTGCCCGATCACACCGGGAAGGTCGTCGCCGCGAAGGATCTGGCGGGGAAGCCGTACCTCCTGTGGTTCTATCCCAAGGCGATGACGCCCGGCTGCACGGCCGAGGGGCGCCAGCTCCGGGATCGCTTCGCGGACTTCCAGCGGCGCGGCGTCGAGGTCCTCGGCGTGTCGTTCGACGCCGCCGAGAAGAACGCCGAGTTCGTGCGCGCGGAGGGCTTCCCGTTCCGGCTTCTCTCGGACCGGGAGCACGCGCTCGCGGTCGCGGTCGGCGCGGCGCGCTCGGCCGAGCAGTCGACCGCGACGCGCATCTCGTACCTGGTGGGACCCGACGGCAAGGTGAAGCGCGCATACGCCGAGGTGTCGCCCGGAAGCCACGCGGGGCAGGTGCTGGACGACCTCGCCGCCGAGGGCGCTGAGGAGAGACGATGAGCGAGCCGTACGTCGTGCAGAAGGTCGAGTGGTACCAGTTCCGCGCCCCGGACGGGGAGGCGTTCTTCGTCATGGTCTCGAGCCTGCCGAACGGCTTCTACACGGCGGTCCCGGTCGAGCTGCAGATGGCGCGTGCCGATCACTCCTGCATGGCCCTGGCGGCGACACCCGACGAGGCGCTCGCGCAGCTCCAGGGCACGCTCAGCGGGAAGACGCGCGAGCAGATCTTCCCTTAAGGGGGACTCCGTCCCCCTTCTCCACGCGGCTGAGCCGCGTGGAGCCTCTTCCCCCGGCTCGCTGCCGCTCGGCCGCGCGCTTCGCGCGCGGAGAAATGGGAGTCGAGCTAGCTCAGCGCCAGGGATACTCGAGCTGTAGGGCGACGAAGGCGGCCGTCGGCTCGCCGTAGCGTGCCGCCATGCTCCCAAGCGTCACGTCGAGCGTCCGCGCCGGGTACTCGCGCGAGATCGGGGGCAGGACGGGGTCGCGCGCCGCGTCCCTGTCGGGCAGCAGCGTGAGGCCGTGCCGCGTGGTGACGGGCGCCGCCGCGGTCGCCAGCACCCGGGAACGATAGGTCCGCGACCATGCGTCGGCGGCGAGCGCGAGGCCAATCTCGTCGACGCCGTCCTCCACCGGCAGGGTGAGCGTCTCGTGCGACCAGAACGCGAGCCAGTTGCCCGCGGCCGTCCGTATGTGGCCGCGGTCGAGGTGGAACGCGTCGCTGTCGTGGGCGGCGTCCCAGCGCTCGACGCCGAGCCGTCGGGCCAAGTCCTCCGCCGCGGGCCGTCCCGCGATCGCCTCCACCAGGGCGAGGGAGACCGGGATCGACGCGGTGATGCCGGTCGTCGTGACGACGTTGCGATCGACGACGTAGCGGCGGTCGCGCGTCCAGCGCATGCCGGGATGTCGCTTTCGGAGTCCGTCACGCGAGTACCAGTGGGCCGTCGCCTCGCGGCCGTCGAGAAGGCCCGCGGCCGCGAGGACGAGCGCGCCGTCGCAGACGCCGACGATCGTCGCCTGCTTCGCGGCCTGGGCGCGGACCCAGGCGAGCACGTCCGGATCGTCGGCGTGGTGCAGCGCCGGCACGATCACGTAGTCGGCGCCCTCCGGATGGCGGCCGTCGAAGACCGCGATCGTCGACTGTGGCCGAATCGTCAGCGCGGGATGGAGCGCTACCGGCCCGGGCCGCGTCGCCACCGCGACGACCTCGGCGGCGCCCGATTCACGGAGCACGCCGTAGGGGACGAGGAAGTCGGTCGTCTCGGTGCCGTCGTTCTGGCCGAGGACGGCGACGACGGGCGGTGTCCGCCGCGGCGCGAGCGCCGCAACCGTCTGGGCGTGCTCGCCGGCGTCGATCGATGCGGGCGTCGGGGCGGCGCGCTCGGGCACCGGCAGCGCGAGGGCGCCTGCCAGGGCTACGCCGAGAACGGCGGCGCCGATCGTGAAGCGTCGCAACATGGCGGCGACTCTAGCAATGCGACCCGAAGTCTCAACGACAGAAGGGCCGCGGATCCTGCCAGTCAGCCCTCGCGCTTCGGGAAGGCGAAGCGCGTCGGATCCTCCGCCGCGGCCGCGCGGAGGAGGTCGCCGTCGAGGGCGGTCACGTCGCCGAGCACCGTGGTGCGCGCGTAGGCCTGGAACTGTGTCTTCGTCATGTGCACGGCCCAGTCGGGCTTGGCCGCCAGGCGCCGGGCGAAGTCGTCGACGGTCGCGTCGAGGGCGTCGTCGGCGACGACGCGGTTCAGGAGCCCCCAGCGCTCGGCCGCGGCGGCGTCGAAGCGGTCACAGAGGAGGATCAGCTCCCTTGCGCGCGCGAGCCCGATCTCGCGTGCGAGCCGGGGGGCGGCGCCCCAGGTGAGGGGCACGCCGAGGTCCACCTCGGGGATGTGGAAGCTCGTCGTCGCCGTCGCCACGCGGAGGTCGCAGCCGAGCGCGAGCACGAGGCCGCCGCCGATCACGTGCCCGTGCAGGCGCGCGATGGTGATCGCCTCGCAGCGCTCGATCGCCTCGAGCGCGCGGAGACCGACCTGCGCGGCGTGCCGCCGCGCGCCGGCGCTCGCGCCCGACGAGCGCGGGACGCGCGCCGGCGGATCCTTGCGATCGGCTCCGGCACAGAAGGACGGGCCGCGGCCGCCGAGGACGATGACGCGCGTGCCGGCGTGCGGGCCGAGGCTCGCGAACACCGCCGCGATCTCCTCGAGCGCCTGCGTGTCCAGCGCGTTCAGGACGCGCGGGCGGTCGAGCCACACGCGCACGACGGCACCGTCGTGCTCGACGGCGAGGCGCGACGGCGTCACGCGGTCCCCATCACCGAGACCAGGCTGTCGAGCACGCCGCCCCAGCCGGCGCGGTGGCGATCCTGCGTATCGGCGTTCGGGAACTGCTCGTGGGTGAGATGAAGCAGCGTCGTGGCGCCGCTCGCCTCGAAGTCGACGGTGACCAGCGTCTCGCCGTCGCCGGCGTGCTCCGTCCCCTCCCAGCGCCACGTGTAGACGAGGCGCTCCGGGGGACGCACCTCCCGGTAGACGCCCGTCAGGCCGAACTCCTCCCCTTTCGCGTTCCGCATGGTGAAGCGATAGCGGCCGCCGGGGCGGAGGTCCACCTCGGCGGCCGGAACCGACATGCCCGGGAACGGCACCCACCAGCGCTTCAGCTGCTCGGGCTCCGTCCAGGCACGGAAGACGGCGTCGCGCGGCGCGGGCACGACCCGCGTGAGACGAAGCGCCATCAGGCGGCGCGGAAGAGGGGCGCCTCCTCCTCGATCAGCGCCTTGAACGACGGGCGCGCGAGGACGTGGCTCACGTAGCGCGCGAGCTTCGGCCAACGCTTGGCGTCGACCTCGTAGCCGGCGTGCTGCATGTTCACGAAGTGCGTGCAGATGCCGATGTCGCCGATGGAGAAGCGCGTGCCGGCGATGACCTCGCGCGCCTGGAGCTGGCTCTCGAGGTAGTCGAAGAGCGGCGGGATGTCCTGCGTCAGGGCCTTCTGGATCACCGCCTCGTCCGTCGGCCGATTGAGGAAGCGGGGCGCGACGATCTTCTGGAAGAAGAGCCCGCCGCCGACGTTCTGCGCGATGGCGCTGTCGCCGTACTCCTCGAACCAGAGCGCGCGGCCGTACTCGTAGGGGTCCGCGGGATAGAGCGGGGGCTCCGGGTTGGCCTTCTCGAGATAGGCGCAGATGACGGACGAGTCGGCGAGCACCCGGCCGTCCTCCTCGTACGCCGGGATCTTTCCGAGCGGGCTCAGCTTCTTGAACTCGGCCGAGACGTTCAACGGGAAGACCGGCCGGAGCTCATACTCGAGGCCCTTTTCGGCGAGCGCGACGCGCACCTTGCGCACGAACGGCGACGCGTTGGCTCCGTGGACGATTCGCATGGTTGTCCTTCCTTCCGCTGAGGTAGGCGTCGAGGGCATCGAGCTGCCGCGTCCAGAACACCTCGTAGTCCGCGAGCCACGCCGCCGCCCCGCGCATCGCCCCCGCGTCGAGCCGGCACTCGGAGACACGGCCGGACCGCGAGCGGGAGATCAGGCCGGCGCGCTCGAGCACCCCGAGGTGCTTGGAGATGGCCGGCAGCGAGACGGGGAACGGGGCGGCGAGCAGCGACACCGAGCTGCTGCCGCGCCGCAGCCGGGTCAGGATGGCCCGGCGGGTGGGGTCGGCGAGCGCGGCGAACACGGCATCCAGATCCCGCGACGCATGTTTAACCATTCGGCTAACCGTTCCTGCTCGCGCGGGCGAGCTGCGTCAAGGGGGTTTCGCTTGTGCACGGGCCCGCGGACCCCGTACGGTCGCTGCGCATGACCGCGGCCGAGCTCGCGCACGCCACCTGGCGCCTCGACGCCCGGAATCCCCTCGTCCGTCCCCCGTTCCCGTCGCCGATCATCGCCGATCCGACGTTCCTTCCGCCGGATGAGACACCGGACGGCCGCTGGCATCTATTCGCGCACTCGCTCTTCGGCGTGCACCACCACGTCTCGGCGGATGGAATCGTGTGGCGCCGGCGGGCGCGGGTGTGTGGCAACGCGCTCCGGGCGTTCCTCCATCGGGAGGGCGGCGCGTACCACCTGCTCTACGAGCGCTGCCGCCTGATGCTGCCCATGCGGCGGGCGAGCTGGTACTCCCACATCGAGATGCGGACGTCGACGGACCTGGAGCGGTGGAGCGATCCAATCGTCCTGCTCCGTCCGTCGCTGGCCTGGCACCACGAGCCCGGCGGCGGCGCGGCAGTCGGCAATCCGTGTCTTCTCCGGACCGAGCGTGGCTACCGCCTGTACTACAGCGCCGGTCTGGTCCGGCTGACGGACTGTGGCTTCGACGAGCCGCGGCACATCGGCATCGCCGAAGCGCCAGCGCTGAGCGGGCCGTTCACGCCAAGTCCGGAACCCATCCTTTCCCCGCAGGCGGACGATCCCTTCGCAAACCTCGGCGCCGGTGCGATGAAGGTCCTGCCCGTCGACGACGGCGTCGTGGGCTTTCAGAACGGCATCTACTGGGACGCGACGGCGCGACACTCGGGCTCTGCGGTGCGGCTCCT
>Ga0111538_10014946_pt1 | contig 10216 bp, 9 predicted proteins | sample SoiMethybrSBSTD1_FD_79669 | JGI IMG/M metagenome (GOLD analysis project Ga0111538, IMG submission 79669) | Bulk soil microbial communities from a Populus tree surrounding site in Tennessee, USA - Soil MetaG P. TD hybrid SBSTD1 (version 2)... | ecosystem: Environmental > Terrestrial > Soil > Tree... | reverse complement strand
TGCGCTTCCTGGCTCCACCGCGTGACCGTGCGCACGCGGCGCCCGAAGCGGACCAGCGGGTAGACGACGAGCGGCGCCGCGGTCATGCAGAGCAGCGCCAGCTTGGCGTCGTAATAGAACAGGAGCGCGACCGATCCGACGAGCACCAGCGACTCCCGCGCGAGATCGCCGATCGTCTCCGACACGGCGCGCTGGATCAGGCCGACGTCGTTGTTGATGCGCGACAGCAGCTGCCCGACCGCGCGGCGCGCGAAGAACGCCGCCGACTGATCGAGCATGTGGCGGAACAGATCGTTGCGCACGACCATCACGACGCGATGGCCGAGCCCTTCCATCAGGTAGCTGGAAAAGTAGGCGCCGATGCCCTTGACGAAATAGACGACGAGGATCGCCGCCGCGATGAACCGCAGATCGCCCTGGGCGATCAGCACGTCATCGATGATCGGCTTGATGAGATACGCGAGCGCCGCACTGGCCGCCCCGTACACGACCATGGCCAGCGCCGCACCGGCGATGACGGCCCGGTGCGGGGTCGCATAGCGAAGCAGGCGCAGGAATGGTTCCATCAGCGATCGGTGTAACTCACCCTACATATCCCCTTGGATGGGTCGAGTGCCACTGCCACGCATGCCGGACGATGACCTCCAGTTCAGGGTATTGAGGCTGCCATCCCAGCTCGCGCTGCGCGCGGTCACTGGAAGCATAGAGTACCGCAGGATCTCCGGGACGGCGCGGCGCAGATTGCCAGGCCACCGGCCGGCCCAGGACGCGCCCAACCGTGTCGATCACCGACTTGACGGAGTGCGGAACGCCGGTCCCGATGTTGTAGGCCGCGGACGCCCCGCCGCGCTCGAGCGCTTCGAGGGCGCGGATGTGGGCGACCGCCAGGTCGTAGACGTGGATGTAGTCGCGCAGGCACGTGCCGTCCGGCGTCGGGTAGTCCTCGCCGAACACCTTCAGCGGCGGTCCGCCGTTGGCGGCCCGAATCGCGAGCGGGATGAGATGAATCTCGTCGGCGTGATCCTCGCCGATTGAGCCGTCAGGCCACGCGCCGGCCGCATTGAAATACCGCAGCGCGATCCACTTGAGCCCGTGCGCCCGCTCGAGGTGCGGCAGCGCGCGCTCGATCGTCAGCTTCGACTCCCCGTAGGCGTTGATGGGACGGGTGTCGAGGGTCTCGTCCATCGGCATCGTGGACGGCTCGCCGTAGACGGCGCACGTCGACGAAAAGATGAAACGCCCGACGTTCGCGTCGCGCATCGCCGCCAGCACCGCCAGCGTCCCGACGACGTTGTTCTGGTAATACTCGAGCGGCTTGCCGACCGACTCGCCGACTTTGAGCCACGCTGCGAAATGCATGACCGCGTCGGCGCGATGCTCGAGCAGCGCGCGTCGCACCGCATCGCGATCGTGAATCGCGGCTTCGATCAGCCGCACGTCTTTCGGGAGCGAGGCCGGGTGACCGGCCGACAGATCGTCGAGCACGGCCACCGCGTGGCCGCCCTCGGCGAGTGCCCGGACGGCGTGGCTGCCAATGTAGCCGGCGCCGCCGGTCACGAGAACTCTGGACACCCTACCGTCCAATCGAGAAATAGGTAAACCCGAGCGTCTTCATCGCGTCGCGCTGGTAGATGTTGCGGCCGTCGAAGATCACCGGGGCCCGCATCAGCTTCTTGATGCGCGCGAAGTCCGGCTCGCGGAACTCCTGCCACTCGGTCACAACCGCCAGCGCATCGGCGCCCTTCAGCGCGTCGTAGTTCTTCGCGGCGTAGGTGATCTTGCTGCCGAAGATGCCTTTCGCGACCTTCATGGCCTCGGGATCATACGCCTGGACCTTCGCGCCTTTCGCCAGCAGCGCTTCGACGATCGGAATCGCCGGCGCCTCGCGCATGTCGTCGGTCTTCGGCTTGAACGCCAGGCCCCAGACCGCGATCGTCTTGCCTTTCAGCGAGCCGCCGAAGTGCGATTCGATCTTCTTGACCAGCACGCGCTTCTGGTACTCGTTGACCTGATCGACCGCCTTGAGAATCTTGAAGTCGTACTTCTTGTCCGACGAGAACTTCGTGAGCGCCTTGACGTCCTTCGGAAAACAGCTGCCGCCGTAGCCGACGCCGGGAAACAGGAACGAGCTGCCGATGCGCTTGTCGGAACCGACCGCCTGCCGGACGCGATCGACATCCGCGCCGAACAGATCGCAGACGTTGGCGATCTCGTTCATGAACGAAATCTTCGTCGCGAGAATCGCGTTCGACGCGTACTTCGACAGCTCCGCGCTCGGGCAATCCATCACCATGATCGGCGCGCCGGTGCGCGTGAACGGCTGGTGCAGCTTGACCATGATCTCGGCGGCGCGGGGATCTTCGGCGCCGATCACGACGCGATCGGGCTTCATGAAATCATCAACCGCGGCGCCCTGCTTCAGGAATTCCGGATTGCTGACCACGCTGAACGGGTGCGTGGTCTCGCGCCTGACGACCTCGCGAACCTTTTCGGCGGTGCCGACCGGCACCGTGCTCTTGTTGACGATGACCTTGTAGCCGTTCATCGCTTTGGCGATGTCGCGCGCGACGTTCATCACGTGGCGCAGATCCGCGGAGCCGTCCTCACCCTGCGGCGTGCCGACGGCGATGAACACCACTTCGGCGCCGCGCACGGCTTTCGGGAGTTCGGTCGTGAAGATCAGACGGCCTTCAGACTTGTTGCGCTTGACCAGCTCTTCCAGGCCCGGTTCGTAAATCGGTACCTTGCCGCGGCGCAACATCGCCACCTTGGCTGTGTCTTTGTCTACACACGTGACATCGTTGCCCGATTCAGCAAGACAGGCGCCGAGCACCAGCCCGACGTAGCCCGTCCCCACCACCGCGATCTTCATTCAGCCCCCAAAAATTGAAAGCGTATCACCCGGGATCAATGCAGTCAACACATTGAACCAGAAGGACTTGCCGTGTTTATGGTACTCTTTCGCCGTGCGGGTTCTCGTCGATTACCGGCCGGCGTTGCGAGAGCGGACCGGCGTCGGCGAGTTCGTGCACCAGCTGGCCAAGGCCCTGGCGGGACAGGCGGAGCGCGACCGGAACGACCAGATCGCGATCTTCACCAGCTCCTGGAAGGACCGGCCGGCTCCGGCTCTTGCATCAGAGATGCCATCCGTTCGAATCATCGATCTCAAGGTCCCGGTTCGCGGATTGGTGTGGACATGGAATCGGCTCGAGTGGCCGCCGGTCGAGTGGCTCGCGGGGTCGCACGACGTCGTGCACAGCCAGAGTCCGTTGCTGATTCCGGCGACGCACGCGGCGCAGCTCGTCACCGTGCACGATCTCGATTTCCTCCGCCATCCGGATCAGATGAGCGCGGAGATTCGCCGCGACTATCCGGCGCTGGCGCGATCGCACGCGGCGCGCGCGCACGGGGTGATCGTGTCGTCGCAGTACGCGGCCGGTGAAGTGACGAGAGAGCTGAATCTCGATCCGTCTCGCGTCCACGTGTGCCCCCCCGGCCGGCCCGCGTGGGCCGAAGATGTGCGCAAGCGGCGGATCGGATCACGAGGCAGGCACATCCTGTTCATGGGCACGCTGAGCCTGCGGAAAAATGTCGGCACCTTGCTCGAAGCGTACTCGCGGCTGCGCGCGAAGCTGCCCGATGCGCCGCCGCTGGTGCTGGCCGGGCATCGCACGCCGGCGTCGGCGCGGTGGGAGGCGCGCTGCGAACAACCGCCATTGAAGGGACACGTCACGATTACGGGGTACGTGGACAGCGCGCAGAAGATCGATTTGTATGCGGATGCGTTGATGCTCGTGCTGCCGTCGTATGAGGAGGGATTTGGGTTGCCCGTGCTCGAGGCGATGGCCGGTGGCGTGCCCGTGATCGTGTCGTCCCGCGGATCGCTTCCCGAAGTCGCGGGGCCGGCCGCGGCGCCGATCGATCCGGATGATGCCGCCGGTTTCGCTCGCGCGATGCAGGCGCTGCTCGAAGGCGATGCGACTGCGGCCGGTGAGCGCGGCGTGGCCCAGGCCGCGAAGTACAGCTGGCCCGCGTGCGCCGCGGCGGCGCGGCGCGCCTATCAATCAGCGATCGAGGTCCGCCTTCGCGGTTCCCGCTTCGGCGCGACAAGTCCATGAAGGTCGCGATTGACGCGCGCGAGTTGTGCGGCCGCCCAACCGGCGTCGGCCGGTATCTCACGGGTCTGCTCGACGCCTGGTCGACGAGCGAGGCGGCACGCCGCCATCAGTGGACGCTCATCGCTCCCGCTTTGCTCGACGGATCGTCGCGGTGGGCCGCGACGATCGAGGTCGCCGGCGGCAGCGGCGGGACGATGTGGGAGCAGACCACCCTGCCGCGCGCGGTTCGCGCGGCGCAGGCCGATGTCTTCTTCGCCCCGGGGTACACTGCTCCATTGACCGTGGCGGCTCCCCTGGTCCTCACGATTCACGACGTGTCGTTCTTCGCCCACCCGGAATGGTTTTCGTTCCGTGAGGGCGTCCGCCGCCGTCAGCTCACGGCGTGGTCGGCGCGCCGCGCCCGCACCGTCATCACCGATACCGAATTCTCCAAGAGAGAGATCGCCCATCACATCGGCGTCAAGAACGTGCGGGTCATACCGCTCGGGATCGATCGCACTCACGATCGCTTGCACGAGCGCTCTCCGATCGTGTTGTTCGTCGGTTCGCTCTTCCAGCGGCGGCGCGTAGATCGCCTGATCCGCGCATTCGATCTGGTCGCCGATCGCGTGCCGGATGCGCGTCTCGAAATCGTCGGCGAGAATCGCAGCAACCCCCGCGTCGACTTCGAATCGATTCGCGCCGGCTGCCGGCATGGCGATCGCGTCAGCATTCGATCGTACGTGGACGATGCCGCGCTCGCGTCGCTCTACATGCGCGCGTCCGTGTTTGCGTTTCTTTCCGAATACGAAGGGTTCGGGTTGACGCCGCTCGAGGCGCTGGCCGCGGGCGTGGCGCCAATCGTGCTGGACACTCCGGTGGCGAGGGAAACCTGCGGCGCCGGCGCGCGCTATGTCGCGCCGTCTGCGTCGAATGACGACATCGCCGCGACGATCGCCGAGTTGCTGACCAACGCCGACGCCCGGCAGAAAGTGCTGCGCCATCGCCACGACGTGCTGAGCCGCTACGACTGGAACCTCGCCGCCGCCGCAACGCTGTCGGTCCTCGAGGAGGCCGCCGGTGCCCGATAGGGACAGCCTCGCGATCATCATCGTCACCTACAACTCGGTGCAGGAGATCGACGCCTGCCTGGAATCGCTCGTCGGCCACACCAGCCCGTTTCCCACCACGATCACGGTCGTCGACAACGCCTCGCCTGACCGCACCGCGGCGCACGTGCGACAGCAATGGCCGACGGTGCAGGTCATCAACGCGGGCGGCAACCTCGGATTCGCCAAGGCCAACAACATCGGCATCCGCGCCACGAGCAGCGACTACGTCCTGCTGATGAATCCCGACACCGTGGCGCCGCCGGGCGCGATCCAGACGCTGGTGCGCGGCCTCGCCTCGCGTCCGGACGCGGCGATCGCCGGGGCGCGGCTGCTGAGCGAGCGCGGATTCCCCGAGTTGTCGTGGGGCGTGCCGATCACGCCGTGGAACGAATTGAAGACGATGGTGTTTTCGCGGCTCTATTTGCGGAAGATCCGGAGCATCGTCCGCAAGATGGACAAGTTGAGCCGGGTGGCGCGCGAGGTGGACTGGGTCAGCGGCGCGTGCATGGTGATCCGCCGGCCGGATCTCGAAGGGGTCGGCCTCCTCGACGAACGCTACTTCATGTACAACGAGGACGTCGATCTCTGTCTTGCCGTGCACAAGCGCGGGCGGAAAGTGTTATACATCGCCGCCGCTGAAGTGCTGCACTACCGCGGCAAGTCGGCGGCGCGAAATCCCGAGATGGAGCGGCTGCGGCAGCGCAGCCACGTCGCGTATTACGAGAAACACCTGCCGATGTGGACGCCGCTGCTGCGCGTTTACCTCAGAGTCACAGGCAAGGGCTGACCCGGATGCGGATTGCCATCGATGCCCGCAAGCTTCGCGACTTCGGCATCGGCACGTACATTCGCAACATCCTGATCGAACTGTCGCGGCTCGATCGGGAGACGGAGTACGTCGTGCTGTGCCGGCCCGACGACGTGACGTCGGGTGATGTGCTGGGACAGAACTTCCGCATGGTGCCGGAAACGGCGCCGGCGTATTCGATCGCCGAGCAATTCCGCATTCCCCTGTCGCTGGCACGCGAGCGCGTGCGTCTGGTGCATGAACCGCACTACGTGCTGCCGCCTCTTCTCAGATGCCGATCGGTCGTGACCATTCACGACTGCATTCACCTGATGTTCCCGCAATACCTGCCGGGCAGGCTCGCCTACGTGTACGCCAAGGGCTCGATGTGGAGCGCGACGAGGAAGGCCAATAAGATCCTCACGGTCTCTGAGGCATCGAAGCGCGACATCCTGCGCCTCTTCGACGTCGACCCGGAGAAAGTCGTCGTCATTCACAATGCGATCGACGAGCGGTTCCTGTCGCCGGCGAATCCCGAGCAGATGGATCTGGTGCGCCAGCGCTATCAGCTCGATCACCCGTTCGTGCTGTATGTCGGCAACATCAAGCCGCACAAGAACCTCGAGCGGTTGATCGACGCGTTCGGCCGCGCCCGCGGCCAGTGCCCCGATGACTTGAAGCTAATCATCGTCGGCGACGAGATCTCGAAGTATCCGGCGCTGCGCCAATCGGTGCACAAGCACAAGCTCGACAAGCACGTGCGGTTCCTGGGGTTTCAGCCGATGGAGACGCTGGCCGCGTTCTATCGACTCGCACGCGCCTTCGTGTTCCCGTCGCTCTATGAAGGGTTCGGTTTGCCGCCACTCGAGGCGATGGCGTGCGGCACGCCGGTCGTGACGTCAAACGTGTCGTCACTGCCGGAAGTGGCGGGCGGTGCGGCGTTGCTCGTCGATCCATACGACGCCGATTCGATCGCGAGCGGCATCATCGCGGCCGTGACCGACGAGACGCTGCGCGCCGATCTGATCAAGCGAGGCAAGGAACGTGCGCGATCGTTCTCCTGGACGCAAAGCGTCCGCAGAATTCACGAGATCTACATGGAAGTCGCGAAGGGGTGAGGCTCGTTCAGCCCTCAATCAGGAACACCCACAGCAGAAATCCGGTGCCAAGCAGGCCGACGACGGTGCCGAAGATCGCGCGACCCCAGCCATGTTTCTTCGGGTTCCTCCTGAGGTCGAACATCGCAACCAGACCGAGTATCAACGCCAGCGGCGCCGGAAATATTACCAGGCCGAAGAGTCCCGCATACCCCGCGGCAATCGCCCAACCGGAGCGACCGACCGGCATCAGCATCCGCATGCCGGCGCTGTGATCGTCGCGGTCCCTCGTCACGATGCGCACTGCCCGAAGCGCCTGGCCGCACTTGACGCAGCGGACGCTCTTGTTGTCGTTCGGCGCTCCGCACTTTGGACAGAACATCGATGCCCTGCCGATTACTGGCGCGATGAATTACAGACCGCCGGATCGACAGCGCGAATGGTGTAGCGCACCTGGTCGTCCTTCGGCGGGGTGACCTTCATCTTTTCATCGAAATACGGATCGGCCTCGATGATCGTCATGCCGCAGACGATCTTCGATTTCGCCCCGCTCTTTTGCGCTTCGTTCTGCACCGCTTGCTTCAGGGCTTCACGTGCGTCAAAGAGCTTCGAGTAGGGATTCGAGGATTGGGCGCGCAGTGCGCCAAGGAGTGTCCTGGCTGGCGGATTGACCGGCACCTGATCCGCGGAAACGGGGAGCGCGCCGAGAAACAGCCCGATCGAGAATAGAAATGCGGTCCGCATACCTCACCTCCAGCCCTTATCCTAGCGCGAGTATGATCGAAGGGTTGCGCGTCGCCCTCATTCACGACTGGCTCACCGGGATGCGCGGGGGCGAAAAGGCCCTCGAGGTCTTCTGCGAGATGTTCCCCGCCGCGGACCTGTTCACCCTCGTCCACCTGCCGGGCACCACCTCGCCGGTGATCGAGCGGCGCACCGTGAAGGGATCGATGATCCAGTGGCTGCCCTTCGCGGGCCGGCTCTACCGGCAATACCTCCCGCTTTTCCCAGTGGCCGTCGAGCAATTCGATCTCGATGCCTACGATCTCGTGATCAGCACGAGTCACTGCGCCGCCAAGTCGGTCGTCGTGACCGGGCGCGCCCGGCATCTGTGTTACTGCCTGACGCCGATGCGTTACGCGTGGGATCAATTCGACGCGTATTTCGGCCCCGATCGCGTCGGCAGGGCCGGCACCATGCTGCTGCGGCCGGTGCTGGCGGGACTGGCGCGCTGGGACCGCGCCACCGAGGGCCGCGTACACCGCTATCTTGCTATCTCTCAATATGTTGCGCGGAGGATCGCGCTGTACTATAATCGTGAGTCGACCCTTGTGTATCCACCGGTCGACACTGACTTCTACACTCCGAATCCGGCCGAGCCGGTCCAGCGTCAGCCCAAGTTTCTGGTCGTGTCCGCGCTCGTGCCGTACAAACGCGTGGACCTTGCGATGATGGCGGCGCGACACGCGGGCGTCGGATTGACGGTGGTGGGCAACGGCCCGGAGCGCGCCAACCTCGAGCGGTTAACCGGCGACGGCATCGAGCTGGTCGGCTGGCTCGCCGATGAAGAGATTCGCGGATTGTATCGATCGACGATCGCCACGATTCTGCCTGGCGAAGAGGACTTCGGCATCGTGCCCGTTGAAGCGCAGGCGTGCGGGCGTCCGGTGGTCGCACTCGGCCGCGGCGGCGCGCTCGACACGGTGATCGACGGCGAGACCGGCGTGTTGTTTGGCGACACGACCGTGGAGTCGCTGGCGGCGGGACTGCAGCGCGCGGCGTCGATCGCGTGGGATGCCGATCGCATTCGCCGGCATGCCGAGCGGTTTTCGCGGACACGTTTTGTGAATGAGATTCAGCACATCGTCGAGGACACGTTGAGCGCGCCCGCGGGAGCGCGATGGTAAGGCGCCACAACCGCCTGCTCGTGGCGTTTCACGTCGGCACGGACGCCGTGCTCGGCATGATGGCGTTTTTCCTCGCCTACCTGCTGCGTTTCGAGACCGGGCTGATCGCGATCACGCGCGGCCACCCGCCGGTCGAGCAGTACATCAACGTGCTCCCGTTCATCGCGTTGATCGTGCCGCTGGGTTTCCATTTCCAGGGCCTCTATCGGCTGCGCCGCGGCCGCTCGCGCATCGACGATTTCTTCAACGTCCTCGTCGGCAGCATCTTCGCCGTCGTGCTCGGCATTGTCGCGACGTTGTTCTACCAGGCGTACTACGCCACCGAAGCGCAGCGGGAGGTCGGCGCCTTCGAAGTGTCGCGCATCGTCTGGGGCATGTTCCTCGTCATCAACATCGGTCTCGGCTACCTGTCGCGCAAGTTCATTCGCGAAGCGCTCGAGCGCCGGTGGCTGGCGGGCATCGGCCTGCGCCGGATCCTGATCGCCGGCGCCGGCGATCTCGGCCGCGTCGTCGCCGATCGCATCCTCGAGCATCGCGAGCTGGGCTATCAAATCGTCGGCTTCGTCGACGACAAGGCCGGCGGCGATCATCTCGGCTATCGCGGATTGCCGCTGCTCGGCTCGTTGAGCGACGCCGCCGACATCGTCACCAACGAGAAGATCGACGATCTCTACGTGGCGCTGCCGCTCGAGGAGCACATGAAGCTGCTCGACCTGGTCGAGTCGACGAGCCGCGAGGGCGTCGACGTCAAGGTGGTGCCCGACCTGCTGCAGTTCATCGCGCTGCGCGCGCGCCTCGAAGATCTCGACGGCGTGCCGGTGATCAACCTGAACGACGTGCCGCTGCAGGGCATCAGCTCGTTCATCAAGCGCGTGCTCGACTTCAGCATCTCGACGATCGCGCTGGCGGTAATGGGGTTGCCGGGCCTGTTCATCAGCTGGATGATCAAGCGAAGCTCGCCGGGCCCGATCTTCTACGCGCAGGAGCGCATGGGCCTCGACGGCAAGCAGTTCACCGTCTACAAGTTCCGCACGATGCCGGTCGACGCCGAGACCGACACCGGCCCGATCTGGGCTGATGAGAACGACAACCGCGCCACGCGGATCGGCGCGTTCCTGCGCCGCCACGACCTCGACGAGTGGCCGCAGTTCTGGAACGTGCTCAAGGGCGAGATGTCGATCGTCGGACCGCGGCCGGAGCGGCCGTTCTTCGTCGA
>Ga0111538_10014945_pt1 | contig 10217 bp, 11 predicted proteins | sample SoiMethybrSBSTD1_FD_79669 | JGI IMG/M metagenome (GOLD analysis project Ga0111538, IMG submission 79669) | Bulk soil microbial communities from a Populus tree surrounding site in Tennessee, USA - Soil MetaG P. TD hybrid SBSTD1 (version 2)... | ecosystem: Environmental > Terrestrial > Soil >... | reverse complement strand
GTCGAGCTCGGAGCCGAACTGCGCGAACGCCTCGAGCTCGCGGTACTGCGAGAGGTCGAGGCGGAGCCGGCCGGCCACCTTGTTCATCGCCTTGATGCGTGCGCTGCCGCCGACGCGCGAGACCGAGATGCCGACGTTGATCGCCGGCCGGATCCCCGAATAGAAGAGGTCGGACTCGAGAAAGATCTGCCCGTCGGTGATCGAGATGACGTTCGTCGGGATGTAGGCCGCAACGTCGCCGGCCTGCGTCTCGACGATCGGGATCCCCGTCAGCGAACCGCCGCCGAGCTCGTCGTTGAGCTTGCACGAGCGCTCCAGCAGGCGCGAATGGAGATAGAAGACGTCTCCCGGGAACGCCTCGCGTCCCGGCGGACGGCGGAGGAGCAGTGAGAGCTGCCGATAGGCGTCCGCGTGCTTCGAGAGGTCGTCGTAGAAGCAGATCGCGTGCTTGCCCTGGAACATGAAGTACTCGCCCATCGCGGTGCCCGCGTACGGCGCCATCCACTTGATCGGCGCGGCCTCGCTCGCGGCGGCCGCGACGACGATCGTGTACTCGAGCGCGCCGGACTCGCGGAGCCGCTCGACGACCTGCGCGACCGTCGACGACTTCTGCCCGATCGCGATGTAGATGCAGATCAGGTCGCCGCCGCGCTGGTTGAGGATCGTGTCGACGGCGAGCGCGGTCTTGCCCGTGCCGCGGTCGCCGATGATCAGCTCGCGCTGGCCGCGGCCGATCGGGATCATCGAGTCGATCGCCTTGATGCCCGTCTGCACCGGCTCCTTGACCGGCTGGCGGTCGATCACGCCAGGCGCCTTGAACTCGAGCGGCCGCTGCTCGGCGCCCTCGATCGGGCCGAGCCCGTCGAGCGGGTTGCCGAGCGGGTCGATCACGCGGCCGAGGAGCGCCTCGCCGACCGGCACCGAGGCCACGTGGCCCGTGCGCCGCACCGGCTCGCCCTCGCGGACGTGCTCCCACTCGCCGACGAGCGCCGCGCCCACGTTGTCCTCCTCGAGGTTCAACGCGAAGCCGGACACGCCGTGCTCGAACTCGAGGAGCTCGAGCGCAACGCAGTTGTCGAGGCCGTGGACGCGCGCGATGCCGTCGCCGACCTGGAGGACGGTTCCGACCTCCGAGAGATCGGTCTGGACGTCGTACTGCTCGATCCGCTCCTTGAGGATCGACGTGATCTCTTCGGGGCGTAGCTTCACTGCGGTCTAACTCCTCTCGAGTACTTGGCGTAGTCGTTCGAATCGTCCGCGCACGCTCGCGTCGACGAGCATCGAGCCCGCCTGGAGGACGAAGCCGCCGATGATGCCCGGGTCGACGCGGCGCGTCGCCTCGACCTGGCGGCCGCTCTGGCTTTCGATCTGCGAGAGGATCTCCTTCGCCTCGGCGTCGGAGAGCTCGTAGGCGGTCGTGAGCTCGACCTCGAGCCGACGCTCCTCCGCCGCGACGAGCGCGTCGAACTCACGCGCGATCTCGTCGAGCTCGGGCGCGCGTCCCTTCTCCACGAGCAAGACCAGGAAGTTCCGGACGAGCTCCTCCCCGCCGCTCATGAGCTCCTCGAGCGCGGCCTGCTTCGTGCGGTGGTCGATCTCGGGGTTCTCGAGCAGCGCGCGGAGCTCCGGCACCTCGCGCGTCGCCTGGACGAAGTCGGAGAGCTCCTCGTGGACCTCCGAGAGGCGCTTCTTCTCCTTCGCCGCGTCGAACAGCGCGCGCGCGTAGATGCGGTGCGCGACGGCCACTAGACGACTTCCTTCTCCAGCCTGGAGAAGTCGATCTCCTTGATCGCGTCGTCGATCAGCTTGCGGTGGGCCTTCTCGTCGAGCGCGCCTGCGGTGACCTTCTGGGCCGCGACGAGCGCGAGCTCGGCGACCTCACGCCTGATCTCGCCGAGCGCGCGGTGCGTCTCGGCCTCGATCTGACGGCGGGTCTCCTCGAGCCGGCGCTGGCGATCCTCCTCGGCCTCCTGCTTCACGCGCTCGCGCTGCGCGTCGGCCACACGCCGCGCCTCGGCGAGGATCTCCTCCGACTGGCCGCGCGCCTGCTGCATCAGCTTGCGGTGCTCCTCGAGCAGCGCCCTGGCCTCGTCCCGCGCCTTGTCGGCCTCGCTCAACGACTCCCGGATCCGATCGCGGCGCTGGTCGATGATCTTCTGGATCGGGCCGAACGCGTACTTCCTGAGGACGAAGAACGTGATCCCGAACGAGATCAGCGTCCAGATCATCAGCCCCGGGATCGGGGAGATCAGGCTGTTGTCGGCGACGGGCAGCATCGGCTCAGACGAGGACGAAGGCGAGCAGGCCGCCGATCAGGCCGTAGAACACGACCGCCTCGGTGAGCGCGAAGCCGAGCCACATGATCCCCTGCAGCTCCCCGCGCAGCTCGGGCTGCCGCGCGACGGACTGGATCATCGAGCCGAAGATGTTGCCGATGCCGACGCCGGCGCCGAGCGAGCCGAGCCCGATGCCGAGCGCGAGGGCGATCGCCTTACCGAGGTCGACGACATTGCCCTCGGTGGCGGCAAGAACGAGGTTGGACATGTGTCTCCTTTGTCTTCCTAGTGCTCCGGCTCGATCGCCGAGCCGATGTAGATGGCAGAGAGTGCAGCGAAGATGAAGGCCTGGATCGAGACGACGATCACGACCTCGAAGAGGTAGAAGGCGGTCGCGGCTGGCACCGCGATCACGGCGACGGCCAGGTTGCCGAGCACGAAGATCAGGCCGATGAAGGTGAGGATCAGCATGTGCCCGGCGAGCATGTTCGCGTAGAGACGCACCGAGAGCGAGACGAGCCGCATGAACTGCCCGAGGATCTCGAGCGGGATCAGGAGCGGCAGCAATCCCTTGGGGACCTCCGGGATCCAGCTCTTGAAGTAGCGCCTGACGCCGTTTTCGCGGATGCCCTCGACGTGCGTGAAGATGAACGTGAGGAGCGCGAGCGCAAGCGTGACGGAGATGGACGAGGTCGCCGCGTAGATGCCCCACACCGGTAGGTCGACGCCGCCGACCTCCCACGTCTCTCCGGTGAGCGGGAGCGGGATGAACCCGACCATGTTGATCACCCAGATGAAGAGCATCAGTGACGCGACGTACGGGAACCAGCGCCCGATCGCCTTCGTCGGGAGGCCCTGCTCCGCGACCTGGCTCTGCGCGATGTCGTAGATCGTCTCGCCGATCGTCTGGCGGCGGTCCGGCCTGACGCCGACCTTCCAGCGCATCAGGAGAACCCCGATCAGGATCGTCAGCACGCAGCCGATCCAGAGGTAGACGACTGCCTTGTTGATGGACATGTCGAGCGGGCCGATGTGGATCGAGACCCATGCGGGCAGCTCGAACTCGTGCGACGGGTCGAACTTCTCCTCTTCGCCGCCCGACTCGGCGGCGAGGGTCAACACGCCGAGGAGGAAGTTCACGACGACGTCTCCTGGCCGAAGTAGGTCGCGAGCGCGACACCCAGCTCGAGCGTGTACGCGATCGCGTAGAGGAGCGCGGCCGAGAGTCCGAGCCGCGCGTCAGTCGCCGCGACCGCGATCAGCACTACGCCGACCGCGACCGAGCGCATCGTCATCCCGATCCCCACCACGCCCGAGGCGGCGAGCTTATCGGCGCCGAGGCCGAGCCGCGTCAGGAGGAGGGCGAGCAGCTCGCCGGCGACCCAGAGGACCGTTGCGAGCACCCAGCCGCCGAGCGGCAGGCCCGCGGCGAGGAAGACCGGCAGCGCGAGCACGAGCACGCCCGCGGCGGCGAGGGCCGGAAGCAGCCGCCCGGGCACGGCGCGCGGCGTCTCGAACATCGCGAGCCTCACATCGCGTCCCGGTAGCGGCGGTACACGGCGAAGATCCCGACCGGGATCCCGATCACGAGCCCGATCATCAATCCGATCGGCCAGGAGCCGAGCGCCCAGCCGGCGACGAGCCCGATCACGCCGCACGCAGCGGTCATTCCGACCAGGGTTCCCCCTGCGCCGGCGAGCTGGAAGGACGGGCGGGCGGGCTCCACCACCAGGGCGAGCATATCAGAGTTCGTGACACCGGATTCCGCATGGTTTGGCCGATTTCGGCCGATTTTGTACACCTCTCACGAGGCGTCGGCGAGCGACCACGTGTAGCGCGTGCGGCTCTCGGCGGGAGCGAGGCCCCCGGGCCGCGGACCGCGCCGGACCAGGAGCACCGGAGCAGGGGATTGCTCGACGAGCGCGAGCCGGAAGGGCCCGACGCCTTCCTCGCGCCAGCGCTCCGAAAGCCCGACCACGAGCAGGCCGGCGCGAGCGGCCGCGTCGACGAGCTCGTCGACGCCGGCCTTGACGACCAGCGGCTCCGCGACGACGCCCGCGGTCTTCTGGACGAGCAGCGAGGCGTCGGCGAGCAGCCTGCTGGCGTCGCGACGGTCCTTCCGGGAGGCGCTGCCGAGCAGCGTCAGACCGACCCCGTGCGAGCGCGCGATCCAGGCGCCGAGCTCGAGCGCGGCCCAGTCGTGCTCCGCTCCTCCGAAGGGGACGACGACCGGCGCGTGGGGCCCCAGGCGCGGCGACTCGCCGACGTGCAGCGCGATGTCGCAGGGCACGGCCGCGACGACGTCGCCGAGCGGAGCGCCGCGCGGCACGTCGGTGAGCACGAGGTCGACAGCGTGGTCGCGCGCGAGCCGCGCAACGTCGTCGCCCGGCGACGACGAGGTGAAGACGGCGACGCGGACGGCGAGCCCACGTCCGACGAGCTCGTCGCGGTGGGCGGACAGGACCTCGTTGGCGCGGCCGATCGCCCCCGAGTCCGTGGGAGACACCACCCGCGCGACGATCAGCTCGCGGGCCGGCGGGGAGGACGCGAGCGGCGCCGCGAGGGCGACGAGATCCGCGACCCGGTGCTCGTCCTGCGGCACGACGAGGATCGACGCCGCCGGTGACGCGAGCTCGTCGCGCGCCCCAGCGAGGTCGAGCGACGAGTCCTGCGTGAGGATCGCCCGCTCCAGGCTCTGGAGCAGCGGGCTCGGCTCGAGCCCCAGCTCGTCGAGGAGCGCGGTGCGCCGGTCGCGGTAGTGCTGAAGCGCCTCGGCCTGCCGGCCCGCTCGGTACAGCGCGATCATCAGCTGCGCGCTCAGCCTGTCGCGGAACGGGTGCTCGCGCGAAACGGCTTCGAGCTCACCGACGATCTCCGAGGCGCGGCCGGCCGCGAGATCGGCGTCGAACCGGTCCTCCAGCGCGGTCAGCCTCAGCTCCTCGAGCCGGGCGATCTCCGTCTGTGCCCACGGTTCGTACGCGAACTCGGCGAGCGCCGGCCCGCGCCAGAGCGCCAGCGCCTCACGCAGGAGACCGGCGGCGGCCGCAGGCTCGCTCGAGCGCGCGCGCTCGACAAGGCGCTCGAAGCGGTCGAGGTCGAGCTCGTCGGAGCCCACGCGGAGCGCGTAGCCGGGCGTCACGGTCGCGAGCGCGTCGTCGGCGAGCGCCTTCCGGAGCTCGGCGACGTACATCTGGACCATCTTCGGCGCGGTCGGCGGCGCCTCGCCGGCCCAGAGATCGTCGATCAACCGATCGGCGGGAACGACCTGGTTCGCCCGCAGCAGCAGGATCGCCAGCAGCGCGCGCGGCCGTCCGCGACCGAGCTCGACGATCCGTCCGTCGGCGGCGACCTCGAGCGACCCGAGAAGTCGGAAGTCCACGATTTACCAAGCCTTTCCGTGCGCGTTGACCGTCGGACGCCATCGTCGCAGGCGACACGCATCACCTCGAGACGAAGGAGTTCGACATGAAGGCAACGCTCACCCATCCCCTCCGCATCGTGGCGCTCGTGGTCGTGCTCGCGGCTGGTGTCGTTCCCACCGCGCCGGCACAGAGCGAGACGTTCATCCCGGGCTACACGGACTTCCCGAACCACCTGCGCGTCCACAGCATCTTCGACGAGGCACGCAAGGCTCAGAACGGGTAGACGGTCAGACGGCGGCGCGGCACTTCCTGCCGCGCCGCTTTCGTCACGTCGAAGCGGCTTCTATCGTCTACCGGGCCACGGAAGGAGCGACGTGACCGTCTCGCAGGAGCTACGCATCGGAACCGAGCTGCTCGGCTACCGCGTCGAGGAGCTCGTCGGCAGAGGCGGGATGAGCGTCGTCTACCGCGCGACCGACCTACGGCTCAAGCGTCAGGTCGCGCTGAAGCTGCTCTCACCGGAGCTCGCCCGCGACGACGGGTTTCGTCGTCGGTTCCTGACCGAGTCGGAGGTCGCGGCCTCGCTCGAGCACCCGCACATCCTCCCGGTGTACAGCGCCGGCGAGGCGGACGGCCTCCTCTACATCGCGATGCGCTACGTCGAAGGCTCGGACCTCAGGCGGCTGCTGCGGTCGGACGCGCCGCTCGAGCCCGCGCGCGCCGTCCACCTGCTGGGCGACGTCGCAGACGCGCTCGACTCGGCGCACGAGCGAGGGCTGATCCATCGAGACGTCAAGCCCTCCAACATCCTGATCAGCGTCCAGGCCGGGGCCGAGCACGCGTACCTCGCGGACTTCGGGCTCGCGCGGCACACGCGCGACGCCGTTGCCGACCGCGTCGCGCCGATCGTCGGGACCGTCGATTACATGGCGCCGGAGCAGATCGAGCGCGAGGACGTCGACGCGCGCGCCGATGTGTACGCGCTGGGCTGCGTGCTGTACGAGTGCCTGACGGGCGAGGTTCCGTTCCCGCGCGACTCCGACCTCGCCGTCCTCTGGGCGCACATGCGCACCGATCCGCCGCGGTTGGAAGGGCCGATCGACGACGTCCTCGCCAAGGCGCTCGCCAAGGAGCCCGCGAAGCGGTATCGGAGCTGCGGCGAGCTCGTCGACGCGGCGCGCGACGCGCTCGAGCTCTCGGGCGGTCGCGCGGTTCCGAGACGGATGCGGCTGCTCGTGGCGGCAGTCGGGCTCGTCGTCGTCGCCGGCGTGGCCGCCGCGTTCGCGCTCGGCGGCGGCGATCGCTCGCCGCTCGCGTTGCGCGGCAACACGCTCGTGCGGATCGACCCCGCGACGAACCGCGTCAGCGCCGTGATCGACGTCGGCGACAAGCCGGCGGCGGTCGCGGTGGCCGGCCGCACCGCGTGGGTCTACAACCTGGGCGACAGCACCGTCTCGCAGATCGATGCGTCGACGAACGCCGTTCGCCGGACGACCGGCATCTCGACGGTCCCGGTGCACTTCGTGTACCACGAGGGGCCGCTCCTCGCCGCCAACGCCGCGGGGGCGTGGCTCGTCGGCGTCCGGCGCGACGGACGGGGCGTCCTGACGCTCGTGGGAGCGGACGGCCGTTCGCGCGAGTTTCTCCTGGACTCCTCCCCGCTCGCCGTCACGGCGAGCGAAAACGCCGTCTGGGTTCTGGTGTCGGCCGCGCCGGAGGGGCGTTGTCCGGTGTTCTGGGACTGGGGACGGCGGCCTCTTCCCGCGAGCCGCAGCGATGCCGTCGTGCGCTTCTCTCCCGCGACCGGGCGCGTCGTCTCCCGCGTCGTGCTGCAACGCTGCGGGATCAGCAGCGGCGTCACGCACGACGCGCGGTCGGTCTGGGTCTTCGCGATGGACTACTCGGAGCTCTTCCGCCTCGACTCCCGCACCTCCCGCGTCACGGGAATCGCCGCACTCGGGGTCGGCTCGACATCGGTCGATGCAGGCGGCGGTGTGCCTGCGTCCGGCGGAGGGGAGGTGTGGGTGCATGCAATCGACGACGGCGGGCGCCTCGTCGGGGTCGACGCCAACACGCTCCGCACGACGCGAACGATCCCCTCGGTGCCGAGCCGACTGGGCTCGACCGTCTACGGGGGGAGCTCCCTCTGGTGGAACGACGCGCACGAGGGCGTCGTGCTGCGGTTCGACCCGGACAGCGGGAGGATCGTCTCGTCGGTGCGTGTCGCGCCCGAGTCGAGCCGTGGCCGGGTTTTCCATTCGAGTGCCATCGCGACCGGAGCGGGAGATCTCTGGGCGACGGTGACCGCGGCGATCATCCCCTAGCGCGTGCACGTCGAGACGCTCGGCTCAGGTCCGCGGATGGTGCTCGTCCACGGGAGCGTCACCCCCGGTTGGACGACCTGGAACGCGCAGAAGCCGCTCGCGCGGTCGTTCACGCTCGTCGTGCCCGTGCGGACCGGGTATCCGCCGAACCCGCCGCTCGAGTCGATCGACTTCGACGACCAGGCGGCGGAGTTGCTGGAGGTGGTCGAGCCGGGCGACCACCTGGTCGGGCACTCCTACGGCGGGGTCGTGTCGCTGCTCGCCGCGCCGAAGGCGGAGCTCGCCTCGCTGACGGTGCTCGAGCCGCCCGCGTTCGGCGTCGCACGTGGGCATCCGGCCGTCGAGGAGTTCCTGGGGCACTTCGCCGACGGCGCACCGAAGGAGCCGCGCGCCTACCTGGAGTTCTTCCTCCCGCTGGTCGGATCGAGCCTCCGGCTGTCCGACCCACTGCCCGACTGGCTCGAGGCGGGAGCCCGCGCCGCGATCGCCGAGCGCACGCCGGAGTTGGCGGTCGTCCCGTTCGACGAGCTTGCGGCGGCCCCGTTCCCGAAGCTCGTCGTCTCCGGAGGGCACAGCGCGGCGTTCGACGCGGTCTGCGACGTGCTCGAGGAGCGCCTCGGCGCGCAGCGGGCGGTGCTGCCGGGCGCGGGCCATTCCATCCCTCGCCTCGGCGAGCCGCTGAACGCGCTGCTCGAGGCGTTCGCGGGGGGACAGTCCCGGGACAGTCCCTACTGATTGCAGTAAGTGCCGTTTTTCCAGCAAGAACGGCGCAGCCCTACGCGGAAGCCCGCTCGTGCAATCGGTCGAAGGGGACAGTCCCGGGACTGTCCCCGTTACGCGGTCTTGCGCTCGGTGACCGCTTCCTCGCGCCGGCGCGCCCGCGGGCCCGACAGCTTCACGATCTCGAGCACGTACACGACGTAGATCGAGAACGCGACGGCGGCGAGGCCGACCGTCAGCGCCAGCAGCGAAGGCCACAGGTGCCATTCGCCGTGCTCGCGGAACGGCACGAAGCGCGTCGCGAGCGCCGCGGCCGCGAGCGTGACGCACCACGCGTACATCGTCAGCGCCGCCCGCCGCTGCGAGAAGCCGCGTCGCAGGAAGCGGAAGTGCAGGTGCGCCTGGTCGGCGACGTAGAGCTTCTCGCCGTGCTTCAGCCGTCGCGCGAGCACGAAGCCCGTGTCGAGGATCGGGATCGCGAGCATCACGAGCGGGAAGAACAGTGCGACGGTCGCAGCCGTCTTCAGCAGGCCCTGGATCGCGACGGTCGCGAGCGCGTAGCCGAGCAGCAGCGCGCCGGAATCGCCCATGAAGATCCGCGCCGGATAGAAGTTGTGGCGCAGGAACCCGAAGCACGCGCCGGCGACGATCGCCGAGAAGACCGCGGGCGTCGGCTTCCCGAGCGAGAGCGCGATCACGGCGAACGTGAAGCCGGCGATGCCGCAGACGCCCGCCGCGAGCCCGTCCATCCCGTCGAGGAAGTTGACCATGTTCATGAGCGCGACGACCCAGACGATCGTTGCGGTGACGCCGACCCACGTCGGCAGCTCGTGGATCCCGACGAACGGGAACGTGAAGCGGTCGATGTAGATCCCGAACGCGGTCGGAACGGCGGCGGCGAGCACCTGCCCGCTGAGCTTCTGCCACCAGAGGAGGCCGCGGAAGTCGTCGAGCGCGCCGACGGTCGTCGCGATGGCGGCGCCGAGGAGCAGCCCGCGCGACTCGCGCCCGAGGTCGAGGAACGCAAGCGACGGCACGAGGATCCCGAAGAAGAGCGCGAGCCCACCGAGGCGCGGCACCGGCGTCTCGTTCAGCCGGCGCGGCTCCGGGATGTCGACGGCGCCGATGCGGCGCGCCATCCCGCCGATGACAGGCGTCAGCAGGAGCACGATCCCCAGCGCGAGCGCGAAGCCCCAGAGAACCTCGGGCGTCTCCCTTAGTTCATCCCACACGCGCGCCTACTTCGTGCCGTAGAGCCGGTCCCCCGCGTCGCCCAGCCCCGGGACGATGAAGCCGCGCTCGTTCAGCCCGCGGTCGATCGCGGCGCAGACGACGTGGACGTCGGGGTGGTCGCGGTGGACGCGCTCGATGCCCTCTCGCACCGCGACGAGCGAGACCAGCGTGACCGTGCGGGCGCCCGCGTCCTTCACGACCTGGATCGCGGCCGCGCTCGAGTTGCCGGTCGCGAGCATCGGGTCGAGCACGATCGCGTCGCGGTCGGTCATGTCGGCCGGGAGCTTCACGAAGTACTGGAC
>Ga0111538_10014943_pt1 | contig 10219 bp, 9 predicted proteins | sample SoiMethybrSBSTD1_FD_79669 | JGI IMG/M metagenome (GOLD analysis project Ga0111538, IMG submission 79669) | Bulk soil microbial communities from a Populus tree surrounding site in Tennessee, USA - Soil MetaG P. TD hybrid SBSTD1 (version 2)... | ecosystem: Environmental > Terrestrial > Soil > Tree... | reverse complement strand
GAAGCCCGCCAGCGCCGAGAACATGCCGGGCGGAAACATCGGCTGCCGCGCGAGCAAGCAGCGATCGCCTCGGGTCACGAGGATCATCACGGCCGGATCGGTGCGCGGGAAATGCTTGACATCGCAGGGCGCGCATTCCCGAACGTGACCGCCCTCGCGCACGCGCGTCGGCGCGCCGCAGCGGCCGCAGAAGCGGTGCTCGCGATGCCAGTGCAAGATGCCGCGCGCAAACGCCAGCGTCCCGAAGTCGCGCGGGTGCATGAAGCTGCCCGCGAGCCGCAGATCCTCGAACGAGCCGGCGGCTTCGGCGACAGCGCCCAGCGGCTGATCGAGCGCAGAAACATCGACCGCGAAGCACGCGCGCTCTCCGAGCAGACCCAGCCAGACGATCTCGACTTCGGCGGCGACGAACGCCGGCGCGGAGGCGACTCTGAGCGCTACCGGAGACGAGCTCTCACGGTTCGAGATCAAAAGCTTGTTGCGCCAGAACGGAATCAACAAGCTGTCGGGGTCGCCGAGGCGAGCCTCGAGAAAGCGGCTGTCTTTTCGCAGATGAGCGGCTCGATCGAGCGCGGGCAGAAACGGAGCGATTTCCGGCACGGCCGCAGCGTTGCACGGATGCTGCGGTGGCGCGAGCCGTCGATCAGGACGCGGCGCGCGCCGGGAAGCGCGTCTGCTGCGGCCGCTCGCCGAGGTCGATGATCTTGACTGCCGCGAGCAGCCGCATCACCTGGTAGCAGGGGTCGATCTCGAACTTTCGCACCGCGAAGTTCGGGCTCATCCCGTACTTGTGGTGGTTGTTCTGAAACAGCTCACCGCCGGTGACGAAGTCGATCGGCAAAGTGTTCCGCGACTCGTCGCCGTTGTCGAAGTTCTTGTAGCCGTAGCGGTGCCCGCACCAGTTGACGATCGCGCCGTGGATCGGGCCCATCACGTAGTGGATCGGGAGCAGCAGGAACATCCACCACGCCGTGGCGAAGTGGATGTAAAAAAGCGTGTACGCCGCGCCCCAGCCCACGCGGGCCATCCAGGACTGGCCGAGCCGATCGAGCAGCGGCCACTCCGGCGTGCCACCCAGAAAGCGCGGCTCGGGCTGCTCGCGATTGTAGGCGTAGGCGTCGTAACGATGCTTCGTGTGCAGCATCATCGTGAACACGTTCGAGAAGTTCGTCGGCGAGTGCGGATCCTTCTCGGTGTCGCTGAAGGCGTGGTGCTGGCGATGCAAGATCGCGTAGCCGCGCGGGTTCAGGTAACTCGATCCCTGGCACGCATAGGTCAGAAGGTGGAAGAAGCGCTCCCAGCCCTTGCTCATCGTGAACATGCGGTGTGCGCCGTAACGATGGAGGAAGAACGTCTGACAAAAGATGCAGAGCACCCAGTGGGCGAAAAGAAATCCGAGGATCGGAGCCAGGCCTTGCATGGGAGGCAGAGTGTACGGAGGAGCCGCGGGAGCGTCTGTCAGAATCGAGTCATAGTCGTGCTGGGGAAACCTGACAAAAGCCGCAAAAGCTGCGCAATTTCGCGCAATCGCCGCGCGATTGCAGTGGCAGGGTAACGGCCGGGACCAGCCCAATTGTTGGCCCAGGATCGGCAAGGCGCCTATCCGTCCTCGAGAATGCAAGCCAAAACGCCTCGAAGCGCGATGCTGGTCGTGATCGAGTACGGCGCGAGTTGGCCGCGCTGGCTGGCCCCGAGCCAGGTCGGCGACGTCGCCGTCGTCGCCCAGCACTACGAGGGCGAGCCCGCTTCGCTGATCACGCAGGTGGCGAGCCGCGTGACCAAGCTCGAGGCGATGGGCTGGCGTCTGGATTACACGGTGCTGGTGTCGAACGGACGCGTCGACCCCGCGGCGTGCGCCGCCCGCTCCGTGCTGGCACGCGGGCTTCTTGCGCGGCTCAAGACCGCCGCGACAAGCCAGCTCGTGCTCGCGGTCGACGAACGCGCCGGTAACCGCGCCGCGCACAGCTTGACCGCCCTGGCCGCCGCGCTCGACGGCACCGCGGGCGTCATGCTCAGCGTGCGGATCGGGGACAACGCGCCGATCTACGGCAGATCGCCGATTCCGCCCGCCGTCGCCCAGGCCAGCTGACGCGATAGCGCTTGTGGTTCTCCGGAGTTGGGGTGCGGGGGCGCGCTCCAGCTTGGCGGCGAGCACCCGGAGGGTTAGTGGACGAGTCTTCCGCTCGTGACGAAAACCGCTGACCCGCTCGCGCTCGTCGGCCGAACCATCGCCGACAAGTACCTGATCGAACAGTACGTCGGTGAGGGCGGGTTTGCGGTCGTGTATCGAGCGCAGCACACGATCTGGCGGCTGCCGGTCGCGATCAAGCTGTTCAACGCGCTCAGCCTCGCGCCGGGCGAGCAGCAGCGCGAGCTCGAGCAGGCCTTCATCAACGAAGGCGCGCTGATGACGCGGCTCAGCGCGCAGACCAGCGCGATCGTCCAGGCGCGCGACATCGGCAGCTACCAGTCGCCGGACGGCAAGCGGATTCCGTTTTTGGTGCTGGAGTGGGTGGAAGGCACGCCGCTCGATCAGCTGCTCGAATACGAGCACAAGGCCGGAAAAAAGCCGTGGACGTTGGATCAGGTGCGACGCTTTCTGGCCCCCGTAGCCGCAGCCGTCGACGTCGTCCACGAGCAGGGCGTCGCGCACCGCGATCTGAAGCCGGCGAACATCCTGGTGGTGGGCGGCGATCCGCGGACCCACGACGCCACCGTGAAGATCCTGGATTTCGGCGTCGCGAAAATGATGCTCGAAAACTCGCGCTTCCAGGCGGCGCTGGCGGTCACCGGGCAAGCCGTCACCGCGTTCACGCCGCACTACGGCGCGCCCGAGCAGTTCAGCCGGCGCTACGGCGCGACCGGGCCGTGGACGGACGTGTACGCGCTGGCGCTGATCGCCGTCGAGCTACTCGCCGGGCGAGAAGCGCTGCACGGCAGCGACGTGGCCGAGCTGTCCGCGGCCTCGTCCGACAACGCGCGGCGGCCCACTCCGCGCTCGCTCGGGGTCACCGTGCCGAACGGGGTCGAAGCGGTGTTCGCCCAGGCGCTGGCGGTCCAGCCCGAACACCGCTTCGCCCGCGCCCGCGACTTCTGGTCCGCTTTCGAAGCCGCGGCGGCGACGTTTCCGGCCCCGGTGAGCTCCGCGCCGCCTCCGGCTCCCCCGCCCGCGGGCGGGTCGAACGGAGTGCGTCTCGCCGTGGTGGCCGCCGTCTTCGGGGGCCTGCTGATCCTGGTGGCGCTCGCGGCCGCGGCGTGGTTCGCGCGGCGCCCGAAGCCGCCCGCCGAGCTCGCGCCTTCGGCGGCGGCCGAACGCCCGCTGCCCCCCGCGCCGCCGCCTGCACCGAGCGCGTCCGCGGCGCCCGCCGGCTGCCCGCGCGACGCGGTGCGCTTTGCCGCCACCGAGTACTTCATGGGCTCCGACCACCAGCATTCGCCGGCCAACGAGCACCCGGCTCATCAGGTGACGCTTTCGCCGTTCTGCCTCGAGCGGCACGAGGTCACGGTCGCGCGCTACAAGGCGTGCGCCGATGCGGGAAAATGCCGCGAAGCCCCGGTCGGCGTCGACTGGCCGGGCATGATCAAGAAGGAGCGCATCATCTACGGGGCCGCCTGCAACGCCCAGTTCGAAGACCGCGGCTCGCACCCGATGAATTGCATCGACTTTGCCCTGGCGCAGAGCTTTTGCGAGTCCGAGGGCGGCCGCCTGCCGAGCGAAGCCGAATGGGAGTTCGCGGCGCGCGGTCCGAGTGTCGCGCGCTACCCGTGGGGCGACATCGCACCGAATCCCGCGCTCTTGAACGCCTGCGACCAATCCTGCAAGCGCTGGGCTCAGCGCAACGACGTCGAATCGATGAAGATGTTGTTCAACGGAAACGACGGCTGGCAGACCACCGCGCCGGTCGGCAGCTTCGCCCGCGGGCGCTCGCGGCTCGGCCTCGACGACCTGGCCGGCAACGTGCGCGAATGGGTCGGCGACTGGTACGCGCCCTACACGGCCGAGCGCCAGACCGATCCGCGCGGCCCCGCGACGGGCGAGCGCCGCGTGACGCGCGGCAGCGCGTGGACCAGCGGAGAAAGCACCGAGATCGGACGAGGCTACCGCAGCTCGGAGGTGCCCGGCGCCCGCCGTCACGACCTCGGCTTCCGTTGTGCTTACGGGCTCTGAAAGCGCTCGATCAGCCCGAGCGCCAGGGCCGGACCCTTCACCTCGTGCTTCAAGAACGCGTACACGTGCGACCAGCTCTGGCTCTTGATGCGCTCGGCCCAGCTTCCCAGCGCCTCGTCGCTGTAGTCGTCCGCGCGCAACCGCAGGTAGCCGAAGCTCGCGGTCGAAACCCACGGCGGTGAACGCTCGCTCTTCTCTGCGTCGCCCGTGCACAGCGCTGCATCGCGGGCGCGCAGCGCCTCGAATACGTCGTCGTCGTACCAGGTCGGGTGCCGGAATTCGAACGCCGCGCGCAGGTCCTTCGGCAGCTCGAGCAGGAACTCGCTGAGCAGCGGGACGTCCTTCTTCATGAACGGCGGGAGTTGAAACAGCACCACACCGAGCTTGTCACCGAGCCCCGCGGTCGCCTTCGTCAGAAACTCGATCGAGTCCTTCGCGCCGCGTAGCTTTTGCATGTGGGTGATCCGGCGCGGCGCCTTGATCGAGAAGCGAAACTCGCCGCCGACACGGCTTCCCCATGCGCTGACCATGTCGGCCTTGGGCATCCGATAGAATGTGTTGTTGATCTCGACGCTCGGGAGCCGTGTCGCGTAATAGCCGAGCATTTCGCTGTTTTCGAGATCCTCCGGGTAGAAGCTGCCCTTCCACTCGGCATAGGAGAAGCCACTCGTACCGGCGAAGAGCTGCATCCCGCCTCGCTTCAGTACCAGACCGCGCCGACGCCGAGCGACGTAAGCCACGGCAACTCGTCGTCGACTCGCGGCAACAACCACGCGAACAAACGAATCTGCATCTCCGAGCGCGGCATCTCCAGGCTACCGGTCTCGATCGAAGTCACGTCGAGCGTGAGCTCCACGCCGCCGTAGTTGAAACCGAGGCCGTCGAAGTCGGTTTTTCCGATCTCGAGCGACCACTCGTAGGCCGGCGCGTAGGCGAGCCCGAACACGACGCCACGCCAGATCGAGGGCGTGCGATACTCGCCGAAGCCGACGTGGAAGCCGAGCGCGAGCGACATGGCCGGAATGAAGAGCGCCTTGTCCTCGCGAGCGACGGCGCGCGAGGTGAATGTGTCGCCGTCCCCCCCGCGGTACGTGAACCCGTTCGGCGGTTTCGTGTAGAGCACGTTGCCGTCGAGTCCGACGCCGAGGCGAAATCCGGTCAGCGTTGCCGAGCGCACCGACGAATCGGACAGCGACACGTACATCATTCCGGCGCGAACACCGAGGCCGCCGCCGATACCGAACTGATCGGCGCTCCCGCTCACGATTTCGCCGCTCGACGGATGCGTGTCGCTGAACGCGACGTCAGGAACGAGCAGACCGGTGGCCTGGACGCGCACCTCGTAGCTAGCGCGCACGCCGGTGCGATTTTTCCAGGCCTCGCGCTGGCTTTTGGGGTCGAGCTCGTCGCTCTCGGTCGCCGGGCGCCGAGACAGGATGTAGCCGCCCGACTGGACTCGCTGTGGACTCGGCGCGCCGGGGACCTCCTCGCTCGCTCCCGAAGTGGGCGCTGCCGGCTCGGGCGCGGGCACGGGGTCGGGCGCGGGCACGGGCACAGGCTCGGCCGCTTCCGGAGCTTGGCCGCGTGCAACGGATCCAACGAAAAACAGCGCTGGCAAAAGCCGCGCGGCCAGAACCTTGCGCCGGAGCCTCAGGGCAACCTCTTCGCGCGCTCCAATATTTCTTCCCGCAGCTCTTCCTGCTCTTCGCGCAGGCGCTTTGGACGCTCGTCGCCGCAGTCCTCGAACTTCTCCCGGCCCATCGAGCTGTTTTTCGTGCACTTCGAAGTGATCGCGAGCGTGCCGCCCGAGGTCACGACCTTCCACGAGTACTTGTAGGAAAGCCGCGGCACACTCGACACCGCCGTTTCCTTTTCACGCGTCTCCACCGAAAAATGCTCGGGGTCCGCGTTGGTCGTGATGTAGCCGTTGTCCTCGAGCGCATCCCTGCTCGCCGCGAACAAGGTCTCCGGGGCGTACTTGGTTTTTTGTGCCGTGGGCAGATAGGGCTGCATGTCCGCGCCGGCACAGGCACTGACCGAAGCCGCGAGCATAACGTACGAAATTCGGTTTCGCATCGGTCGCCGCGAGCGACTCTACACCACTCGCGCGCAGCCGAAAAAGCCCGGCACTACGGGCGCGGAAATCCCGGGAAAGCACTCACTTCCGCGGATCGACCAGCCCGCGCGACACGGCCCATTTGGTCAGGGCCGCGGTGCCCTGGACGCCGAGCTTGCGCATCAGGTTCTCGCGGTGGGTCTCGACCGTTCGCACGCTGATGCCGAGGCGATCGGCAATCTGCTTGTTGGTGTAGCCCTCTGCGATCCGCACCAACACCTCGAGCTCACGCCGCGACAGAGAGCTCGTTTCGCGGTCCGAGCCCGGCGGATCGGAGCCCGGTTCGGCGGGCGCTATCGAGGGGTCGCTGAAGTGCTGGCCGCCGCGGGCCACGTGACGAAGCGCTCCCAGCAGCACATCGCGTTGAGCGTCCTTGGCCAGGTAGCCGGCCGCGCCGGCCCGCGCCACGCGCGCCTGCTCGCGCTGGTCGAGCTCGGCGCCCAGGACCAGGATGCGCGCTTTTGGACACGCTGTGGCAAGGAGCCGCGTCGTCTCGACGATCGGCATGTCGGGAAGTGTCGCATCGAGCAAGATCAGCTCCGGCTCGAGCTCGCGAGCTCGGCGTATTGCCGCCGCAGCGTTGTGCTCGACGCCGACGATCCGAAAGTCCGGGCTCGATTCGAGGAAGGTTTCGAGACCCGCAACGACCACCGGATGATCATCGACGACGAGAACTGTAGCCGCCTTCTCGTTGGATCTCGGCACGGTCCTCAGGACGTCGCGTAGCTTCGCGCGCTCGCGACGCTCGGAATGCGCAAACGCTGACGCACAGCGCGATAACTTGCCCAGCGTGGGGCCGCCAATCCGGTTGATTACGGATTTTGGCTGCCGGAGCGGGTTTGACGTCACTCCGGGCCGACCGACGCGACTCGATCAGAAGCCGTTCGCGGTCGTGAGCACTGAGCTCGCGCGAATTCTGAAATTCGAAACGCGAGCAAACATGGAACGAGAAAAGAAGGCCGTCAAGCGACGCGTGACCTGCTCGACACCTTGCCCGCTTTCGCGACGCCGTCGCAAAACGCCGCTGAGCACGCCCATGACAGCGCGAAGCGACACAATCGATCTCATCCCGAAATTGCGTCTGCGCAAAGTTCGCACAACGAGCTCGCGATATCGGATCGAAATGGTCCTCTCGCATACACGACGATCGTGTGGGTCGGGATCGGAATTGGCAGGCCATCCACCCACCAAGCACGGGTGAGCGCGATGCGCCGGAGCGACCGAGCAGGCGAGCGACGCGCCGGCGACGAGGCGCCGCGCGGCACCATTTCAGAAATGCAATTACCCCCAAAAACCTGCGCAACACGCCGCTCGCGGGCGCGGATTCGCGGCGCCGGAACGATTGTTCTAGACTAGTTGGGTCGTCCCCCCCGAGGGGGCTCCGAGCACCGCACGGATTGGCAGTGATCTTCCAGGTCTTCCTTCTATCGTGACGAGCGCTATCGCTCCGAAAAAGAGTGCGCCGAAAGGCTTGCGAGTCGTCCCGGGTCCGTCTGGACCTGCTTCGGCGAAAGTGCGAGCCTCTTCAATGAGGGTTGAGCGTGACCGATTCGTCTCTTAGCGAACTCATGCCGGGCAAGCTGATCGCTTCCCGGTTCGAGGTGGCGGAGCCGATCGGCGGAGACCGCGTGCGCCGGGCCTTCACGGGGACCGATCGCGAGGGCGGCGCGAGCGTGCTTCTGGTCGAGCTCACGGCCGAGGACCTGGAGCGGTTCGAGCGCGCCCGCTCGACCAGCCACGCCCACATGGCTCGGTTGATCGACGTGATCGCGACCCCGAACGGCGGAGTGTTGGTGGCCGAGCACGTGGGCGGCACGACACTCGCCGAGCTGGTCGGACAGATCGTCCGAAAAACTTCGGTGGATGCCGTGCGCTGGGCGCTGCGGGTGGCCGATGCGGTGAGCGCGCTGCATGCCCAGGGCGTGGCGCACGGCTGGCTCGACCCGGGCGCGATCATCGCCGAACCCGCGGGACATCCGGCGCCGGTGGTGACGTGGCTCCCGCCGGAACGCGGCGAGTCGAGTTATCGGAGCCCGGGCCGGACGGAAGCCGAGGCTCCCTCGGAAGCGGACGACACCTGGGCGACGAGCGCGCTTTTGTACTTCATGCTGACCGGAGAGCCCCCGCCTTCGAGCGGCTTCGACAGCGACGACAAGCGGCTCGAAGCGAGCATCAACGACGACGCACTCCGCGTCACTTTGACCCACGGGCTGGCCGCCAGCGTAGAGCTGCGGGCTCTCGACCTGCGCCCGCTGAAGCGCGAGCTGGCGCGCTGGTTCGTCGAGCACGCGGGCGAAGAGATCTCGATCTCGGGACACCCTCATCCACACTCGCGGCCACCGCCGCTGCCACCCGGGGCGAGCTCGACCCCGCCGGCGGCTCCGGCCAGCGTCATGCCGCATTCGGTGGGCCACGTTCCGGCGGTGGCGTCGTCGACTCCGCCGGCATCGGCTCGACCGCGGCGGCTGATGGCCGTGCTCGGCGCGGCGCTCGTGGTCGGGTTGCTCGCGGCGTGGGGCGTCTCGGCGATCCGATCGAAGCCGCGCGTCGTCGAGGTCGAGGTCCCGACGCCGCAGGCACCGGCGTCGGCGAGCGAAAAAGAAATCGCGCTGAACGAGATCCCGGTGACCGGCCAGAGCGACGCGGGCACCGGTGACAAGATGGCGACCTGCGTGGCCGCGTACCTCCCCAAAGGGTCGCTGGTCAAAGCGCCGGACATGAGCTGGATGTGCAAGGAGCGCGACCCGCGCGAGGGCGCCGGCAAGCTGCGCACGGCCGTGGTTCAGGGCGCGCCGCCTGGAGCGCCGACCGAGGCCATGAAACTGTTCTCGCGGCTCGGCTGGTACGACATGGCCGCCTTTGCGGTGATCCGCTCGGGCTGCTGCGAGGAAGCGGAAGCCGTCACGCTTCCGGACCCGAGCCCCAAGTGCAAACGCATGGACGAGCCGCTGCGCGAGCTCGGGCGCGCCGTGATCGAAAACCAGAACCACGAGGCGCACCTCAAGAGCTACACCGAGGCGATCCTATGCGAGGTCGGCGCCGGGCGCGCTTCCCTGTACCGGCGCGCCGGACGCCCCCAGGGCGGCGAGGACACGGCGTTTCAGGACCTGGTCAAGGTGATCCAGACGCCGTGAGCTGACCCGCACGGGTGAGCGGCTATGCTTCGGGCGCTTTGGCGGACATCGTCCTCTTGGCGGTGCAAATGGCGCTGAGCATCGTCGTGCCCTGGTGGATCCTGCGCTGGGACCTGTCGCGGCGTCCGCCGGAGCAGCTGGCGCGGGCCTGGAACGACGCGACGTTCTGGTCCGCGATCGTGGCCTTCGGTCCGCTCTGCTTGCCGTTTCACTTCACGAAGACCAGGGCCTCGTTTCTGGGCCTGATGCTCGGCTTGTTCTGGATGGTGGCGGCTTCGGCCGCGATCGCCGTCCCCCTGACCGCCATCGATTGGGTAATCGAGGACATTTCCGAGGCCGGCGCGGGAATGAAGCCGCACCCCTGATTGTCTCGGCGCGGACGGTCCGCTATAGGCGGGCGAGCCGAAAGACCGTGGAGGAGTAGCTTCGATGCAGGACGTCCGAGCGCTGAACGAAGTCGTCGCCAAGGAGAGCGCGTTCATCGACGATCTGACGGCCGAGATCGGCAAGGTGATCGTCGGGCAGAGCTACATGGTCGAGCGGATCCTGGTCGGGCTTCTGGCCGGCGGGCACGTGCTCCTGGAAGGCGTGCCGGGCCTCGCCAAGACGCTCACCGTTCACACCATCTGCGACGCGATCAACGCCAAGTTCTCGCGCATCCAGTTCACGCCGGACCTGTTGCCGGCGGACCTGATCGGCACCGTGATCTACAACCAGAAGACCGGTGACTTCACCAGCAAGCTCGGACCGATCTTCGCCAACCTCGTGCTCGCCGACGAAATCAACCGCGCGCCGGCCAAG
>Ga0111538_10014942_pt1 | contig 10219 bp, 12 predicted proteins | sample SoiMethybrSBSTD1_FD_79669 | JGI IMG/M metagenome (GOLD analysis project Ga0111538, IMG submission 79669) | Bulk soil microbial communities from a Populus tree surrounding site in Tennessee, USA - Soil MetaG P. TD hybrid SBSTD1 (version 2)... | ecosystem: Environmental > Terrestrial > Soil >... | reverse complement strand
GCTCGCTGCGCCTCCGGGAGCGGGGTTTCTCGATCGAGCCGGAGATCGCAGCGCGCGTCTTACGCTCCGGCGAGCGGCTCTACGAGGTGCCGATCTCGTACGCGGCGCGCTCGCGCCAGGAGGGGAAGAAGCTCACGGCGCTCGACGGCGTTCGGGTGCTACGCACGCTCCTGCGCTGCAGGGCCGACTGAGCTCGCAGACCGATACGCCTCGACGAGCCCCTCCGCGGTAGCGGACGGCGACGAGGTTTCGACGACGCGCTCGCGCGCGGCGGCACCGAGGGAGCGGCGCAGCGTGGCATCTCCCAGGAGTCGCTCCAGAGCTGTATGGAGCGCGGCCGCGTCACGCGGGGCGATCGGAAAGCGATCGCGTCTTGCAGGCGCCCCGAGGGATAATCCGCTACCCACCTTCGACAGGAGCTTCGCGTGCTGATTCACAAGGCGAGCCTTTCGCAGACCGTCGACGCGGTCCACGCGGCGCATTTCGAGGGGCGCACGCTCGCCGCCGCTGAACGCGGTTCGGTCGCGCAGTGGATCGCCGCGCGCCAGGGCTTGCCCGGCTCGTACGGAGGAACCTTCGCCGGATTTCCCGCCGAGCGATCGACGGGGATCGTCCTTTTTACCGGAGAACGCATCGCATCGGCATCCGCCCGGCATATCCTCGGCGAGGAAGCCTCACGCGCGCTGCGGCTGCTACGGGTGCGGGATCGCAGGGTTTTGCGCGCACTGGAAGCATCGGACGAGGGCTTGATGCGGTGTCTCGCGCGTGCCGACGAGGATTCTCGCAAGCGCAATCCCGGTCTTTACTGTTGCGGCAAATGCAGCGTCGGCTTGTGGCGAAACCTGCTCGCCGGCGGTCTCGACCGTCACGAAGAGCGACTCCAGCGCGGCGTCGTGCATCTGCGGTCGATGCGCGACGGCGAGCAGGGTTGGCGGCGCTTTCCGTTCTGGTACACGGTGCTGGCCTTGAGCGAGATGGACAGCGGGGACGCGAAAGCCGAGTTGAAGTACGCGGGGAACGCGCTCGAACGGGCGGCAAACCGGGTCGTGCCTTCGGCAGGTTACGCCCGACGCCGGCAGGAGCTGGCGGCCCGGACGCTGAACAGTCTCTGACCTAAGGAGTGGCTATGGCTGCCGGGAACGCCGATCTCGCCGTCAATCCAGCGGATGAAACCATCGGCTTCGGACCGCTCGTCGTCCGCTTTCTGCTCACCGGCGACAACTCGACCGGCAGCATCGCCGCCTTCGAGCTCCTGGTCGCCGCCGGCCAGCGCCTGCCGGCCCCGGCGCACAGCCACGACCATTACGAGGAGACGATTTACGGGATCGACGGCGTGGTGACCTGGACCGTCGACGGACAACCCATCGAAGTCGGACCGGGCCAGGCGTTGTGCATTCGCCGCGGCGCAGTTCACCGGTTCGACAATCTCGGCACTCAGGACGCCAAGGCGTTGTGCGTGATTACGCCCGCCGCCCTCGGTCCGCAGTACTTCCGCGAAGCCTTCGACGTGGCGAAGGCAGCCGCTGGCGGCCCGCCCGATCGCGCCAGGATGGTCGAAGTCATGCGGCGTCATGGCCTCACTCCAGCGCTCTAAGGTCAGCGGATCGCTCCTGAGGGGATGAAGCTACACGCTCGCCGCGTAGCGGCTCGGCGCCTGGCCGACGTGGCGGCTGAACGCGGTGCTGAAGGTACTCGCCGAGCCGTAGCCGACTCGTTCGGCGACCTCGGAGAGACCGACGTCGTGGTGGCGGAGCAGATCCTTTGCCACGGCCATGCGCCAAGCCAGCAAATATTCCATCGGCGACAGACCCACCGTCCGCGTGAAGCGTTCGAAGAACGCCGAGCGCGACAGCGCGGCCGTCCTCGCCAGTTGCGCCACCGTCCAGGGCCGTGCGAGTTGACCGTGCATCTGCCGCATCGCCGGCGCGAGTCGCGCGTCGGCCAATCCGCGGAGCAGACCCGGCGGCGCGTCGTCGCCCGGCGTCCCCCGCAGCGCCTCGACGAGCAACACCTCTACGAGGCGTGTGAGCACGAGATCGCGGCCTGACCGCCGCTCGCTCGATTCTTCGGCGACGAGGCCCACCAGCTGCGAGAGCCGCTGGACGCCGCGCACGTGCACGACGGAAGGCAGCAGCGACACCAGCAACGCCGTGTCGGGCGAGTCGAAGACGAAGTAGCCGCCCAGCAACCGCACGTCCGGACGTCCGCCGCGCCGGCCGTGGCGGACCTCGGCGGCCGGGTTAGCCGTCACCTTCGGGTCAATGCGCACGGGTGTGACCGGCTCGAACCCCGACATCGCGAAGCCCGGCGTGGCCGGCAGGAGCAGGAAGTCGCCCGATTCGAGAGTCAGCGGACGATGGCCGTCGACCGCCAGGCGACATCGACCCTCGAGAACGACGCAGAAGCTCGGCTGGCCGAAGGCGGCATAGCGCACACCCCAGCGGCCGGCGCCGCTGATGCCCTTCGAGAAGACGGTCCGCGGCCGCAGCAGGGCGATGACTTGCGAGAGCGGGTCGGTCATTTCTGGACGCTCACAAACGAAATATGGACTCTTCATAGTAGAGAGTCCAGCTCGCCGGCCATACGTTACCACCATGAACACGGTGCTGATTACTGGTTGCTCGTCCGGCTACGGCCTCGAGACCGCGCGCCACTTCCTCGCGCAAGGGTGGAACGTGGTCGCCTCCATGCGAACTCCGCGCGAAGACGTTCTGCCTCGATCAGAACGACTTCGCATCGTTGCGCTCGACGTGACGAAACCCGACAGCATTGCCGCCGCCCTTGCGGCAAGCGGGCCTGTCGACGTGCTGGTCAACAACGCGGGCATCGGCGCATTCGGCGCCTTCGAGGCTACGCCGATGGGCATGGCGCGCGACATCTTCGAGACCAACACATTCGGCGTCATGGCGATGACCCAGGCGGTTCTGCCCCAGCTTCGTGAGCGGCGGTCGGGCGTCGTGGTCAACGTGACGTCAAGTGTCACGCTGACGCCGATGCCATTGGTGGCCGTCTACACCGCGAGCAAAATGGCCATCGAAGGTTTCACGGCATCGCTGGCGCTCGAGCTCGAGGCGTTCAACGTGCGCGTGAAGCTGGTCGAACCAGGCTACGGCCCGACGACGCGCTTCACAACCAACACGGGATCGCGCCTGGAAGGCTTGATTCCTGAGCCGTACACCCCTTTCGCGGCGCGCGTCTTCGCTGCGATTGCGCAGCCAGGTGCCGTGACGACCGAGTCCGATGTGGCCGAGGCGGTGTACCGCGCGGCGACCAATGTGTCCGGACAGCTCCGGTTTCCTGCAGGTGCCGATGCCGTGGCGCTGGCTCAGGCGACGATAAGCGCATTGTGAGATTCCTCTGATTGCTGTGGGTCAGCGATTCGCGCTGGAAAGGCACGACCGCGGTGCAGTAAGGTGTTGCCGATAGCGCTTGGAACGATGAGCATCAGCAGCACGCTGGTCCAACGCGCCGAGATTCGGTTCCACGAGGCTGCCGACCCGCTGCGCCCGTTCGTTGGATGCTTCTGGGTGGTGACCGCGGAGAACGGTGCCACCCTTCGCGTCGTCCCCGACGGCAGCACAGCGATTTCTGCCGAGTTGCGGAGTGGAGCGCGACCCCGGTGGTTTTTGCGCGGTCCGCTGGTCCGACCCGACGAGCGGCACTTCACGTCGCCGGTGACTCTGGTCGGCATTCGACTGAAGCCGGGCGTTGCGTTCCTTCTCGTCGGAACTCCCGTGCACACGCTCGTGAGCCGCCGTCTGCCGTTGGCCGCGATCCCGGCTCTTCACGATCTGCTGGCGGAGGAGCTTCTACCGTGCACGCCCGACCATTGCATCGATGTCCTCCAACGTTTTTTGCTGCGCCGGCTCGAGCAGGCGAGCCTGCACCGCGTTGTCGCAGCGGCGCTCCGTGAAATCGAGCGTGAGCACGGGTGTGTGCGCGTTCCGGATGTGGCCGCCCGGTGCGGCGTCAGCGTGCGTCATCTCCACCGCATGATGCGCCTTTGGGTCGGCTACGGTCCGAAGTACTATGCCAACGTCATCAGGTTTCAGTCGACGCTGCACGAGATGGAGCACACGCCCACTCCGACAGCCGCGGCGCTGGCGTCCGACAACGGATACTTCGATCAGGCACATCTGACGCTCGATCTGGCTCGATTCGGTGGCGCGACACCGGGCCAGATGACGGCGAGCGGTGTGGCCGATTTTTCCAAGACCCGCTGCGACGACCTTTCCTAGACTCCGACCATGCCCAGGAAACTTCTCGGTCCGGTTGCCGGACTCGCGGTGTGGTTCATCATCGTCGGGGTCGTCGGCCAGATCATGCGGGCGTCGTGGCCGGAGTACGCGCGTGTCGCCGACGACATGACGTTCACTCTGCGCATGCAGATTGCCCGGCTCTCTATCGGCGCGGTGGCGACCCTTGCTGCGGGACTGGCTACCGCGTGGATCAGCCCTCAGTCGATGATCGCGAGGCTGACGCCGGGGCTGCTCCTGCTTGTCGGATTCATCCCAGTGCACATCTCGCTGTGGGACAAGCTCCCCATCTGGTATCACCTGACCTTCCTCCTGTCGCTCGTCCCACTGACCTATCTGGGCGGGACGATCGCTGGCAATGGAGGAAGACGTTCGCTGGTGAACGCCGGCCATCCGATCTGAAACTCTCGCCGAACCGACCTGGACTCATCCACGCACCTCGTCGAGCAGACCCACGAGTTGACGGACCTTCTCGAGGACCTCCGCACGCGACGACAGACATGCTCGTTCCCTCTTGACCTCAAGTCGACTTGAACTGGCACACTACATCCGTCACGCCTTGAAGGCCAGCTGGGGAGAGATGATATGGAGACTCCGGACGAGACCGATGACGAGCAGACGAAGCTGTGGAATGGACCTGCTGGACGGGCGTGGGTTGAGGGGCAGGAGTTGCTCGACCAGATGCTCAAACCGTTCGAAGATCTGCTCGTCGAGGCGGTCTCAGCCCGGCCGAGACACCGCGTGCTCGACGTCGGCTGCGGCACGGGGAGCACAACGGTTGCTGTCGCGCGGCTGCTCGGCGCGAAGGGCCAATGTGTCGGCGTCGACGTTTCGGAGCCGATGATCGCCGCGGCGACGGCTCGCGCCGGTCGGGAACGGACGCCGCCGATCTTCATCCGGGCCAATGCGCAGGTCTATCGATTCGAGCCCGCCAGCTTCGACATGATCATCTCGCGCTTGGGCGTGATGTTCTTCGCCGACCCGCTCCGGGCCTTTGCAAACCTCCGCCGTGCCGCGGCGGATGACGCCGAGCTCCGATTCGTCGCCTTCCGCAGCGCCGCGGAAAACCCGTTCATGACAACGGCCGAGCGCGCCGCGGCGCCGCTCTTGCCGAATCTCGCGGCTCGCCGGCAGAACGGGCCGGGGCAGTTCGCCTTTGCGAACGGCGACCGAGTCCGCGTGATCCTGCAGGACAGCGGCTGGTCGGAGGTCGACGTCCGGCCGGTCGATGTGGCGTGCACCCTGCCCGAGAAAGAGTTGATCCACTATCTGACGCACCTCGGGCCTGTGGGTCGAGCGCTTCAAGAAGTAGATGACGAGACTCGAGCGCAAGTCATCACGGTGGCCCGTGCCGCATTTGATCCTTATGTGCACGGGATCGAAGTTCGACTGAACGCCGCCTGCTGGATGGTCAGCGCCCGAGCGCTTGCTGCGTAGCTGCCACTGAGCCCGCCGCGGAGACGGACAATTTTGTCGCCTATCCCGAACAGTCAGCGACACTGGTGTCGCTTTTTGCGGGATCGGCAGCGAAGCGACGGCTTCGTGCCCGGTCACGGCTCTGCGTGCGCCGGCGCGCCATTTGAATACGTGATGACCGCCGATCGCGGCCTCCACGTCCGATGAGATGGCAGTTCTATCTTGGCGCGTGCTTTCTGGCGGGAGCGTTTCTCCTGCCGCGAGCACATCCGCTGCCTGTGGTCGCAGGGATGATGCTGGCGGGCGTGATCATGGCCGCATGGGATCGGATTTGAAGTGAGTCCGACATACAAACCGCAATCGTGACCTCGCCAGCGGGCCGCGCCATGTCATCGGCAGTGACGTCGTTGCTCAGAGACTCGGCCGGATCATTTCCTCTGCGACAAAAACGTCGTAATCGACCTTGCGTCAGACATAACCGTCTGATCCTGCGGAGGAGCGCCGAGCGACCGGCGCCATAGAACTTCAAGAAAGCAGGCGTGATCGCGTCCACTGGACACTTCGTGGCTTGGCTCTACTTTTGCTCGTTCGACTCGCGTCCCGTCGATGCTGTCGAAGCTCTGTGCCTCGTGGCTCGTCATCCTCGTGTTGTCGCCATTTACGGCGTCGTTCTCGACCTGCGACCCGGCCAGGCCGACGCGAGACACGAGTCGGAGTGTGCCGCGCGTTCCGCGCGTGCTCGCCACGGCCGCCCTCGACACCAGCGTCGCGTTGGTCCCAACACGCGTCAAGGCGCGGCAGCCAAGGCCGGTCGCGCGCGAACGACAGTCGGTGTGTGTCGCGCGGCTCTCGGCGTTCGACCACAGACGGTTCGAAGCATTGGGCCCGCTCCAGACACAACAAGGCCTACACACAATCCTGCGTCTTTAAGCCCTGTTTCCTTCGCAGCGTCGACAGCACGCGGCTCGACGTTGGGTGATCTAGACCGGACGATTCGACATTTCAGCAGAAACGACCGCATCACGCGCGGCTGCTTCGGGCATCCGCGCTGGCGATTCACGGAGGTAGCGATGGAAAACAATTCGACACAGGGGGTGGCATTACTGGTCCTGTTGGTGGCCTTCGTCTTCCTGAGCATTTCGCTCTTTTATGGTGGAAGCATCGTGGCGCTGCTGTTGGCCATCGTCACGATGGCCGGGGCGATTGCCATGTTCCGCAAAGCGAAGGCACTGGAGACCCAGTAGCGGACTGCCGCTCGTCGCGGAGCGGAGGTGAGGAGGTTGCTCAAATGACATTCGTCGGACTCGGGGTCACATTTCTGGGTTTCATCATCGCGTTCATCAGCCTTGGGGTCAGCCAAAGCACGGCGATCCGGATGGTCATGGTCTTCGCCGGCATCGCCGTCAGCCTCTTCGGCATCATGGGCGTGATCACACCCGCGTATCAGAAGACTTGGATCTGGAAGAAGTAATGAGCGGACGGCGATAGCACCTGCCGGTTCCAACTGCGTGAGGAGACCATGACAAAGAAGCTCGTGCTCGCCCTGGCGGTGGTGGCGTGTCTGACCGGAGTGCGGACTGTCCGCGCACAGGCTCCCGCGGCCGACAGCCCGCCGCCGGCCACGTCCGCTGTCGCCGCGACACAGGACGGCACGCCGATCACCGAGGCCGACCTGAAGGCGGCCGTCAAACCCACCGACCGCGCCAATGGCGACCCGGACGGCGCTTTGACCGGAACCGTCAACGACATCGCCATCAGCGATTCGGCCACGGGCCTGACGCTGTCCGACGTGCTGAATCAGATTGGCGCTAACCGAATCGGCGTCAACTTCGCCTGGACGCTGCTCTGCGGCTTCCTGATCATGTTCATGCAGGCGGGCTTTGCCGTCGTCGAAGCCGGACTGTGCCGGGCCAAAAATGCCAATCACACGATGATGATGAACTTCATGGTGTACGGCGTCGGCATGCTGGCCTACTCTCTCATCGGTTTTTCGCTGCAGATGGTCGGAGCCGGCGCCGTCGCGAATCTTGGCGGCACACCGGTCCTCAATTCCGAGTTCACGATCAATCTCTTCGGCAAGGATTTAGGGCTGTTTGGCAACACGGGCTATCTCCTCATGCACCACGGGACCTATGACGTGGCGGTGATGGTGATCTTCCTGTTCCAGATGGTGTTCATGGACACCACGACCACTATCGTCACGGGGACGTGCTGCGAGCGCTGGAAGTATTCGGCGTTCATGGTGTCGACGATGTTCCTCGGGGCGTTTACGTATCCGATATTTGCCAACTGGGCGTGGGGCGGCGGGTGGCTGGCGATGCTGGGCGCGAATTTCGGGCTCGGTCACGGATACGCCGACTTTGCCGGCTCCGGCGTGGTCCACTCGGTCGGCGGCATCACGGCGCTGGCGTGCGCGTTGATCCTCGGGCCGCGCATCGGGAAATACACGCGCGATGGGAAGGCCAACGCCATTCCGGGGCACGACATCATGTGGGTCCTCTGCGGGTGCTTCATTCTGGCGTTCGGCTGGTTTGGGTTCAATCCTGGATCGACGCTGGCGATGTCCGGCAACGGCGGTCTGCGCGCCGCCTCGGTCGCCGTCAACACGATGCTGGCCGGCATGACCGGCTCGTTCGGCGGCATCCTCTACATGTGGATTCGCTACGGGAAACCCGACGCGTCGATGACCGGCAACGCATTCCTCGCGGGACTGGTGGCCATCACCGCGCCCAGCGGGTTCGTCAACCCGGTGGCATCGGCGATCATCGGTCTCGTCGCCGGCGTGCTCGTCTGCCTTTCGTGCGAGTTCATCGAGCGCGTGCTCAAAGTGGACGATCCGGTTGGTGCGATCTCCGTTCATGGCACCAACGGTCTCTGGGGCGTCATCGCCGTGGGTTTGTTCTCCGACGGGAAGAGCAACTACGGTGGATCGTGGAATGGCGTGGCAGGCAACGTGACGGGGTTGTTCTACGGCGACGCTGGCCAGTTCGTGGCGCAGTTGATGGGCGTGGCGACACTCGTGGGCTTCGTGTTCGTCATGAGCTTCGTGGTGAACCTGTTCGTCGACTGGTTCGTCGGCCATCGCGTCTCGGCGCAGTCCGAGCTGGAAGGCCTGGATCTTCCTGAAATGGGTGCTGTCGCTTACCCGGACTTCGTGCTGAGAGCCGAAGCGGCGATGGTGGATTGAGTTGGAGACGCCAACCACGTCGAGCACGCTGACCGCGAGCACCACTGGCGCTGCCGCCCGGTTGACGGCCGGGCCCCTGGCGCTGATGCCTTGGCGGGACCCTCACACCGTTTCGCGGGCTGAGCTGTCGGCGAACATCGCCTCACTGGAGGCGGCGTGTCTCGCCGAACCGCACTCGGCCGATCTCCGCACCTGTCTCGGAGTGGCGTACGCGATGAACTGCGACGCCGACAAGTCGATGGATGCCCTCGAAGTGGCCGTCGCTCTGGCCCCGAACAGTTTTTGGCCACAGCTCAAGTACGCAGAGCTGCACTACCGGCTGCGCGTACTGAACAAGGCGGAAGCGTACACGCTCACGGCGCTCCATCTCGCGACCGATTCGTGGCAGTTTGCGATCGCCCGCAAACAGCTCCAGGACATCCGTGCGCTCAAGCACACGAGCGTTCGTAACGTCGAATGGACGAAGCCGCTGGCCGCCCCGGCGCTCGTCCTCTCGGCAATGCTGATCGCGATATTCGCGTTCATGATGGCCACATGAGCTGGAAGCTGTTCGTCGGTGCCTCTATTCTGTCGGCAGGTCTGCTGATCAAAGTGGACGCACCATTGATCCCGGTGTTGCTGGGCATCGCGCTGGCCGCGTTCGTCAACCACAAACGTCAGCGCGGCGCCGTCGCGAAGCGCTGATAGTTGCTCGCCATAGCCTCGCGGCCGTTATTGGTCTGACGTCGCGGCCTGTCGGCGCGGCGTCAGCCGGTGACGTCAGGCCTCCCGACGACCCAGTGTCACCATGACAATCGACTCCCCAGCCCCGGACACGCCGCCCGCGGTAAAGATGCTGTCCGGTTCGGCCTTCATGATCGGCTCAGCGCTCGTGGCACTCGTCATTGCCGTCGCCGGCCGCTTTATCGCCATGCCGGTGAGCCTGCTGGCGGCAGAAGTCCTCGCGACGATCCTGGGCCTGTTTCTGTTCGGGTCGTTCAGGTTCCAGATTCACAAGAACGCCTTGACCTACGGCATGTTGCTCGTGGTCGTCGCCACCTTTGCCGGACTGTCCACTTCCACATGGCACGCCGAGATAGTGGACCGAGGCTGGGCCGCCTGGTTGCACCGACACCTGCTGTCGTTCAGCGGTCTGGACGATCTCGTCCATGCCGATACGATGCTCTTCATCCTCGGCCTGACGTTTTTCGTCTCCGTGATCGCTCAGACGCGGCTGCTGGAAGGGATCGCTTTCCGTTTGCTCCGCCGCAATCGTGGGTGGATCTTGCCAACGGTCCTGTCGGTGACCGCGGTCGTTGCCTTCGCGTCGGGCATTCTCGACGGCGTATCAATGGTCGGTCTGACGATACGCACCCTCGTC
>Ga0111538_10014941_pt1 | contig 10219 bp, 8 predicted proteins | sample SoiMethybrSBSTD1_FD_79669 | JGI IMG/M metagenome (GOLD analysis project Ga0111538, IMG submission 79669) | Bulk soil microbial communities from a Populus tree surrounding site in Tennessee, USA - Soil MetaG P. TD hybrid SBSTD1 (version 2)... | ecosystem: Environmental > Terrestrial > Soil > Tree... | reverse complement strand
TCCACACCACCTTTCTCACCATATACTCTGACATGCGTATTGTTTTCTTCACCAGCTGCGACTTGGGTTGCATAAAGAAAACCGCTTGCCCCATTTTCAAATTTCAACAGCACTGTTCCGTCGTCATCCAGTTTCCTGCCCGGCACTACCGTATTTATATCGGCGCAGATTTTCGTGACCTTTAACCCGCTGACATATTCTGCTAAATTGAAAGCGTGGGTACCAATATCACCCATGGCTCCGGCCATTCCACTTTGCGACGGATCGGTTCTCCATGTTGCCTGTTTTTTGGAATGGTGACCGCTGGTTGCGGCTTCGAGGAATTCGGAGAGCCAACCCTGGGGATAATCCACATATATTTTCCTGATTTTACCAAACTTTCCGCTCAACACTTGCTGTCGTGCTTCTTTGACCATTGGATAGCCAGTATAGGTGTGAGTAAGACAGAAAAGCATTTCACTTTTCCTGGCCGTTTCTTTTAGTGCTTTACCCTCTTTCCAGTCAAACGCCAGCGGTTTATCCAATATCACATGAAAGCCATTTTCCAAAGCAAGTTTCGCAGGTTCAAAATGAACATGGTTCGGTGTTACAATGCTGACAATATCCATCCGTTTGTCTAAAGGCAACTCGTTTTCAACCCTGAACATTTCTTTGTATGATCCGTAGACACGTTGCGGAGGCAGGTTCAATTGTTCTCCTGCCTGCTTCGATTTTTCGGGATCACTGCTAAAGGCGCCGCAAACTAATTCGATCTCACCGTCCATTGTTGCCGCGATTCTATGTACACCTCCAATGAACGCTCCGGGACCACCACCGATCATTCCCATCCGTAATTTTCTGTTGATCATTGCATGCAATATTAGGCTTGTGTGAATTTTTTATCTATCCCACGAAAAGAATATGGTTTTAAAAATAGTACATTTAGCTTTTACAACCATCACTAATACAAATCTAACGACATGCAAGCTGTAAACAGAAATCAACTTTTCGTGGCCAGTTGCCTGGCCTTATTGGTAACCTCTCTTTCATTTGGCATCCGCGCCGGCATCCTCGCGAGATTAGGCGTTGAATTTGGTTTAGATAAGGCGGAACTTGGAATAATTGCGGCTACGGCATTCTGGGGTTTTCCGCTCGCAATAATAATCGGTGGTATGGTCGTGGATATTATCGGGATGAAACGCCTGCTTGAGCTTGCGTTTGTTTTTCACCTGGCAGGTATTCTACTTACTATTTTTGCGGGTAGTTTTTCAAACCCCTTCTGGTCATTATTTATCTCGACACTATTAATTGGTATTGCAAACGGCACTGTGGAAGCGGCCTGCAATCCACTTGTAACGGCCTTATACACGGATAACAAAACAACAAAACTCAATCACTTTCATTTATGGTTCCCGGGGGGCATTGTGATCGGAACATTACTTGTTTATTTTTTTGATCGTGCAGGCGTCGGTTGGCAGATCCAGGTTGCGATGATGATTATACCGACATTGATATATGGCTATTTGTTTTTCAAATTGAAATTTCCTGTTACCGAAAGAGTATCAAGAGGTGTATCGACCAGTGAAATGTATAAATCGCTGGCCAACCCGTTGTTTATTTTCATGATCATCTGCATGTTCGGCACGGCAATTACTGAATTGTTTACTGGGCAATGGATAGATGTATTATTAAAAAATGTATCGAACAACGCGTTGCTGATACTTACGGTATCGACAGGGGTGATGGTAATTGGAAGGGCTTTCGCGGGGCCGATTGTTCATAGGCTTGCTCCACAAGGTGTCCTCTTAATGTCATCGATTATAGCCACTATTGGTTTATACCTTTTAGGCAATACATCCGGCAATATGATCTTTATAGGAGCTCTTATTTTTGGCGCGGGGGTATGTTATTTCTGGCCGACTATGCTTGGTTTTGTTTCAGAATATTTGCCAAAAACAGGTGCGGTTGGGTTAAACCTGATGGGAGGTGCCGGTATGTTTGCAGTTTCCCTATACATGATGTTCATGGGAGCCGTCTATGACAGACATATTGCCTCTAAGCTGCCGGCTGGCGCCGACCTGAAAGTTTATAATTCCCCCGAAGCAACAGATGAAATGAAAACGGCGCTTGCTGAAGCTAATAAACTCGCCGGTCCTGAAATCATCAATACCACGCTAGTGATTCCTATTATCTTAATTGTTGCTTTTGCCGGATTGTATCTTTACATGAGAAACAAGAAGAAACCAGTTTTTCAGACAGCCTGAGTTATCGTTAGTAATTTCACACAAGAAATAAAATATGAAATTAACCACCCGCATCCAGCTCTCTGCTATGATGTTTATGGAATTTTTTATATGGGGAGGCTGGTTTGTGACGCTCAGCCCTTTTCTCACAAATAATTTTAATGCCACTGGCAGCACCCAGGCAAAAGTGTTTTCCACCCAATCGTGGGGCGCCATAATAGCACCATTTATTATCGGGCTAATCGCAGATCGCTTTTTCAATGCGGAGAAAATTCTTGGCGTTTTACACCTTATTGGAGCAGCATTAATGTATAAACTATATGTTTCTGCGAATGTGAATGAGTTTTATCCTTATGTCCTGGCTTATATGATCCTGTACATGCCGACAATAGCCCTGGTAAACTCTGTTTCTTTTAATCAATTGAATGATCCCGAAAAAGAATTTTCAAATATCAGGGTGCTGGGAACTATAGGCTGGGTGGTCGCAGGTTTATTAATCAGTTATCTATTTCACTGGGACTCGCAGGCGAATGCAGCAAGCGGGTTATTAAAAAATACCTTCCTGATGACATCAATAGCCTCCTTAATTCTCGGGCTATTTAGCTTTACCCTGCCTGCTACGCCGCCTGCAAAGGCCTCGGGTAAAGCAAGTCTCAGGGAAATTCTTGGGTTAGACGCGCTCCAGTTATTAAAGGATAGAAATTTTTTAACCTTCTTTATTGCTTCAATACTTATCTGTATACCCCTGGCCTTTTACTACCAGGTTGCCCCCGATTTTATTTCCAATATCGGTGTAAAGAACCCTACGGGCAAGATGGCAATCGGCCAGATTTCTGAAATATTCTTTATGCTATTGCTTCCTGTCTTTTTTACGAAGTTCGGTTTTAAGAGAACCATTTTAGTGGGCATGCTTGCCTGGGCTGTCCGGTATATCCTGTTCGCATTCGGAAACGCAGGAGAGCTCAGCTTTATGTTGTTGATAGGCATTGCACTTCATGGCGTTTGCTACGATTTCTTTTTTGTATCGGGATACATTTATACCAACTCCAAGGCCGGCGAAAAATATAAGAGCGCTGCGCAGGGCCTGATTACCCTTGCAACCTATGGCATTGGCATGCTAATCGGTTTTAAAGTTGCGGGAATGATTACAGACTCCTATAAAATTGCAGATAAAGTATTTGATTATAAAATGGTCTGGATCATCCCCAGCCTTATTGCGGCAGGAATTTTCATTTTATTCTCCGCATTGTTCAAAGACGAAAAAAAACAAATATTAAAAACGAAACAGGGTTTTTGACATTATTCGTAACTTTCAGCGATTGTCTATATGAATACTAATACTTCCCGCCGTAATCTGATTAAGAAAATAGCAGCCGGTTCAGTCGCTGCTGCTGTTTCCCATCCATTACTTGCTTTAGCCTCAGAAAATATGAAAGACATTAAACTGAAGGGTAATATCAATCATTCGGTATGCCAGTGGACTTATGGATTTATGCCGCTGGAAGAACTGTGTGCTGAAGTAAAAAAAATGGGTATGAAAGCCGTGGACCTGCTGGCACCCAAAGACTGGCCCACAGTCGAAAAATATGGTTTGGTATGTTCTATGTGTTACATCGCGGGCAAGGTGAGTTTAACGGAAGGATGGAATAATACAAAATTTCACGACCAGCTCATAAAGGACTTCTCTGAGACGATACCGCTCGTTGAAAAAGCCGGCTACAAAAACCTGATCTGTTTTAGCGGAAGCAGGAATGGGATGGACGATGCGACGGGATTAAAAAATTGTGCGGATGGCCTAAGAAAAATTCTTCCACTGGCAGAAAAGCACAATGTGATGATCCAGATGGAGCTATTGAACAGCAAGGTGGATCACAAAGATTACATGTGCGATAAGACTCCATGGGGAGTGGAACTGTGCAAACAATTAAATTCTCCAAATTTCCGGCTGCTTTATGACATCTATCATATGCAAATAGATGAAGGAGATGTGATAAGAACCATTCGTGACAATCATCAGTATTTCGGGCATTATCATACAGGTGGGGTACCGGGAAGGCACGAGATTAATGAATCACAGGAATTATATTATCCCGCTATCATGAAAGCAATAATTGAGACCGGTCACAAAGGATATGTAGCTCAGGAATTTATTCCAACCGGAAAAACTACCGAGGAAAAGATAGCGGCATTGAAGAATGCAGTTAATGTTTGTGATGTGTAGAATATCGCCAGGCACTTCTAATACTCTCCGGATAAGTGAATCCTGACGTACGCATCTTTGGAGTTGAATTCTGCTCTGTGACGTCTATACAACCCGGGAAAAAAATAAATACAATAAACTTCAATTCATATTATGGCAGACAATGTATATGACGCAATCGTAGTCGGTTCCGGTATCAGCGGCGGTTGGGCAGCAAAGGAGTTGACTGAAAAAGGTCTGAAGGTGCTGATGCTCGAACGGGGGCGCAAAATTGAACACGTTAAAGACTATGTAAATGCGATGAAAGAGATTTGGGAATTTCCTCATCGCGGCAGGGCCACTCAGAAAATGATTGAGGAACACCCGGTGCTCAAGCGGGACTATCCCCTTAATGAAACGGTTCTCGATTATTGGGTGAACGATCTCGAAAGCCCTTATACAGAAATTAAAAGATTTGATTGGTTCCGTGGCTATCACCTCGGTGGCCGTTCGTTGATGTGGGGCCGTCAAAGTTATCGCTGGAGCGAACAGGATTTCGAGGAGAATTTAAGAGATGGACATGGGGTGGACTGGCCTATCCGTTACAAAGATCTTGCGCCCTGGTACAGCTATGTCGAAAAGTTTGCTGGTATCAGCGGTTCAAAAGAAGGGTTGGCTGTGCTGCCCGACGGCGAATTTCAACCGCCAATGGACATGAATGTTGTTGAAAAAGATGTTGCTGCAAGAATAAATGCGCATTATAAAGGAATGCGGCACATGTTTATCGGCAGGGTTGCTAATATGACTGAGGCAAAAAAAGAACAGGGTCGGGAAAAGTGCCAGTTCCGCAATCGTTGTTGGCGCGGCTGTCCATTTGGTGCTTATTTCAGCACACAGTCATCAACGCTCCCCGCAGCAATGGCAACCGGGAAGCTTACTGTGCGGCCATTTGCAATTGTAACCAAAGTTCTTTACGATAAGGATAGCAAGAAAGCAACCGGCGTTGAAATCCTGGATGCTGAAACAAATCAAACACAGGAGTTCAAGTCAAAAATAATTTTCTTGAATGCTTCCGCGCTCAACAGTGCATGGATATTGATGAACTCTGCAACAGATATATGGCCCGACGGATTAGGAAGCAGCTCAGGCGAGCTCGGACATAATGTTATGGATCATCACCTCGGGGTGTATGCAGGCGGTTCGGTCGAAGGTTATGACGACAAATATATTTTCGGTCGCCGGCCCAATGGAATTTATATTCCACGGTTTAGAAATATAGGAAGCGATAAACGTGATTATGTTCGTGGTTTTGGATACCAGGGATCCGCAAGCCGCCAGGGCTGGAACCGCGAAGTAGCAGAATTAAATGTTGGCGCTGCATTTAAGGAAGCAATAGCCGAACCGGGTAACTGGACAATGGGCGTTGGTGGATTTGGAGAAATACTTCCTTATCATGAAAATAAAATCACGCTGGATAAAACCAAAAAAGACAAATGGGGCCTGAATGTGTTGGCCTTTGACGTTGAGCTGAAAGACAACGAAAAGAAAATGCGCGTTGACATGCTCAATGATGCTAAAGAAATGCTTGAAGTCGCGGGTGTGAAAAATATTACGGGCAGAGACGGCGATGGCACGCCGGGGCGTGGTATTCATGAAATGGGGCCCGCCAGAATGGGTCGTGATCCGAAAACATCAGTATTGAATGCTTACAACCAGGTTTGGGATGCAAAGAATGTGTTTGTGACGGATGGAGCCTGCATGACTTCTGCTTCTTCAGTAAATCCTTCACTTACTTATATGGCGCTGACAGCAAGAGCCGCTGATTATGCAATGAGCGAATTAAAGAAAGGAAACCTGTGATAAATGCCCGACAGTACTAAAGTCAATATTAATAACAAGGCTGACCAGCAAAATACATTTGATGCAATTGTTGTTGGCTCGGGCATCAGCGGCGGATGGGCCGCGAAAGAACTATGTGAAAAAGGATTAAAGGTATTAATGCTCGAAAGAGGACGACCTCTCGAACATGTCAAAGATTATAAGTCGGCGTCCAAAGAAAAGTGGGAGTTTCCTCACCGTGGATCGACGACTGTTGTACAAAAAGAAAAATATCCAGTACTCCACAGGGGATGGGCCGCATCTGAGCCGATAATGGACTACTGGACCAATGAAGAGGATTGCCCTTATACAGAAAAAAAACCATTCACCTGGTGGCGGAGTTATCAAATGGGAGGCCGCTCTATATTATGGGGACGGCAAAGTTATCGCTGGAGCGACCTTGATTTTGAGGCAAACGCAAAAGAAGGAATTGCAATAGACTGGCCGATCCGTTATAAGGATCTTGCGCAGTGGTATGACTACGTCGAAAAATTTGCGGGCATTAGCGGTTCTTCGGAAGGCTTGCCTCAATTACCCGATGGACAGTTTCTGCCACCAATGGAATTGAATATTGTAGAAAAAGACGTGGCGGCGAGAATAAAAGACAAATACAAAGGGAGTCGCCACCTTATCATCGGTCGTGTTGCCAACCTGACGCAGGCAATACCCGGAAGAACTGCCTGCCAGTTTAGAAATCGTTGCTGGGAAGGTTGTCCATTCGGCGGATACTTCAGCACCCAATCTTCAACACTTCCCGCCGCAATGAAAACCGGCAATCTCACCGTGAGGCCTTTTTCTATTGTAACAAGAATTGTTTACGATAAAGATGCACGAAAGGCCACAGGTGTTGAGGTACTGGATGCAGAAACCAATCAAACATATCAATACCACAGCAAAATAGTTTTTGTTTGCGCCTCTTCGCTCAACTCGACATGGGTATTGTTTAATTCCGCGACTGATATTTGGCCGGGCGGCCTGGGGAGCAGCAGCGGTGAGCTTGGTCATAATGTAATGGATCACCATTATAACCTGGGAGCTTTTGGGATGATCGAAGGATTTGAAGACAAGTATGTGTACGGCAGAAGAGCAAATGGTTTTTATATTCCACGTTTTGCGAATTTGTTTGGTGATAAACGAGATTACCTGCGCGGGTTCGGTTACCAGGGCTCTGCCAGCCGGCAGGGATGGAGCAGGGAGATAGCCGAAATGAATATAGGCGCCGGTTTAAAGGACGCATTAACAGAACCCGGGCCGTGGACTATTGGTGCCACAGGATTTGGTGAGATACTTCCTTATCACGATAATAAAATATCGCTTGATAAAAATAAAAAAGACAAATGGGGATTGCCCGTCCTCGAAATGGATGCAGAGTTGAAGGATAATGAACTTAAGATGCGCAAGGACATAGTGGCCGAATTAAAGGCTATGTTTGAAGCAAGCGGTATAAAAAATGTCTACCCTTATGAAACTTACTACAGCATTGGACAGGGGATTCACGAAATGGGCACCGCAAGAATGGGACGGGATCCTAAAACATCCGTGTTGAACGATCACAACCAGGTATGGGATGCCAAAAATGTATTTGTAACGGATGGTGCCTGCATGACCTCAGCGGCATGCCAGAATCCATCATTAACATATATGGCTTTAACAGCCAGGGCGGCTGATTACGCTGTGGAGGAATTAAAGAAGAATAATATCTAGTAATGCGCGACCAGCCAATCTTCTGCTTTTCCCGCATTTGGCGGGATCGCAGTGACCAACTGTAAACTTAAACGTTAAACTTTTTAAATTTAAAACATGGAACGAAGAGAACTTTTAAAACTGATAGCGTTGGCGACTGGTACTGCATTTATCGGTGGCGACTTATTTCTCTCCGGATGCAAAAATGCTCCCGCACTGGGTGGCGCCACTTTCAGTGAGAACGACATCGGGTTTCTCGATGAGGTTGCTGAAACCATTATTCCAAAAACAACAACGCCGGGAGCCAAGGATGCTGCCGTTGGAACATTCATGACCGTAATGGTAAATGACTGTTATGACAAAAAAGATCAGCAAACCTTCCACGAAGGAATCAAAAAGCTGGATGATGCCTGCCAAAAGGCAAATAATACAAGCTTTATGAAGGCAACGCCGGAACAACGCACAAGCCTGCTGACAACACTGGATAAAGAAGCAAAAGAACATGCGAAGAGCAAAGGAAAGGATGATCCCAACCATTACTTCACCATGATGAAACAGCTGACATTATTCGGCTTCTTTACATCGAAACCAGGAGCCACGCAAGTGTTAAGACATGAAGCAGTGCCGGGCCATTATGACGGCGCCCTTCCATACAAGAAAGGCGACAGGGCCTGGGCAGAATAATTTTTTATAACCAACAAAATAACTGGCAAAATGGATCATAAAAGAAGAGAATTTTTGAGATTGAGCGGCAATCTTGCAGCCGCGATTGCAATCGCGCCGATAGCTTGTAAACTCGGCTCGCAAAAAGAGAAAACCGCTGAAGGTGAAAACAAAGACACCACTTCAACAGATAACACTGCTGCACCTGCCGTCGCGGCAATTGAGACATTTGGACTCCAGCTGTATACGCTTAGAGATGATCTTCCAAAAGATCCGAAAGGCGTATTAAAACAGGTTGCTTCCTATGGCTACAAACAAATAGAAGGATTTGAAGGCGGGCAGGGAATGTTCTGGGGAATGAGCAATACCGATTTCAAAAAGTATATGGATGATCTCGGCATGGTGTACATATCAAGCCATTGTAATATCAACAAGGATTTCGAAAAGAAAGCTGCAGATGCTGCTGCAATAGGAATGAAGTACCTCATCTGTCCTTACCTGGGTCCGCAAAAAAGCCTCGATGAATATAAAATGAAGGCTGCCGATTTTAATAAGAAAGGTGAGATATGTAAAAAGAATGGCATCAGGTTCGCTTATCACAACCATGATTACTCTTTCAAGGAAGTAGAAGGGCAAATCCCGCAGGAAGTGATGATGAATGCCACTGATCCTTCGACAGTGGATTACGAAATGGATATTTATTGGGTGGTGACTGCTGCCCAGGATCCGGAAACATGGCTGAAAAAATATGCGAACAGGTTCAAACTTTGCCACATAAAAGACCGCACAAAAGGTGCAACAGTGGCCGCAGATACCTGCACGCTTGGTGAAGGAAGTATTGATTTTCCCAAAATACTTAAGACAGCGCGTGACAACGGGATGCAGTACTATATTGTTGAACAGGAAAAATACGCAGGCACCACTCCACTAAAAGCTGTTGAAGATGATGCTACGTATATGAAGAATCTCAAGATTTGATTTTAATACATTAGATTTAAGAACGAGGCCGTGTCAAAAGTTGGTTAACAATTCTGACACGGCCTTTTTGCTTTGGTGTATAACCGCAAAGGGCGCAAAGGTTAACGCAAAGTGCGCTAAGGGTTACAAATTATTCACTACTCTTTTTATTCCGTCTTTCAATTTTGCGACATTGAAATTCATAAGTAGTCCTAATTTGTAGTTTCCAAGCTTCAAGTAAGTCAGCACCTGTGCCAGATGTATATCGCACAGTGCTTCCACACTTTTGATTTCTATCACCAACTTATTTTCAACCAGCAAATCAATTCTGTATCCACAATCGAGTCTTACTTCTTCAAATACCAGGGGCATTGGCTTTTCTTTTTCAACGTATAACCCGGATTTACCAATTTTGTAATACACACATTCTTTGTATGCGCTTTCCAACAAACCGGGACCAAGAGCTGTATGAACGTCAAGTGTCAGCCCAATTATTTTATTTGAAAGCTCATTTTCTGTCATTACCAACCGGATCTATTTAAATGCAAGTTAAGCTTTGCGACCTTCGCGGCTTCCTCCTTGGCGTTCTTTGCGGTTAAGAAATTTGGTCTTGAAATTCGCATACACTGTTTCGGGC
>Ga0111538_10014939_pt1 | contig 10220 bp, 8 predicted proteins | sample SoiMethybrSBSTD1_FD_79669 | JGI IMG/M metagenome (GOLD analysis project Ga0111538, IMG submission 79669) | Bulk soil microbial communities from a Populus tree surrounding site in Tennessee, USA - Soil MetaG P. TD hybrid SBSTD1 (version 2)... | ecosystem: Environmental > Terrestrial > Soil > Tree... | reverse complement strand
GCTCCCGCACATACGCCGATGCAACTCAACATCATGGGTTCATCGAAGCGCGATGCTTTCTTCGTCGTCGTTCGCGATGCTACGAAACCGCGGGTGACTCCTTCGGATTGGCAACCAAAGGGGACGTGTAAGTAGTTTGGGTCAGGTGGTCTTCGATCGTCCGCAATTCATCGAGCGTCAGCTTCACCAGCCGCCGATACACCGGATGAAGATCCGCGCACGCCCCGAAGGCGTCGCGCAATTGGTCGGGCGTTGCCCGCAATCGCTGATCGGTCAGTGCCGCCAGAGCCGCCGGATCCCTTTCACCGTCGCCGACCGCGGGCAGCATGCGACGCGCGCTGGTCCCCAGTAAATCGGACACGACACTCGATATCTTGATGTGGGCTTCCTCGAGGAGCGCCTCCAGCCGGTTGTGCAGTTGCACGCGGCTGCGCGTGATCTGGTACTTGCGGCGCATCACGGTCCGCCAGAGCCGCTGCTCGGCATCCGGCACAAAACTGAGCGTCAGTTCCTGCGCGACCAGGCGCTTCACTAGACGCTCCGCGTCAGGAAAGTCTCGCTTTCGCCCGCCGGCGCCCCGATTCGATTGCGCTTGTGCAAGGTGCAGTGTGCCGGAAACGGGGTTCGCATCCGTCCGCGTCCGCCGCTTCGGCCTCCAGTACCGCTCCAGCGCCTCCCAAACCGGTCGCCAATACTGCGCGGTCGACTCCATCACCACTTCCTCGACCTCGCGTTCGACAAGCCATTCAGCAAGCGAGCGCAATTGGACGGGGCTGGTCCCGACCTTCAGCCGTTCGAAGTGGACGTCATCCTCCACCTCGACGTCAGCCACCGCGACGGCCAACATCTTCTTGTGTACGTCGATTCCAGCGATCCGGTACGGCATCGGCCTCTCCTCGTGGGAGCGGAGAGCGTGCCTCGTCACATCAATCAGGGTCGCGAGCTATCGCCGCGCGCGAACGCGGCGACGCTCAATTATTCGGTCAATCACGCACGCTCCGGGTCAAACAGTTGCTCGGCTTCGATTGCTCCATGGCTAATCTCGACCTCGCCGCTCCCAGCACGGCCATTCTCCACGCGCGACGATTTTCATGGCCTTTCGCGGGCCTATAGGCCCAGCCGCAACCAGTTGCGGAAGTCGTCCCGGACAGCCAGCCAGACTCGCTGCCTGCCTCCCAGCCAAAACTCGCCTTCAGTTCGACGCGTCTCGCGTAAGATGACGCCGTCTATGTGGGTTCGCCTGGGTCTCGCGTGGCTTCTGGTCCTGGGCTGCGTCGGCGTCCCGATAACGGCTGCGACGCCCGAAGCGCCCGATGTGGCGCGCGCGTTCGCGCAAACCGTGCAGCCGTTCCTCAAGACCTACTGCTCGAACTGCCACAGCGGACCGCGGGCCGCAGCCCAACTCGATCTGATGCAATACCAGTCGGTTGATGCCGTGGTGCAGGATTTCTCGCGGTGGAATCGGATTCTCACCAGGCTCGCCGAAAGCGAGATGCCGCCGAAACAAGCGGCGCAACCGACGGATCTGGCGCGGCAACAGGTGATCGAGTGGATTCGAACGACGTGGACGAGCGAGGCCCGCCGCCGCGATGGCGATCCCGGTGTTGTGCTGGCGCGGCGGCTCAGCAAGGCTGAGTACGATTACACGATTCGCGACCTGACCGGTGTCGACATCCGTCCGGCCCGTCAGTTTCCCGTCGATCCCGCGAACCAGGCTGGATTCGACAACTCAGGCGAGTCGCTGGCGATGTCGCCGGCGCTGCTGAACAAGTACCTGCTCGCGGCACGGACCGTCGCCGACCACATGTTCCTCAACGCCACGGGATTCGAGTTCGCGCCGCATCCGATGCTGGTCGAAACCGACCGCGATCGCTACAGCATTCAGCAGATCGTCGACTTCTACGGCCGTCAGAACACCGACTACGCCGATTATTTCAACGCCGCGTGGGTCTACCGGCATCGCGACGTGCTCGGAAAACCGAAGGCAACAATTGCCGACATCGCCGCACAGCTGAACGTCAGCTCGAAATACCTGACGACGATCTGGACCACGCTGGAGACTCCGGAGCAGGTTGGGCCGCTGGCGAAGCTGCAGACGATGTGGCGCTCGCTTCCAGTGCCGAAGCACGACCAGGCCGGCCTCGCGCGTGACGGCGCGAACCGGATGCGCGACTTCGTCGTCCGGATGCGGAAAGACACGGCGCTCGTCTTCGCGAGCCCGATGGTCAAGGGACTCAGCGTTCGCACACAGCCGCTCATGAACTGGAAGCTCCGCGCGTATGCCACGCACCGTCGCGATTTCGACCGTGCCGCGCTGCGCGTGGATGGAGAGACGCCACCTGTCGAACCGAAGATCCCGCTCGGCCGCGACGGGAAACCCGTGGGTTACGGTCTGGTGGGCCTCGGCCCCAACGGCGAGGATCTGACCGCGCTGAAGGCGCAGGTCCGCGCCTACGCGTCGCGGATGGAGAACGCCGATCTCGTGGTGCCCGCCGGTGAGCGCGTTCGCTACGAGGCGGCGTTCGCGAAATTCAGCTCGGTGTTTCCCGACGTGTTCTACGTGCGTGAGCGTGGCCGCTTTTACCCCGACGATTCGGAAGACGCCGGACGCTTGCTGAGCGCGGGCTTCCACAACGTGATGGGGTACACGCGCGATGACGCGCCGCTCAGCGAGCTGATTCTCGACGCGAGGGGTCAGAAGGAATTGGAGGCGCTCTGGAATCAGTTTGAGTTCGTGGCCGACTATACCGCCCGCACCTACGTGCAGTTCTACTTCAACCAGAGCGGAGAGGTGCTCGGCAACGGCGCCGAGTCGGGTACGCTGCGGCCGTCCGACACGGACGTGACCGCCGAAGCCGTGATCATCGACCTCAAGACCTCGTTCCTGAACAAGGCCGCGGCCGACGACAGGAATGAGCCGGTGGCCGCGCGGGCGATCGTCGATCACTTCGACCGCGTCAACGCCACGCTGCGCTCGATCGAACGAGACCGAAGCAACGCGCAGCCACGGCACCTGGACGCGCTGATGACGTTCGCCTCGCGCGCCTATCGACGGCCGCTGTCGAGAGAAGAGCGGGCGGATCTGCTGGCGTTCTACCGCTCGCAGCGTGAGACGAAGAGTCTGTCGCACGAAGAGGCGATGCGCGACGCGATCGTCAGCATCCTGATGTCGCCGCACTTCTGTTATCGCCTCGACCTGACCGGTGCGACCACGGCCTTGTCCGATCATGATCTGGCGAGCCGACTCAGCTACTTCCTCTGGTCGACGATGCCCGACGCGACGCTGCTGGCCCGCGCCTCGTCTGGGCGTCTGCATACCGGCACCGTGCTTCGCTCCGAGATCCGGCGCATGTTGAAAGACGATCGCGCGCGTCGGCTCGCCATCGAGTTCGGCGGCAACTGGCTCGACTTCCGGCGCTTCGACGAAAGCAACACCGTCGATCGCGGGCGCTTTCCGGCATTCACCAACGAGCTGCGAGACGCGATGTTCGAGGAGCCCATCCGCTTTATCGACGACGTGATCCGGAACGACCGGCCGTTGCTGGATCTGCTGTATGGCGACTATACGTTCGTGAATCCAATCCTGGCCAGGCACTATGGCATGCCCGAATCGGAGGGCGCGCCGGATCGGTGGGTGCGCGTCAACCAGGCGAACGCCTATCAGCGCGGCGGGTTGCTGCCGATGGCCGTCTTCCTGACGCAGAACGCACCGGGCCTGCGCACCAGTCCGGTCAAGCGCGGATATTGGGTGGCGCGCCGCGTGCTCGGCGAAGTGATCCCGCCGCCGCCGCCCGTTGTTCCGGAGCTGCCGGCTGACGAGGCGAAACTCGACGTCCCTCTTCGGGAAAAGCTGGTGCAGCACCGTAGCAATCCGGCCTGCGCCTCGTGTCACGCGCGCTTCGATTCCTTCGGACTGACCCTGGAGAACTACGGGCCCATTGGCGAAACCCGGACGACGGATCTCGCCGGACATGCCGTGGATACACAGGCCTCGTTCCCAGGGGGAACCGACGGGAAGGGCCTGACCGGCCTGCAGGCATACATTCGCGCCAAACGCGAAAGGGATGTTCTCGACAATTTCAGTCGTAAACTACTGGTCTACGCGCTCGGCCGGTCGCCGTTGCTCTCGGATGAACCGCTCATCCAACGGATGAACGCCCTCCTAGTCGCCAGTGGATATCGTGTCAGTGCGCTGATCGAAACGATCGTGACCAGTCCGCAGTTCTTGAACCGGCGGACGACGGGTCCCACGAGCAGGAAGGCAGCGAACTAATGGCTCTCGTCAATCGTCGAACGGTGCTGCGCGGCGTTGGCGTCACGATGTGCCTGCCGTGGCTTGATTCGCTCTCCGGTTTTGCGGCGTCTTCTCGCGCCGAGTTCCCCAAGCGGTTCGCCGTGCTATTCATGGGCAACGGCATCAACGAGAACCACTGGGGCGCTGAAGGATCGGGCGCGGCGATGAAGCTCAGCAAGAGCCTCTCGCCACTCGAGCCGTTGAAGTCGAAGATCAACGTGATCAACGGCCTCTTCAACAAACACTCCACGGGACAGGGCATTCACCCGGCGCAGACCGGGAGCCTCCTGACCGGCGCGCCGCTTAAGCGAGGTCCCGTCATCCAGTCGGGCATCTCCATCGATCAGTTGATCGCCAACCGCGTCGGCCACGAGACGCTGCAGCCCAGCATCGTGCTCGCATGCGAACAGCCGATGACGGGTTACCACGAAACCAATTTTTCGATGGCGTACAGCTCGCACATCTCGTGGCAGAACGCCGAGTCGCCGGTGCCCAACGAGGTCTACCCGGCGCTGGCCTTCGACACGCTCTTCGAGAATCGCGGCAGCTCGCGCAACCTCAGCATCCTGGATCGCGTCCGCGACGATGCACAGAGCCTGACCCGTCGCATCAGTTCCACCGACCAGCAGAAGCTTGATGAGTACCTCACCAGCGTTCGCGAAGTGGAGCAACGCATCGAGGGGATGCGCAAGAGCCAGGACAAAGCCGAGGACCTCGCCAAGCTGAAGAATCGTCCCGCGCTCTCGATGGCGCGGCCGGCGAACGGTTTGCCTGAAGACTTCCGCGAGCACACGCGGCTGATGTGCGACCTCATCGCGCTCGCGTTTCAAACCGACAAGACCCGCGTCGCCTCGCTGCTGCTGGCGCGCGACCTGTCGGCGCTCTATTACCCGTTCCTCGACGTGACGGATGGACACCACGCCGCTTCGCACAACAACCAGTCGGACGGCTACGAGCGCATCTCGCGCTTCCATCTGAGCCAGTTCGCCTACCTCGCCACGAAACTCGACTCGATGCCCGAGGGCGACGGCACGGTGCTCGACAACTCCTGCCTCATGTTCCTGTCAAACCTGTGGCAGGGCCGGTTGCACAACAGCAGCCGGCTGCCGGTCGTGCTGGCAGGCGGCCTCGGCGGAACGCTCGAAACCGGCCGGTCGCTCGATTACCTCGACGCTGGTGACGAGAACCGCAAGATGTGCAGTCTGTATCTCGGGATACTGGATCGCATGGGCATCACGCTCGATCGGTTCGGCGACGCCGACACTCGCCTGGCAAATTTCTAGCGATGACCATCGGCCGATGGTGTGTGACGGTTCTGATCAGCGGCGTCATCGCCGCCGGAGCGGCGACGTTCGCACAGGCTCCGGCGAATCGTCCGCCGGCGCCCGTTCGTGATCCCCGCACGGCGGGCTATGCCACCGCCGGCGACGCGGTCGAACTCGCCGATGGGGCGGTGCCGCCGGTCACCGCGTATGGAAATTTCATCCTCGGTCCGACGCATGCCGCCGTTGCCGAGGTGACCGCGCAGGCGGACGTGCCGCAGGGCACCGTCCACACTTTCACGATGAATTCGAGCGACAGCAAAATCTATCCGGGCATCGCCCGTGCCGAGGGCACCCGTGCCGAGATCGATCCCAAGGATCCCGCCAAGCGCATCGTGTCGAGCGGCCCCGCGCCGTATACCCGGCGCGTCGGCGTCTACGTCCCGCAGCAATATGTGCCGGGCAGCGTTGCGCCATTCATCGTCGGCGCCGACGGTCCTGACCAGATGTTGTTTGCGACGCTCGACAACCTGATCGCACAGAAGCGCGTGCCTGCCATGATCGCGATCTCGATCGGCAACGGCAGCGGTGATGCACAGGGAAGCCAGCGCGGACTCGAGTACGACACGATGTCGGGCCGCTATGCGCAGTTCGTCGAATCCGAAGTGCTGCCGCTGGTCGAGAAGCAATACCACGTCAGGCTGACGAAAGATCCGAATGCCAGGGCGACGATGGGGTGCAGCTCGGGCGGTTCGGCCGCGTTCGCGATGGCCTGGTATCGCAACGATCTCTACCACCGGGTGTTGACCTACTCGGGCACGTACGTGAATCAACAATGGCCCTACAACCCTGATACACCTGGCGGGGCGTGGGAATTCCATCGGACCTTGATTCCCAACAACCCGACGAAGGAGATCCGCGCTTGGATGCACGTCAGCGACCGCGACAACTTCAGCGAGAGCGACGGCATGCACGACTGGGTGCTTGCGAATCAGCTCATGGCGAAGGCCCTTGCCGGCAAAGGCTACAAGTACCAGTTCGTCTTCGCACGCAATGCGGGCCACTGCGATCGAAGCGTGAAGCAACAGACACTGGCGCAGGCGTTGGAGTGGGTCTGGAAGGATTAATACTGAAGCCGGTTGCCCGATCTTCGGACCTTCAAACGAAACCTCATACGAGTGCGACCGGCGCGTTGTGAGTGCTAACCCTAGGGTGCTCCAGAGCGTCCCGTGATTTGTTCTCGTTCGAATCCCGGACACCCCCTCCCCAACGTACTGTTCGGGGAGGCCGTTCTCTCGGCTCAGACCTCGAGCCAGCCCGTTGTGAAGGTGGCCGCCGGATCAGTCATGCCGATTTCTTTTTGCCGACCAGGCCGAACCTTATAAGGCTTTCGGCGGTCGAGACGATGGCGTCCTCGGCGGGGCGCGGCGTCCAACCGAGCAGTTGCCGCGCCTTCCTGCTCGTGGCGTTCATGTTGCGTCCTAGCAACGGAACGGCGCCGCGCATCGCCGGGTCGGCAAGGGCGCCCAGGCGCACCACCCAGTTGGGCAGCACCCGCGTCGGGACCTTGCGGGCAGACGTGCCCATCCGCTGCCGTAGCACCTTCGCAACCTCAATCAGCCAGAGGCTGTCGCCGGAGATCGCGATGAAACGCTCGCCCTTGGCCCGTGGATGTGTCATCGCGCGCAGGTGCAGGTCCGCCACGTCGCGCACGTCGACGAAGCCGCAGTTGATTTTCGGACAACCGGGCTGCCCCTCCATCAAGTTCTTAATCAGGCGGATGGAGTGTGAATAGTCCGCGCCCAGCACGGGACCGAGAACCGCCGTCGGATTGACCGCGGACAGTTCCAGTTCGCCGCCTTCGCGGGCAATAAAATCCCAGGCCGCTCGTTCGGAGAGGGTTTTGGATTTCTGATAGAGCCAGACGTCGCCGGCCGTCAGGTCGCTCCAATCTGTTTCGTCGAACGGCCGGTCCATCTCTCTGTGTCCCGCACAGACCGCGCCGAAAGCCGAGGTCAGCACCACGCGTTGCACCCGCGCGTCTCGCGCCGCGCGCAACACCCGCAGGTTCCCGTCGACAGCCGGCCTGACCCAATCCTCTTCGCTGGTATGCTCGCCTGTCGGTGTGGGGGAGGCGCCATGCAGCACGTAGGTGCATCCGGCGGCGGCCTCAGCCCAGCCCTGGTCGGCGCTCAGATCGGCGGCGACGAACGACAACCGGTCGCCGGGCTCCGCGCCCCCGGCCTTCAGGTGCTGGCGCACTTCGGCTTCCCGTCCCGGTGAGCGCACAGTCGTGCGCACGCGATGCCCGGCCCCCAGCAGGGCGAGGATGCAGTGCTAGGCGATGAATCCGGTGCCACCGGTGACGAGCACGGTTGGCTCCGCGTTCGAGGCATTCATGTGGCTACTCCGCCCGGCCAGGCCGGGAAGATCCCGGACTTCGTCGGGCATGTCTACACATGTATACATGATTTGAGGTTTGATGTCTACGGCTGTAGACTTAACCTTGATGAAGAAAACCGCCAAGGTCACTCCCGGCGTTCCCGCGCATGCCCGCCGCCGCAACGCCGCCAGCACCCGTGAGGCGATTCTGACCTCAGCCCGCCGAGCTTTCGCCCAATCCGGCTACGCAGGCGCTGGCGTGCGCGAGATCGCCGCCGGCGCCGGTGTCACCGCGATGTTGGTCAACCGCTATTTCGGCTCCAAGGAACAGCTGTTCGCCGAAGTGGTCGAGCAGACCATGACCAGCGGCAGCATCATCGCGGGCGGCATCATGGACGCGCCCGAGCCCGGCAAAGCGCTGGCGCTGGCGCTGGTGAAGATGACCCGTGCTGGCGCGGTCCCGCTCGACGGCTTCTTGATTTCCATCCACTCCGCCTCCAGTCCGGGCGCCGCGACCATCGGCCGCGAGCAGATCGAAGCACACCACCTTAGGACCGTCGCCAAGGCGCTCGACGGCAAGCTCGCCCGCGAACGCGCCGCGCTGCTGCTGGCGATGATTTCCGGGTTTCAAGTGATGCGGCAGATGATCGGTCTGTCGGCGCTGGCGAAGGCGAAGGAAGCCGATCTAGCTGCGTTGCTGGCGCGGGTGTTCGATACGTTGATCGAACCGAACTAGCGGCGCTGGCCTGTGGGGTTCACGCGTTTGCGGGCCGAATCTCCTCGACCGGTCACACGTGTTCACGGTGAGCGGTCGTGTTGATGATCTGCGGCTTGCTCCGCCGTTAAACCCGTGTAGTCGAGCCAACGTCGATCGATGAACTCGGCGCGACCATCCGGAAGCGCGGTCCAGGCCAAGCCTGGAAGCGCATCGATGAGATGACTGAGTTCGAATAGCATGTCACTCGGAGCGGATCGTGGTCGGTACCCCCGAAATCCCCTGGCAACGCCCATCCATGGAACACTGCCACCGAAATTTTATTTGGCCTGAGACCACCGCTGCACGTGTTTCAGATGACGTGCGAAACCAGCGCCTGCGCGATGGCGGCCTAGCTGGAGCGACGCCCCTTGGCCAAATCGGTCGATCGAGGAAGATGTTGGAAAAACGCCTTGCTCCGAATTCGAATCCCCGCGCAGAGAGTGGGAATTCGAACGGGCTGGGCTGGATCAGGCGGCCACGATGCACTAGTCTCCCATCTCGCTGGACCCAGATGTCGTCAGGACACTGACGTCTGAAGCTAGCTGACCACGCCTGAGGGGCGACAACATGTTCAGGAGGAAGACGATGAAGAACAGCGCACTGAACGTTCTGCTTGCGGCGGCGGTTCTGATTCCCCTGGCGGTCTACGCCCAGCCCAGGCCGGGAAACCCGACGACCGCTACCGTCATCACCAAGGCTGAGATCGACAAGATCAGCGCCACCCTGCAATCGCAGCGGACGCGTGACGAGAATGCCAGGGTTGTCGATATCGGCGACGGCTGGAGCATGGAGTTGGGCATCATTCATCGCGCCTCCACCCGGACCCCGCCGCCCGCCCCTGCCGCCGCGGCGGGCAATGCGCAGGCAGCGGCGCAAATCATCCCTTGCGGAGAACGCATGGCCACGCCGCCGGCGGACGCGATTCCGGGCGCCATCACCCATGACAACCAGACTGAAGGCTATTACATCGTCTCGGGCGGCGGCACGGCGTTCATCGATGGCAAGGTCGTGAATGGCCGGAAGAGCACGGCCAACCCCGACGGCGGACCCAACGGTCCGGGCTGCGGCGGCCTGGCGGTTGGCGCTCGCAAGATCGAGTTGAAGGTCGGTGACGTGCTGATCGTCCCGCCGGGCGTCATCCATGGCTGGGCCGACATTCCCGATCATGTGGACTATCTCAGCTTCCGTCCGTCGCATGGCGTGATGAAGAACGGCTGGGTGAACCCCACCATCGCCTCGAAGTAACGCTTCGACGGGTATGGCTCGTAGAAGACTTCTTCCCGCGATCGTCGCGGTGGGTCTTGCGGTGGCGGGCGCCGCGGCCCAGCAACCGCGCCCGCGTATTCCGCCGACCGGCGCGATCAAGAAGGTGGCCGACAGCCTGTACGTGATTCCCGGTGCCGGCGGAAACACGACGGTGTTCGTGACGCCGGGCGGCGTCGTGCTCGTCGACACCAAGCTCCCCAACAACGGCGACGCGATCTTGACTCAAGTGCGCACCGTCACCGACCGGCCGGTGTCGACG
>Ga0111538_10014938_pt1 | contig 10220 bp, 8 predicted proteins | sample SoiMethybrSBSTD1_FD_79669 | JGI IMG/M metagenome (GOLD analysis project Ga0111538, IMG submission 79669) | Bulk soil microbial communities from a Populus tree surrounding site in Tennessee, USA - Soil MetaG P. TD hybrid SBSTD1 (version 2)... | ecosystem: Environmental > Terrestrial > Soil > Tree... | reverse complement strand
ATCACGGAGGGCATCCGGTCGGGGCGATCGGGGTCGTCGGTCCCGTCGAACGACTCCACGTGGCCGCCCCGCCCGAGGCGCTGCTCGTCGCGCTCACCGACACCGCGCGCCGGCTCTCCTGGGAGATGGGGGCTCGGCGGGGGCCGCGCGGCACCGGTATCCGCAGGTCCGTAGCGCCGGCCGCGCACGGGTAACGCGATACAGAAGGGCTGGACGACGATGTCGTCCGATGAGCCGGGCAGATCGCCCGAGAGATCTTCGGATGCGCGGAGGTCTCTCGCTCGGCGTTTCGCGCCCTGCCTCGCGCTCGCGAGCGGACTGAGCGCGGTCGCCGTCACGACCGATCGACGGTGGTCCTCGCTCGACCTCGATGTCGAGATCCGGGTGGTCCGATGAGATCGGCCGGCCGACTCCGGGCGAGCCGATGCGCCGGCACGCGCCCTGCGGCCCTCGCAGCCCCCGCCTAGACCTCCCCTGCGACGATCTCCTCGGCTCGATGGCAGGCGACGGTTCGACCGGCCACCATCCGCAGTTCCGGCACCTCCGTCCGTGACCGCTCGTTCGCGTACGGGCACCGCGGATGGAACGGGCATCCCGGCGGAGGGTCCGCGGGATCCGGCACTGTCCCGGGCAGCACGATCCTCGACCGTCTCGCCGCGAGGTCGATCTCGGGCACCGCCGACCGCAGCGCGAGCGTGTACGGGTGGGCCGGGCTCGCGAGGATCTCCTCGGTCGGGCCGTGTTCAACGATCCGGCCGAGGTACAGCACCGCGGTCTCCTCGCAGAGCTGCTCGACGACCGCCAGGTTGTGCGAGATGAGCACGTAGGCGAGCCCGCGTTCGCGCCGCAGCTTGGCGATGAGCTCGAGGATCCGCGCCTGCACCGTGACGTCCAGCGCGCTCGTCGGCTCGTCGAGGACGAGGACCCTGGGCTCGACCGAGAGCGCCCGCGCGATCGCAACGCGCTGGCGCTGGCCGCCCGAAAGCTGGTGCGGGTATCGCTCCGCCATCTCGGGATCGAGCCCGACCTCGGCCAGGAGCGAAGCGATCCGGTCGCCGACCTCTGCTCGACGAACGATCCGATGCGCGCGCAGGGGCTCTGCGATCGTCGAGCCGATCTTCGTGCGCGGGTCGAGCGACGTCGTCGGGTCCTGGAACACGATCTGCACATCTCGGCGGTACGCGCGGAGCGCCCGGCTCGAGCCCACGACCTCGCTCCCGTCCAGGCGGATCGCGCCGGAGGTCGCCGAGACGAGCCGCATAAGCGCCCGCGCGACCGAGGTTTTGCCCGATCCGCTCTCTCCGACGAGCGCGAACCCGTACGGCCCGGCTGGCAACCGGAACGAGACTCCGTCGACGGCGCGCACAGGGCCGAACTCGACCACCAGGTCCTCGACCTCAAGTAGGGGGGCCTCGACCGCCGTCAAGGCACTCATGCCCGCACGCCGATCTTCGGAACCGAAGCCACCAGCCGCTTGGTGTAGTCGTCCTCCGGCTCGCCCAGCACGCGTGCGGTCGGGCCCTCCTCGACGATCCGGCCGAGCTGCATGACGGCGACGCGGTCGCACAGCTCCGCGACCACGGCCAGGTCGTGGCTGATGAACAGGACACTCATCCCGCGCTCCTCGCGGACGCGGCGCAGGAGGTCGAGGATCTCGGCCTGCACGGTGACATCGAGCGCGCTCGTCGGCTCGTCCGCGAGCAGCACCTCCGAGCGCAGCGCGAGCGCCATCGCGATCGCGATCCGTTGCGCCTGCCCGCCCGAGAGCTCGTGCGGATACCGCTCGAGCAGGTCGGGCGAGAGCAGCACCTCGCGCAGCGCAGCCGCCGCGCGCTCGGCCGCCTCGTGCTTGCCGTCGCCGTGCAGCCGGAGCGTCCGCTCGAAGAGCTCGCCGATACGGAGGAGCGGGTCGAGCGAGGACACTGGGCTCTGGAAGATCATCGCGATGCGGCTTCCGCGGATCTCCCGGAGCCGGCTCTCGGGCGCGCCGACGAGCTCCTCGTCGTCGAGGCGGACGCTGCCCTCGACCCTCGCGCCGAGCGTCGACGCGAGGCCCAGCACGGCCAGCGCGGTGATCGACTTGCCCGAGCCGCTCTCGCCCGCCAGGCCGAGGATCTCGCCGGAGCCGAGCTCGAGATGGTCGAGGTCCACGACCGTTCGAGGGCCGAACGTGATCCGCAGGTCTCTCAGCGAGAGCTTCGGGTCCGTCATCGCGTCGTCAGCACCCTCCTGGGATCGAGCACGTCGCGGAGGCCGTCGCCGAGCAGGTTGAATGCAACGGCCGTCAGGAAGATCGCGGCGCCCGGGAAGGTGACCAGCCACCACTGTGTCGTGAAATACGCCTGGCCCTGGCTCACCATGAGTCCCCAGTCCGGGGTCGGGTCCTGCGCGCCGAGGCCGAGGAACGACAGCGCCGACGCCGTGAGGATCACCCCGCCCACGTCGAGCGAGACCTGCACGATGATCGGCGTGATCGAGTTCGGCAGGATGTGGCGGAGCAGGATCGTGCGATGGGGGACGCCCGTGGCCTTGGCGCTCTCGACGAACGGACGTCCCGTCACCGACGCGGCCTGGCCCCGGACGATGCGCGTGTACCACGGCCACCACGTGATCGAGATCGCAATGACCGTGTTCGTGATCGAGGGCTCCATCACCGCCGCGAACGCGAGCGCGAGCAGGAGCGCCGGGAACGCCAGGAAAACGTCGGTGACGCGAGAGATAACCTCGTCGACGGCGCCGCCGAAGTATCCGGCGGCGATCCCGAGCGGCACGCCGATGAGCACAGAGATTGCCAGCACCAGCACCGCGATCAGCGGCGATATGCGGGCGCCGAAGACCACGCGCGAGAACACGTCCCGCCCGACTTGATCGGTCCCGAAGTAGTGGAGGGCGGAGGGCGGCTCGAGCGTTTGGAGCGGATGCGTCGCGCTGCCTGCGTCCTCCGGGTACGTAGCGATGAGCGGAGCGAGCACGGCCACCAGGAAGATCGCGATGCACATCGCGGCGCCGACCGCGAGGAGCGGGTTCCGCCGGATGACCCCGGGCACGCTGCGGAGGCGGCCCGGTGGAGCCAGTACCTCCTCGCGGCTCTCGATATCCGGGTAGCTGGGGACCCTCGACATCAGTTCACCCGGATCCGTGGGTCGATCGTAGCCTGAACGATGTCGACGACGAGGTTGCCGAGCACGTACACGATCGCGACGAACAGCGTGACGCCGAGGATCGCCGGCGTGTCGAGCGCCCCGATCGCATCGGCCGCGTAGCTGCCGAGCCCCGGCCGGTTGAAGATCGCCTCGACCAGGAACGTGTTCACGAGCGCGTACGCGAACACGAGCGCCAGCAGCGCAACGACCGGGCTCCACGCGTGCCGGAGGGCGAAGCGCCCGAACACGCTCCGCTCGGAAAAGCCGAGTGCCCGTACCATCCGCACGTGGTCCTCGCCGATCGTGTCGAGGACCGAGGCGCGCACCATCCGAGTAATGACGCCGGCAGGGTAGGCCGCGATCACGATCGCCGGAAGGATCACGTGATAGAGCGCGCTGCCGAACACGGCCCAGTTGCCGGTCAGCAACGCGTCGACGATCGGCATGTTCGTGATGGTGTGGAGGGGGCTCGTGTAGTCGAGGTTCGGGTCGTACGTTCCGGCGACCGGCAGGAGGTGCAGCCACTGGAAGAACACGAGCTGGAGCACGATCGCCAGCCAGAACGACGGCATCGAGACGCCGACGACCGCGACCAGGCGCGATCCCACGTCGGGGACCTTGCCCTTCCACCGGGCTGCCACCAGGCCGAGCGGGATCCCGACGGCCAGCGCGAGCAGCATCGAGATGGTCACGAGCTCGATGGAGGCCGGCGCGCGGCGCCCGATGTCGTCGAGCACGGGGCGGCGGGTTCGAAGGGACACACCCCAGTCGCCGCTCGCGATCCCCCCGACGTACTGGGCGATCTGGGCGGGGAGCGGGCGATCGAGCCCGAGCTTCTCGCGTGCCTTCTCGATCTGCTCGGGGCGTGCGCGAGGGCCGGCCCACGTGGCCGCGGGATCGCCGGGGACGACGCGCGCGACGACGAACGTGAGCACGACGACGCCGAGGACGACCAGCGCGGCGAGCGCCAGCCGCCTCACGACGAACCGCGTCACGCGGCGGGCGTCAGCTCGTAACCGAAGACCACGTTCGGGTAGGCCGGGTTGTCCACGAAGCCGTCGACCGAGCTCAGCATGGCGCGCTGGTACACCTGCGTGTACAGCGGGATCGCCGGCGCGTCGTCGAACAGGATCTGCTGCATGTCCCCGTACATCTGGGTCGCCTGATCACGATCGGTTGCGGCGACGACTGAGGCCTCATCGATGTCGGAGTCCAGGCTCGGGTTCGAGTAGTACGCCAAGTTGAAGAACGGCGCCTTCTCGGTGCGGAACAGGTTGTAGAACCAGGACACCGGATCGGGGTAGTCCGGCCACCAGTAGAAGATGAAGATGTCCTGCCGCTCGGCGGGGTTCGCGGACTTCCCCTGGTCCCACTGGGTCTGCCACTGCAGCCCGCGGACGTCCACGTTGACGTTGAGATCGGCCAGGTTCGACTTCATGAGCGTCGCAACGAGCTCCTCGTCGGCGTCGCCCTTCAGGTAGGTGAGCGAGAGGTCGATCGGCTCGCCGCCGGGCCCGTACCCCGCCTGTTCCAGCATCGATCGCGCCTCGTCGACGTTCTGCTGGTACTCGAGGCCGTCGGTGTGGCCCCACAGGCCCGGCGGGACCACGCCCGAGAGCGGATCCGCCGCCCCCTCGAGGGCGGCGATGATGCCGTTGTAGTCGACCGCCTTCGTCACCGCGTCGCGGACCTGCGGGTCGGCGAGCGGGCCGTCGGCCGTATTGAGCATGCCGAGCAGGGTCTGCCACGACGGGGCGCTCTCGGTCTTGAAGCCGTCCTGCCCCTCGAACGAGGCCCACAGCTGCGGGCTCATCCTTTGGACCATCGAGACCTCGCCGGCGCGCAGGAGCTGCGCGGCGGTGTTCGCCTCGGGCGTCACCCGGAAGACGTAGCGCTCGTAGTGATCGGCGTCGTCCCACCCGCCCCAGTAGTCGGGATAGGCCTCGAGGCGAAGCTCGACCTCGTCGCCCGGGTTGTACTCGGAGACCATGTACGGGCCGGTGCCGGCGTCGTTGCCGTCGGCGAACCAGTCGCCGAGGTCCTGCCCGCCGCTCGCGGTGGTGTCGTAGATGTAGGCCGAGTACGTGCCGGACGAGACAAGGTCGAGGGGCGACGGGTACGACAGGTGGAACACGAGCGTGGTGTCGTCGGGTGCGTCGATCTTCTTCACCGCGCCCCAGATGTACGCGGCGCCCTCGCCGATCTCCATCGTCCGCTCGATCGCGGCCTTCGCGGCCTCGGCGGTGAGCGGGTTGCCCGTGTGGAACGTCACGTCGGGGCGGAGGTTGAAGGTCCACGTGAGGCCGTCCTTCGACGAGTCCCAGGACTCGGCTAGAAGCGGTTCAACCTCCTGGGTGTCGGCGTTGTAGCGCGTGAGCGTCTCGTAGATGTTGTGGAGGGCGATGACCTCGTTCGAGTAGCCGGTCGCGGGGTCCCAGCCGATCATGACTTCGGAATTGACCGAGTAGGTGAAGGTGTCCGGCTCAGCGTTCGTGCCCCCGCCGGTGGTCGTCCCTCCGCCTTCGTCTCCCGTGCAGGCGGCCACCGCAAAGGCGAACGCGGCCACCACCACGACCCATCGGAACCGGGCAGATCGCATGGTCTTCCCTCCCTGATCGGTGTCTCCGGCGTCAACCCCAGGCGAGCGGCCCGCCGGCTTTGACCCTTATACGTACAGCAGGATCGGTGAGGTATGCCAGGGGAACCTCCTCTATCTCGACCACCTCGACGCTCTCGCGGGCGGCTCCTGCCGAGACCGCGCGCTCGATCGCCTCCTGAGACGCCTCGGAGATGGCGGCCTCGCGGCCTCCCGTGCCCAGGTGGAAGACGCGGTCGACTTCCCCGCTCACCGAAGCGATCGCGGCCCCGATCGCGTTCGCCACCTCGGAGTCGTCGGGCCGAAGGACCTCGCTGGAGCCGGCCAGGTCCTCGGGCACGAGCGGCGAGCCGCCGCCGACCGCGACCAGCGTCACCGGCTCGCGCGATGTCTTCACGCGATCGGTCGCGTCGGCCAGCATCGCGTCGGAACGGGCGATGGCGGCGGTGAGGAGCGCGTCGTGTGCGGCGAGGACGTTCGCGTCGCCGAGCGAGAAGCGTCCGGCGGCGGTTCCCGCGTCCGTGAGGGTCGGCGTTGAGCCGCCGAAGACAAGGGCCTCCTCCCCGATCCGGTAGCCCACGCTCTGAGGACCGAGCGCGTCCTCGGTCACGATCGTGCCTCCGCCAAGCGCGATCGTGACGAGGTCGGGCATCCGGAAGTTCGTCCGGATCCCACCGATCTCGACGCCGAACGAGGACTCGCGCGGGAAGCCTCGAACGAGCACTCCGACGTCCGTCGAGGTCCCACCGACGTCGATCACGAGGGCGTCGGTTCTTCCGGTGAGGTACGCGGCGCCGCGGATGCTGTTCGCCGGCCCGCTGCCGATCGTCAGCACGGGGAAGCGGATGGCGAACTCGAGATCCATGAGTGTGCCGTCGTTCTGCGCGAAGAACGTGACGGGGCGAAGGCCGTTCCGCTCGAGCGCTCCGGCGATCGCGCTCGTCACGCCACGCGCGACGTCGATGAGCGAGGCGTTCAGGACGGTGGCATTCTCGCGCTCGAGCAGTCCGAGGGAGCCGATCTGGGAGCTGAGCGAGATGGGCAGGTCGCCGAGCTCCTTGCGGACGATCTCCTCGGCCGCGCGCTCGTGCTCGTCGGAGACGGGCGCGAACACGCTCGCGATCGCGATCGCGTGCGCCCGGCCGGCGACCTCGCCGGCGAAGCGCGCGACAGCCTCGGTATCGAGCGGTGAGAGCTCGCGCCCGTCGAACTCGATTCCGCCCCTGACGATCTGCTCGCCCGCCGAGATCACGGCGCGCAGGTCCGCCGGCCAGCCGAACAGCGGCCGGATGGCCTGCGTCGCTGGGCCGCCTAGGCGCAGCACGCCGACGCGGCGAAGCCCCTGCCGTAGGAGGACAGCGTTCGTCGCGTGCGTCGTCCCGAACATCGCATGCGTGATCCGCGTCCGGTCGACGTGTTCGGCGACGCCAGCGAACGCGGCCTCGATCCCCGACGTCACGTCCGGCGATGTAGGCACTTTTGCCTTCGCGAGCAGACGGTCGTCGGCGTCGAGCACGACGGCGTCCGTGTTCGTGCCGCCCACGTCCACGCCGAGGCGAAGATCAGGCGAGGGCATGCAGGTCCTCCACTGGCGCGTAGTCGAGGTCATAGCCGAAGTGCCGCGGCCCCGCGAGCTCGAGACCGCGCGCTGTCCGCCAGATCGGATCGCACGGGAACGCGATCACGGTCACGCGCTGCCCGTACCGTAGGCGCTCGGTCGAGATCGCGTTCGCGGACTGCGTGTCGAGCACGGTGATGATGTCGGGGACCATCGCGAGCGCCCGGGCACCTTCGAGCGCGACGAGGTTCTCGTTCTGGATCTCGAGCCGAAGCGTTCGTCCGGCGTCGGCGTCGAGGCCCTCGATCGTCGCCGAGCCGCGGACGAACCCCGCGGTCGTGCGCCGTTCGACGTCGACGATCTTGCCCACGATGAGTCGGGCTGCGTGGATCTCGCGGGCGAGGGCGTCGACTGGGTCGTGCTCGGCCTCGGCCACGACCGAGCCGAGCCGGACGGCGAGCGACACGGCGTGGTTCACGACGGCGCCGGCCTTCGCCTGCTCGACCGTTAGCTGGTACTCGCTCGACCACGACATGCCGCCGAACTCGACCGCTGCCGCGCGCTCCATCCGCTCCATCCAGTCGCCATCGGTGGCACGAAAGACGATCACGTTGCCGCGTTCGTCGGTCATGACGGCCGGGTTCGGTGAGATGCCGGCGATCTCCATCGTGACCTGCGGGATCTCGGGGAACGCGCGGCCCATACCGTCGGCGTCGACGACCGGCAGGCCGAGCCTGGCGGCCCACACCACGGGGATGACGCCGTTCGAGCCGCCGATCTCCGCTGACATCAACGCGACGACCGGTCGGTTCCACAGGGTCTCGACCATCTCGCGAAGGCGCCCGCCCTCGTTGCCGCTCTCGATCTTCTCGATCGACACGGTCGGTGCGCCGACGCCGCCGCACGGCATGAGGAGGGCCTCTTCCGGGAGCTCATCGAGGTCGACGAGCGGCACGGGGCCGTGGTCGTCGACCGCCTGGAGCGACGCGAGGAGCCCGATCTCGGTGTCGCCGCCCCCGCCTGCGCCAAGGATCGCGCACCCACGTGCCAGCGCCGGCAGCGTTGAGGCGTCGAGCTGCATGCCGCGGATGCTACTCAGGACGTGTCGAGCCCGTACGCCTCGCGCGCCTCGCGTTCCGTCACGATGCCGTCGTCGAGATCGTGGAGGACATGATCGCGCTCCCGTTGCAACGGGTCGCCGGCGCCGCCGCCGCTCCCCGTGACAAGGCGGACGAGGTCGCCCTCGCGGAGCGGGTAGCGCGCGACCTTGCCGAACCGTTCGCGCCTGCCGTCGGGACGGACGACCTCGACGTAATTCGGCGAGCCGTCGTTGCCGCCGTTGATGCCCCAGGGCGGATACCGGTGGCGCCCGAACCCGACAGTGAGGCTTCCGTCCGTCAGCATCCGGTACTCGCGGACGAGGCCGCGACCGCCGCGCCGGCGACCGGCGCCGGCCTCGACCACGTCGAACCCGAACCGCTCGACCCGGATCCCGTACCGCTGCTCGCACACCTCGGCCGGGATGACGTAGGTCTCTCCGTCGCCGACCGAGACCAGGCCGTGCTCGCCGTCCTTGAGGACGCTCGCGCCCCAGCCGCCGGCCTGGGGCTCGACGAGCAGCGTCGGCTCGCCCGTGTCCGGGTGCGTGCACGCGATCGCCGTCGCGCACACCGAGACGAAGCTGCCGGCCGTGAGGACCTCGGGCAGGGCCGGCGCGAGCGCCTTCCACAGGAGGTCGGTCGCGGCCTCGGTCGCCTCGAAGTACAGGGCGACGGGCGCCGGCCGCTCGGCCGTGAAGATGGTTCCCGGCGGACAGACAACCTCGAACGGCCGGAACCACGCGTCAGAGCCGGGCTCGGTCGGATCGGTGATCGCCTTGAACACGGTTCGCACGCCGGAGATCAGACCGCTGCGCGTGCAGTTCACGGGCCCCGGCACCTGGGGATGGGTGTCGGTGAAGTCGGCAACCACACGTTCGCCGTCGATCTCGACTCGCACGCGGATCGGGAACGGGCCGTTTCCCAGGCCGTCTTCGTCGATGAAGTCCTCGGCCTCGAACACGCCGCGCGGGAGGCGAGCGACGGCTACCCTGGCGAGCGCCTCGCTCCGCTCGTGCGCGGCGGCCATCGCGGCGCCGATGTCGTCGACGCCGTACCGCCGACAGAGCTCAAGCACCCGGCGTTCGGCCACCTCGAGGCAGGCGGCGAACGCGGTCAGATCGCCGATCGTCATGTCGGGGAGGCGGCTGTTCGCGCCGATCATCGCGACGAGGTCACGGTCGAGCTCGCCGCCCCGGGCCACGCGGACGAACGGCAGCTGCAGTCCCTCCTGGAAGATCTCGACCGAGTCGGCGGTCCACGAGCCCGGGTCCTTCCCGCCGACCTCCGTCCAATGGCCCTTGGCCGCTGCGAACGCGACGAGCTCGCCGTCCACGAAGATCGGCCGGACCATCGCGACATCGGAGAGGTGACCGCCGCCGCCCGCGTAGGGATCGTTCGTCGCGACGATGTCTCCAGGTGCGAGATCCGGAACCCGAACGAGCGTGTCGCGCGTGGCTTCGCCGAGCGGGCCGAGGAACCCCGCGATGCCGTTGCCCTGCGAGACGAGCTCGCCGCCCGCGTCGGTGAGGCCGACGGCGAAGTCGAGGACCTCGTAGATGACCGGACTTTGCGATGTTCGCTTCAGGGATTCGAACATCTCGTCGGTCACCGCGAAGAACGCTTCGCGCAGGACGTCCGTCGTAAACCGGTCGCTCACGCCTCCTCCCCGATCACCAGGTTCGAGAGCTCGTCCACGGTCACCGACTGCCCCGGCAGGACGAGCACGGTGGTTGCAGGCTCCTCGACGATGCAGGGGCCGGCGACGCGATCGCCGGTGTCGAGCGTTCGTCGTTCGATGACCTTCGCTCGCTGCACGCCGCCGT
>Ga0111538_10014936_pt1 | contig 10221 bp, 3 predicted proteins | sample SoiMethybrSBSTD1_FD_79669 | JGI IMG/M metagenome (GOLD analysis project Ga0111538, IMG submission 79669) | Bulk soil microbial communities from a Populus tree surrounding site in Tennessee, USA - Soil MetaG P. TD hybrid SBSTD1 (version 2)... | ecosystem: Environmental > Terrestrial > Soil > Tree... | reverse complement strand
CCCCGGGCCTGCGCGAAGGCCTTCAGCTCCGCCGGGTTCTCCGGCCGGTCCCAGGGAATGTGGAGCGAGATGGCAGGTGTGACGAGCACCAGCTTCCGCATGGCCGCGCAGTCCTCGAGCTTCTCGAAGATGTCCCGCGGCTCGCCGGGGCCGGGGAAGCGCGCGAAGCGCGTGCCGCCCGTGCCCACGCCCCAGGACGGCACGGCCACGCGGAAGGCCTGGGCCAGCCCCGTGAGGCGCTCGATGTCCACGTCGCGCCGGGCCAGCAGGCGGCCCAGGTGCTCGTAGTCCTCTTCGAGGGCCGGCAGGCGCCTCGCGTTCTCCTCCGCGACGTGCGCGTCGCTGATCTCGAAAATCATGGCGGAGCTGCTCCTGTCGCCCAATGCTGATGTCGGGCAAGCGGCCCAGGCAAGCCCTCCCGCTCGCCCGGCCGTGTTGCGCATTGCAAAACGCCGCCCCCAACGTGCGCGAGGGCGGCGAGCCCGTGCCCGCCGCCCTCGGATCCGTCCGTCGCGCGCCCTACCGGGAGGGCGCGCGCTCCGTCAGAACGTCACCCGAGCGCCGAGCTGGATGTCCCTCGGCTTGATGACGGTGCTGGAGTCGATGTTGGTCAGGCGCCCGAAGTTGGACAGGGTCGGCACCAGGTTGTTGCCCGAGATGTTTCCGGAGCTGAAGATCGTGTAGTTCGTGGCGTTCAGCGCCTCGGCCCGGATCTGCAGCCGCACGCGGTTGCCGAGCATGAAGTTCTTGGTGAGCCCGATGTCGAGGATGTGTGCGTTCTGGAAGCGCACGTTGGGCAGCGTGCTGGGGAAGGTGCGAATGTTGGCGGCTCCCAGCTGGATCTCGGGGGCGGTGGAGGTCAACACCTGGCCCTGCGCGTTCACGAAGGGCTGGCCGTTGAGCTGGTAGAAACACGTGGTGTCGATGATGGGGATGTCCACGCCGTACTTCTTGCCCTGCGCATCGTGTCCCCACGTCGACTTCAGCACCTCTTTGGGGTCGCCGCAGCCGGGGTCGAAGTAGACGTTGCTCCAGTCGAGCGGCTGGCCCGTCTGGAACTCGAACTTGGCGGCGAGCTGCCAGCCGCCGAGGAGCGCCTCGGTCAGGCCGCCCCAGTTGTTGCCGTACTTGTGGCCCTTGCCGAAGGGCAGCTCGGCCACGGTGGCGAAGGTGAAGCGGTGGGGCCGGTCCACGAGGCCCACGCGCTCTTCCAGGTCCTGCCAGGGGTTGAGCGGGGCCACCTTCTCGCGGAACTGCGAGTAGGTGTAGGACGTGCTCAGCATGAACCCGCCGGTGAACCTCTTGTCCAGGCGGATGAAGCCCGCGTGGTACGTGTTGGACCCTTCGTAGCTCTCCACGTTGAAGGTGTCGAACTGGGGGGTGGCCACGAGCAGGCGCCGCCGCGGGATGGTGGCGCCGTTCACGCCCGGGTTGTCGGGGAAGAGCCCCTGGAACGGGTTGGACACCGTCTGGGTCAGGGTGGCCTCCGCGGCCGGGTTGCGGATCGGGCTGAGGGTGCGGAACTCCTGGGGGACGAAGTTGAGCTGCCGCACGATGGGGATGTTCTGGCCCATCTGGCCGAGGTAGGAGATCTCGGCCACCATGTTCCAGGGCAGCTCGCGCTGGAGGCCCAGGCTGAAGCGCCAGAACTGCGGGTTGCTCCGCTCCACGTCGAAGACGCGGAGCGGGTTGTTGACGCCGGCGCTCCCGCCCAGGTTGGCGCGCAGGCCCAGGCTGGAGCCGACCGGCTGCAGGAGCTGGCCGCTCAGCACGGGATGGGCGAGGTCGCCCACGAAGGTGAGGCCGTTGTCGGTGCTGACGGTCACGGGCGTGTTGCGCGAGAAGCCGAACTGGTCGATCGGAGATCCCAGGCCGGGCACGCCGGCGATCTGGAAGGGGGCCACGTACAGGCCCACGCCGCCGCGCGCCAGGCTCTTCTCCGACAGCCGGTAGGTGAAGCCGAGGCGCGGCTGGAAGTTGTTCTTGTCGGCGTCCCAGATGCGCCGGTTGTCTCCGCTGACGTACTGGTACCCGCCCACCAGGCGGGAGCCGAACTGCTCGGCCGTGAGGGGCACGCCCGCCGGCGGGTTGGCGGCGTAGCGCGCCTGGGCGGCGGCCTGGATGGGGCTGGGGCTGGTGAAGTCGAAGCCGCGGGTGTTGCGGTCCTGGCTCTCCGTCATGCCCAGCTCCAGGTCGTAGCGCAGGCCCACGTTGACGGTCAGCTTGGAGTTGACGCGCCAGTCGTCGTGGATGAAGAACCCGTGGCTCACCACCTCGTAGGACTGGGTGGTGCGGGTCTCGATGAACGAGCTGTTGGAGGGGATGCCCAGCAGGAAGGCGGCCAGGCCCTGGCCGTACACGTTGGCGGGCGCGTTGCTGGTGGCGCGCGTGTACGTGTTGTCGAAGCGGAACTGCCCGCCCTTGAAGCCCTCGTTCACCTCGTTCTGGCGCAGGCTGCGCCAGTCGTAGCCCACCTTGAGCATGTGCGCGCCGGTGGTCTTGGTGAGGGTGGGCGCGATCTGGAGGTTGTAGAAGGGCTGCTCGCGGCCGCTGTTGAAGCCGTTCTGGTTGCCGCCCAGGCAGTAGACGGGGTTGTCGGCATTGGGCGTGGCCGGGCAGGCCGCGTTGCCGCCCAGGTTGTTCAGGTTGAACTGCGGGATGTGGCTGTAGCCGTTGAAGAGGTTCAGCGTCTCGGACGGGAAGCCCAGCGTGGCCAGGTCCAGGCTGTTGGCGGACTCGGCAGGAATCAGGTCATCGTTGAAGCGCAGGAAGCTGGCCTTCACGTCGAGCACCAGCGACGGGGAGAGGACGGTGGTGTGGCCCAGGGCCAGGTTGTAGTTGAAGCGGTCGGTGCCGCCGCGGGTGATGTCGACGCCGTTCTGCTCGCCGGCCCAGTTGTAGCGCTCCTCCCGGCGGAAGTTGCGGAGGAAGCGGAGGTAGGTGTGGTGGTCGGCCGTCCATTCATGGTCCAGGCGCACCATCTCGAAGTCGTACCCGTAGGTCCAGGGCTGCTCGACGAAGAAGTTGCCCGTGAAGTCGGCGTTGCCGGCCTGGTTGGGCAGCGGGTAGTAGGCCAGGACGTTCTGCGAGATGGGGCTCAGGCGGTTGGTGGGGATGATGTTGCCGGGGAAGGGATCGCGGACGACGATGCCGTTCACCAGGCGCGCGGTGCGGGGGTCGTAGATCTGGATGCCGCGCGAGAGCAGCTCCGAGAAGTCGCCGCGACGCATCTTTTCCGTGGGCACGGCCCCGGTGACGGTCTCGATGGTGTCGTCCTGCAGCCGCTCGTAGGACACCATGAAGAAGGTCTTGTTCTTGATGAGCGGCCCCCACAGGGTCACGCCCCCGCGGTTGTAGTTGCGGGGGGTCACGCCGGCGCCGCGGGCGTTCGACGCGAAGAGGCTGGCCGAGCGCGAGTCGTCACGGTTGTAGAAGGAGACCGCGCCGTGGAAGTCGTTGGTGCCGCTGCGCAGGGCCAGGTTCACGGTGCCGGCGCCGGTGTGCCCGACCTGGGCGTCGTAGACGGCGGTCTCGACCTTGAACTCCTGGATGGCGTCGGCGGGAGGCTGGATGCCCGCGCGGGCCTGCGAGACCACGTTGCTGGAGCCGTCGATGGTGAACTCGCTGTTGATGGTCCCGCTCACGGTGAGGCCGCGCAGGTTGTCGTTGTCCATGGGTCGCTGCAGGGCGTAGGCCCGCTCGAAGGACGCGCCCGGCACCAGGCGGGTGAGGCTGTAGGCCGTCCCGTCGCCCAGGGGGATCTCGCCGATCAGCTTGGCGTCCATGCTCTGGCCCATGGTGGCCGAGCCGGACTCCAGCAGCGGACGATCGGCGGTGACCACGATGTCCTCCGTCATCCCCCCCGCTTCCATCGTCACGTCGAGCTGCACCTTCTGGGCAACTCCCACCGCGACCTCTCTCTTGTGGGTGCGGAAGTTCTGCAGCTCCACGGTCACCGAATAGGTCGCCGGGTTCAGGAAGAGCGCGGAGTACTGGCCGCTTCCACTGGTGGTCAGCGTTACCGTCGAGTTCGTCTCGACGTTCGTCACCGTGACCTTGGCGCCAGGCAGCACCGCGCCCTGGGAGTCCTTCACCAGGCCGCTGATCGCGCCGCGCGACTCCTGCGCCTGGACCGTCGCCGCGGCGGCCAGCAAGAAGACACCCGCGAGGGCCTCTCTACTCCTCATCGCTCCTCCTCGGCCGCTGGCCGTTGGGGTTGGGGGATGAACTGGGACTGGAAGCGTTGGCGGAACGGTGCGCTCATGGCGGGAAGCGACAAAATCGCAGATGGCCTCCGGCCCAAGTTTTGTAATACGAAACTTCACGCTCTCGATGACTCACGACGTATCCCGCATTGAATCAATCGGTTAATGGAGATACGCCCTTGGTCCCATTGCACGCTCACCAAACCCAACGGGCCAGAAGTGTCGATTGGTCGGACCATCGTCGCAGGCGCCGGGCCGGGCAGCAGTCGCCGAAGGGGTCGAACGATCAGCGGGGGAAAGCCGTGATGTTGCCGGCGTCCACGTTCAGGATGTTGCCGGTCGACTTGGCGGAGGCCTCGGAGGCGAAGAAGTAGACGGCCTCCGCCACGTCTTCGGGGAAGACGCTGCGCTTGAGCAGGCTGCGCTGGCGGTAGAACTCCTCCACCTCGTCCTCCGGGATGCGGTTGCTGGCCGCCCGCTCCGCACGCCACCGGCCCTCCCAGATGCGCGAGCCCCGGATGACGGCGTCGGGGTTCACCACGTTGACGCGGATGCCGTGTTCGGCTCCCTCCGCGGCCAGGCAGCGCGCCAGGTGGAGCGCGGCGGCCTTGGCGGCGCCGTAGGCGGACGCGCCGGGAGAGGCCACCAGGGCGTTCTTGCTGCCCACGAACACGATCGATCCCCCGCGCCCCTGCCGCTTCATGAGCCGGAATCCCTCGCGCGCCACCAGGAAGTACCCCGTGGCCAGGACGTCCAGGCTGCGCTGCCAGGTCTCGAGCGACGTCTCGTCGACGGCCGCCGCGGAGGCGATGCCGGCGTTCGGGACCAGCACGTCCAGGCCCCCATACACCTGCACGGCGCGCGCGAGCGACTCCTGGACCGCCGCCTCGCTGGTGACGTCGCAGCGGACGGCGTGCACGCGATCGGCACCGTGCGCCCGGGCCAGCTCGCCCGCGGCCGCCTGCAGCGCCGCCTCGTCGATGTCGAGCAGGACGACGCAGGCCCCTTCGGCGAGCAGGCGGCGGGCCACGGCGCCGCCGATGCCCCCCGCCCCGCCGGTGACGAGGGCCACCCTGCCCTCCAGGCTCCTGGCCGGGGGAAGGCGGCGGAGCTTGGCGTCCTCGAGCCGCCAGTACTCGATGTCGAACGCCTCCTGCTCGGAGATGGGGACGTATTCGTCCACGCCTTCCGCCCAGCGCATCACGTTGATCGTGTTCACGTAGTACTCGGCGGCCACGCGGGCCGTCTGCTTGTCCTTCTGGAAGGAGAGGAGGCCCAGGCCCGGGACCAGCAGGATCACCGGGCCGGGATCGCGCATGGCCGGCGAGTCGGCCTGCCGGCAGCGCTCGTAGTAGGCGGCGTAGTCCTCGGCGTAGCGCGCGACCAGCCCCGGCAGGCGGGCCCGGAGGTCCGCCGCACTCTCGGAGCCGGGTGCAAACGGCACGAACAGCGGCCGCACGCGCGTGCGCAGGAAGTGGTCGGGACAGGTCGTGCCCCGCTGGGCCAGCTCCGCCGCACGGAAGGAGCCCACGAACTCCAGCACGGCCGGCGAGTCCACGTAGTGCATCACCTTCGACTGTCGCTGGCTCAGCAGGCCCCGCAGGTGGGGCGCGATCGCGGCCAGGATCTCGCGGCGCTCGGGCTCGCCGAGGGCAGGAGCCACGAGCGGGCCGAAGGGCTGCGGGCGGCCGTGCGCGCTCAGCCAGTCCGCCGCCTTCTGGATGATGCGCAGCGTGGTGCGGTAGCACTCGCGGGAGGTGTCTCCCCAGGTGACGAGCCCGTGGCTGCCCAGCACCAGCCCCTTCCGCCGAGGATCTTCGGCCGCCTTTCCCACCTTCAGGCCCAGGTCGAAGCCGGGCCGCTGCCAGGGGACCCACCCGATCTCGTCACCGAACACCTCCGCGGTCAGCCGCTCTCCGCCCCGGGCGGCGGCGAGGGCGATGATCGCGTCGGCGTGCATGTGGTCGACGTGCCGGTGGGGGATGAAGCAGTGCGGCGGCGTGTCGATGCTGGTGGCGCGCGGGTTGAGCCCGAACGTGCAGTGCGGCAGATAGTCGGCCATCTCGTCTTCGTGGGCGGGCCCGCGGTACAGCGCCTTCAGCTCGTGCAGCTTGTCGAGGTAGAGGGTGGCGAACCCGTCCAGGCCGATGCTGGCCAGGTCGCCGCCCGATCCCTTCACCCACAGGACCGGCACCGGCCGCTGCGTCAGCGGGTCTCTCTGCTCGATCTTGGCCGAGGTGTTGCCCCCGCCGTAGTTGGTGATGCGGAGGTCCGAGCCCAGGAGGTTCGAGCGGTAGAGCAGCAGAAGGGCCTCCGAGAAGCCCGCGCACGCCGTGTCGTCCCACTTGTCCGGCAGGTTTGCCATGCGAACACTCTCCCCAGCGCCGCGCGCAGGATAACTCATGTTTCCAGCCAGGGTTTCCAGCCGTGAAGCCCATTCACCTCCGAAAATGGCGTTATGCTATGAGGAACGTGTCTTCCCCTGAACCGCCTCCGGCCCCGCGGGGACGCCGCGACCTCTACATCGTCAAGTCGCTCGTGCACGCGGCCGAGATCCTGTGGGCGTTCCAGCACCCCGGGGAGACGCTGCGCCTGCGCGACATCGTCGACCGCACCGGCTTCAGCAAGGGCATGTGCTTCCGCCTGCTCTACACGCTCGACTACTGCGGCTTCCTGGAGAAGGTCGAGGGCAACCGCTACCGCCTGCGGGCGGAGGTGCGGCGGCGCAAGCGCTACCGCATCGGCTACGCGGCGCAGGGACAGGACAGCTCCTTTCCCCGCGAGGTGCACGCCGGCCTGAGGCAGGCGGCCGAGCGTGAGCAGATCGAGCTGATCGTGGCCGACAACCGGTACCAGCCCAAGGTCGCCTTGCGCAACGCCGAACATCTCATCCGCGAAGGCGTCGACCTCGTGATCGAGTTCCAGACCGACGAGGCGGTGGCGCCGGCCATCGCCACCCGGTACCTGGAGGCGGGCATCCCGATGATCGCCATCGACATCCCCCATCCGGGAGCCACGTACTTCGGCGCCAACAACTACGAGGCGGGGCTGCTGGCCGGCCGCCACCTCGGGAAGTGGGCGCGCCTGCGCTGGTCGGGCCAGGTGGACGAGATCCTGCTCGTGGAGCTGGCCCGCGCGGGATCGCTGCCCCGCGCGCGGATGCGCGGTGTGCTGGCCGGAATCAAGGAGGTCCTGCGGGAAGCGGAGGCGGCCGTGGTCACCTCGCTCGACGGGGACGGCCAGTTCAAGGTCGCGCTGGAGAAGGTCCGCCGCCGCCTGCGCGAGTCCAAGGCCCAGCACGTCCTGGTGGGCGCGGCCAACGACCCCAGCGCGCTGGGCGCCGCCCGCGCCTTCCAGGAGGCCGGCCGCGCGGCCACCTGCGCGGTGGTGGGCCAGAACGCGGAGCCCGACGCGCGGGCCGAGCTGCGCGAGCCGCGGACCCCGCTCATCGCCTCCGTCGGCTACTTCCCCGAGAAGTATGGGGACGGCCTGATCCGCCTGGCCCTCGACATCCTGGCCAAGCGCCCGGCCCCGCCGGCCATGTTCGTGCGCCACCAGGTCATCACGCCCGAAAACGTCGACCACTTCTATCCCAACGACGCCCTCCTGGGCATGCCGACGCCGGCGCGGTTCTAGGCGGGCTCCTGCTTCGCATGAACAGGCTGCTGCTCGGTGGCGTCGTCGCGTCGGTGCTCTTCGCGGGTCCGGCGGCGCCCGGGGCCGCGCCGCCCTCGGACCTGGACGCGCTGCAGCGCGCGTTCCTGGACCCGCCGGACGACAGCCGGATCCTGATGCGGTGGTGGTGGTTCGGCCCCGCCGTCACCGAGGCGCGGCTGGAGCGTGAGATGCGCCTCATGAAAGAGGCCGGCATCGGCGGCTTCGAGATCCAGCCCGTGTACCCGTTGTCGCTGGACGATCCCGCGCGGGGGCTGCGGAACCTGCCCTTCCTCTCGCCCGAGTTCCTCGCCGCCGTGCGCTTCACCTCCGAGAAGGCGCGCACCCTCGGCCTGCGCGTGGACCTCACGCTCGGAAGCGGCTGGCCCTACGGCGGCCCCCAGGTCCCGATCACCCAGGCGGCCGGGCGCTTGCGCGTCGAGCGCGTCGCCCTCGCCGCCGGAGCGCGTCACGTCGCCGTCCCCGACGTCGGCGCCGGCGAGACGCTGCTGGCCGCCTTCCTGGCCGGAAAGGAAGTCGACGCCGTCGACGGCCTGGTGCAGGTGCCCGCCGGGATCTCGGGCACCCCCGAAGTCCTGTTCTTCATCGCCAGCCGGACCGGCATGATGGTGAAGCGGCCGGCCGTCGCCGCCGAAGGGTTCGTCCTCGACCACTACGACCGCCGCGCCCTCGACAGCTACCTGGACAGCGTCGGTGACCGCCTGCTGTCCGCGTTCGGCTCGCACCCCCCCGACGCGGTCTTCTGCGACAGCCTGGAGGTCTTCGACTCCGACTGGACCGGCGACATGCTCGAGGAGTTCCGGAGGCGGCGCGGCTACGACCTCCGGCCGCACCTGCCGGCCCTTGTGGACGCCGCGGACAGGGGACCGGAGACCGCGGCCCTCCGCCACGACTGGGGCCGCACGCTCACGGAGCTGCTCGACGAGCGCTTCCTGGCCCCGCTCGCCGAGTGGGCGCACCGCCACGGCACGCGCCTGCGCATCCAGGGTTACGGCATCCCGCCGGCCACCATCGCCAGCAACGTCCACGCGGACCTCTCCGAGGGCGAGGGCCATCGATGGAAGGCGCTGCGCTCGTCGCGCTGGGCCTCCTCGGCCAACCATCTGTTCGGGCGGCCCGTCACCTCGGCCGAGACGTGGACCTGGCTGCACTCCCCTTCCTTCCGGGCCTCGCCGCTCGACATGAAGGCGGAGGCGGACCTCCAGTTCCTCCAGGGCGTGAACCAGATCGTCGGCCACGGCTGGCCCTACACGGCCGAGGGCGTTCCCTACCCGGGCTGGCGCTTCTACGCGGCCGGCGCCTTCGACGAGAAGAACCCGTGGTGGATCGCCATGCCGGACGTGGCCCGCGCGCTCCAGCGCTCGAGCTTCCTGCTGCGCCAGGGACGCCCGGTCAACGACGTCGCGCTGTACCTGCCCAACGGCGACGCCTGGGTCCACCTTCTGGGCCAACGGCCGCGCTACTTGAACGAGGCGCTCGAAGCGCGCGTGGGCCCGGACGTGATCCCCGCCATCCTGGATGCGGGCTTCAACCTCGACTTCTTCGACGACGACACGCTGCGCACCCTGGGCCACGTGGAGGGTCGGACGCTGGCGCTCGGCCCCAACCGCTACCGCGCGGTCATCCTGCCCAACGTGGAGCGCATGCCGGTGGAGACGCTGCGCACCTTCGAGGCCCTGGCCCGGGCCGGAGTGGTCGTGATCGCCACGCGCCGGCGTCCCGAGGAAGCGCCCGGCTTCATGGCCACGGCCGCCGAGCGCGAGGAGGTCCGCAGCCTCTCGCAACGGCTGTTCGGCTCCGGCGGCGGGGCCGGCCATTTCGTCGCCGACGAACGCGCGGAGCTGGGGCGCACGCTCACGCGGCTGCTGGCCCCCGACGTGGCGCTCGCTCCCCTCTCACCCGACGTCGGCTTCGTCCACCGCCGCACCGCCGATGGGGACGTGTACTTCCTTGCCAACACCGCCAACGTGCCCTCCCGGACGGCCGCGACCTTCCGCGTCGAAGCCCGCCACGCGGAGTGGTGGGATCCCCTGACCGGTCGCGTCTCTCCCGCCACCCTGCGCGCGCACGGCAGGAGCGGCGCGACGGTGGACCTGGACCTGCCGCCGTACGGTTCCCGCTTCCTCGTGTTCGGCACGCGCCGGGCGCCCGCCCCGCCCACTGCGCGGCCGCAGCCCCTGCCCGAGCCCATTGCCCTCGACTCCGGATGGACCCTCCGCTTCGGTGAAGGCGCCCCCGTCACGCTCGACCGCCTGCGCTCGTGGACCGAAGACGAGGGCACGCGGTACTTCTCGGGGGTCGCGACCTACGAGCGGGAGGTCGTCCTTCCGCCGGGGTTCCT
>Ga0111538_10014934_pt1 | contig 10221 bp, 9 predicted proteins | sample SoiMethybrSBSTD1_FD_79669 | JGI IMG/M metagenome (GOLD analysis project Ga0111538, IMG submission 79669) | Bulk soil microbial communities from a Populus tree surrounding site in Tennessee, USA - Soil MetaG P. TD hybrid SBSTD1 (version 2)... | ecosystem: Environmental > Terrestrial > Soil > Tree... | reverse complement strand
TGGCCACCTCGGCGACCCCCGGGATCCCGACCAGCGCGGGGCGCAGCACCTTGTCCTGGAACTCGCGCAACGGCCGGATCTCCGCGCCCGGCCCGCGATGTTTGGCCTCGCCCATCGGCATCGGCTTCTTTCCCTCCGGCGGACGCAGCGCGTATTGCAGCACCCAGCCAGTCGCTGACGCCTCCGGACCGACCTGGATGTGAACGGCGGCCGGCAGCCGCGGCCGGAGCGCATCGATACGGCGGACGATCTCGGCGCGCCCCGCCGGTAGCGCCCCCTCCGACCCGAATGCAACGTCGACGTAAGCCATGTCCGCCATCGACGAGCCGCGCACGGCCTTCGAACCCGGTACACCCTCGAGCGCGCCCGTCATCACCTCGGTCACCTGCGCGGCCACCTCGGGCGCGGGATGCCCCATCCATTCAGCGACCAGCACCAGCTGCGGATCCGACAGATCCGGGATCGCGTCGCGCGCGAGGCCGCGTTGCGAGGCGTAGCCGACCGCCGCCGTCAACGCGGCGGCCGCCAGAACGACGTAGGGGCGCCGCGCGCATGCGGCGACGATGCGGGTGATCATTGCGTTGCTCTCCAGCCGAGGCGCCGCGCGGTGTCCAGCGTGAACGCGTGCAAGGCGACGACCCACTCGTCCTCCTTCAAGCCGGAGATGACGGAGGCGTAACCGTACATGATGCTGCCGACCTCGACGCGGCGCTTGGTCAGCGTGTGCCGATCGTTGGTGGCGACCAGAACATAGGGCCCTTCCGGTGACCGCAAGACGGCGCCTTCCCGGATGACCAGATCGTGGCGCAGCCGGGTCGCGAACTTCACCAAGCCGGTCACGTTCGCTGCCAGCACCACCCCGGGGGCGGCGCGGAACCGGACGCGAACGGTCGACCCGTCCCACGGCTCGGGCGGCTCGCTGTCGACGCGCACGGCGCTGGTGGCGCCGGGCCCGTTCAGCGATGCGAACTGGCCCTCTTCGCCGGCCACCAGCAGCTTCGCCTGATCTCTGTAAACCAGCGCGATGCCCGCGTCCCGGCTCTCGGCCCAGGCGGCAAAGCGCATCTCCTGTGATGTGTCGAAGCGCTTGACGCGCGACACGGCGTCAAACGCGCGCAGCTCCCTCGACACGGTGGCGAGCTGCAGCGCCGCCGGCTCTGTCGCTACCCCCGCGATGTTCGCGATCGGCTCGAGCGCCATGCGGCAGATCGGACAATCACCCGGAGATGACGACTTCACCTCCGGGTGCATCGGGCAGACAAACGACGGCTGCGCCGAAGCGGCGGCCGCCGCAGGGGATCTGCTGACCCTGCGCGCGACCACCGCAACGACGAGAGCGCCCGCGGCGATCGCCACCAGCAGAAGCCTGGTGGCCAACACCCGGGTGGCCACCCGGGTGTCGACGCCCGCCGCGGTCGAACCGGACCGTCGGTTCACGCGGTTCGCCTCTCCTTACAGCACCAGCTCCCAGAACGCGGCGTTCGGCGGGCCGTTCGCCGCGGTGGCCTGGTGCGCCTGCAACGCCCGGAAGACCTGGCCGTTGCGAAACACACGGTCACCCACGGCGTAGCGGATCTGCACCGCCCAGTCGCCGTTGCCGTTGTTGATGCGGTCCCACAGGTCCGGCCGCGTGTTCGGGGTCTGGCCCGCCACCGAGGTATGGGCAACCCGCGCCTCGTAGTCGACGCCGTTGAAGTCGACCAGGCCCCGGTTGACGCCCGGCGAGCCCCGGAAGCCGACCGGATAGGCGACGCCCGCCTGCCAGATCGGGATGACCGTCATCGGTCGCATCATCTCGTTGTCTTCGTGCTCGACCAGGTGGCAGTGCCAGATGTAGCCGATGCCGAATATCGGGTTGATCGGGAAGGTGTTGGTGCCGACCGGCACCTGCGCCGGGACCGGCAACTGGATCGCCCAGCGGACGCGGATGCGCGTCACGTGGTCCACCGGCGTGAACACCGTGTCCTTCCAGCCGTTCTCTTCGGGCGTCGGCCCCGCCGGCGGCCCGGTGAAGAAGGGCGCGGGATCCAGCTTCAACGTCGGATGATCGAAGGGCGGGTTGCCGTTCGCCGCGATCCAGGTCGCCAGGTAGGCGTTATGGTCGAAGGGCGTACGATCGATCACCTGGAACTGGATCAGGTGGACGTGCTTGTTGTGGTCCAGCGGCGTGAGGTTGATGAATTGCCAATCCTCGGTCGCGCCGACGGTGGGCAGCTCGGTGGTGAGCTCGTGGAACAGCTGGCCGTCCAGCTCCGCCTGCAGCACGCGGCCCTGATCATCCGATTCGACGTTCTGGATCAGGCGACGGGTGGGTCGGTCGGTCGTGAGCGCCGGGACGTGGTTCCCCAGGTTGGTCGGGACCGCCTTGGGCGGCACAGACGGGCTGTTGACCACGGTGAACCGCATGACGGTGCCGTCCGTGTTGGGATCCGGGAGCGGACCGACCGGCTGGGGCACCGGCGCGGTGTTCTGCAGGACGATCTGCGTCCCGACCGGGACGTTCGAGAAGTCGATCAGGATGTCGTTGCGCTCCGTCACGCCCTGTTGCCACGAGGTGACCGTCTGGACGGTGTTCTTGTAGCCGCCGTCGGTGCCGATGATCCGTACCGGCATGCCGTTCGACAAGCTGAACTTGTAGAAGCGCTGGTTGGCCGAGTTCAGGATCCGGAAGCGGTAGAGGTGCCGCTTCACGTTCATGTTCGGCCAGACCTTGCCGTTGACCACGTTGGTCCCGCCGTTGACGATCAACATCCAGTACGGGTTGACGTCGGGGTTCGCGCCGAGCGTGCCGGGCGGCTGATCCTCCGCCTGCGGATAGAACACGCTGCCGTCGGTACGGAACGAGCGATCCTGGACGATCAAGAAGTTGTCGAACTCGTGCTCGGGCAGCACGGTGGTCGGCGTGATCGCGATGTTTCGGATGTTGTCGAACAGGTAGTTGCCGGTCGAGTTGAACGGCACGTTGAGCGTGACGCGCAGGTTGAAGTCCTCGCACGAGCTGCCGACGGACGTCCGAACCGCCGCGGGCACCGTGAAGGTGAGCGTGTTGAACACGTTGTTCGGTAGGCCTACCAGGTCGGCCTGCGACAGGAACGCGTTGTTCACGCCCTTGCTCGGGCAGTCCGCGAACATCTGGACGGCGCCGAAGGTCGGGGGCGTCGCCTGCGCGGGCTTGAGGAAGCTGAGCGTGATGGTGGTGGGCAGCGCCGCGGTCAGATTGAACTGCCGGCCGCGCAGCTCGACGAAGTTCTGCGCCGGCAGCGACACCGAGTGCCGGCCCTGCACGCGGTTGGTGCTGACGCCCGGCTGGATCGCCGCGACCGTCGAGATCCAGTCGTTCGGATCCTCGAAGCCCAGGATGTCTTCATTGCCCTGGCGGTCGAGCGGCTCGCCGGCCGGATCGCGCAAGATCGTGAAGCCGGACAGCCCGAACCCGACGTCCAGACGGGTCGCGCCGAACGCGTGGTCGTGATACCAGAACGGCGCCGCCTGGTTGCTGTTGGGTCGGTTGTAGTCGTTCGACACGTATTCCGGACCGCGGATATCGTTGATCGTGAACCAGGTGTCGGGCGTGCCGTCGAACTCGGGCAGCACCTCGATCCCGTGCGTGTGCGTCGTGTGCGCGATCGGCGACTGCGCCTGCGGGTACCCCGGCGGGAACGCCGCGAACGGCGGCGTCGGCTTGGGGAAGTTGTTGGGGTTCGCCCAGTCGAGCGTCGGGTCGACGGGGGCGAGGTGAGCGCCGGCCAGCTCGTTGCGCCAGTGGGTCACGTCGGGGACGTTCCGCGTCTGCTCGAACTTCGGCCCCGGCGAGGTCCGCACGAACTGCACCGGCCCGGTCTGCTCGATCGCCGGGACGGCCTGTCCGTTCGCGTCGAACCGCACGAACGCGTTGCCGCCGTAGCCGAACAGGGGCGTCGAGGGAAACCCCGTCGGCAGCTGCTGGTCGTTGAACTTCGCCATCCGGACGGTGAAGTCCTTGCGCGTGACCTGCCCCTGGGCGTTGCGGGTCAGCGTGGGCGCGTAGGTGAAGAACCGCGGCAACTGGGTCTGGAACCTGGGGATCGTGGACGGCACTATCTCGGGCGCCTGGCCTGGGCCGTTACTGGAGGGCACCACCGCGCCCTGCCGCGTCGTGATCGCCTCGTCTTTCCCTGGCTGCTGGCCGCACGATGCCGCCCCGACCAGGGCCAACACCACGACAGCGCCTCCGATTCGCGCTATTCCGTCCCGCTTTGTGCGCATGTTCTCTCTCCTTTTCCCCCTATCCAGTCACCGGCGCCCGGACTTCGGACGTCGGCCATCGAGGACGGAACAATGGAGCCGGCGCGCACGCCGCGACAGTCAATGAATACTGGACAGACGGTGTCCTGCAATCTAGGACACCGTCGGTGTTGGGCGGATCCAACCACTCGTTGCTCGGCGTCTGGGCGTTGAAGGGAGCGCGTCGGGATCGAAACGAACAAGGCATTTCGTTTCAGGGGGTTGCCTGTCGGGGATTCAAGCGATTGCCCGGACGGGATCGCGGCCGCATAGAGTCCGGATCACCCCGCTCCGCAAAGTCGCCATCGCCTGCCAGGGGGGCGGCAGCCATGCCGCCTTCGCGGCCGGTGTCTTGTCCCGCCTGCTCGAACCCGCGCAGCGAGCGCAGTTCCAGCTGCTGGCCCTGAGCGGAACGTCTGGCGGCGCCATGTGCGCGTCACTGGTCTGGCGGGGCCTGGTCGCCAGCGGCGCCGACGAGGCCGCGCGGCGCCTGCTCGGGTTCTGGCGCGACCTCGCGGTGCACGACGTCGTCGATGCCATCGGCAATTTCTGGGCGGTGTCCTGGGCGAGGGCGCCGATCACCGTCGAGGTGAGCCCCTATCTGTACGACCCGCCCGCCGAGCCGAAGCTGCAGGCGCTGCTGGCCACGCATCTCGACCTCGAGCACCTGACCGCGGATCGGGCGCGCCGGTCGCGCCCGAAGCTGTTGATCGGCGCCACCGAGGTGATGAACGGCGATCGGGTGATCTTCGAGGGCGAGAGCCTGACAACCGACGACTTGATCGCGTCGGCGGCCGTGCCGCCGCTGTTCCGGGCGAAGCACGCGAACGGCGGGCACCTTTACTGGGACGGGTTGTTCGCCACCAATCCGCCCGTGCGTGAGTTCACCGATCTCGACGAGCGGCCCGACGAGATCTGGGTCGTGCAGATCAATCCCCAGCGCCGCGACCGCGAGCCGCGCAGCATGCGCGAGATCGTCGATCGCCGGAACGAGCTGGCGGGCAACCTTTCGCTGGGCCAGGAGCTGTATTTCGTCGACAAGATCAATCGCCTGATCGACAGCCACGACGCGCTGGCCGCCCAGTACAAACGCATCCGGGTCCGCGTCGTCGAGCTGGCGGCCGAGGGGCTCGACTATCCGTCGAAGCTCGATCGCCGAAGCACGTTCATCGAGGAATTGATCGACGCGGGGCGGGAGCGCGCCGACTGGTTCTTCGACGCGCGATCGGAGTGGCCACGCGCGCGGACCGCGCCTGCGAAGAGTGTCCGCGTCCGGCGCGCGGCGGCCTGTTAAGGCGCGGGAGCGGGCGGCGCGGGCGCTTCCGCTGCGGAAGGTGCTGGCGGCACGTCGCCTGACGCGCCGGGCGCGAGCACGGATCCTTCAGGCGCGCGCGGCGCCGGGGTCGCGTCATGCGGCTCGCCGCCCTCTTGCTCCGCGGGCTGCGGCTCATCATCGTCACTCGATTCGTCACTCGATCCGGCCGGCGCCACGCTGGGAAGCGGCGCCGCCTGATCATCGGTCCGTGGCACAGCTTCAGCCGCTGTGACCGACGACGATCTTGCGGGCGCGACGAAGGGCGGCGGCTGTGCGCCTGGTGCCCGACGGACCGGGATCATCTTCCGCCCCTGACCTCGGTCAGGGGCCCGAGTCGGACGCAGCGTTCCGGCTGGCGAGACCACAACCGGACGAGCGGCAACGGTGGCCGGTGAGGCATCTGCCGCGCGCAGATCGCCCGCCGGCTTGCTCGCGAGCGACACGACCGTCCACCCGATGATGGCCGCCGATCCCAGCGCGAGCAATGCCGCTGCGGCCATCTGTGCTCGGCTGCGCGGCACGCGCGGGGCAGCTCCGGTCTCGACTGGCCCCTCTTCGTCGCGTTCGGCAACGGCCTGCGCGTCGCTCGTCTCGCCTGCCGCATGCTCCATCTCGAGCTGTTCGCCTTCGGCGAAGAACTGCTGCGTCAGCGACGGCGGCGCGCTCGCGGGCGTCGGTCCCGGGATGCTTGCGCCGACGAGCGTCCTCACCGCACACGCATTCGTGGGCAATCCAGCGGTCGCTGTGTTCGCCGACGCTTCTTCCAGGGCTACGACGAGCGCTGTGATCGAACCGAACCGCTGGCGAGGGTCCGGGCTCATTGCGCGTAGGAGCACGCGCTGAATCGCGGGCGCCGGCGTTGCGCCCAAGAGCCGCCACGCAAGCGTCGCCAGCGCCAGCTGATCCGCGCGCTCACCGGCCCGGCGGCCGAGCTCGTGTGCGCCCCGGCCGATCGCGTGCGATCTCGTCACGAGCCGCGCCACACCGAAGTCCAGCAGTTTCGGGCACCCCGGCCCGTACGGCGCAATGTCCGCGATGAACACGTTGTCCGCGCGCAACTCCCCGTGTGCAACGCCCACCGCATGCGCCGCGAACAACGCCGAGCCGACGCCGCGGAGGATTGGAAGGACCTCTGTCATCGGCAGCGACCTGGCACCCACCGCCTCGTCCAGCGTCATGCCCGCGAGCCGCTCCATCACCACGAATGGGGTCCCGTCACCCAGCGTCCCGGCGTCGAGCACCTGTGCGACGTGCGGGTGGTGCAAATCCGCCACCCTCATCGCCTCGCGTGTGAAATCCTGGACCACCTGCGCCGGCAGCCCCGCGGCCCAGGTGAACAGCTTGACGACGAGACCGCCCAGACCGGCGCGCCCGTCCGTCTCGAAGACCTGCCCGCTTCGGCCTACGCGTCCCCCGATGCGAACGAACTTGGGGTCCCAGGAACCCTCATCTGGCGTCGGCTCCTCCATGCGCCCGTGCAGCGTCCGCGGCCAGCCCGAATTCCGATCCTGGATCTGTTGAGACACAGTCTGGAACACGAGTGCAAATTTCGAACCCTCGATGGCGTGCCGGCGATCACACGGCCGGTACGACTGATAGAACAGGGGGCATGGTCAACCACTGCGTCTTGTTCTGGGCCAAGGAAGGTCTTTCCGACGACGACCGGGACGACTTCGAGGTGGGCCTCCGGTCACTGCTGGAGATCCCGTCGGTCGTCGAAGGCAGCGTTGGGGTTCCAGCGGCGACCGACCGCCCATCCGTCGATCGATCGTACGCGTTCGCGCTGTTGCTCAAGTTCCACGACATCGCCGCCCACGACACCTATCAGGTCGATCCCGTCCACAAGGCGTTTCACGAGCGCTGCGTGAAATACTGGTCGAAGGCGATCGTCTACGACTTCGTCGACCCGATCGCCCGATGAGCTCAAGAAGTATCCAGTAAGGATGATCGAGTCGATCGTTATTCAGGCTACGGTTCCCGAAACCGATGGACATCGACATCAGCGCGGAGAAGGCGCCGCTCAAGGCGCAATTGAGGGTCGGTGGCGGCTTCCCGATCACCTGGGTGCTGTACGACTACGCGTCGAGCGGCGGTTCGTGGACCCGCAGTCACGTCGGAAGCGGCCAGGGATCGGCGTGGGTGGACATTCCCACCGCCGATGCGGCGGCGCTCAAGGATCACGTATTGACCTGGGCCGTGGCGGCCGTGGACTTCGATGAGGACGCTCTGGAAGTCGACGTGGTCGTCACGATCAAGGGGAGCGATCCCGCCAGCCCCGGCGCCGAGCGCAAAGGGCGCTGGTCCGTGAGCAAATCGCAGCCACGCGCGTTCATTTCGGTCCGGATCGTCAAATGAACGCGCGGCTTCGTCCGCCGTTGGCGTTGCTGCTCGCGGGATCGCTGTTCGTGGCCCTCTCGCCGAACGACGCGCGTGGCGACGACTCGCCCTCCGCCGCCCCGCTCGGCACGTCCCTGGCGCTCGAATTGCTGGGCGCCAACGACATGAAGGTGATCCGGCCGGGGAGCGTGGGGACGTTGCTCTCGGAGGCGCGGGCGCTGGTTCAGGACGGTCGGCTCACGCCCGGGATCGGCTTCGAGGTGTCGCCGTTTGGGCTCGGGATCGGCGGGGCGCTGACGTACGAGGACCTGCTCAAACACCCCGGGCGTTACACCCTTTCGCGCGCGACGATGTCCGTAGGGTCGGTCGCCGATCCGGCGCGCCCCGGCAGCGTGCGCAGCGCGGCGGCAGTCCGGGTGCGCCTGTGGGACGAGACAGATTGGCGGCTCAACAAGGCGGCGATTGCCTGCCACCAGCAAGTCGTCACGCCGCCAACCCCGCCCGACGCTCCACCCACCGACTTCGTGACCCCCGCTCCCGGCCTGTCGGAACAGCAGGTCGAGGCGATCGGCCGCTGCCTGGAGAAGAGCCGACGCTGGAACGCATCGCAAGCATCGGTCGGCGCAGGTCTCACCGCCCTGTCACTCGACGGCAAGGTCAGCTCGCTTGGTACTGATGCTGTTCATCTCTGGTTCGGTATCGGTTTCGGGATGGGGGGCGCGTTCCAGTTCCTCGCATCCGGACGCTACGTCTATCAGACGCAACAGGAGGCGGGCATGCCGCCGGTCGTCGTGGTGCCGTCGGGCCACACCGGGAGTGCCGGCGCGAGCGTGGCCTACAGGATCGCCCGTTTCGTGCTGCAGGGGGAGGGCGCGGCGGGATGGCACCGCCAGCAGGATGACGACAGCCTCAAGCTGGCGCTCACCGGCGTCGCACAGATCGAGGTGGGCGCCGGCATGTGGTTCGAGCTGCGCTACGAATACGCGAGGATGAACGACGCCGGGGCCCAGTCCGGCGGCGGAAATCTTCGCTGGAGCTACGATGCCACCCCGGCCAAGTAGAGGGAGTAGAGCGAGGTGAAACGGTGGACCAGACCCTTCAAGCGTTCCTGGTAATTTCGTTCTTCGCCGCCGCGCACGAGCGTGCCGTGGAGATGATCCGGAAGGCGCTGTCTCGACTGGCCAGGCGGTTCCAGGCCTCCTGGCTGAACTGGATAAACGACGCCCTCACCATCGGGTCGTTGAGCGCCCTCACCGGGGCCGCCTTCGCCCTGCTGTCGAACGCAAACGCGCTCTACTTGTTTCGCGCCGACCCGGAATCGCCGGGGAGCACGCTTTTCTTCAAGTGCTACCTGTCGCCCGCGTCGGTGCCGGGTGGATTCTGGAGCGTGGAGAACCTTCTTGGCTGCGTGCTGATGGGGTTCGCGGTGGCGCTCGGATCCAAGTTCTGGCACGACCTGGTGTTCGGCCTGATGGATGCGCGCAGGAAGCTCGTCGCCGTGAAGACGAAAGCGCCTCCTCCGCCGATTGCGCCTCCCTCGACTCTCGTTGAACCGGCGGATTGATTCGACGCCGCCGTGGTTTTTCGGTGGGCGGCCGGCCCTCTACGCGATCATCACGCTCGCTTCGCCCGGCCCGACAATGGTCCGGTGCGCCGGGTCGTCCCAAGCGGAGGGGGCGTAGCCAGATCCTCCTCGGGCGGCCTACGGGCGATGAACGGCGGCAGTGGCGGTACCGGCTTCTTCAGGCCGCCCCGAACGAGGGCGTCCAGCGTCGCCAGCGTCTTTTCGGAAACCCCGGCCCGCGGTCGAGGTGCCGGCGGGCTCGGCGCTTTCGGCGATGCCGCCTGCATCTTGGCGCGCGCGATGACGGCGTCCCAGTCCTCGTCGTCATCAGCAGGAGCCGCCGTCGCCCGCAAGCGTGCTGCCACGAGATGCAGTGGTACGTTGGCCATGGTCTCCTCCCGTCACGGGGTCTGCGGTTGTCGTCTCCCTATGTAAGGTAGGAGGAACCGGCCCCCCGAGATGGCTCACGCTGTGCGCGCCACAGCCGGCGATTACAGCCCGGCGCGGCGTCCCACCCGTCGAACGCGGTCGCGGCGGCGCTCGGTCACGAGTCGCTCCCGCGTATCAGGACGACGCCGCGACAAGCGGCGGATCGATCAGCTTCGTCACCGCGGCGACGAGCAACTCGGGCTTGAAGGGCTTCACGATCCAGCCCTTGGCGCCCGCCTCGCGCGCACGCCGGATGAGAGATGGCTGTCCTTCGGTGGTCAACATCAGGATGGGGATCTTGGGACCAGTCCTT
>Ga0111538_10014933_pt1 | contig 10221 bp, 8 predicted proteins | sample SoiMethybrSBSTD1_FD_79669 | JGI IMG/M metagenome (GOLD analysis project Ga0111538, IMG submission 79669) | Bulk soil microbial communities from a Populus tree surrounding site in Tennessee, USA - Soil MetaG P. TD hybrid SBSTD1 (version 2)... | ecosystem: Environmental > Terrestrial > Soil > Tree... | reverse complement strand
CGGTGCCGGTGATGCACGAACGTACTTACGATGGGCGACTCCCGGCTACTTCACGGCGATTGGCATTCCGCTCGTAATGGGCCGATCGTTCGCTCCCGACGATCAGGCGCGGTCCCGTCCTGTTGCGGTCGTCGACCAGGCGTTCGTGCGACGGTACCTCAGTGGGGGAAATCCGATCGGTCGTCGCGTTCGCTCGTCCAACGATCGGACGTGGCGCGAAGTCATTGGCGTCGTTGGCGAGGTTCGACAAACCAGTCTCGATCGCGAAGCGGAACCGCATCTCTATGTCGCGCAGGCGCAGATGCCTTCACCAGCGCTGAGCCTCGTCGTCCGTTCATTCGGCGAGCCCGGACAGCTGGCCGCGGCGCTACGCGAGCGCGTTCTCGCAGTGGACCCGTTACTCCCGCTCTACGACGTCCGTGCGCTTCGGGACGTGGTTGACGATTCGAAAGCCCCACGCCGGTTCAACGCGGTCGCGGTGACGCTCTTCTCGACATTGGCGGCTCTGCTGACCTGCGTGGGAATTTACGGAGTGATCGCCTACGGAGTCAACGAGTCCAGGAGAGAGATCGGCGTCCGACTCGCCCTCGGTGCATCTCGCGGCAGGATTTTTTCGCTGGTTGTCGGGCGCAGTCTTCGATTGGCGACTGCAGGGATTGCCATCGGTCTGCTGCCGGCTTTGTGGAGCGGGCGGCTCGTCGGTGGACTTCTCTACGGCATCCAGGCCCTCGATCCGTTGACCTACGCCGTTTCAGGCGTGCTCGTGATCATCGTCGCGCTGTTGGCGAGTTACCTGCCTGCGCGAAGCGCGATGTCGCTCGATCCCGCCGAGTCGCTTCGTTCGAGCTGAACCGATTACCATCCCGCTCGCACGGCACACCAGACGGCCAACCCGATCGCGACGCCGACGCCAATGAGCGTCGCGATGCTCGTCGCGAAATAGGGATACACCATCAGGACGAGTCCGCCCACCGCCAGCGTCCATTGCTCCTGTTTCTTCCCGTACATGAACAGCACGAGTCCGACCCCGCTCGGAATCAAGGAAAGAAACAGCCACAGCGGATCGATGCTCATGAGGAGAATTGTCCAGCCTTATCGGCTCGTTGCGCGGCCAGCGTCAAGAACGCAAAAAGGAAGCATCAAATGATCGTAGGGCCGTCCAGAGCGTGGTTTTCACTTGCTACACTGAAATTGGTTTTTTGATTTCATGTTGAGGAGAGGAGCGCGCACATGATGAGGAATTGGGCATGGCGGGTTGCCGCATCAACGGCGTCGACCATCGGCGTGGCCCTGCTGGCTCACGGACCGGCTCTGCACGCAGCCGATGCCGCAGCCGTGCCGACGTTCACGAAGGACGTCGCGCCGATCTTTCAGCAAAAGTGCGAAGCGTGTCATCGCGCCGACGGCATGGCGCCGATGGCGCTGACCACATTCGATGAAGTGCGGCCGTGGGCGAGGGCGATCGGCGAACGCGTGAGCGCTCGACAGATGCCGCCGTGGCACATCGACAAGACCATCGGCATCCAGAAGTTCAAGAACGACCGGTCGCTCACCGACCGCGAGATCGACACCGTCATGAATTGGGTGTCGGCAGGCGCGCCGAAAGGCGACCCGAGGGACATGCCACCCGCGAAAAAGTGGCCCGATGAATCGCTGTGGCAACTCTCCGACAAGTACGGCGCACCTGATCTCGTGGTGAAGTCGACGCCGTGGACAGTGCCTGCCGTCGCACAGGACGCCTGGTGGCGGCCGACGGTTGAAACCGGTGTCACCGAACCGCGCTGGGTCCGGGCGATTGAAATCCGGCCGTCAACCATCCAGATGCGCAAGGTTACCCATCATGCGCTCGCGCGCCTGCAGCAGCAGGAGGACGCGAACCTTGACCGGGATCTCTTTACCAACGATCCCGATGTGGCCGGCGACGGCCTTTTCATGGAATGGGCCGTCGGCAAGAACGGCGATGAAATGCGTCCAGACTCGGGTCGTCTCATGCTGCCCGGTTCGAAGATCTCCTGGGAAATGCACTATCACTCGGTTGGCGAAGAAGTGAAGGACGCGACCACCGAGCTCGCGGTCTGGTTCTATCCGAAGGGCCAGGAGCCGAAGCATCGTGAAGTGCTCGCGCTCTTCAACGCGTTCTCCGGTGGACAGGGCGCCCTGGATATTCAGCCGAACCAGGTGACGACGACGGAGAGTTTCGTCACCCTCAAGCAGAATGCCCGGATCGAGAACTTCCAGGTTCACCAGCATCTGCGCGGCAAGGGCATGTCGATGGAAGCGATTGACCCGACGACCGGCCGCCGCGAGATGCTGAGCCAGGTCACTGACTTCAACTTCAACTGGCACAACATGTACATCTACGCAGACGATGCGGCGCCGCTCCTCCCCAAGGGCACGATCCTGCATCTGGTGGGTTGGTACGACAACACGAAGAGCAACAAGTCGAATCCGGATCCGGATCAGTGGGTCGGCTATGGCGATCGCACGGTGGACGAGATGGGTCACGCGTGGTTGAACATCACCTACTTCAACGACGATGAATTCAAGGCGGAGGTTGCGAAACGCGATGCGTTGACGTCAAGTCAAACGCAGCAACAGTAGTCGCCTCGCGTTCCACGACTCAAGGAGCTTCAACAATGAGCGCAATGCGGATCGCTGTCGCGGGGCTGGCCGCGACAGTCGTCGCTGGCGGCGTGCTCGTGGCCGCCGCCCAGCAGCCGGCGCGAGGAAACGCGCCGACCCCCGGCGGAGCGGTGCCCCAGGGCGGAACCGGACAGACGCCGAGCCAGCTGCCGTTGTCGCAAACGGTGCGCGATCGGGGCACGAGCGTCACCGGATCGTTCGAAGGCTGGTATCACGGTAAGGACGGCAGCGACTACGCGTTTCTCGGATACTTCAATCGCAACACGAAACAGGAACTCGACATTCCCGTCGGTCCAAACAATCGCATCGAACCAGGAGGACCGGATCAAGGCCAGCCGACACATTTCCTAACCGGACGTCAACGTGGCGTCTTCGCGATCAAACTCCCGAAAGATCTCGGGAGCAAGAAGCTCGTGTGGACGATAGTCTCAAACGGATTCACCAACACGATTACGGTGCAGACCTACCCGACCTACATCATTGAACCGTACATGAACTCGACGACGAAGGCTGTACCGCCCGTCTTGAGATTCGATCCGAGCGGCCCCACTTTCAGTGGACCACCGCAGGGCTTTGCCGCGGCGTACTCGGCGGCTGTCACGACGCCGCTGACGCTCACCACCTATCTCACGGGCAATCAGGGTCGCGGTGGCGGCGGCGCGGCTGGAGGCGGACGTGGACGAGGAGCGTCGAGCGCGCCGCCTGGCGCCGAGCCATCGGCGACCGGCGCCGCCCCCGCTTCGGCCGACGACACGGCGGCTCAATCGTCGCCATCGTCTCAGCCGTCTCCAGCGGGCCGTGGGGGCGCGGGCAGGGGTGGACGCGGCGGAGCGGGGAACGCTGGTGCGGCCGCGGGCGCTGCGGGACTCGCGGGTCGGGGGAGCAGTGGAGGGGCGGTCTGGACCAAATATCGCGGTCCCGGGGTCGTGACGTTTGCCGCCATTCCCAGGCCAGCTGGCGAGCCGGCGGCTGCCGACGGTAAAGCTCAGACGAGGGCAACGTTCGATGCGCCGGGGGACTACGTGCTTCGCGTGCAGGCAGGCAGCACCAATGGCGAGCAGTGTTGCTGGACCAATGCGCACGTGAAGGTCACCGTGCAGCCCGCCGCAGGTTCCAAGTAGCCTTTCGTTTGTAGCGCACGACGTCAGTCCTGCAACGCAGTGTCCGACTCCTTGACGGGCCGGGCAAGGGGACACTACGTGCAGTGATTGTGTACAGCCGGCTCGTTTTAGCTTGCCTCACGTGCCGAGCGGTCTCCGCCACGGAGTTCCTGCTCCGCCATCAGCCAGTGGTCGATATCGTGTCCGTGCTGACCGCCGGCCTCCACGAACAGTTGATAGGCTCGCTCGGCGATCGCTTGCAACGTCGTCTGCAGAATGACCTTGCGCGGGAACGAGAGCGCGGCAGGAGCCTGACGAGCACGTCGAGCCGTCGCATTGGACTTGGCTGATTTGGTTGTCGGGGGAGTCTTGGCTTTGGGCATCGTTTACCTTCTTGTCGCGAACGGGAGCAAGATTCCCGCCAGTTGACGTTCGATCTCGGTCACACGGGAATGCGCCGTAAACTGCGATTCGCGATCGGTTGCGAACGAGAGTCGGTCTCGGAACCGACATCGATGTCGCCGGCGTGTGAAGGTCATGCAAAACCGTAGGCTTGTTGTTCCGTTCCTCACCTGCGACACTGAGTCGATTGTGAGCCCAATAGTTGGAGCCGCACGAACATATAGCCTGACTTATGCCCATAGCCTCCGAAGACGTTCTCGTCGCGTACGGCGACCTCGCCGTGAAGATCGGTTTGAATCTGCGCGCCGGCCAGCGGTTGCTGATCATCGGGCCGCTGGCCAACGGCGGCGTATCCCTCGATGCCGCGCCTCTTGTCCGCCACATCGCGGCGAGCGCGTATCGTGCGGGTGCACAACTCGTTGAGGCCACGTGGGGCGACGAGGCTTTGCAGCTGGTTCGTTTCAACCATGCACCGCGTGATTCCTTCGGCCAGTACTCAGCCTGGTTCCCGAAGGCGCTCGTCGAGCACGTGGAAGCGGGCCATGCTGTGCTCTCGGTCTACGCCAACAATCCCGATCAGCTGAAGCAGCAGCCCCCGGATCTGATTGGCGCACTTCAACTCGCGACCGCCCAGAGCGTCCGTCCCTTCAGGGACCTGATCTCGCGTAATGCCACGAACTGGACGGTTGTGGCAGGGGCGGAGGCGGGGTGGGCGTCGAAAGTGTTTCCGAACCTGCCGCCTGTGGAGCAGATGGCCCGGTTGTGGGAGGCGATCATTCGACTCTGCCGTCTGGATCGACCCGATCCGGTCGCGGCGTGGCACGAACACCTTGAAGCGCTCGTGTGGCGGCGGGACTTCTTGAACCGCAAGCGGTACGACGCGCTCAAGTACCGCGGGCCGGGAACGGAATTGACGCTTGGTTTGCCTGCCGGTCACATCTGGGTGAGCGGTCAGTCGACCAGCCGCCAGGGCATCCTCTTCGCTCCCAACGTGCCCACTGAGGAAGTATTTACGATGGCGCACAAAGATCGCGTCGACGGCACGGTCCGGTCCACGAAGCCTTTGAGCTATGGCGGCACGCTCATCGAGGACTTCAGCCTCCGCTTCGCCGAGGGGCGGGTGGTGGACATGAAGGCGGCGCGCGGGGAACACATGCTCCGCCAGCTGATTGGCACAGACGAGGGTGGTGCGCGGCTCGGCGAAGTCGCCCTCGTGCCGCAGAACTCGCCGGTGGCGCAATCAGGTCTCCTGTTCTACAACACGCTCTTCGACGAGAACGCCGCGAGTCACGTGGCGCTCGGCTCCGCCTATCGCTTCACGATCGAGGGTGGCGAGACCATGACCGATGAGGAATTCGCGCTCGCAGGCGGCAACCGCAGCGCCGTGCACTCAGACTTCATGATCGGATCCGCGGAGCTGGACATCGACGGCGTGCTTCCCGACGGCCGATCTGAGCCGCTGATGCGCCGAGGCGAGTGGGCCGAAAGCGTGAAGAAGTGACGGAGTCGTCCGTTTCCGGCGGTGTCTAACGGTCCAGCAGCAGTCGGCCGCGGACAAACGGCTCGACTTGGGCTACTGGAGGTGCCATGCGACATCACAGTGCCGCCGAACGTAAATCCCAATCCGGCGTGGACCTCAACGTCACGCCGCTCATCGACGTCCTTCTCGTCCTGCTCGTGATTTTCATGGCGACTGTTCAGCTGAAGGATCAGGGCATCGATGCGAATCTGCCGCCCGACACCCGCAGCCCCGACATCGTCGCGCTACCCGCGCAGATCATGCTCGAGTACACCGCGGACCGTCGTCTCACCGTGAATCATCAGGACATTGCGCTTCCAGATCTCGAACGCCGCCTGCGTGAGATCTATGCTCCCAGGAACGACAAGACCATCTTCATCGCGGGAGCTGCGTCCTTGCCGTACGGCGCGATCGTGGAAGTGATGGATGCCGCGAAGGGCGCGGGAGTCCAGCGCCTCGGTATCATCACCGAGGGGATGCGTCGAAGCGCACAGGACTAACGTCCTGCGCTACTTCACCGAGAACAGCCAGATCGCGCCGCCTTCCGGCACCTCCGGGAAGTCGCCCGGCGACAGGGCATTCAGCCGCGCCTGCATGCCGCGCGAGTCCACGCCCCACCCGGACATCACGGCGACGTACTGCTTGCCGTCCAACGTAAATGAAGAAGGCTGGCCGAGCACGCCGGAACTGGTGGGGAACTCCCACAACAGTTTGCCGCTGGCCGCGTCGAACGCATGGAACTTGCGATCGTTGGTGCCGCCGCTGAAAACGACGCCGCCGCCAGTGGCCAGCATCGGGCCCCAGTTGGCGGACTTCTGGTATTTGTGCGTCCACACGCGCTGGCCCGTATCAACATTCCACGCCTGCACTTCGCCGATGTGATCCGCGTTGGGCACCATCGTCATCGTGGTTGAGGCGCCCGTATAGGCACGGCCCGGTGTGTAGGTCATCGGCTGCCCGGTCGAGCTGCCACACAGGTTTTCGTTTGCGGGAATGTAGATCATCCGCGTCTTCGGACTGAACGCAATCGGCGGCCAGTCCTTGCCACCCCAGAGCGAAGGGCAGAACTCGGCGCGCTTCCCGGTTCCGGGCTTGTGATCGAGGTCGATGTCGGGTCGGCCGGTTTTCGGATCGAGGCTCTTGAAGACGTTCTGGTTCACGAACGGCTTGCCTTCGACGAACTTGATCGGGCCGTCAGTGCGTTCGAGAAACCAGAGATACCCGTCGCGAGCCACGTCGATCAGCCCCTTCACGGTCCGGCCGTTGCGCTGATAGTCCACGAGAATCGGCGGCGAGACCTCGTCCCAGTCCCAGGATTCGTTCGGGTTGTACTGGAAGTGTCCCTTGATTTTCCCGGTGGCGACATCGATCGCGATCGTCGACGCGGTGTAGAGATTGTCGCCAGGTCGCCGATCGCCCATCCATGGCCCGCCGTTGCCAGTTCCCCAGAACGCCAGATTCGTCTCGGGATCGTAGTTGCCGGTCACCCACACCGATCCGCCACCGGTCTTCCACTCGTCACCTTTCGGCCACGTCTCGCTGCCCGGCTCTCCCGGTGCTGGAACGGTGAAGGCTTTCCATAGCTCCTTGCCGGTCTCGGCGTCGTACCCGGCCACGAAGCCGCGCACACCGAGCTCGCCCCCCGAAACGCCCACCATCACTTTGCCGTCGGCCACCAGCGGTGCCAGCGACATGTAGTAGCCGAGCTTGTTGTCCTCGACCTTTGTCGTCCACACTTCGCGGCCGGTCTTCGCGTCGAGGGCCACGAGCACGGCTTCGGCAGCTGCGAAATAGACGCGGTCACCGTACAAGGCCACGCCACGGCTGGTGTTGTGTGCCTGGATGAGATCCGACGGCAGCGGCCGTCTGTAGCGCCAGAGCAACTGGCCGCTCTTGACGTCCACGGCAATGACTTGGTTGCTCGGTGTCGAGACGAACATGACGCTGCCATTCACAAGGGGGGCAGCCTGATGCCCGCTGGTCAGGCCGGTCGCGAAGCTCCACTCCGGCTGCAGGCGAGCGACGTTCGCCGGCGTGATCTGATCGAGCGGGCTGTAACCCCAGCCGTCGTAGGTCCGCCGGATCATCAGCCACTCGCCATCGCCCGGCTTCTTCAACCGCGCGGCGTCAACCGGCTTGTAGTTTTGCAGGGCCGCCGGGACGGGGGGCGCGGGTGGTCCGCCCTGTCGCTGCGCCGACTGTGCGACGGCGGTGAGGGCGAGCGCCGCAACAGCGCCAATCGCGAGAGGACGACGACGGTTCAGACGCAGCATGAATGCCTCCCTTGGATTACGCGGCCTCCAAGTGGCCTTGATTGTAGACCTCCTCGGCTCCGATCGACCCCACAAGTCACAATTCTGTCAACTGTTTGCAATGCTTCTCCAACATCCTAAACGTCCAACGCACGGGAGCCGCGAACTCCGGTGCGACGGAAACGGAAGCTCGTCCTTGATGTCTGGCCGGCGGTCTGGCTGATCGTGATCGGCGTGGCGGTCTATGCCAACGGATTATCCGGGCCCTTCATCTTCGACGATCACGAATCGATCGTCGGCAACCCCAACATCCTTCACCTGCAGCCTTTGAGCTCGGCGTTCTCGGCTCCGGTTGACACGCCAGGCGCTGGACGTCCGCTGGTCAGTGTTTCATTCGCGCTCAATTACGCGATTGGCGGCTTGTCTCCGCGTGGATATCACATGTGGAACCTGGCCGTTCATCTTCTCAACGGACTGCTGCTCTTCGGAGTGGTCCGTCGGACTCTCGAACGCAACGCCCCGAGCGATCGGTCCGAACACGCCACGATGGTGGCGTTCGCGTCTGCGCTCATCTGGCTGGTTCATCCGCTGCAGACGGAAGTCGTCGACTATGTCACGCAGCGAACCGAGTCGATGATGGCGTTCTTCTACCTGCTCACGATCTACGGCGCGGCGCGGGCTATGGAAGATGGCCCGGGTTCTCGACGCTGGTCGCTCCTCGCGATCGTGGCCTGCGCGTGCGGCATGGCCTGCAAGGAGTCGATGGTCACGGCACCGCTGATGGTGCTCCTCTATGACTGGGTGTTTGGAGCCGGAACCCTGGTTCTGGCCTTGCGGATGCGGCGCTTTCTCTACGCGGGGCTGGCGACGACGTGGGCAGTTCTGATCGCGTTGAATGCCTCCAATCCTCGAGGACACAGTGCCGGATTGCTTTCCGAGATCGCCCCCTGGACCTATCTCATGAATCAGCCACCGGTGATCGTGAGATATCTCGAGCTGAGCCTCTGGCCGAACAGTCTCGTGCTCGACTACGGCCAGCCTGGAGCAGTCTCTCTGGGTGCGGTCATTCCGTCGGCGGCTCTGATCCTTGCTCTCGTGTTGGCGACCGGCGTCCTCTGGCGCCGGTCCCGCGCCGTTGCCTTCCTTGGGGTCTGGTTCTTTCTCACGCTGGCACCGACCTCCAGTCTCATACCGATCGCGACTGAGGTCGGGGCCGAAAGAAGAATGTATCTACCGCTGGCCGCCGTCGTCGTCCTGCTGGTGACGGCAGCCGTCAGCGGCATGCGACGCCTGACGCAGACATCAGATGCACAATGGCCGCGCCCCCTTTTCGCCGCGGCTCTTCTGATCGCCTGTGTCGTCTTGGGCGCATTAACCATCCGGCGCAACGCCGAATACCACAACCCCGTGACGCTCTGGCAAACGGTGGTCGACCGCCGCCCTCAAGCGCGAGCGCGGTACTCCCTGGCGATCGAGCTGGGGAGGGTAGGCCGTCGGCTCGAGGCAGCGAATCAGCTGGAGTTGGCCGCTATCGGCTATCCGAAGGCGCACTATGCGCTCGGCGTCTTGGAAGAGGAGGACGGCCGGCACGCAGAGGCAGTCGACGACTTGCGGGAATATGTGCGGTTGAAGCCGTTAGATGCCGATGTGATTGCGGCCTTCGATCTGATCGGTCAGGCGCTGTCCAAGGAAGAGAAGTTCGATGAAGCCATCGCGGCATTCCAGCGGGCGTTGTCGATGCAACCTCGCAACGCCGCTGCTCGGACCGGCATGGCCGACACTTTCATGCGCGCCGGACTTGCCTCGGTGGCCGCCGACCGGATGCCGGACGCCGTACATGCGTTCGCGAAGGCTGTCGCGATTGACCCCGGCGATCCTGCGAAGCAGGAAAATCTCGGTCACGCCTTGGCCGCGCTCGGACGACTCGACGAGGCGGTGACCCACTATCGAGAGGCGCTTGCGCGAGCCCCCGCAAAAGCGACGCTCCATAGCGCGCTCGGAGCCGTCCTGCTTGCTCAAGGCAAGAGCGGCGAGGCAATGACGTGCTTTCAGCGCGCGCTCGAGATCGCGCCAACCGACGATCGGGTGCGGATGGATGTGGCCATCGCCTTGCGGCGGTTTGGCTTTTCGAGGTCGTGAGGTCCGAGGCCTACTCAACGTCAACGAACTTGTAGCCGATGCCCCAGGCGGTCAGGATGAGTTCAGGATCCTGTGCGTCCTTTTCGATCTTCTTGCGAAGCCGGCTGACGACGGTATCGACGGTTCGCTCCGTGACGTAGGTGTCGCCAGTCCAGACCTTGGCCAT
>Ga0111538_10014930_pt1 | contig 10223 bp, 8 predicted proteins | sample SoiMethybrSBSTD1_FD_79669 | JGI IMG/M metagenome (GOLD analysis project Ga0111538, IMG submission 79669) | Bulk soil microbial communities from a Populus tree surrounding site in Tennessee, USA - Soil MetaG P. TD hybrid SBSTD1 (version 2)... | ecosystem: Environmental > Terrestrial > Soil > Tree... | reverse complement strand
CGTGCGCCGGACGGCCGCCCGCCGCGAAACCGCGGTCGGCGCTCGACCGGCCGCCACGACGTTGGTGTTCTTCGGCGCCAAGGGCGGCGCCGGCACGACGACCATCGCGGTCAACTGCGGCGTCGAAATCGCCCGCCTGAGCAAGCGGTCGACGGTGATCGTCGACCTGAAGCCGGGGCTGGGCGAGGTCTCGCTGTTCCTCGGCGTCCGGCCGCGCTACAGCCTGCTCGACGCCATCGACAACCTCCACCGCCTCGATCGCGAGTTCCTGCGGGAGCTGGTGGTGAAGCACAAGTCGGGCCTCGAGATCCTCGCCGGCTCCGATCAATTCGATCGGCCGGGCGCGGCCGACGGCGGCGCGCTCGAGGAGCTGTTCCGGCTGCTGGCGCGGCAGTACGAGTACATCCTCATCGACGCCGGCAGCCAGATCAACTCGTGCTCGGTCGCGGCGCTCTACACCGCCGACTCGATCTTCATGGTCGCCAACCCCGACGTGCCGTCGGTGCGCAACGCGCAGCGGCTGCTCGAGCGCGTGCGCCAGCTCGGCGCCTGCGGCGAGCGCGTGCGGCTGCTGCTGAACCGCGCCGCCGAGCCGTATCCGATTCCGCCCAAGCAGATCGAGGGCGCGCTCGGGCACCCGATTCATCACACGTTCCCGAGCGACTACAAGACCGTGTCGACCGCGCTGAACTCCGGCGTGCCGCTCGCTCTGACGGGCAACTCGGAGATCGCGGCGCAGTTCGATCATTTCACCCGGCAGATCATCGACCCGGAATCCGGCGCGCCGGCTTCGCAGCAGGGGAAGCGCAAGCTGCCGGGACTCGAGCGTCTGGCTTCCATCTGGTAAACATCCATGAGCACCGCGACTCCCGCACCCCCAGGCTGGCCCTCATCGCAGGGCCGCACCGCGCCGCAGGCGGCGCCGCCGCGCCATCAGTATCTCGAGCTGAAGGCGAACGTCCACCGCAAGCTGCTCAACCGCCTCAACCTCGAAGCGCTGGCGCAGTCGGACCGGAACCGCGCTGAAAGCGAGATCCGGACGCTGCTCGGCGAGCTGCTGGCCGAGGAAAACACCCCGCTCAGCCTCGGCGAGCGCGAGATGCTGTTCGTCGAGGTGATCGACGACGTCTTCGGCCTCGGGCCGCTCGAGCCGCTGCTGCGCGACCCGTCGATCAGCGACATCCTGGTCAACACCTACAAGCACGTGTTCGTCGAGCGCAAAGGGCAGCTGGAGAAAGTCGCCGCCAACTTCCAGGACGACCGGCATCTGATGCGGGTCATCGACCGCATCGTCAGCCAGGTCGGGCGGCGGGTCGACGACAGCTCGCCGATGGTCGACGCACGCCTCGCCGACGGGTCGCGCGTCAACGCAATCATCCCGCCGCTCGCCGTCGACGGTCCCTTGATGTCGATCCGCCGTTTTCCGGCCGAGCGGCTCAAGGCCGAGGACCTGGTGACGCTGCGGGCGATGACCAAGCCGATGCTCGATTTCCTGTCGCACTGCGTCAAGGCGCGCTTGAACGGCCTGATCAGCGGCGGCACCGGCGCCGGTAAGACAACGCTGCTGAACGTGATGTCCAGCTTCATCTCCGAACGCGAGCGCATCGTCACCATCGAAGACGCCGCCGAGCTCCAGCTCCATCAGGAGCACGTCGTGCGCCTCGAGACGCGGCCGCCGAACGTCGAAGGCAAAGGCGCGGTGCGCCAGCGCCAGCTGATGGTCAACGCCCTGCGTATGCGCCCCGACCGCATCGTCGTCGGCGAGGTGCGCGGCGAGGAAGCGCTCGACATGCTGCAGGCGATGAACACCGGCCACGACGGCTCGCTGACCACCGTCCACGCCAACACGCCGCGCGACGCGCTGACCCGCGTCGAGACGATGATCGCGATGGGCGCGACCAACCTGCCGGAGCGGGCGATGCGCCAGCAGATCTCGTCGGCGATCCAGTTCGTCGTCCAGCAGACGCGCCTCGCCGACGGCTCGCGCAAGATCACGAGCATCTCCGAGATTACCGGCATGGAGGGCGACGTGATCACGATGCAGGAGATCTTCGTGTTCGAGAAGATGGGAATCTCGCAGGACGGGAAGGTCGTCGGCCGCTTCCGCGCCACCGGCGTCCGGCCGAAGTGCTGTGAACGGCTGAAGGCATCGGGCATCCACCTGCCGGCAGACATGTTCGAAGGCGTGACTGAGGTACGGTGATGTTGTTAGCCCTCGCGGTATTCATCCTCGTCGCCGGGTCGATTGTCGGCGCTTACTACGCCGCCACCACGCTGCCTGGCGTGCTCGCCGCCCGGCGCCTCAACCAGCGCCTGCAGGACGTGGCGATCATCCCCGGCGGCCCGGCGGCAGACGGCGATGCGACGGTTGTCAAGCACGCCACCGCAGGGCCGCTGCCCGAAATCGATCGCATGCTGGCGAAGTCCAGCGCCGGGTCGAGCCTGGCGAAGCTGATCGAGCGTTCGGGCGTGAAGACGACGCCGAGCGCCATCGTGCTGATGAGCATTTTGTCGGCCCTGGTCTTCGGGCTGCTGACGCGTATGTTCGTGGCGCCGTTCTTCGCCGCCCCGATGGTCGCCCTTCTCGCGTCCGCGCTGCCGACGCTGTTCCTGGTGCACTGCAAGGGGAAGCGGTTGAAGCGGTTCGAAGAGCAGTTCCCCGAAGCGCTCGACCTTTTGTCGCGCGCCATCCGCGCCGGCCACGCGTTCCAGACGGCGATGGGCATGGTGGCCGACGAGCTGCCGGCGCCGGTCGGGCCGGAATTCAAGAAGACCTTCGATCAGCAGAACTTCGGCCTGCCGCTGCGCGATGCGCTCAACGAGCTCTCGCAGCGCCTGGACCTGCTCGACGTCCGGTTCTTCGTCACCGCCGTCCTGATTCAGCGGGATACCGGCGGCAACCTCTCGGAGATTCTCGACGGCCTCGCTCACGTCGTGCGCGAGCGCTTCAAGATCCAGCGGGATGTCCGCACGCACACGTCGCACGGCCGATTCACCGGCTACGTCCTGATGGCACTGCCGGCGGCGCTCGCGGCCGCCTTGTACTTCATCAACCCCGAGCACATGCAGCTGCTGTTCCGCGAGCGCATGGGGCAGATGATGCTGATGGGCGCGGTCGTCATGCAGGGCATCGGCTACATCTGGATTCGTAAAGTCATCAAGATCGAGGTTTAACCCGTGCTGTTACTGCCGCTTCTCGCGTTTCTCTTCGGGTCGCTGCTGATTGCCGCGGGCGCCCTGGCATTGTCCCCGGGCGCGACGTCCGCCATCCAGCGGCGCCTCGGCGAGGTCACCGGCGTCCACGTCAAGGAGCAGGAGGACGAGGACGGATACAGCCGGGCGATGATCGACACGTTGAAGAAGATGGGCAACGTGGCGCCGAAATCGGCCAAGGAGCTGGGCAAGCTGCAGCAGCGCCTGGTGGCCGCCGGCTACCGCAACCAGGAAGCGCTGGTCGTCTTCTTCGGCATCCGGCTCGTGTCCGCGCTCGCCGGTTTCGGGATCATGATGTCGCCGATCCTGACGCGGCCGAACCTGCCGATGGCGGTTCTCGCGGCCGCCCTCGGCTACCTGCTGCCCAGCATGGGCCTCGCCCGCCTGGCCAAGAAGCGGCAGCACAAGATTCGTCTCGGGCTGCCCGACGCGCTCGATCTGCTCGTCGTCAGCGTGGAAGCGGGCCTCGGCCTCGATCAGGCGATTCAGCGCGTCGGCGACGAGCTGAATTTCGCCCATCCCGACCTGGCGGGCGAGCTGCGGATGATCAACCTCGAGCTGCGCGCAGGCAAAGCACGCGTCGAGGCTTTGAGGAACCTGGCCACCCGCACCGGCGTGGACGATATCGAATCGCTGGTGGCGATGCTGGTGCAGACCGACAAGTTCGGCACCAGCGTCGCGCAGTCGCTGCGGGTGCACTCGGAGACGGTCCGCACCAAGCGGCGGCAGCGCGCAGAGGAGATGGCCGCCAAGACCGGCGCGAAGATGGTGTTCCCGCTGGTGTTCTGCATCTTTCCGGCAATCTTCGTCGTGACCATCGGACCGGCCGCGATCAAGTTCGTCCAGGTCCTGGTCCCGATGGCGAACAAATAACATGTGGAACCAGAAGGCCCCCACGCCGGCAACGCCGTCCACGCTCGAGGAGACTGGCCTCCCGATTGGCCAGGTCGAGCAGCTGCTGATCAAGACGCTGTACAACGGCGAGTTGACCGGCCTCGGCATCGCCGATCAGATGCGGATCCCGTACGCGCTCCTCGAGCCGTTGATCGAGCGCCTGCGCGCCGAACGGCTGATCGAGGTGCGCGGCGCGGCCGCCACCGGGACCTCCAGCTACCGCTACGCGCTGACCGATCTCGGCCGGGATCGGGCGCAAAAGTACCTCGAAGCCAGCTTGTATGTCGGGCCGGCGCCGGTGCCGCTCGCCAAGTACGTCGCCTACATGACCGATCTGCTGGCGGCTCGCGGCTACATGGATCGCGACCGGCTCGCCCAGGGCTTCGGGCACCTGATCATCAGCGACAAGGTGCTCGAGCAGCTCGGCCCGGCGGTGAACGCCGGCAAGGCGGTCTTCCTCTACGGCGCGCCGGGCAACGGCAAGACGGTGATTGCCGAAGGCATGGGACGGACGCTGGGCGGCGACATGTTCGTGCCGCACGCGATCGACGTCGACGGCCACGTGATCACGATGTACGACCCGATCATCCACCACGCAGTGGAGTCGGAATCGGGCACGAGCAGCGTCATCATCCAGAAGGCTGAGGATCGGCGGTGGTTACGCATCCGCCGGCCGGTGGTCATGGTGGGCGGCGAGCTGACGCTCGACATGCTCGACCTGCGCTTCAACCCGCTGTCGAAGTTCTACGAGGCGCCGATTCAGCTGAAGGCGAACGGCGGCGTGTTCCTGGTCGACGACTTCGGCCGGCAGAAACAGCGGCCGCAGGACCTGCTGAACCGCTGGATCGTCCCGCTCGAGAGCCGCATCGACTTCCTCACGCTGCACACCGGCAAGAAGTTCCAGGTGCCGTTCGACGTGCTCTCGGTGTTTGCCACCAACCTCGACCCGGATTCGCTCGCCGACGAAGCGTTCCTGCGCCGAATCCCGTACAAGATTCCGATCACCGACCCGTCGCTCGAGGAGTTCACGGCGATTTTCGAGCTCAACTGCCGGCGGCGGAAGATGCGTTTCCACGGCGTCATGGTGGCCTACCTGATGCGCCGCCACTACGCGCCGGTCGGACGCGCGCTGCGCGCCTGCCATCCGCGCGACCTGCTCGATCAGATCACGGCGCTGTGCCGCTACCGCGGCATCGAGCCGGCGATTACCCGCGAGCTGATCGACGCGGCCTGCGAGTCCTACTTCGTCAGCACGGCGAAACCCACGCCCGCGGTGCTCAGGCCGCGGCAGGCATCCGCGCAACGAGTGGAGGTTCACTGACATGGCCCTGCGACGTGCGATCGTCACCGACCTGATATCGCGCGCGCTCATCGTGATGCTGTTCACGATGCTGTCGATCAACCTGCTGGCCGACTTCAGGAAAACCGGCCATGTGACCGGCCTGCTGCTGCTCGTCGGCGAGGCGCTGGTGGTGATCCTGACGGTCGTCCGCCGCAGGGCGGTTCAGGTCGACCGGTCGGTCGTGGCCGGCATACTCACCATGCTGTCGGTCGCCGGCCCGCCGATGCTGCGGGCGAGCGACGTCCCGTCGCTGGTGCCTGACGTGGCGACGGCGATGATCTCCGCGGTCGGCCTCGGCCTCGTGGTCATCGGCAAGATGGCGCTCGGCCGCAGCTTTGGCCTGGTGCCCGCCAACCGCGGCATCGTCGTGCGCGGGCCGTACACCGTCGTCCGGCATCCGATCTACACCGGCTATCTGATCACGCACATTGGCTTCTTCATGGCCGACCCCACGGGATGGAATGCGGCGGTCATCCTGACTGCGGACACCGCGCTGATCCTGCGCGCGCTGATGGAAGAGAAGGTGCTGAGCGCCGACGCCGAGTACCAGAGCTACTGCCGCCGCGTCGGCTGGCACCTCGTGCCGGGAGTGTTTTGATGGCCGCGCCAGCGATTGCCCTGATCAACCAGCGCACCGGCGCGCCGATCGCGACGACGGTGGAGCGTGCGAATACGCGGGCGACGCGGCGGCGCGGGCTGCTCGGCCGCGATGGCCTGGCGGCGTCGCATGCGCTGATGCTGGAGCCGTGCGGGGCGGTGCACACGGCGTTCATGCGGTTCCCGATCGACGTCGTCTTCGTCGATCGCCAGGGGTACGTCGTGAAAATCGTCCGCAACCTGCCGGCCTGGCGGATTGCGGTCGCGCCGCGTGCGCGCACGGTCATCGAGATGGCAGCCGGGAGCCTCGACCAGGTCGACGTGTCGCACGGCGATCGCCTGTTCCTCTCGACCGATACGGCGGCTGTCCCGGAGGCCGAACAGGCCGGGCGGCGCCGGGTCGTTGCGGCCGCTCACGGCTGACGAGCCGTGGACCAGCAGCCGGTCGCCGTCCTCCTGCTGATTCTCGTCTGGAGTGCGATGGCGGTGCTCGCGCGGCGGGCATACGCGAAGCCGATCCCTCACCACATTCTGCGGCTGGCGTTGGCGGCGACCGCTGCCGTCAGCAGCGCGCTGCTCGCCTGGATCGTCTGGAGCGGGCCGCAGCCGCAGCGATCGGACCTCGCGCCGATCTGGGCCAGCGCCCGCGCGCTCGTTCATCATCAGGATCCGTATCAGGCAGTCGGACCGGGGCGCGCCTACGATACGCTGTTCCCGCAGATCTATCCGATGACCTCGATCGTGACGGTGGCGCCGCTGGGGCTGCTGCCGCTGCGGTGGGCCGATCCGCTCTTTGTCGGGCTCGGCTTCGGCCTGTTCGCCTGGGCCGTGACGGCGAAACGGCTGCTGACGCCGGCGCTGGTCGCGCTGATCTCACTGCCCGCGCTGATGGCGCTGCAGACTTCTCAATGGTCGCTGCTGCTGACGGGCGCCGCGCTGATGCCGGCCTTCGGGTGGCTGCTCGTGGCGAAGCCGACCATTGGCCTGGCGCTGTTCGCCGCCTTCCCCCGGTGGAAGAGCGCAGCCGGCTGCGCGCTGCTGCTCGCGCTCAGCTTCCTCATCCTGCCCGAGTGGCTGCAGGAATGGCGGGCGACGCTGGCCAGCGCGCCGCATGTGGTCGCGCCCATCACGCGCCCGGGCGGCTTCCTGGTGCTGCTGGCGCTCCTCAAGTGGAAACGGGCCGACGCGCGTCTGCTGGTCGCGCTCGCCTGCGTGCCGCACACGACGGCGCCGTATGAAACGATTCCGCTGTTCCTGATCCCGCAGACATGGCTGCAGGCGTGGGGTCTCTGGGCGCTCGCAGGGCTCGCCTACGTGGCGCAGTGGGCGACCGGTCCGTACGTGTCGCAGGCCGAATACTGGGCGGCCGGCGCGCGATGGATCGTCGCGCTGATGTACCTGCCATGTTTGATCGAGGTGCTGCGCCGGCCGAATGTCTGGTCGGAAACCGATCGGTCGATCGTCCGGCAGATCGCTGCGTTCGGCCGCCGGCCTCAACCGTCGCTGTCGTGCCAATGATGTAGAGTCAGACGCAATCGGCAATGATCGCGTCTACGCCACCCGCCAGAGAGTCCCCGACGCTTGCGCTCGTCCGTGGCGGTGTGATGGGCATCGCAACCGCTTTTGCGCTGCAGCTCAGCTCCGATCCGGATCTATGGGGCCACCTTCGATACGGGCAGGACTGGCTGTCGACCTTCACCCTTCCTTCCAGCGACGTCTATTCGTTTACCGGCGATCGACCGTGGATCAACCACGAATGGCTGACCGAGGCGCTCTTCGCGTCCGCCTACCGCGCCGGCGGCACGATCGCGCTCGCGATCCTCAATGCCGCGATTGTGCTGGCGGCGCTCGTCATCGCACGGTGGTCGGCCCGTCGCGCCGGCATGGCCGGGTGGCGCCTGGAAGCGCTGACCGCGATCGTGTTCGCGTTCGGCGTGGCGCCGCTGACTCAGACGCTCAGACCACAAGCGATCTCGTCGCTGTTGTTCGTCGCCCTGCTGGCGCTCGTTCGTGAGGTCGACCGGGATCGGCATCGAGTGGTCTTTGCTCTGCCTTTTCTGTTCCTGGCCTGGGCGAATCTTCACGGCGCGTGGGTCATGGCCGGCGGGGTGCTTGCGATCTGGACGTTCGTGAGAGCAGCCCAGATGCCCTCATCCCGCGCCCGGCTGGCGCTCCTCGGTGCCGGTGCGGCGTCGGCGGCGGCCACGCTCGTCAACCCGTACGGCATCGAGTTGTGGCGCTTTCTCTTCGAAACGGTGCGCTTCGAACGCCGCGACATCGTCGAGTGGGGATCGCTGACCACAACACCGATCATGTTCCTGCCGTGGACCGCGACGGTCGCCGTCGCGCTCGTCGCGCTCACGCGATCTCGACGTCAACATCTTCCGTATTTCGCCGTCTGCCTCTTCCTCTCGGTGGCCTCGTTCCGCGTGATCCGGCTGGTTCCGTTCTTCTCGCTGTCGGTCTTCCTGCTCCTGGGACCGCTGCTGGCGCGAGACACCGCGCCCGTGCGCGCACCGATCGACGTCCGCGGATGGGCCGGGGCGTTGATCATCTGGATGATCTGCGTCGCCTCGTCCACCATGGGTGCTGGGCGAGTGGGCTGTCTGCAGACCCGCGGCTCGTTCGTCATCGATGAAGCGGCAGCCTCGTTTCTCCGCGAGAACAACGCAACCGGGCGGCTGGTCGTCTGGTTCGATTGGGGCGAGTATGTTTCGTGGCACTTTGGGCCGGCCCTCAAGGTGTCGATGGATGGGCGCCGTGAAACCGTTTACTCGGCGGCCATGCTGCAGGCGCACAACGCCTTCTTTCGAGACCAACCCGGTGCTCGGGAATTTCTCGAACGCCTCTCGCCCGACTATGTGTGGCTTCCCAGGTCGCTGCCGGTGAGCGCGAGGATCGCGGACTGGGGCTGGATGCCGATCTTCGAGACCGGCACGTCGACGGTGTGGGCGCGCGGCCACCATAGCGCCTGGCGTCCGCCACCGCCTGTGACGTCCTCCTGCTTCCCCGCCGGGTAGTTTAGAGCGCGTTTCATTTCTTCGTAGTGTCCGCCTTCAGGCGGACCTCGGTCGGTCCGGCTAAAGCCGGACACTACACATATGCGTTACCTCAGCCGCACCACCTGCATGGTCGCGGCATCCAGCCGATAGGCGACGCGGCCGGGCGCGAGCGCGCGCAGCTCCTCGTTCAGGGGTCCGCGGTCGTAGACGATCCAGCGCTGCGCCGATGGCAGGTCGGGCTCGTTGCGAGTCAGGCCCAGGTGCGGATTCTGGGACGGCGGGTAGCTGACGAACACGATCGCCTGGCCCGGCGGCAGCTTCGCCATCGCCGCCTCGGCCGCGCGATGGAAGGCGCCTCGGACGTCGTTCGCGGCGCGGACGCGGCGGACGTCGTTCAAACCGAACGGCAGCAGCAGGAGCGCGATCGCGAGCGACGCGTTCGCTGCCGGCGCCGGCCAGCGGACGCTGGCATCGGACCCGGGGGTGGCGAACTTGTGGACGATGCGGCCGATTTCGCGCGCCGCCAGGAAATAGAAGATCGGCAGCACCTCCAGGTAATAGACGATCCAGATCGGCGGGTGGGCGAACGTGAGGTAGGCGACGAGCAGCAGCGCGATCGTGAAAACGCCCGCGCGCTCCACGCCCGAGGCGCGCACCGCGGCCGCGACGACGAGCACGCCCAGCACGAGACGCCAGCCGTCGCTGAACCACACCAGGATCCCGATCAGCCGCTGGACGAACGCTGACGGCACGGAGGCAAGCCGGTAGGGCTGGTGAATGTCGCGAGCCCGCTCGCCGACGGCCGCGATCTCGGGCACCAGCGGGCGAAGAGGCGGCGTCGGATCGACGCCGAAGCCTGGCTTGTCGAACGGGAAGTAGACGCGGGAATAGTACGGATACGGGTCGCGCCGCCAATCGCCGAGCGTCTGCTGATTCCACAGCGGGCCGAGCGCAAGCATCGAGGCGCCGAGGACGACTGGCGCGGCGAGCGTCTTCCATCCCCCCGCAGCGCTGACCCGTCGCACGATCACGAACGCCAACGGCAGCGCCAGCACGGCCATCGTCAACGGGCGCGCCTCGAGTCCCCACGCGAGCGCGGCGGCGACGCCGAGCAGATAACCGCGACGGCCCGAATCCAGCCACCGGAGCGTCGCCCACAGCGCGATCAGCCACAT
>Ga0111538_10014929_pt1 | contig 10224 bp, 7 predicted proteins | sample SoiMethybrSBSTD1_FD_79669 | JGI IMG/M metagenome (GOLD analysis project Ga0111538, IMG submission 79669) | Bulk soil microbial communities from a Populus tree surrounding site in Tennessee, USA - Soil MetaG P. TD hybrid SBSTD1 (version 2)... | ecosystem: Environmental > Terrestrial > Soil > Tree... | reverse complement strand
GCGTTCGTTACCGTCGAAGTCGAGCATCGCGGTCGGGTAGACCGTGCTTTCGCTTTTCAGATAGTACGAGTCGGGTGTCGTTGTCGTAATCAAAGGCACAAGCGGATTTACGCCTTTGATCGCGTAGTCGAGCATGAGCCGGCGTTTGGTGATGACGTGATGACCACCACCCGCGCGGCTTCCGAGCAGTTTCACGAGGTTGTAGCCCTGACTGTAAATCTTGTCGTCGGTGTTGAAACCGTGATCTGAAACAAGCACCAGCGCGGTTTCGCTTGCGTAAGGACTCTTCTGAATGCCGGTCCAAACCTGGCCGATCACGGAATCCATCTGCTTGAGCACAAACGTCTGCGACTCGATGTCGTTGTTGTGATGGGCGATGTGATCGAAGTCAGGCATGAAGAGATCGGCATAACGGATCTTGGGATTGTTGAGCTTCGTCAACAACTCTCTCACGAGCTGATCAGTTATCGCGCTCCGCATCTCCAGGCCCATTGTCCATTCGTCAAACAGTTCTTTGGGTGGTCGCAGGAACTTGTTTTGCAGACTGTTCTGAAGTGTTGAGTAACGAGGCCCGCGCAGGAACAGCGATAAGCTCATGTAGCGCTCATCGTGCGGGTAGGCGTCCGCGAGCAACGGCAAACCAAGCGAGTCGAGTATCTCGACGGCGGGCATGTCGACGCGCGCGCCGACGATGCCGCCGAGGTATAGCGGAAAGAAGTTGAGGTAATCGTATGAACGAAGTGTGTAGCGATCGAACTCGACGTTACCTTTGATCTGTAGATGTTGTCCGGTTTCGAGCAGCGACCATGACGGCGCCGAGAGACTCATGCCGCGGACGTAGAAATTCGAAAGCCGGGCCCCGCGTTGGTAGAAGATGTGATCGATCCAGGGGAGTACGCTCTTGCCTGATTGCGGATCGTGCTGCCGCGCGAGCCGATCGACCATGTCGTACGGAAGTCCGTCGCACTTGATCACTACGACTCGCTTCGGCTGCGCAACTGCAGAGGCGCAGGCAACCAGCAGCACCAGCGCTAGAAGGCCCGCACTGGAGCAAATCCGTGTTTTTCTTGAGCGTTGCATCACTCGAAACGCAGAATACTGGAACACGGATTTAAGAATCATCAAGGCTGGCCGACCGTGATCGGTGTGCCGCTGATGGTGGTGACGGCGATGGGCTGGTCGCGACGAACACCGCGCAGGTATTCGTTGGCGAGATCGCGCAGGGTTTGGTCGACGTCAGTGTTTTGTGAGATTCGCTGTAGTTCGTTACGCGCCTTCGAGCTGCGGATGCGCGAGAGACCGTCGAGACACGTCCGCCGCGTTTCATCATCTTTCGTGCGCGCAAAGATGCGCGCAGTCACGGCGGCCGCGGTGCCATTGGCCTGATCACCGTGTTGCGCAATGAAGTGCAACGAACGTTTTATGTCGTCGAGGTTCCAGGTGATGTCCACCTCCGCGCTCGACTTCGCAATCTGCTGCAAAAAACTGGTGTGATACTGAAGACGCCGCGCGATGTCGAGCCGGTCTTCCATGTCGACCGCGCGCTCCTCACGATGCACATACTTGCCAAACGTAAGCACGTTGAGCACGCGAAAAGCGATCTGTGCCTTCGATCCATGTTCGAGGGGAGTCATTTCCGCGCGCCGATCGCGTTCGATCTTTGCCGCCAGTCCTTCCGGGTCCTTGGCAAAGGCGACGAGCGCAGCGTACTGATCGAGCGCGATGCTCGCTTCGGCGTTGACGTCGTTTTCAAACGGATTGAGCGAAATTGTCTCGATGCGCCCGCTCACTTCGGTGCGCAGGGCGGGCTCCATCGAGTTGTTCAGGGCCAGCAACAGTTTTAGTTGAGAATAAGTGGCGAGCCGCGACGGCTGATTGATGTCGATGCCGCGACGGCCTGTGACGAAGTCAAACACAGTCTTGCCGAGAAAGTACGGCAGGTTGCCAAACTTCGAAACCGACAGCACGTTGCGCGTCACGTCGTTGATAACCCGACGCGACATCTCGCGTTTCTTCGGGTTGTAGTTGTCGCGAAAATCGACGAGCAGCATCGGGATCTTCGGATTGTCGAGACCGTACAACCCGAGCGGAATCATCTCGACTGCTTGCGCGCCCGGTGTGTCGCTGCTGACTGGCTGATTGTCCGCGTCAAAGTAGCGGGTTTCGACATAACCGTCCCAATTCAACAAGCGCTTATCAGTCCATGGATTCGCGATGTTCAGAAAACGTCCGCTGAAACGCGAGCCTTGTTTTTCCAACAGGTCGCGCTTCGAGACCCAGAGAAACGCGTGCGTGGCGCTCCCGTCAGGCATCACTAGCGGTTCGAAGTACAACGACTCCGTTTCGGCTCGTTGTCGCAGCAGTTCCCAGTTGTGTCCGCGCGAATCTCTGATCAACGCGGTCTGCTTCGCGTAATAGTGCTGGAGGTTTGAATCGTCGACGAGACCGCCGAATGTTTTGTCGGTCAACATCAGCCGGGCCTGGATCGTCGCCATCTCCGCCTGCGAAAAAGCTGACTGGCCTTCGACTTCCTGATATAGCGCGAGTACGGACAGCGCACGAATGATGTGCGACTTGCGATAGTCGCTGGTGTTACGACGATACGAGCTGGTCGACGCTTTGATCGGCGTGCCGTAGGGATCGAGCAGAATGTTTTGCAGCGCGGTCCAGAAGATCTTGTTCCACACGTCGCTTTCAGGCGCTGCGAGGTCGACCGCCGGCGGCGGTGTGCGCGTGGACCGGTCCTTGTTGCCGACACGGGTGTAGAAGAAAGGAATCGCAGCCGCCATGCGTTGCTTCAACGACGGACGCGTGTAGGTCAACGGCCAGACGTAACGCAGCCGGTTGTTCTCGACGCTATTGTCGCCGAGAGTGTCGCGCAGAATGGACACCAGCGGGATCCACTTGTCGCTGTTTGTAGCTTCAAGTCCGTCGAGTCGCGCAAAGACGGTGATGAGTTCCGCCCCACCCTCAATCTCGATCCGCTCCAATCGCATGATCTGCGAGAGCGCAACCGCGGGATTTGTTTCGTCGGCGGTGGGAGAAGGGAAGGTTGGACCGTTTGATCGCTCCGCCTCTGCGGCCCTGCTAAGCCGCGGGAACACTGGGGAAAATATCGGCGAGATAACGAGCAGAAAAGCGAATGTTAAGCTCGCAATCCGATGTCGGGGACTAAACCTTTGGGTCCTCATCCTGTTTTATTTCACACACGCAAACAATAGTTGGCAGATGGGGAGTTTGTGCTGCATTCCAAACTGCGGATTTAGCAAAAACTTGAACTACTTCCCGTTCGTTCTCCCTTCTGCAACAGCTATGCCCTTCCACGGGCCAATTTAATATACATCAGTCTGCACGCTGTTGGGCCAATTTTGTGCCAAACATGTGACAGACCATGCATTGTAACAGTCCGGTTTCAAAGACGATTTTGGACACTGATCTGTTAATTCGACCCTGTCACTTTTACCAGTTTCCGAGTACTTGAGATTACCGAGAGGCGGATTCGGTTGGATGCGAGGACTGGCTGGCGGTGTCGACCTCTTTGCCTTCTTTCGGCGGAGGTTGCCAGCCGTTACGCTCGAGTAAGTTTAGCGCAAAACGAATGGGCACGGCGAAGTTTGATGCCTGGTTCTCAGTGAAGACGGCGAAATTGACACCGATGACGCGGCCGGTTGGGCCAAAAAGAGGCGCACCCGATCCGCCCTCCGCTGTTCGTGCGTCATAAACGATACGTCGCACGTCGAGGTCGGTGATGCTGCCCTGGGTTGTTAACGGTTGAATACGTTTGGTCTCGGCGAGATATCCGAGTTGCGCCATCGGCGTTCCATATCGTTGCTGAATGCCGCGCGACTCGGCATCGTCGAGCAATGCCAACAGGCGATCTGGACCAGACGGATAACCCATCATCACGACGGTCTTACCGACGGCAACTGCATCCGGATCAGTTTCCAACGGCAGCACCGGAATATTTTCCGGAACCTCAGGAAGGTCGAGTTGTAGCACAGCCAGATCGTCACGCTGTGCTGCGGCTTTGAACTTCAACTGTATCGGCTGCGTGTATTCGGGGAAGTACGCGATCAATCGCTTCAATCGTGGCTGAGCTTTCAGACTGATGCTTTGCGCGCGGTCGTCGGCGATCCATGGTTGTGCGATGTGGCGGTTTGTCATCACGAAACCGTTTCCGACGTGAAAGCCCGACCCGACAAACTCGTATTCGGCAACTGCGGCGTTGCCTTCGGGCGTCAACGATTCAGGTGCACCACTCTGTACAGAATTGCCACCGTCGCTCATTTGTGCCTCAGCGTAGCGAAGTGGTCGGCCGGTGCCGGATTCGACGAAGTAGAACGAACCTGCGATCAGACAAACACCGGCGCCATAGTCGCTGCGAAGTTTTACCGCCAGCGAAAGACTGTTTTGCAGGTCTTCGGTGCGCTTGCCGATGTTGGTTAGTTGATTGTTGGTCTTCGAGACCTGATCTTTCATCTGGCCGAGTTGGGCGCCCTGGTCGGCGATCAGATCCCGGCTTCGTTTGATCTCGCGAAACATCGCGTAGCCGAGATACAGCACGCCGCCGACGAGAATCACCAGGAGCGCCAGCGTAATCAGTTTCGTGCTCGTTCTGATCTCGCGCACCAGTTCCCGCGTGAACTCCCGCAAAAAGACTTTCGCATCGTCGCGCCGGGCCGTTGCTGCCGACTCAATCGCGGCCGCTTCGATAAACGGTGCGACGTGAGTTTCTCGCGAAGGTGGAACTGTGGCGGGAAGCGCTCGTACCGGGAAGAAATGGAGCAACAGGTCGCCGTCCGCGAAGCGAACTTCATCGCCGTCGCGGATCTCCGCGCCTTCGGTCATGGGTTCGTTGTTCAACCTCACCGGAACGTCCGGCGGGAAGCTTGTCACGCGATAAGATCCATTCGCGCGCGTCAGTTCGAGCACCACGGAATTCGCCAGCGTTTTAGGCAGACTCGAAGATCTCAACCGCAGGTCACAGTTGTCGCAGGCGCCAATGCGAATCTGATCGTCGGTGAGGATTTCGGTGTGCCGGTCGTCGCCCGAGGAGATGTGGATAACCAGGCCGGTAGCCATATGTTTCAGAACTCAACCTCAATACATTAAAGCGGCGGCCGAATCAGACCGCAAAACTTCTTCTTGCGCGGTTGTCTTCGGTCGCCCACGCTCAGCATTCTACAGGAAGTCCAGCCAAAGGGTTAGCGGTAAACACGGGCGTCCGTGTTAGCATGACGGCGGAGTGAGGTTGTACACCATTGGCCAATGTGGATTTCATCGACGACTGTGAACGACTCATGGAATTGGCGCCGATCGCTTCGGCGAACATTCAGCGTCACGTCTTTGTTTGCACCGGAAAATCTTGTTCGGCTAACGACAGCGCCGAAGTACGCGACGCGTTTGAGCGCGAGTTGAAAGCACGCGAACTGCAGTACGGCAAGGTTTCGAAGGGATGTAATCCGAACGGGTCGGTCGTCCTTACTGAATGTGGATCGGTTGGGTTTTGTGCGGTGGGTGCGGCGGTGATGGTTTATCCAGACGGTGTGTGGTACGCGCAGGTGCGTGCTTCAGACGTGCCGGAGATCGTCGAAGAGCACATCGTGAATGGCCGGCCGGTCGAACGCCTCGCGCTACTGAGAGTCGCCGCCAGTTCTAAGTCTTAATCTTCTTTGTTTTGAATCCGTGAATACGGTTTCCAGCGAAGCACAGGTTTACGTGCGGCTGCCGCTTCGTCTAATCGTCCGACGCGCGTATTGTGAGGTGCGTTCAGCACCAACTCCGGATTCTCTAACGCCTCATTCGCGATCGAGCGCATCGCGGCGATGAACTGGTCCAACTCCTGACGTCCGACTGACTCCGTCGGTTCGATCAACATCGCTCCCTGCACGATCAACGGAAAATAGATCGTCATCGGATGGAAACCGTAATCGATCAGACGCTTCGCGATGTCGAGTGTGTGAACGCCCTTGCGGGTCTGCCGTTTGTCGGTGAAGACGACTTCGTGCATCGGCGGACTGTTGAACGGTTTCTCGTAATCGGAAGTCAGGCCATTCGCGATGTAGCGCGCGTTCAGCACTGCCGCTTCAGTCGCTTCGCGCAGACCATCATTGCCGTGCGTCAGGATGTACGCCAGCGCGCGCAGCATCATTCCGTAGTTACCAAAAAACGCTTTCACGCGGCCGATCGAGTGCGGCCGGTTATAGTCCAGCCGAAACGTCGGTTCGCCAACGGTCCAGTCAGTCTTAACGATGCGGGGCACCGGCAGAAACGGTTCTAATTCCTTCGTGCAGCAGCATGGACCAGAACCGGGGCCGCCACCGCCGTGCGGCGTCGAAAACGTCTTGTGCAGGTTCAGGTGAATGACGTCGACGCCCATGTCACCCGGACGCGCGATGCCGACGAGCGCGTTCATGTTCGCGCCGTCCATGTAAACCAGTCCGCCTGCTTCGTGAACGATCTCGCAAATCTGCTTGATGTTGCGTTCGAAAAGACCGAGCGTGTTGGGATTGGTCAACATCAGTCCCGCGACGTCGCCGTGCGAACAGAGTTCGCGCAAGTTATCCAGGTCGGTCAGACCTTCGCTCGTCGAGCGGATCGTCTTGACTGAAAAACCCGAAAGATGAGCGGAAGCGGGATTCGTTCCGTGGGCCGAATCGGGAATCAGCATCGTGCGCCGGCCGGAAGCAGTGCCCTCACGCGCATCGAGAAATGCGCGAATCATCATGATGCCCGTCATCTCGCCGTGCGCGCCCGCGGCGGGTTGCAGTGAAACTCCGGGCAATCCGGTGATTTCCGCAAGGTGTTGCTCGAGCTCGTAAATCACCTGCAACGCGCCCTGTGCGTCTTGTTCCTCGGTCAGCGGATGAACGTTCGCAAACTCCGCGATTCGCGCCACCTTCTCGTTGAGTCGCGAGTTGTACTTCATCGTGCACGAACCCAACGGGTACATCCCGAGGTCGATCGAGTAATTCCACGTCGACATGCGGACGAAGTGGCGGATGACGTCGACTTCGCTGACTTCTGGTACGCCTTCGAGATCGTCGTCGCGTTGAAACTCGCGCGGCAAAAGATCGTTAACCGGAGTTGCTTCGACATCCAACGAAGGTAAGCGATATCCAATGCGCCCTGGTTGCGAGCGTTCGAATATCAGTTGCTCGTTAGGACTGATATGAGAAGTTACTTTTGTGATGCCGTCGGTCATATAAAAGAACTATCGAACTGAAACCTCGCTCAATCCTTCCACCAGCGCATCGATCTCCTCGCGGCCGTTGATTTCCGTCACGCATACGAGAAAGTCGTTCGGCCGATCGTTGAAGAAGTGCCATAGCGGAATGCCGCCTTCGATGCCTTTCTCTTTGCCGAGACGCGCGAGCAGTTCGCCGGCGTCGAGTGGACCACGAACGACGAACTCGTCGAAACGAGGTCCGGAGAAGGGAAGCGAAAAACCTTTCAACGATGCGATGCGGCGCGCAGCGTACGCGGCTTTTTGCAGGCACTGGTGCGCGGCTTCCTGAATGCCGCGGCGGCCCATCGTCTCCAAATAAACCGTGGCGGCGAGCGCGATCAGACCTTCGTTGGTGCAGATATTGGACGTTGCCTTCTCGCGCCGAATGTGTTGTTCGCGCGTCGCGAGCGTGAGCACGAAACCGCGGCGGCCTTGCTTGTCGTAAGCTTCGCCGACGAGACGCCCAGGAATCTGTCGTGCGTACTTCTCGCGCGTCGCAAATAACCCGACGTATGGTCCACCAAACGACAGCGGTACGCCGAACGATTGTCCTTCGGCGACGACGATATCGGCGCTGCACGCACCGGGCGATTTCAGCAATCCGAGCGACATTGCTTCCGTGACCGCGACGACCAGCAACGCGCCTTTTGCACGCGCGGCGTCTGCGAGCGCCGAAAGATCTTCGATGCATCCGAAGAAGTTTGGCGACTGGACCACCAGCGCGGCTGTTTGGTCGTCAACGGCGTTCGCCAACGTTGCGCCTGACTGGCCTGTCTCTGCGTCAAACGGAACGACTTCCAGATCGATCCCTGCGTGTTGCACGTAAGTCTTGATGACTTCGAGATATTGCGGATGGACGGCGGTGGACGCGATCACTTTTGAACGTCGCGTGACGCGTTCCGCCATCAACACTGCTTCCGCCAGCCCCGTCGAACCGTCGTACATCGACGCATTTGCCACTTCCATCCCCGTCAACTGGCAAACGAGCGTTTGAAACTCGAAGATCGTTTGCAGCGTGCCCTGCGAGATCTCGGGTTGATACGGCGTGTAGGCAGTGAAAAACTCGGAGCGCGAGATGATGTGATCGACGATTGTCGGGATGTAATGAGAATAGGCGCCGCCGCCCAGGAAGCTCGGCCTGCGAGCTCCCGAGTTGCGTTTACCCATTCTTTCGAAACGATTGAGTAATTCGATCTCCGAGAGAGCAGCGGGTGTGTTGAGGGGCCGCTTCAGGAGCAAATCTTGAGGAATGGAATCGAATAATTCTTCAGCCGATTTGAGCCCCATAGCCTCAAGCATCTCTTTGCGCTCTTCCGGCGAGTTAGGAATGTAGCGCAAGATTATTCGCTCTCAGCTTTCGTAAAATCTTCATACTCCGCGGCCGTCAGCAGGCTGTCGACTTCTCCTCGGTTCGACATGCGGAGTCGGACCATCCAGCCTTCGCCGTACGGATCGGAGTTCACTTTTTCCGGTTCGTCCGCGAGCGACTCGTTGATGCTCGACACAGTACCGGATATCGGGGTGAAGATTTCGGAGACTGCCTTTACCGACTCGACCGATCCGAACGATTCACTGGCGCTAAACTCGTCGCCTGCTTTTGGCAACTCGACATACACTACGTCACCGAGTGAGTTCTGGGCGTAATCGGTGATGCCGATGATGGCTTCATCACCGTCAACCCTGACCCATTCATGGTCTTTGCTGTAGTGCAGGTCTTCTGGAACGTTTGCCATGGTTCCTCCAACTAGTTTGAGAATGTTTACTTAGCGCGTTTGTAGAACGGCGTCTTGACGATCTGCGCGCCTACAAGTCTGCCGCGAACGTCGATCTTGATCTCCTGTCCGACGGTCGCATATTCAACGGGCACGTACGCCATGCCGATGTTCTTCTTCAGGAATGGCGCTGGACTGCCCGAGGTTACTTTTCCAACTTTTTGATCGCCGACGAGCACCTCCTGCTCGTCGCGCGCGATACCGCGTTCTGTTACTTCAAACCCGACCAGGCGACGCGTTATTCCCGCCTGTTTCTGTTGGGCCAACGCCTCGCGTCCGATGAAGTCGCCTTTGTCGAGTTTGGCGATCCAACCGAGGTTAGCTTCGAGCAACGTCGTGGTTTCGTCGATCTCGTGACCGTAAAGCGCCAGACCCGCTTCGAGTCTAAGTGTGTTGCGAGCGGCGAGTCCGCAGGGAAGCACACCGGTTGGCGTGCCTGTCTTTCCCGCGTCAAGAATCTTGTTCCACAGTTGTTCCGCGCGATCGGCGGGGGCGTAGACCTCGAAACCGTCTTCGCCCGTGTAACCCGTGCGCGAGACGATGCCGCTCACGCCGTCAACTGTGCCAGGACGGAAGTGGTAATACTTGATCTCGGAAAGCGGCACGTCAGTCAGCGGCTGCAGGATCGACTCGGCGTCAGGACCTTGCAGCGCGAGTTGGCAGTACTCAGCACTCGCATTCCGCAGGTCAACCGACTCACCGCTGTGATGCGACTTGATCCACTCCCAATCTTTCTCGGTCGTGCCTGCGTTGACGACCAGCAGAAGATGATCTTCTGCGAGACGATAGACAAGCAGATCGTCGATCACTGTTCCCTCGGGGGTCGTCAAAGCCGAGTACTGCGCCTGGCCGTCGACCAGTTTTGTAACGTCGTTCGAAGTCACGCGATTAACGAACGCGATCGCGTCGCTGCCGCGGACGTCGATCTCGCCCATGTGAGACACATCGAAGAGACCGGCGTGCGTGCGGGTGCGCAGATGTTCCTCGATCGTTCCGGCAGGATACTGGACGGGCATGTCCCAGCCGCCGAAGTCGACCATGCGACCACCGAGTTGCCGGTGGGCGTCGTTGAGAGGAGTGCGTTTCAGTTCCGGTGCTGTTGCGGTCAAATTAGTCACTCGCGCGGCTTGCTTCGAGGCCTCACGTTGTTTTTATCAGTAAATAAAAGGTGAAGCCGCAAACTAGCATGCGACGTGCGGTGCGTCAAGCGAGGCGCATTAACCG
>Ga0111538_10014927_pt1 | contig 10224 bp, 14 predicted proteins | sample SoiMethybrSBSTD1_FD_79669 | JGI IMG/M metagenome (GOLD analysis project Ga0111538, IMG submission 79669) | Bulk soil microbial communities from a Populus tree surrounding site in Tennessee, USA - Soil MetaG P. TD hybrid SBSTD1 (version 2)... | ecosystem: Environmental > Terrestrial > Soil >... | reverse complement strand
TCGACTTAATCCGAGTCTTGGGTGCAGTTTCTCGTACGCTCCACTCCGGGCCACGGGACCTTCTGCTCTGTGTGTGGATAAGACGATGCTGTGCGCAGCGTGCCGAGCGGGAATGACTCTACGACACGCAACGTCGCGCGACGCGTGCCAGGTGAAAGTCCGCCAAGGCGCTGGCGACCGGCTCGCAGCCATTAGCCAATTTGACATCTACGATCGGCTCGTTCCGAACATCGGACTCACGAAGGCGAATGGTACGAACCATCCGGGTCACAATCGAACGATCGCCCTTCAGCGTGCGATTCACGGCGCTCTCGGACAGCCCGCCTGGGTATTGCGAAGTAGAAGCCGACACCTGCAGAGCGCCCATCGTCCAGAGCACGACGAGAGCCCCAGCCAGGCTTCCGGCAAGCAACGGACCGGCGCTCCATTGTGACCATGGTCGTCCGCGACGGGCGAGGTCTTCATTCGGCATGGCCCTCTCCACTGCTGCTCGGTGAAACCCTAGCTCCAGGGCGCCGAGGCGAAAATTCAGAGCATGTCCCTAAGGGAAGTCCCGTATCAACGCTGGCGGCGGTCGCCAGGATTTGTGCGCGGGGGGCAGCCCAGGCCACGTGCTTGCAAAAGCGCCGAACAACTTTGAAATGGGGTGCACGTTGCTGCTGCGGGAGTTCACCGGCGGAGCCCTAAGTATTCGAGGGACGATCGTTATCGTTGCCTTGGCGTCCCTGGCTTGATCCTCGTCAACCTTCAACACGCCTTCGGCTCTATCGTGTTCTTAAACGCAGGTTCGCGCCGGGCTGGTCGCAATGGTGAGACGGTTGTCAAAAGGGCCGAAGATTCCTCCCATCGAAGCGCTGCCTGCGCTGCGGCGCCGGCTCGGGCTGCCTCTGCTCGTGCTTTACGGCACCGGCATCACAATCGGTGCCGGTATCTATGTGTTGATTGGCGCGGTGGCCGGCCATGCCGGGACCTATGCTCCATGGTCGTTCGTGCTGTCCGCCATGGTGATGGCACTCACCGTCGCCTCTTACGCCGAGCTATCGACCCGCTTTCCAGTCAGCGCCGGCGAAGCGGCCTATGTCAAAGCGGCCTTCAGTTCGCGGGCACTCTCGGTGCTGACCGGCTTGCTGACCATCGTCATCGGGGTGGTGTCTGCATCGGCGGTGACGCTTGGTTCGGCGGGCTACATCGAACAGTTCACCGATCTGCCGCAGTGGTTTGTCGTGATCGCGGTCGTGGTCGCGCTGAGCGTGGTTGCGGCGTGGGGCATTCTGGAATCGGTCCTGCTGGCGAGTCTGTTCACCCTGATCGAAGTCGGCGGCCTGTTGGCGATCATAGCCGCGGCCGTTCACATGGACCTGCCGATCGCATCCGTCCTCGTGCAACCGCTGCCGCTCGACCCGGACACCCTGTCGGGCATCGGCTTTGCCAGTCTGCTGGCGTTCTTTGCCTTCATCGGATTCGAGGACCTGGCCAATGTGGTGGAGGAAGCCAAGGTACCGCACCGCGACATCCCGCGCGCGATGGTGCTGACGCTGCTCATCTCGACGATCCTGTATGTCGCCGTCGCGGCAATCGCCGTCAGCGCCGTGTCGGTTGACCGGCTCGCTTCGTCGCCGGCACCGCTCAGCCTCGTCTTCCGCGAAGTGGCCGGCATCAGCCCGGTTACCATCAGTGTCATCGCGATCGTGGCAACGCTGAACACGATTCTCGCTCAGATTACGATGTCAGCGCGCGTGATCTACGGCATGGCGCGGCATGGCGATTTACCCGGCATCGCCGGCCGGGTGCATCCGCGAACGGCGACTCCGCTCCTTGCGACGGCGCTGATCGCCGCATCCGTGATCGCGCTGGCGCTGTCCGTTCCGTTCGAACGGCTGGCGGAAGGCACGTCGCTGGCAACGCTCGCGGTATTCGCACTGGTCAATCTGTCATTGCTGCGGCTTCGCCACCGCCGGGTGCGCTCGCCCGGGCCGCACGTCAGCATCCCGGTCTGGGTTCCCGTGACGGGACTGGTGACCTGCCTCGCTATGATCGCGAGTGCGTTGCTGAAATGATTGATCGACTGTCCCGATCGAGCGGAAGGCGCGGCATCGGTTGAAGGCGCAGAATTTGTTCAACAGCAGCCATTCTGCCGTTCAAGCTCCTGCGTCCGCCATTCCCAGGGTATCTGGAACGAGCCGGACCATATGCCCGCGCCCGCACTCCGCGCGAACGTCTCCTCCGCCCGGTAGCGCGGATCGCTGCCATCTGGCAGCGCGTAACCCGAGCGGGTCATCGCTGCGGACAGATCGTCGCCCTTCGCCGTCGTGCAAATCGCGACGATCCGATCATACGGATCGATCTTAATCTGGCGGCACGACACCGGCTGATCGCCAATGCGTTCGGCGAGTTGCCGCTTGGCCTCGAGGCCGCATGCCCATTCGACGTTGTTCGGTCCCGTACAGGGCTGACCGAGCTCCGGCGCGTCGATTCCTGCCAGGCGGATGGCATCGTCTCGAATGCGCAGGCTGTCGCCATCAACGACAACGGCATGCCCTGTGATCACCGGCCCGGCGGGTGCCGCGTTTCGCCAAAGCGCGGCAGCGACCGTTACCGAGACGAGGCCGATCAGCAGGACGCGAGCGGCGTTCATGGATACCGTCGCCTGAATAAGACACGATCCGCCAGGCAGCACTTGCTATTGCCACCACCCCTGCGACCGACGCGCGACCAGATGGTCGTTCACCGCATGCACGCCAAGCGCGCATTCAGCAGCGACCCGGATCGCCTTTCGTTCGGCATCGGAACTTGTCAGGCCCCAAAGGTCGACGATGCCGTCGGTCACCGTGATATTCAAAAGGCCGGTGTGAGCCCAAGGCTGGGTCTTCAGGTGCGCCAGCAGCTTGTCGCGGATCGCAGTGTCGGAAGGGGAAGCCTGCATCCCCGTGCCGGTGCTGGCCACGGCTTGAACAAGGTTGGCGCGACTGACGATGCCGACCAAGTGCCCGTTCTCCATGATCGGCACGCGTTTGACCGAATTCTTTTCCAGAAGCGCAGCGATCTCGCGAAGTGGCGTGTCGGGCGCGGCAGTGATGACGTGGCGGGTCATAACGTCAGCGACTCTGCAGGCGTGGGCTTTGACGTAGTCCGCGGCCAGCGTCTCGTCCGGCGTCAATGCATGCAGCCACCACGAGCGTTTCCGTTCGGTGTCGGCTTCAGACCGATGCATGAGATCGCCCTCGCCGACGATGCCAACAAGCTTGCCTTGGTCATCGACGACCGGAACACCACTGATCCGTTGCTCTATGAATATCTTTGCGACTTCCCGCACCGTGCACGACTGCTTCACCGTGATCACGGGGGAAACCATGACGTCACGTGCTTGCATGGTCGAACTCCTCTACGGATGTCGAGACATTAGAGAGCATGAGTCGCCGCGAGGGGTCTTGATCGAGGTCAAAACCCCGCTGCCGCCAGGATCCAGTGCGTGGGCAGCATTGCCGAGCAGTATCCGACTATCGACCGACGGGTACGACGCGCAATCGTTCCGTGATGCATTACGGAGGGACATGCCCTACCGTAGCAATCATGACTTGCCTGAATCGGTTCAACGCCATCTGCCGCCGCACGCCCAGGACATCTACCGCGAGGCATTCAATCATTCGTTCGCGGCTCATGCCGGCGATCCGCGTCAGGAGAAAGCGGCCCATCGCATCGCCTGGGCTGCGGTCAAGCGGTCATACGTGAAGGTTGGCAACAGCTGGGTCGGCAAGGCCCATTCGCTCTGAGTGTATCGCCAACAGCGTGTGTGGCGAGCTACGTCCGGTTCATCGTCGCGCCCGGCCCCCCGACCAACGAGGCGTGGATGAACTCGAAAAGCTCGTCGCCGATCAGCGGCTTTTCGATCACCATGGCGCCGGCCGCGGCGGCAGACGCGCGCAGGACCGGACCCGCCGCACCGGCGATCAGCACAACCGGGACATCGATGCCGCGAGCGCGCAGCGTCGCCAGCAGATCCAGGCCGTTCATGCGCGGCAATCGATGGTCGATGACGAAACAGTCGATCTCGGAAAGCAAAGTGTCGCGCAACGCATCTTCGGCGGATTCATAGCCGCGGACGGACAATCCATCCGCCTGCAACGAAAACATCAGCGCGTTGCGGACGGCGAAATCATCCTCGATGACGGCTATCGTCGCAGTGGCGCCCATGGATCGTCCGGCTCGCAGTTCCGTCATTGATGGAGTCTACCCGCGGCGACACAGCCGGCATTGATTTGGCTCAAGGCCTCGCCGCCAGGCAACGCGGATCAGCCGCCGGCGGGTGAGGACTGCCGCTAGCGTGCGCCCTCCCACAGCGCGAGTACCGCGCCCAAGGGATCGTGCACGACCTGCGATGTCGTGTCGAAATGCATCGTCGGCCGGTGGGCGGGGTCGTATCTGGGCCAGCCGCAGTCCCCGTGCGCGGCGAACGAGATCCAGGCCCGGTGCATCGCGTCCGCAAGCCCTTGCGGCGGACTGGGTCCGAGGATCGCCTCGGTCCCGAGACCGAGCGTATCGAAGACGAAGGGGATCTCGACCGAATGCGCCGCACCAAGGCGTCCCCCGGCCTGCGGCGAGCGCCAGGCAAACTCGTACATGTAGGTCGTTCCCGCGCTCGTGGCGTGAGCGTCCGCCAGTCGGACGGTGGGGATGCGCCAGTACCAGTCAGTCTGGATCGCCGAGAGCAGGTCGCCGGCGGTCGCCGCGGGATGCATCGCGCGATAGGCACGCAAGCCTGCCGCCGGCAGACCGTAGGCTGCAGCCATCGCCGAAAGGGCTTCCTTGCTGACGCGGTCGATCGCGCCATCGGAGAGCAGGAACAGCCGCGTTTCTTCGGTGTTCGTTCCGATCAGCAATGCAACGTTTGCCGCCGCGCCGGCGCGGATACGGTCGATCGGACGTTCAGGGATCGTTTCGCCGTCGACAGTCGGCGCCCAGGGAAGTGCGCTAAGCGTCACCTCGCCCCAGAACGCGGGATCGGGATGCGCCAGGAAGTCCTCCCGCAGCCGCGCCTGCGCCTGCAGGACCCGTTCGGGCGATAGTGCGGCGATCGCCTCCCGGGTGGCCTCGACCTGCAGCAGCTCGGCGAGCCGCCGACCAATCCGCAGCGCGGTCGGGGCCGAGGTGACATTCTGCGCCGTCCCGCTTTGAACGATCGCGCGACTGAACAACCCCTTGGCGCGCGGCATCGTGAGGAGGGTGGCGACGCTCATGCCCCCGGCCGATTCCCCGAAAATGGTGACATTGCGGGGATCGCCACCGAAGGCCGCGATGTTGTCCCGGACCCATTCGAGTGCCGCAATTTGATCGAGCAGGCCCAGGTTGGCGACACCGTCGGCCAAATAGAGAAATCCTTCGGCCCCGACCCGGTAGCCGATCGTCACGCAGATCACGCCGTCGCGCGCGAACCTCCTGCCGTCGTAAAACGCCGTCGCGCCGGTCGCATGAAATTCGAACATGCCGCCCGGAATCCACACCATCACCGGCCGCCCGTCGGATCGCAGATCGGGCGTCCAGATGTTGAGCGTCAGGCAGTCCTCGCCCTGGCCGACCAGCTCCGGAATGCACTCAGCGATTCCCGGCGGATATGCTACCTGAGGCGACTTCGGCCCGAAGGCGAGCGCATCGCGCATCCCGTTCCACGGGGCGACCGGCCGCGGTGGTCTCAACCGGTTCGCGCCGAACGGCGGCGCCGCAAAAGGCACGCCCTTGAAAACCGCGACCCCGTCGCTGCGGCAGCCGCGCAGATTGCCATGACGGGTCTCGGCGATCGGACTCATGCATGCACCTCGCAGGAAGCCTCGTCCGGCCGGGTCGCCGTCATTCGGTCGGGTCCAGCGGCCGGGTCACGGTATGCCGGCACTTCTCGCACCGGTACAGCGCGAGCTGTGACTGGGCGTCCGGGGCGGATGTCGGGCGCACGAGCTTCATCGGCCCGCCGCAGATTTCGCAACGCAATGGCGTGAGAGGCGTCGTGGGGCGCGACATGGGAGTGTCCATCTCGGATCAGCGGAATGCCTTTGTGGCCCAAGTCCGATCGTTCGCGTTGAGAGAGATCAAAACGGAGATCGATTCTTGCGCTGCAATGCTTGGGCGAAACGCCACAACAAAAGACAAAAAAACAGAAAGGCCTCGGCGGGGGAGCGCCGAGGCCACCAATCGGACAACGGGGGGACGGTGGGGAGGGGGTTATTGTCCGACCGGGTATTTCTTAGTCCATCCGCACCCGGCAGCTTTTGATACAGCGCAATTTTGCGAAGTCCCGACTATGACAGCAATCGTCGCTCGATCTCGTGGACCGGCAGCTTCACCAGATCCTTGTCGAGTTCGGTCTTGACCGCCCTGCGGACCGCGGCCGAATAGGCTTCCCTGATCATGCCGAGCGCCCGCGGGGCGGCGACGACATGCAGCGCGCTGGTTTCCCCGGCCGCAATGGCGGCGTCCAGGCGAGCCGCAAGGCGCTTCAAGAATTCACGTTCCGCCTGATCGTGCCAGTCCGTCTGCTCGACGGAACTGCGCGCTTCCCCGGTCGATGCGTGTACGCGGCCGGGTGCGGCCACTCCCTGCTCGCGGGTCGACGCGTCCGGGTGCTCGAGAGCATCCCTGGTCTTCAACGACGGAAAACGGCGATCGCCGACGTTCTCCAGAATGAAGGCCTTTCGGCCGTCGCAGACGATGATCCACTCGCCTTCGGCCGCGTTGATCAGGCTCATGACAAGAACTCCCGTCTGGAGCGATCAAGCGCTCAGGCGGTTGAGCGCCGCGCGATCGCGCAGCACGATCCGCCGCGAGCCGGACAATCCGATGGTGGATGCATGCTCGAACTGGGTGAACATGCGTGACACGGTCTCGATGGTCAGGCCGAGATAGTCGGCGATGTCCTGCCGCGGCATCGGAAGATTCACTTCGTTGCGCGCTGACAGCCGCGAATGCATCTCCATCAGGAAGTAGGCGAGACGCTCTTCTGCGGTCTTGATCAGCAGGAGCGTGTGGTCCTGCGCGCGCTGCAGTTCGCGCGCCGTCATTTCCCAGATCTGACGCGAAGCATCGCTGTCGCGGTCGGCGAGGGCGAGAACGGCGCTGCGCTTCAACACGCGCACCGTGACTGATCCGATCGCCTCGGCCGAGCACCTGTGCGCGTCGCCGAATTCCATGCCGAACATGTCGCCGGGGAGGTGGAAGGCGATGATCTGCCGCCTGCCATCGTCGAGCACGCGATAGGTGCGCACCGCGCCGCTGACGACCTTGTAGAGATAGTCGGCCGGCTCGCTCTCGCCGTAGATCTCCTCGTTGCGCGAGAACGTCATCGGCGCGCCCATCAGGCTCAGCGCATCGGAGGAATTCTCCAGTCCGGCGGGCGGCGGGACGGCGCGGTCTGATCCGGAAGTGAACGGCTTGGCTTGGGTCAATGTGAGCATGGCGGGGGCTCCGTGTTCGGTGCCCGGATAGTTCCGCAGCCTCGGTGCACAGGAAATTCAGATATTGAACCTAAGGAAACCTCCGTAGCCGCAAGCGGCTGGGCGTTCGGGACGGCGATGGCCCACGCCGCTCGGGCATCGAAAGGGCCGGTTCGCCGGTTGCCGGCGTCAGCCCGGTCGACGATCGCCGGACGATCGCGAGCCGAGGCCGCCCGGCGTGACGGCGTAACCGGCGTTGTTCGTTGTCGAACCGGCGGAACAGCGCGCCAAGCCGGCGCGGGCAGAGAGCGCCTGCCTGCCGGACGGTCTCACGCGGCCTTTGACGGCGCGGGCCACAACGCGCGCAGATCGGCGGGCAACGCGTGCAGCACGTCCTCGATCTCGCCAGCGCTGACCTTCGTCGACAGGAACTGAAACACCGTCGAGATCGCTTCGTCGGCATAAAGGATCGGATCCGACACGAACGCGTGATTGATGCGTGCGACGAAGTCCGCCCTGGAACGGTGCTTCACCGGGGTCGTCGCCGGGCGCCAATGTTCGTAGTAGACGCCGCGCAGCAGGCTCGGCAGCTGCGCGGCGAGATCCGCCGCCTCGTTGACCGGTAGCCAATCGCGCAGTGTCTGCAACACCGTCCGCAGCAGCCGATACGACTTGGCCTTGTTTCCCCATCCAAGAAAGTGTCCATCGAGCTCATTGACCCAGTGATGCGTAACCTGGGCCGTATGATCGATGCCTTCCAGACCAGACGTGCTCATCATCGTTGCCCCTGTCGGCGTGTGTTGCGCGATACGCCCCGGCTGCGCCCGTCATTGCGCAGCCCGGGCCGTCGGCGTGTATTACGCAGCCTTGATGGTGATCTTCTGTTCGGTCTTCTTGGCTTCCGGGCTCTTCGGCAGCGTCACGGTGAGAACGCCCTTCCTGAAGTTCGCCTCGATCTTGCCGGTGTCCACGCCCTCGGGCACCTGGAAGCGACGCTCGAACGAGCCGTAGTGCCGCTCTTGCAGGTAATAGTCCTTCTTCTTCTCCTCCTTCTCGTCCTGCTTTTCGCCCTTGATCGTCAGGCACCCGTCGACGACGTTCACTTCGATGTTCTTCTCGTCCATGCCGGGCAGTTCGGCGGTCACTTCGTAGCCGCCGTCCTTCTCCACGATGTCGACCGCCGGAGCTGCGCCCCAGGCGATCTGGGGCCGCCAGAGCGGCTCGGTGTCGAACAGCGAACCGCGAAACGGATTGCGCCAAGTCCCGCGCTCGAAGTCCTGGAACAGCCGGTCAACCTCGCGGCGCAGACCCTCGAACGGCTGCCACTGTTGCGGCGCGGTAGCGGGCGCGGCCGGCTGGGGTTCGGTCTTCACGTTCAGTTTGGTTGCAGTTTCAGCCATGGCCAAATCCTCCTGATGGATCAGACAACCTCACGCTAGCGATCCTGGAGGACGATTGCATTGACTCAGGTCAACGCGGCTCGATGTTTGATCGTGCGAGAAATCATCGTGGGCCATCAACAAAGAGAGGCGCGGTCGATGCAGCAGAGGTCCAGCGTCGCGACCGCCGATGATCTGTCAAAGCTTCTCGGCGCGCTCGACGAACGCAAGGCCGTCGACGTCCTCGCTCTCCGGCCAACGCTGGCTGACGTGGAGCAGGCCGCCATCTGGCTGGCAGGCGACGGGGACGTTCTTGCCAAGGATGGCCGCCCGCTCGCGGGCGTGGTCGCTCAGATCGTCGACATTCTCGGCTCCGAAGACGAGGAGCCGCCCCGGGCGCGCTGATACCGCCGCCAACCGCACGCTTCCATCGAGGTCACGCCAATGGCACACAAGCAGATCCTGTTCCGCTCCGCCGCGCGCGAGAAAGTCCTGCGTGGCGCCACCCAACTCGCCGACGCGGTGCGCGTGACCCTGGGACCGCGATCGAAGTCGGTCCTGATCGAGAAGAAGTGGGGCGCCCCGATCGTCTGCAACGACGGCGTCACGATCGCTAAGGAAACCGACCTGAAGGACCCGGAGGAGAACCTCGGCGCACGCATGCTGCGCCAGGCTGCGGAAAAGACCGGCGACATGGTCGGAGACGGGACCAGCACCGCGACCATCCTGGCGCACGCGATGTTCGCGGATGGCGTGCGCAACGTGGTAGCCGGCGCCAGCGCGATCGACATCAAGCGCGGCCTCGATCGCGCGGCAAGGCGCTCGATCGAAGCGCTGCGCGCGCTCTCGCGTCCGGTCAAGACACGCAAGGAGAAGGCCCAGGTCGCGGCCATCTCGGCGCACAATGACCCGGCAATCGGCGAACTCGTCGCCGATCAACGGACAAGGTCGGCGGCGAGGGTGTCATTACGGTCGAGGAGTCGAAGACGACCGAGACGATTCTCGATGTCGTCGAAGGCATGCAGTTCGACCGCGGTTTTCTTTCGCCGTACTTCGTCACCGATGCGGAGAAGATGGAGGCGGTGTTCGAGAACGCGCTGGTGCTGATCTCGGACCGCAAGGTCAGCGCGTTGAAGGATCTGATCCCGCTGCTCGAGCAGGTCGCGAAGTCCGGACGCCCGATCCTGGTCGTGGCCGAGGACGTGGAAGCCGAGGCGCTCGCGACGCTGATCGTCAACCAGATCCGCGGGGCGCTCAAGAGCTGCGCCGTGAAGGCGCCCGGCTTCGGTGACCGCCGCAAGTCGATGCTGCAGGACATCGCGGTGCTGACCGGCGGCATGGTTGTTTCCGACGATCTTGGCCTCAAGCTGGAGAACGTGAGCATCGAACAGCTCGGGACGGCCAAGCGCGTCGTCGTCGACAAGGAG
>Ga0111538_10014925_pt1 | contig 10225 bp, 8 predicted proteins | sample SoiMethybrSBSTD1_FD_79669 | JGI IMG/M metagenome (GOLD analysis project Ga0111538, IMG submission 79669) | Bulk soil microbial communities from a Populus tree surrounding site in Tennessee, USA - Soil MetaG P. TD hybrid SBSTD1 (version 2)... | ecosystem: Environmental > Terrestrial > Soil > Tree... | reverse complement strand
CCGGGCGAGAAGCCGGGAAGGTCCTGGCCATCCTTGTTGTTGTTCCAGCCCATGAGGTGACCGCCCTGGAAGCGGAATACGGTCACGATATCGGCGAACATCTCGTAGTAGGTCCGCGCATCGACCGTGGTGCGGAGGAAATTCACGTCGCCGCCGACGCCGGCGACATCCTGACGGAAGTCGATCAGCACGCCGCTGGTCGGGTTCTTGTTGTTGTCGAGCGTGTTGTAGCCGAGGCTGTAGCCGATCAGCGACGCATAGATCGCACCCTGCGCGAGCGAGCGGCGGACCGCCAGCGAGGCTTCGCCGTCGGAGTAACAGTCCATCGAGAACGGGGCGCCGGTATTGGGATCGACCCACGGCAGGCCGGTATTCGGATCGATCCCGGTGGTGCTTGTGGGGAACGTGCCGTTGGCGCTGTTCGGATTGAGGTTGTTACAGTTCCGCAGCTGGATCGGCAGCTGAATTTCCTGCCGATAGAGGTTGTAGCGCACCTGCATGCTGAACTCTTCGCTGAGCGCGAAGCCGGCGCGCAGCGCGAAGCCGATGGTCTTGTTCTCGTACGAATAGTAGTTCGACGCCAGGGTGTGCTTGGCATAGATGTCGAAGCCGGCCGCCAGCCGATAGCCCAGGAAGAACGGCTCGAGATAGGTGATTTCGAAGCCGCGGGCGCGCTGGCCGTACTGGATGCTGGCGCGCGCGTACTGGCCGTTGCCGAGCAGATTGCGCTCGCCGATCGAGACTTCGGCCATGAATCCGTCGGCGGTCGAGTAGCCGCCGGCGAGCGACAATTCGCCGGTCGAAAGCTCTTCGACATCGACGTTGACGATGACGCGGTCCTGGGCTGAGCCAGGCTCATTGGTGATCTTCACCACCTTGAAGTAGTTCAGGTTCTTGAGGCGGCGCTCGGCGCGATCGATCAGCGCGCGGTTGTAGGCGTCGCCTTCGGCGACATCGAATTCGCGGCGGATCACCCAGTCGCGGGTGCGGATGTTGCCGCGCACGTTGATGCGCTCGATATAGATGCGCGGGCCCTCGTCGATGACGTAGACCAGGTTGATGACGCCCTTTTCCCGGTCGCGCTCGCCGACCGGGCGCGCGGTGGCAAACGGATAGCCGCGCCGCGCCACCTCGATCGAGGCGTTTTCGACGGATTTCTCGACCGCCTCGGCGTTGTAGACGGCGCCGGCGCTGGTCCGAAGCTGCGGATAGATCATGGCGGCGTCGATCGCCGCCACGTTCGAGCGCACCTCGACGGTGCCGAAGCGGTAGCGCGGGCCCTCTTCGATCGTGAAGGTGATGACGAATCCCTTCTGCTCGGGATCGTACACCGCCACCGCCGACACCACGCGCACGTCGGCGAAACCCTTCTTGAGGTAGAAGCGGCGGATCAGGTCGCGGTCGGCCTCGATGCGGTCGGGATCGTAGATGTCGGCGCTCTGCAAAAAGCTTATTGGCCAAAACGTCGTCTCGTTGGTCTTGATCTCGTCCTTGAGCCGCTGGTCGCCGAAGGTGTTGTTGCCGACGAAGATCAGCTTGCGGACGCCGGTCTTCTCGCCCTCGTTGATCTCGAACACCAGGTCGACACGGTTGTTGGGCAGTTCGATGATCTTCGGCGTGACCCGGACATCGAAACGGCCGTTGCGGCGATAAATCTCGACAATGCGCTGAACGTCGGCCTGCACCTGCGGGCGTGACAGCGTGCCGCGCGGCTTGGACTGGACTTCGGTATTGAGCTGATCGTCCTTGACCTTCTTGTTGCCCTCGAAAGCGACGCGGTTGATGACCTGGTTCTCAACGACGGTCACGACCAGCCGGCCGCCGGCCTGGGTGATGCGAACGTCCTGGAACAGACCGGTTGCGACCAACGCCTTGTAGGCTTCGTCGATCTTGGCGGCGTCGAGCCGCTGGCCCGGCGCCAGGCGGAAATACGAGCGGATGGTGTCGGCTTCGACCCGGCGGTTGCCTTCGATCACGATGGCCGAGGTCTGCGCGACGGCAAAGTCCGCCGTCGCCATCGAGCCGATGGCGCCGCCGAAAACGATCCCGCCGAGGATCAGGCCGGCAAGACCCAGTCCCCGAAACAGCCGCAACCACAAAGCCATGCGCAACGCGCCCTTATGAACCCCATTGACCAAGTGAACGGCAGAAACGCGGGAAGCGTCCGGTGCCATGTTTTTACAGGCTTTTTTCACCACTTCAACCCAACCCAACCCCACTCAACCTGTAAATTCCTGCTTTTCCCTCAGGAATTTAGCCCACATTCGTTAAGACGCCCAAAGGTGCACAACGTCGTTAAAGGTGGCGAAGATCATCAGCATCACCACCAGCGCCAAACCGATGCGGAATCCGATCTCCTGGGCCCGATCCGACAACGGGCGGCCGCGGACCGCCTCGATCGCATAGAACAAAAGGTGACCCCCATCGAGCAGCGGCACCGGGAACAGGTTCAGGAGCCCGATCGAAACCGACAGCATGGCCGCCAGGTTCAACATTGGGATGAAGCCCAGGGTGGCGACCTGTCCGGAAATCTGCGCGATCCGGATCGGCCCGCCGAGCTGATCGGCGCACTCGCGCCCGGCAAACAGCCCGCCGATGTAGGAGAAGGTGCGGTCGATGATGAACCAGGTCTCCAGCGTGCCTTGCCAGAGCGCCGAGACCGGATTGAAGGCCTCGTTCTGGATGTCGTCTTTCTTGATCGACCGCTCGACCCCAAGCACCGCGTGACAGGTTTTGTTGCCGAACAGGTCCTTGCCCTTGGTCAGTGCCGGCGTCGCCTTGAGCGTCACCGGCGTGCCGCCGCGGTTGACCACGAACTCCAGGGTCTGCCCCGCTTTGGCGCCGACAATGCGCTGCATGTCGGTAAAGCTTTCGATCGCGCGGCCGTCGATCGACAGCACCAGGTCGCCGGGCTGGAAGCCCGCCTGCGCGGCCGCGGTGCCGGGATGCACGGTGTCGATCCGCGCCGCCGTCGACTGCTTGCCGTGGATTGTGAAGATCACGGCGAAGATGGCGATGGCCAAAATGAAATTCGCAATCGGCCCGGCCGCGACAATCGCGGCGCGTTGTGAGACCGGTTTGTGGAAGAAGCTGACTCGTCGCTCGTCGGCCGTCATCCCGGCGACCGCCGCCTGATCCGGAACGCTGGCGGCGTTTTCATCCCCAAAAAACTTCACATACCCGCCCAAGGGAACCGCGGCGATTTTCCAGCGAGTTCCATAACGGTCGGTAAACCCCAGCAGCTCGGGGCCGAAGCCGACCGAGAACACCAGAACGCGAACCCCGCACCAGCGCGCAACCAGGAAGTGGCCCAGTTCGTGGAAGAACACCACAATGCTCAGCCCGAACAGGAACGGAATGACCCAGCCGGTCCAGCCGCCGCCCCACAGCGCCAGATTGTCTAGGAGATTGAAACCCATAGCTTTTTGTCCCCACGCAGCCCACAGGCCGCAGTTTTATGATGGCTTTGCGGCGATTTCGCGCAACAGGTCTTGCGCCATCGACCTTGCAATCCCGTCAATGGCGAGTGCGTCCTCGATCGATTGTGGCTCGGTCGCAATCCCCTGACGCTCGGCGGCATTGAGCGTCGCCTCAACCAGCCTGGGAATTCCGGCAAAACCAAGCCCGCGCCCGATAAATGCCTCAACTGCGATTTCGTTGGCGGCGTTGAGCACCGTCGCAGCGCCGCCGCCGCTCGCCAAGGCACGCTGTGCCAGCGACAATGCGGGGAAGCGCTCGAGATCCGGTTGCTCGAAACTCAAGGTCGCGACCTTGGCGAGGTCGAGCCGCGCGCTCGGACCCTCGAGCCGCGCGGGCCAGGCAAGACAATGCGCGATCGGGATCCGCATGTCGGGCGCACCGAGCAGCGCCACCATCGAGCCGTCGCGGAATTCGACCAGCCCGTGCACGATCGACTGCGGATGCACCAGGATCTCGATCTGGTCGGGCGCGAAAGCAAACAGATGGTGCGCCTCGATCAGCTCCAGGCCCTTGTTCATGAGCGTCGCGGAATCGATCGTGACCTTCGGGCCCATCGACCAATTGGGATGCTGCAGCGCCTGCTCCACGGTTGCGTCGCGCATTTGCTCTCGCGTCCAGGTCCGGAACGGTCCGCCCGACGCGGTCAGGATCAGGCGGCGAACGTCCTCGCGCCGCCCCGCGCCCAGTGCCTGGAACAGCGCGTTGTGCTCGGAATCGACTGGCAGGACGTTGGCATTGGCTTGCGCTGCCGTTCGCATGAACAGCGCGCCGGCACAGACCAGACACTCTTTGTTGGCGAGTGCGACGGTTGCGCCGCGCTTCACCGCGGCGAGTGTGGGCTTGAGCCCGACCGAACCGGCGATCGCAGCCATCACCCAATCCGCCGGGTGCGCGGCGGCTTCGAGCAACGCATCCTCGCCGCCCGCGGCCTCGATGCCGGTCCCTGACAGCGCCGATTTGAGCTCCGGATAGGCGCCGGGATCCGCCACCACGGCGAATCGCGCGTTGAGGTCGCGCGCGAGGCGCGCCAGCGCGGCGGCATTGCGATTGGCGCTGACCGCCTCGACGCGATAATTGGCGGGATTGCGCCTGATCAGATCGATGGTGCTCGAGCCGATCGAGCCGGTGGCGCCGAGCAGCGTGATGCTGCGCGGTTGCGGAATCGCTTGCTGCCCGGAACGAGGTCTGGCCAAAGGCGCCGCCATCACCACACCATCAGGCCACGCGCCGGATGCTCGATGCCGCCATGCGCGACGCCGATCAGCAACGCACCCATGCAGGCCGTGACGAAGCCGTCGAGCCGATCCATCAGTCCACCATGACCCGGCAGAATATTGCTGGCGTCCTTGGCATCGAACCGGCGCTTAAGCGCGGATTCGAACAGATCGCCGGCCTGGGAGGCGACCGACAGCGCCAGTGCCAGAACACCGATCGCCACGAGATTGCTGATACCGGCGACGCTCGCGACCCCGCAGCCGCAAATGATCGCGCCCGTGGCGCCACAGATGGCGCCGGACCAGGTCTTGTTCGGGCTGACATTGGGCATCAGTTTCGGGCCGCCGAGTGTACGCCCCCCGAAATACGCCACGATGTCGGTGGCCCAGACTACGGCGAACACAAACAGCAGCGCAACCAGGCCGAAGTTGGCATCGCCGCGCAGCATGACCGGCGCCATCAGCATCGTACCCGCATAGGCGACGCCGGTCGCGCACCAGGTCCGGCGCGTCCTGGACGCGAGCGTCGCGACCGCCAGCATGCCAAGCGCGATCAACAGCAGCGCGAAACCGGGCCGCCCGAACGCCGCGAACGCACCGGCGCCGAGTAGCGCCGCCACGCCGAGCGCCAGAACCATGTTGCGATCATGGCCGCAGACCAATCCGTTCCACTCCCACAGCACGCCCAGTGCCGCCAGCATCCAGAAGGCGAGGAACACCCAACCGCCGAAATAAGCCGCCGCGATGGCAAGCGGCGCCAGCACCAGCGAGGACCCGATCCGAAGCGCCAGATTGCTACGGCCCCGCAGCATGGTCGGGGCATCCGCCACGATCAGGATCCGGTCTGCGCGACCAGGCCGCCGAAGCGTCGCTCGCGCCTGCGGTATTCGGCGATCGCGCCTTCGAGTGCAGCGCGGTCGAAATCCGGCCAATAGGTCGGCACGAACACCAGTTCGCTGTAGGCCGCCTGCCACAGCAGAAAGTTCGACAGCCGCTGCTCCCCGCTGGTGCGCACGATCAGATCCGGATCCGGCAAATCCGGAGCGTCGAGATGCCGCGCCAGCATCTCGCTCGTCACCGCGGCGGGATCGAGCCGGCCGGCCGCGACGTCCTCGGCGACACGGCGCGCCGCGCGCGCGATCTCCTGGCGCGCGCCGTAGTTGAACGCGACGATGAGATTGAGGCGATCGTTATCGCGGGTGAGTTCTTCGGCCTCTTCGAGCAGGCGCCGGATGTCGGGATCGAGGCCGTCGCGCTCGCCGATGACCCGCACCTTGACGCGGCTCTGGTGCAGTTCGGCGAGGTCGTGGCGGATGAAACGCTTCAGCAATCCCATCAGATCGCGAATCTCGGCCGGCGGCCGCGACCAGTTTTCCGAGCTGAACGAGAAGATGGTGAGATACGAGATGCCGAGTTCACCGGCGGCGCGCACGGTCTTGCGCAAGGCTTCGACGCCGCGGCGATGGCCCTCGGTCCGCGGCAATCCGCGTGACGCCGCCCACCGGCCATTGCCGTCCATGATGATGGCGACATGACGCGGAATGTCGAACGGCGTCTTGGGATCGTTCAGCGGTGCTTCGGCCTGGGACATTGTGCTCGCGCCTACACCGTCATGATCTCTTTTTCCTTGGCCACCAGCGCGTGATCGATATCGGAGATCGCCTGATCGGTCGCTTTCTGCACGTCGTTGCTGTGACGCTTGTGCTCGTCCTGGCTGATCTTGTGATCCTTCTCGAGTTTCTTCAGCGTGTCCATGCCGTCATGGCGTACGTGACGGACCGCGACCTTGGCGCCTTCGGCATATTTGTGCGCGATTTTGACGAGCTCCTTGCGCCGTTCTTCGTTGAGCTCCGGGATGCGGAGATGGATGACCTGGCCTTCGGTCTGCGGCGTCAGCCCGAGATTGGCGGCGAGAATCGCCTTCTCGACCGCGCTCACCATCGAGCGGTCCCAGACCTGGACGCTGATCATGCGCGGCTGCGGCACGCTCACGGTCGCGAGCTGATTGAGCGCCATGTTCTGTCCGTAGGCGTCGACATGGATCGGGTCGAGCAGATGCGCCGAAGCGCGCCCGGTGCGCAGCGCCGCGAGTTCCGACTTGAGCGTCGTCAGCGCGCCCTGCATGCGCCGCTTGATGTCGTTGATATCGTGCGTTCCGGTTGCCATGGGCCTCCCCACCGCGGCCGTGATCGCCGCTTCCTTGTTGTCCGTCGTCCGCGCCGAAATCCGTTGTCAGCCGTCGACGATGGTCGCGCGGCCTTTGCCGCGTAGCACCGCTTCGATCGCGCCAGGCACCCGGATCGAAAACACGATGATAGGCATACGGTTTTCCCGGGCAAGCGCGAAGGCGGTGGCATCCAGAACCTTCAAGTCGCGGTCGAACGCCTCCTTGAGGCCGATCCGGTCGTAGCGCTTGGCCTTGGGGTCCTTCTTCGGGTCGGCGCTGTAGACGCCGTCGACATTGGTGGCCTTCAGCACCGCGTCGCATTCCATCTCGGCGGCGCGCAGCACCGCGGTGGTGTCGGTCGTGAAGAACGGGTTGCCGGTGCCGCCCGCGAACACCACGATGCGGCCCTCGTCGAGATGGCGCAATGCGCGCTGCCGCTCATAGGTCTCGCAGACCTGGGGCATCGACAGCGCCGACATGGTGCGCGCCGAGGCGCCGGCGCGCTCGATCGCGGTTTCCAGCACCAGCGCGTTGGCCACCGTGCCGAGCATGCCCATGGCGTCGGCGCGCGGCCGCGACAGCCCGGCTTTCGAGATGGTGGCGCCGCGGATGATGTTGCCGCCGCCGACCACCACGCCGATCTTGATGCCCAGTTTGTGCGCCGCGACCAGGTCGCGGGCGATGCGGTCGATGGTGTTCTGGTGAATGCCGAAGCCGTCCTGGCCGGCGAGCGCCTCGCCGGACACTTTGACGATCACGCGACGGTAAGCGGGCCTCGACGCAGATTTGGCCATCGTCGAACTCCCCGTGCGGGCCGAGCCTCGTCAGTTCTTGGCGCCGGCCGCGGCCGCGACCTCGGCGGCGAAATCGGAATCCTGCTTCTCGACGCCCTCGCCGAGCTTGTAGCGGACGAAGCCGGTGAGCTTGATCGGCGCGCCGACCTTGCCTTCGGCCTCCTTCAGCGCCTGCGCGACGCTCTTCTTGTCGTCGTTCACATAGGGCTGATCGAGCAGGCAGACCTCCTTGTAGTAGGTCTTGAGCCCGGACTCGACGATCTTCTCGATCACGTTGGCGGGCTTGCCCTGCTGCCTGAACTTCTCGGCGAGCACGTCCTTCTCGCGCGCCACCGCGGCGGGATCGAGACCGGAAGCATCGACCGCCAGCGGATTGGTCGCGGCAACGTGCATCGCGATCTGCCGGCCAAGCTGCACGAGTTCGTCGGTCTTGCCGGTCGACTCCAGCGCGACCAGCACGCCGATCTTGCCAAGGCCGTCCGACACCGCATTGTGCACATAACTGCCGATCGCGCCCTTGCCGACTGAAAGCTCGGCGGCGCGGCGCAGCGTCATGTTCTCGCCGATCTTGGCGACGGTCTCGGAGATCGCGTCCGCCATGGTCTTGCCGCCGACCTTGGCGGCCTTGATCTTCTCGACGTCGGGTCCGACGTCGAGCGCGATGTCGGCCGCCATCCGGACCAGGCCCTGGAACAGGTCGTTGCGCGCAACGAAGTCGGTCTCGGAGTTGAGCTCGACCACGTCGCCTTTAAACCCCTTCACCGCGACGCCGATCAGGCCTTCGGCGGCGACTCGGTCGGCCTTCTTGGCGGCCTTGGAGAGACCCTTCTTGCGCAGCCAGTCGACCGCGGCCTCGACATTGCCCGAGGTTTCACCGAGCGCGGCCTTGCAATCCATCATGCCTGCGCCGGTCATCTCGCGCAGGTCCTTGACCATTTGTGCGGTGATATTTGCCATTCTGCTGATCCGTTCCGGCACGCGCGACGGCGCGCGGGCTCTGGCCCGCGCCCCGGTTACTCGGCGGTGAGTTCCTTGGCCTTGGCGACCCAGCCCTGCACGCGCCCCGGCAGGCCGACCTCTTCGCCGACGTTATGGGCGGCCTCCGCCGAAAGCTCGGCGATCTGCGAGTAATGGAAGATGCCGAGGTCGTTGAGCTTCTTCTCGATGGTCGGCGACACGCCGGTGAGCTTCTTGAGATCGTCGGCGACGCCGCGCGGTCCGGGCAGCGGCTCGAAGCCGAGCCCCTTCTCGGCCGGCTTGGGCACATCCTCGACGATGGGCTTCTCGGCCGCGCCGATGTCGACGCCGATGCCGCCTTGAGCGCGCGAGATGCCGTCGATCGCGGCGCGCGAGATCAGGTCGCAGTAGAGTGAAATCGCGCGGCTGGCGTCGTCATTGCCGGGCACCACGTAGGTGATGCCGTCCGGATCGCAATTGGTGTCGACCACCGCGGCGACCGGGATGTTGAGCCGGCGCGCTTCGGCGATCGCGATGTCTTCCTTGTTGGTGTCGATCACGAACAACAGGTCGGGCACCCCGCCCATGTCCTTGATGCCGCCGAGCGAGCGGTTGAGCTTGTCGCGCTCGCGGGTCAGATCGAGCCGCTCTTTTTTGGTGTAGCCGCCGGCTTCGTTGGAGGCGAGCATCTCCTCGAGCTTGCGCAGCCGCGAGATCGAGCCCGAGATGGTCTTCCAGTTGGTCAGCGTGCCGCCGAGCCAGCGCGAATTGACGTAATACTGCGCGCAGCGCTTGGCGGCGTCCGCGATCGCGTCCTGCGCCTGGCGCTTGGTGCCGACGAACAGGATGCGGCCGCCTTTGGCGACGGTGTCGCTCACGGCTTGCAGCGCGTGGTGCAGCATCGGCACGCTTTGCGCGAGATCGATGATGTGGATGTTGTTGCGGGTGCCGAAGATGAATTCACCCATCTTCGGGTTCCAGCGGTGGCTTTGATGGCCGAAGTGAACGCCAGCTTCCAACAGCTGGCGCATGCTGAAGTCAGGCAGCGCCATTCCCATTCTCCGGTTGTTCCGCGGCGGACACGTGGGCCCGTTGCGGGGCCACCGGACGGCTTTTGAGGGCCAAGTCCGCCTGTGAGATGAGGGGCTTATATAGGGGCTGTTTCGCGGGCGCAACCTGCGGATCGATTTGAGTTTATGGGCCAGATTCACTTGTCAGACAGTCAAAGCTGCGCCGCCCGTTGTCGCGGCGCCGGGCCGCGCCTCATTCCGGTTTGCGCCGTCCTGAAGTGAGGGGGCGCGGGACGCCGGGGCCCCGAGGACCCACGGACCTCGAGGTCTCGCGATCTCGAGGCAGTCCGGATGTGCAGTTACCGCAAGTCTGCCGGTTCCTCCGGCGTCCCGCGCGCGGCGTTTGAGGCTTGCTCCGCATACCCCCGGTGGGCTCGAACCTTGTGACGGGTGCTCCGGAGTTTTACCGGAGGATCCCTTCCCACCGTTGATGGACCTCGGCGACGCCTGCCCGCTGGTAACGGGATTACGGCATCGCCACCAGGAGGCCCGGATGGTCCGAAGTCGTCGGACCGGGACCGAGTGCGGCTTGGGCCGCCGGGG
>Ga0111538_10014924_pt1 | contig 10225 bp, 9 predicted proteins | sample SoiMethybrSBSTD1_FD_79669 | JGI IMG/M metagenome (GOLD analysis project Ga0111538, IMG submission 79669) | Bulk soil microbial communities from a Populus tree surrounding site in Tennessee, USA - Soil MetaG P. TD hybrid SBSTD1 (version 2)... | ecosystem: Environmental > Terrestrial > Soil > Tree... | reverse complement strand
TCTTATCATCGAACATCATGCCTTTGAAGCCAGCGCGTTCGTCGCCAATTTCTGACGTGGTATCTATGAGATTCCTGGGAAGCCGCTGGTAGCGCTCGAGCAGATAGGTCTTACGTGTGGTCGAGCGTCTCCGTCGATCAAGGTCGACCCATTGCACCATGCCATCTGATGGATGGGCGACGAAAACAGTTGGCAATCCAAGATCATCCGGAGGGCGTACGTCCGTTGGAAAAGTATGAAGCCCCTCAGAGATGCGAAGTGATCCATAAGCCATGAGCAAGAAATGGAGGCGGTCTCGATCGTTGTTATAGGCGTCGTATAGATCTCCAATTCGATCAGGAGGGAAGGATCTGTATTGCGACTTCGATCGCTGTCGTTTGATCGAGGGCAACGGCACCCGGTCTCGATTATCGGTGCTAGATCGATTCTTAAGGTGGGCCAACACGGAAGCCTTCTTAACGTGGAAGTCTCGTAGTCTTCCGCGGAGTGTCGTTGAGAACTCACGATCCCACCGCACAAGAGGTACCTGATTCAACCTACCAGCTGCGTAATCGGAGAAGCGAGCCAGTTCTAGGAGTTCGTTGGCGACGGTATTCTGGGATGTAGGCTCCCAAAGCAGGCCAGTCACATCTCCTATTTCTGGATCTATGGTGCCGCTTAGCCGCGTGGCCGCATACTCGTCGATGAATTCATCAGCTTCACTTTCGTCGAGTGGCTTGTAGCCCCGTTTAAAGGCGAATAGGTCATGCAGTTGGCCGTACGAGCGAACAAACCGACGAGCCCGCTGATAGGATGGGTTCGGCCCACTGAGCAGTTTCAATACATACTTGCCTGCAGCGACACTGATCTCGGCAGTTCCATCTAGGCCCTCAAGAATGAGGACCGGCAGGACTGCGCCTGTGCGAGCGAAGGGAATTTCCAAGATCGTAAAGCTGGATCGACCAAGTTGAGGGCGCTGCAAGTATCGTTGGTCATTTCGTCGCAAAAACCCCTCCCCCGGACCCCCACCCCCGAGATACCCAGGTGGGTCCAGGTGGGTCCACCGGATAGCGCTTCGCTGCGTGTGTGGTAGGCACTCCGCTACGCGCTATCCCGTGGACTACCTGGACTACCTGGATATCTCGAAATAGCCCGATCCCTACATCTTGTAACCCCAAGCAAAATCAGACATTTTCCCATTAAGCAGGACCTAGTGAGCCGACTCGCTTGTGCTTAACCAGTCTATCCCCGCGAAGGTACAGTTGCCATACCCTGCATTACATATGGTCGACACCGTGCTCTATTTCGAAGGCGAGCGTGGGCACCATTTCCGCCTGCTGCGCGCGGTCAAGAACCGCTTCGGCCCGGCCAACGAGATCGGCGTGTTCGAGATGACCGAGGGCGGCCTGCAGGAAGTGCCCAACCCGTCCGCCTTGTTCCTGGCGGAGCGGCGCGGCAGCGTTTCCGGCACTACGGTCTTCGCCGGCATCGAGGGCACGCGCCCCGTCCTGGTGGAGATCCAGGCCCTGGTCTCGCCCTCGCCGCTCGCCACCCCGCGCCGCGCGGTGGTCGGCTGGGATTCGAGCCGCCTCGCCATGCTGCTGGCGGTGCTGGAAACCAGGGCGGAGCTGGGCTTTGCCGGCAACGAGGTCTATCTCAACGTCGCCGGGGGCCTCCGGATCGGCGAGCCGGCGGCTGACCTAGCCGTTGCGCTGGCGCTGATCAGCGCCCTGACCGACCGGCCGGTGCCGGAAGACGTCGCGGCGTTCGGCGAAATCGGCCTCAGCGGCGAGGTGCGCATGGTGTCGCAGCCCGAGTTGCGCCTGCGCGAGGCCGGCAAGCTCGGTTTCCGCCGTGTCTTGATGCCGCGCCGGCGCGACACCGCCAGGAAGGAACGCGGCGGCGTTTCCGGCGTTGAAATCCTCGAAATCGGCCACCTGCAGGATGTCTTGGATTGGCTGTATAATGAGGTGCGTTCGTTGAGCGCCGGCAAGCGAGTCCTGTCGCAATAGTGGATCGGAGCAAGCTCGTGAATTTCGTCGACATCGTGGTGCTGGCGGTTATCGCGCTGTCCACGCTGCTGGCCCTGAGCCGCGGCCTCGTCAAGGAAGTGCTGTCGGTGTTCGGTTGGATCGGCGCCGCCATCGGCACGTTCCTGATCTTTTTCTATGTGCCGGAGGTGCGCGAATTCGCGCGCAAGCAGATCGCGGAGGCTGTGCTCGCGGATATCGTCTGCGCGGTCAGCCTGTTCGTTGTCCTGCTGATCGTGCTCGGCTTCTTCAACCACGCGATCTCGTCGCGCGTTCACGCAAGTTCGCTGGGGCCGCTCGACAAGTCGCTGGGTCTGGTGTTCGGGCTGGTGCGCGGCGTTGTGCTGGTCGCGGTCGCCTACATGGCGATGACCGACTGGTTCATCCCCGACAAGGCGCAGCGGCCCGACGTCATCAACCAGGCCCGCACCGAGCCCTACGTGGCGACGGCCGCAACTTACATCAAGACCCTGATCCCCCAGGACCTGAAGGACCGCGCCAGCGCGATCCTGGACGAAGGCTCCAAGGCGGTCGAGCAGGGCCAGGAACTCAACGAGACGATCCAGAAGCTGAGCCCGCAAACGCCCCAGCCGGGCACCCAGCCAGGCACTCCGTCCCCCGCCGAATCGCCGGCCGACTCGAGCCAGAATGGGGGGCAGGGAACGCAACGCAGCCCTGCGGGAAATCAAGATGGACAAGAAGAACATTCCGGGTATAAGGACGCCGAGCGCAAGGACCTGGAACGACTGATTCAGGGCCAGTCGCAATAACCCCAAAGGGAATAACGGGCCGATGCTGACGACCCATCCTTTCGATGACGATCATCTGAAGGAAGAGTGCGGTATTGTCGGAATCTACGGTGTCGAAGAGGCCGCGACCCATTGCGTGCTCGGCCTTCACGCCCTGCAGCATCGCGGGCAGGAAGCGGCGGGCATCGTCTCCCATGACGGCCAGCGCTTCAATGCGCACCGCGCCCAGGGCTATGTCGCCGACAATTTCTCGCAGCATTCGGTGATCGGCAAGCTGACCGGTCACGCCGCGATCGGGCACACCCGCTATTCGACCACCGGCGAGAATTCGCTGCGCAATGTCCAGCCGCTGTTCGGAGACTTGCATTTCGGCGGATTCGCCGTCGGCCACAACGGCAACCTCACCAACGCGCAGATGATCCGGCAGGAGCTGGTGAAGCGCGGCTCGATGTTCCAGTCGACCAGCGACACCGAAGTCATCCTGCATCTGATGGCAACGCACCTGCGCGGCAACGTGATCGACCGCCTGATCAACGCGCTGCATCAGGTCGAAGGCGCCTATTCCCTGGTCTGCATCGCCGAGGACATGGTGATCGGCGTACGCGATCCGCTGGGTGTCCGCCCGATGGTGCTGGGCAAATTGGGCGACGGCTGGATGCTCACCTCCGAGACCTGCGCCCTCGACATCGTCGGCGCGGAGTATGTGCGCGACGTCGATGCCGGCGAGCTCATCATCCTCGACAAGCGCGGCGTCACCAGCATGAAGCCGTTCGGCGTGGCGCCGAAGCGGTTCTGCGTCTTCGAATATGTCTATTTCGCCCGGCCGGACAGCGTGATGGAGGGCAAGAGCGTCTATGATTCGCGCAAGCGCATCGGCGGCGAGCTGGCGAAGGAAGCCCCGGCCAGCGCCGACGTGGTGATCCCGGTTCCGGATTCCGGCGTGCCGGCTGCGCTCGGCTATGCCGCCGCCTCCGGCATCCCGTTCGAATACGGCATCATCCGCAACCATTATGTCGGTCGCACCTTCATCGAGCCGACCGACCAGATCCGCCATCTCGGCGTGCGGCTGAAGCACAATGCCAACCGCGCCCATGTCGAAGGCAAGCGCATCGTGCTGGTCGATGACAGCATCGTGCGCGGCACCACCTCCAAGAAGATCGTGGAGATGATGCGCAACGCCGGCGCGACCGAGGTGCATATGCGCATCTCCTCACCCCCGACCGCGCATTCCTGCTTCTACGGAATCGACACGCCGGAGCGGAAAAATCTGCTGGCCGCCAAATACAGCATCGCGGAAATGGCGGAATTCATCGGCTGCGATTCGCTGGCTTTCATCTCGATCGACGGGCTCTATCGCGCTATGGGCCTGGTCGGGCGCGACAACAAGCGGCCGCAATATTGCGATGCCTGCTTCACCGGCGATTATCCGACCGCCCTCACCGACCAGGACGGCGGCATGGTCGCGGCCCAGCTTTCGCTGCTGGCCCAACCGGCATGAGCGGGGCGGCATGAGCGAGGCAGGCGGAGCTCTCGCCGGCCGCATCGCCCTTGTGACCGGAGCCAGCCGCGGCATCGGCCGCGCCGTCGCCAGGCGCTATGCGCAGGAGGGCGCCGACCTCATCCTGACTGCGCGCACCGTCGGTGCGCTGGAGGAGCTGGATGACGAGATCCGCGCCATCAGCGGCAAGACCTCGTTGCTGGTGCCGATGGACCTGCGCAATCACGACACCATTGACCAGTTGGGCGCCGGCCTCTACGAGCGCTACGGCAAGCTCGACGTTCTGGTCGGCAATGCCGGCGTGCTCGGCCAGATGTCGCCGCTGACCCACACCGATCCCCAGGCGTGGCAGGAAGTGATCGACGTCAACCTGACCGCCAACTGGCGTCTGATCCGCAGCCTCGATCCCCTGCTCCGCCAATCCACCGCCGGCCGCGCGATTTTCGTCTCCAGCGGCGTCGCCCGCGACGTGCGCGCCTATTGGGGCGCCTATGCCGTCAGCAAGGCCGCCCTCGAAATGCTGGTTGGCATCTATGCCAAGGAAAACCTGCAGACCAACGTGCGCGCCAACCTGATCGACCCCGGCCGCACCCGTACCCGCATGCGCGCCACCGCCTATCCCGGCGAAGACCCCAAGACCCTCCCCGCCCCCGAGGACATCACCGAGCCGTTCGTGCGGCTGGCGCGCGGGGATTACACGGGGAATGGGGAAGTCGTGAAGGCGTACTAACAACGTTCGCGTGCTTCATTTCGGTCGCGCAATAAACGCGAATTCGCCATATTGATTTGCTCCCTTTGGTGGAGCCGCATTGCTTTGTTCATTGGAGCCGTTCGTGCGCGTCGCGAGTTTGAGTGCCGGCCTTGTCGCCTTCTTCGCCCTTGCCATCCTCCTGCCCGCCGCCAGCCTGGGCGATGTCCTAGCCGGGCAGTCCTGCGACAACCCGAACGCGCTGGCGCTGCGCGACGGCAACCTGAAGGTCGCGGCCGGTATCGCATACGGCAACAGCATGAGCGAGCTGGCCCTCTATCGCCTGATGCGGGGAGTGGACACCGAGATCCTGCCCGAGGAGTTGCGCGACTTGCCTTGGTCCATCGGTGAAAGCCCGATCTCCGATTGGGGCGCCGATCCACGCTCGGCGCGGTTCCAGCAGCTGCTGGTTCCGGCGCAGATCCTGACCGCCGACAAGACGGAGCGCGTGAAGTTCCAGTACGTGCAATTGTTCCTGCAGGAGGAAGGCCTCCGGTCGTATCGGCCCGAAGCCTATACCGGACACGAGCGAAGGGACGATTGGTGGCTGGACGAGCCGGAGACCAGCCCCTATCGCGCCACTGACGTTGCCGACTGGCTGCAATCCATGGCCGCATCCGACAATCTCCACCGTGTCTACCGGGGCTACGGCAAGCGTGGCTACCGCCCCTTGATCGCGAGTTGGACCTACTTCGACCCGCACGCGTTCCACAGCCAGGCCTACGACCGCATCACGCAACATGCCTGGGACCGCTGGCGCGATGGAGAGGACCTCGTCTGGGGCTTGGTCGTGTATGCGCGTGTCCTGCCGGACGATCCGTCGTTCGGCACGCTGATCGGCCGCTTCCGGGATTTGCATCACAAGGTTATGGTCTGCGCCGCGACGCGGAACGAGTATCTCGCCTATCCGCTGATGCGGTTTCACGCGCTGCGCCTGCTGTTCTCGCGTGGCGTAGGCGAGCCCGAGAGCGTGCGCAATACCGCGGTCGCTCTGATGACGGACGGTCCGCCCATCCCGGGCAGTGAAGATGCGGCTGTGTCAGATGAGCGGATTGCCCGCCGCGTCGCCTCCCTCTACGCCAGCGCGCGCGAGGATTCATGGATGCTGTCGGTGATCGCGGGCGCTTCGCAATCCAGCTCCTATGCGCAATTGCAGCAGGCGTTCACCGAGGACGCCTGGATGATCGCCGACACGCTCGAGAGGTATGCGTCGCTGACCAAGAACCGCCATCCCGATCCGCGGGAATGGTGGGTGCTGAACGGCCTGTCGATCGATGCCTTGTTCCAGCTTGCGCAAGGCGAGGCATTCAATCAGGAAACACGCCTGGTCTTGGCGCGCGTCGCCTGGACACGCGCGCATCTCTTGGGCAAATCCGTCAAGGCAGAGGAGATCATGCGCTTTCTTGCTGCGCATGACGCCATTCTTGCCACGCTGGCGCCGAACTTGCCCACCGCAAAAGGGACCGAGCGCGATCATTTGGCCCTGCTGCTGATGTTGCGGAACAAGGCGTATTCCATCCAGGCTGAGTGGCCGCGCGGCGGGGACAGCCGATGGTGCGGCCATCTCACGCCGGATTCGTATCAGAGCGCGATGGATGATCTGCTGGGACGTGTGCTGCACTATGGCGAAATCCCAAAGCTCGAGCTTTGGTGGCGCATCAACTACCGCAGCGAACTCGTCGTTGGGCCCTCGCCATGGACTCCCTATGGATATTTCGCCAGCCGCGTCGGCTACACTGGTGTGCTGATCCCGCGCGAATGGCCGGACTGGCTGCAAGCCGGTGTGGACCAGGAAGAGTTGCGGGCGATCGCAAGGCTCCCGAGCGCGCCGGAGTTGCTGACGCGGCAGGCCACCGCCTGGGCGCAGGCGGACCGAGGCTATTTCGACAAATGGCTGGGGCGGCTTTGGCCCGAGGGAGAGAATGGGCCGGGTGAGGCCCTGCATCGTGCGATCATGACCACGAAACGCGATTGCCGCGCGCTCAGCCACGGCGCTTATTCGCGGGCGGCGTGGATCCTGCTTCACGGCAATCCCAAGTGGTCGCGGTGGGCGGACCAGACCCCTTATTGGTATGATCGTTTCCGGAACTACTGATATGAGTGGGACGTTTACCGACATCCCGCCACCTATATTCGAAGAGGCTGTTGATGGACGCCGAAAGCCGCCCCTCCTTCATCCGCCATTGGACCCAGCTCGAAGGCGCCGATGACGGGCATTACCCGAACAGCGACGAGCTTCTGAGCATCGGCGCGCCGTTGGCGCGCAAGCTCGGGCTCAAGAACATCGGGATTCATCACGAACGCCTGCCGCCGGGCCGCCGCACCTCCTATCCGCATGCCGAGAGCCTGGAAGAGGAATTCGTGTTCGTGATCGAGGGCGCGCCGGATGCCTGGATCGACGGGCAGCTGCATCGCCTGTCCGCAGGCGACGCAGTGGGGTTTCCGGCCGGCACCGGGCTCTGCCACACCTTCCTCAACAATACCGATGCCGAGGTGCGGCTGCTGGTGGTGGGCGAGACGGCCAAGCCCGAGAACAAGATCTATTATCCCTGCAACCCCGAGCAGATGGCCGTGCGCAAGGACTGGTGGCAGGACGTGCCGGAGCGGCCGATGGGCCCGCATCACGGCAAGCCGGGAGAGCGCACGACCGGGCCGGCGATGGCGGAGCACCGTCCCGATTGCATCCTGAACTTCGGTGGGCAGGAAGGCGAGCCGGATCGCCCCTATGACGGCTCGGAGCCGATGGCGATCGACGTCGACTACAGCGACCGTTTCGGCCTGACCCGCATCGGCATCCATCACCAGCGGCTGCTGCCCCACCACCGCTCCTGCTTTCCGCACGCCGAAAGCAAGGAAGAAGAGTTCGTCTTCATCCTGGAGGGCGAAGCCGATGCCTGTATCGATGGCTGGTTGCACCGCGTGACGCCTGGCGATGCCATCGCCTTCCCAGCCGGCACCGGCATCAGCCACAATTTCATCAACAATGGCACTGCCGACCTGCGCATGATCGTGGTCGGCCAGAGAGCCGTGGCCGGCAACCGCCTTTTCTACCCGCGCCACGTCGAGTACCGTGACCAGTGGGGCGAGGATTGGTGGCATGACGCACCGCAACGGCCGCTCGGGCCTCATGACGGCAAGCCGGATCGGCGTTAGTTCGCGCGGTTTCGCGGCCGTTCGTCACATCCGTAACCTGAAAGCTCGAGGCAGTAGCCAAACCGTAGTGAACTGGCCTTCTTATCGGCTCCCCACCGACCGAGAGGGCAATCATGAACAAGGCGAGGCTGAAACAGCGCAGCGGTGCGGCGATCGACGCAGCGCTTATCGATTCCTTCAAGGCCGAGTTCCACGGCCAGGTCATCCTGCCGCAGGACAGCGCTTATGACGCGGCGCGGCGGATCTGGAACGCCAGCATCGACAGGCGCCCCGGCCTGATCGCCCGCTGTGCGGGAACGGCCGATGTGGTGCAGGCGGTGAAGTTCGCCCGCGCGAACGGCCTGCTGGTTGCGGTCAGGGGCGGCGGCCACAATGTAGGCGGGCGCGCTGTATGCGACGATGGCATCGTCATCGACCTGTCGGCGATGAAAGGCGTGTTCGTCGACGCACGGAACCGGACCGCACGCGTGCAGGGCGGCGCCACTTTGGGCGATGTGGATCGCGAGACTCACCTCCATGGTCTTGCCGTCCCCGCGGGCGTCGTCTCCAAGACCGGAATCGCCGGCCTGACGCTCGGCGGCGGCGTCGGCTGGCTGGTGCGAAAATACGGCCTCACCTGCGACAACGTCCTGTCCTGCGAGGTCGTGACGGCCGACGGCAAGGTCCTGACCGCCGACCTCGAGACCAATGCGGATCTGTTCTGGGGATTGCGCGGCGGCGGCGGCAATTTCGGAATCGTGACGTCCTTCCTGTTCCGCGCTCGCCCCGTCTCGACCGTGCTCGGCGGCCTTCTCATTCATGCCCGGGACCAGGCCGGGCCGGTCTTTCGCCATTATCGCGACTTCATGGCTTCGGCGCCGGACGAGGTGACCGCCTATGCCGGCCTGATATCGACGCCGGATGGCATCCCGGCCGTCGCCATGGCCGCATGCTATTGCGGCGACCAGACGGAAGGCGGGCGCGTCCTTCAGCCGTTGCGCAAATTCGGTGCGCCGCTCGTGGATGCGATCCAGCCGATGCCGTTCCCGGCCATGCAGAAGCTCCTCGATGACGGGTTTCCGGACGGCACCTACAATTACTGGAAATCGACTTTTATCAGCAAACTGAGCGACGACGTGATCGATCTGCTCATCGAGCATGCCAACCGGCCGCACTCGCCGCTGTCTGGTGTGGTCCTGGAGCTCTATGGCGGCGCTGCAGGCAAGATCGGCACAGGCGGCACGGCGTTTGCCCAGCGGCAGGCGCAATACAATGTCGGCATCACGGCGCAATGGACCAACCCCGATGAGAGCGAGGCGCATATCCGCTGGGCGCGCGATCTGTCCGATGCGCTGAAGCCGCATTCCAGCGGCGGGTATCTCCTCAACTTCCTCGACGAAGAAAATCCCGATGCGATCAAGGCGGCGTTCGGCGGCAACTACGCCCGGTTGGCAGCACTCAAGGCCAAATACGATCCGACCAACTTCTTCAGCCTGAACCAGAACGTGAAGCCGGCACGCTGACTGCGGTGAGCGGCGCGCTGCAGCCTCATCCCGCGTCGTCATCCGGGGGTGCCTTCCGCCGGCTCGGGGCGCGTCGGGTGTAGCCGGTCGGCCATTTCGCCTTGCCGTGCATTGGCCAAAACCTTTCCATCGCCAGATAGGTGAACGATGCCGACCACGCGATCATCAGCAGGCCGACCAGCGCCTCCACCCCGCTGATCAGCCGGACATTGTCGAGCGGGTACACATCGCCGAAGCCGAGAGACGTATAATTGACGGCTGAGAAATACACGTTGTCCACGAAGGTGCCGTGGTGCGCCCCGCCGATGCCGCCGAGCCGGAAGACATCGACGAACAGGTAGTAGCCGACTGCGAACATCCATACCTCGATGGTGTGTGCGGCAAAGCACGCAAAGACCACCAGCAGCACGCGTCAGCGCGGACGCGATCCGCCCTTCTCCGGAATGAAAACGGACGCCATGCGTAGCACTTCGTAATGAACCAGGATCGTCAAGGCGACGAGGATGGTGACGGTGATGGCGGCTGTGATCATGCGTGCTTCCCATCAAGACCATTGCCCAAGCCTG
>Ga0111538_10014920_pt1 | contig 10227 bp, 7 predicted proteins | sample SoiMethybrSBSTD1_FD_79669 | JGI IMG/M metagenome (GOLD analysis project Ga0111538, IMG submission 79669) | Bulk soil microbial communities from a Populus tree surrounding site in Tennessee, USA - Soil MetaG P. TD hybrid SBSTD1 (version 2)... | ecosystem: Environmental > Terrestrial > Soil > Tree... | reverse complement strand
GTGCCTTGCGCACGCGGTTCGTCTCGTCCTTCGTTCGCGGCGTTCCAGCGTTGGGTCTGAGTGGCCCGCTTGATGCACTGGTGTAAGGCAGACCACCAGACGCTCGAGCGACGAACGGGACCGCGGGGAAGCTCAAAACAAGGAAGGCAATTCGATGCAATCCACCGAAGCGCGCATCATGTCGTTCGAAGGAGCGAGCGCCCACCGCGCGGGGAGCGTATGGCCCATCGTCGCCGCTTTTCCTCTCGCCCTTCTCGTCGCGATCGCGTCGTTGGGAGGCATGCTCGTGCCGTCTCTCTATGCTCGAGAGTCGGTCAATTGGGCGGCGCAGGCGCTCGGTCAGGATTGGGTCGATCTCTTGTTGGCCGTGCCGTGGTTGTGCGTCTCCGCCGTGCTGGCGATGAAGAGGTCGCCAGCGGGCCTTTTGATGCTCGCGAGCGGTCTACTCTATACGTCTTATACGTTCGTCATCTATGCGCTCGGCATGCACTTTAACGCGATGTTTCTCGTTTACGTCGCGGTGCTGGGCATCTCGTTCTTCGCGCTCGCCGAAGTCGCCCTCATGCTCATCGATGTAGCGGCGCGGGCCCCGCATGTCGAGTCGCGCGCGACGAAGATGGCCGGCTACTTCCTCATCGCGATCGCAGTGCTATTCGGCGCCGCCTGGCTGAGCGACATCGTCCCCGCCATCGTGGTCGGAACGACGCCCAAGTCGATCGTCGAAGCAGGCACGCCCAACAACCCCGTGCACGTGATCGACCTGTCCGTGATTCTCCCGCTTCACCTTCTGGCGGGGCTGGCGCTCGTGCGCCGTAGGTCATTCGGCGCGATGCTTGGCGCCGTCGTGCTCGGATTCGGTGTGCTCATGGCCCTCTCCATCGCCGGCATGATGGTCGTCATGCACCTTCGTGGCGTGGAGGCGAACCTCTTCGTTGCGGCCGGAATGTCGTTCATCTCGCTGCTCAGCGCGGTCGTGCTGGTGCGTCTCCTTACATCGATTCGTCACATCTGAAGGTCGAGCGTCGCCGAGCCTGCCGTCACTATTTTTGGGACGGAGCACCAATTCGCACACGACGGCTTCGAAGTGACAATCTAGTTGTTGAGTACTCCGTAGGTGCTCACGTACTCGGGACAAAGATGCCCTATGACAAAGACGCCCGCATTGGTGCGTCGGCGCGGATCACCGCGCCCGCGTCGTCAGACACTCTGACGTGCGCGTGTAACGTCGCGCGCGAGTGGGAACGGCGACCATGTGACCAGACGTTAATATTTTCTTCTTTACAGAGATCCGACGGCGCAGCTAGTGGTGGACGTCAACACCAATTAGCGCTGAGGCTCATGGTGAGTATCGCAGTGGTGCGCTCAATTGGTTACTGGGGTGACCTATGGATGATCTCGTACACGCGTCACCGCGAAGGGATTTCCACCGCGTGATCGTGGAACTTCGCCAGCGCCTATTTGCGCTTTCTTTTGTCGCGAAACTGGTAATCGTCCCAATTCTGGGCCTGTTTCTCGCGAACTGCTCCGATGCGTCGATGGGGCCATCTGAGGCGAACACGCAAACCGCGGTCAAAATCAAACCCGTCTCGCTGGCACGCGTCGAACTGGGCAAGAAACATTTCGTCGAGTTTCTCGAGGTCATGCCGGGCGAAGTGGCGATGTTCGAAGAGGGCAACATCGACGATGGCGACCTCCCCGTCGACCGAAGCGATTGGGGACAGCTGTTGCCATCGCAGGTGTTCAAAAAGCTCGATCCGAACAAGGAGGTTCCCGGCGCGCTGCAGGCGGCAGACGCGCGCGTGAAGGAGTACAAGTCGAAGGTTGCCAAAATTCCGAACGACAAGAAGAAGTACGACCCGTCGGGATCGGGATTCTATGGCGGTCAATCCGAGTCGGGTCCCCCGGACAAGGACAGGGAGGACGTCTCGACGCCAGCGCCCGGGATCGAAGCGAAGGCGAACGGCCGGAGCGCCGTCGCATTCGACTGGGACGACTACTGGTGGCAGACGAACTACTGTTCGAGCTACCGCGTACACTCCACGTGGTGCCCGACCTATGTCGCCGGAGCGCAGACTGGCTGGACCTACGGAATGTACTTCGAGATGTCGGCTGCCTCGATGAGCTACAGCCAAAGCGCCCACTATTGGGTCGACTGGTGGAATGGGTCGGCGAGCGTCCGCCTCTTCGATCACACCTTGGGGCCTCGCAGCTGGAGTACCTGGTCCTGGCCCACCGAGCACTGGTTTTGGGGGGGCGTCGAAGGCTTTCAGCCGAACCCGTTGGTCTTTTTCGCCAAGCGAACGAGGACGGCGATTCCCTGGTTCAATACCTACAACTTCAATCCCTACAACGCCGACCGTGACTTCGAAAACGACATCCAAGGAGTCACGCACGACGCGTCGAATTGGTATTTTGCCCGCACCGACTACGAGTGGAACGATCCGGAGGGCGAGCTCATCACGCCGTGGTACGTGGGTTCGAATCTCCAATATGGCAATCCTGGCAGGGTGACTATCAACTCTTGGTACCAGAGTGGTTGGAACCACTTTGGCGATATCACGCTGCACGGCTCGAACATTTACATACCGGTCGAGCAAGAAGGCAACCCTGGGGCGGGCTGCGCAATCGGCGTCGTCACGACGTCAATGGTGCCCATCGTGTTAGGTTGGGTGCCCATCTATTCGGGGTGTCCGTGGATTGCCTACAACCCTGCCGATTTCTTGTTCTACATGCCCGACGGCCCAGACGTCCTCCGAAAGTTTCATATCGAGATCAGCGGTTCTCAAATTGCCATCGTGGAACCGGAACCGCCCGTCTACCTGTGGGGTATCCAGGGGGGGCTGCAAGGCGCTGAATTTTCTCCCCGGGGCAATCTCTACATGTTCAACGGTTACCGCGAGAGCCCCCTTCGCATCTATGGCGTCGACCCTTACAACGGGCAGGTCTACGAGCGCGGGGGATGGGATGTCACACCAGCAGAGAGATGGGAAGCCGAAGGCGTAACGGTCTGGGATCTCACAGCAGGCCAAGCGCCGAACGTGTACGGACAGCTGCATCTACAGTTGCTGATCAACTACGAGTGGTATGAGTTCAACAACGATCAGGTGCAGTTCGCTCACCTCTACGCCGACGACCCGTCGCGCTTGTAGCTGCAGTCGCGAGATTTCGAAAGTGCGGGCCGGTGCTCGGTCATTCGTGACCGCGGCGCCGGTCCGCAAGTGTTAAAAGACCGCCCCAGCTTCGACGGCGAAGCCCGCGAGGTGGTTGCTCCCGCGAGCGGGCGTTCCGCTCGTCAACTGTGCCGTCGCGAAGGCAATCAGGCGCAGGTACACGGGCCTCAGCCTGCCCTCGCCCCCACCGGCGATGCCGAACGCGGGGACTATCCTGGAATCGGGCCGCATGCTGCTGAAGAGGTCGATTGAGGATAGACCAGCCGATACGCGCGCAAACGGAAACACGGGGTACTCGGAGAAGGGGCGAATTTCGCCAAACGCGCGCCACGACATCCCTTTGCGCAAACAGCCGGTGCAATATCCGGGATCGGCGCCGTTATCGACGCTGATGAAATCGTAGTCGAGCCCTACTGCGAACAACGGGAGAAGGCTATAGGAGAGGTCGAGGCCCAGCAAAAACGCGGAACCGGCTCCTGTCCCCGGCGAGGCAGCAACACGGAGGCCTACGCCGTACTTGGCGTAGTCCGGTCGGCTTTGCACGGCGCCCTCGTTTGGAATCGGCGCCGAGTCGGCGGCAAGGAGTGAGCCGGACAAGCTCAGCGCTAACGTCATTGCACGAATGGTCGCGGCGTGGCGACGGATCGAGCGAAAGAGCATATGCGGCGCGTGGGCATTGAGCATTTCGATGCACCACCCTACACCCGCAGCGGAGTAGGGGCCATAGTCAGTGCCTTCAGTTCCGCGGGTAAGATGCACCGTACTACGATCTCGATCCGCGTCTGACGGCGGACCGGCATTGGTTGCCGGCCCGCCGACAGTCTCTCGATCAAAGAGCGTTCAAGAACGCAACCAGATCCTGCTCTTCTTCGGCCGTGTACACGAAGCCGAGCTTCTGCTCATAGTGTTTGACGACATCGAGCAGCGTTTTCGCGACGCCGTTGTGAAAATAGGGTGCGCGCGCCGCCGTGCCCCGCAAGGATGGCACTTTGAACCTGTTCAGCGACGCCCATGTACCCGTGCCGGCGCCGGCTCGGCCAGGGTCCGTGGTTTGTTTCGTTTCGCCCGTCGACGTCCGCGTCAGCGTATAGAGCGGCATGCCCGGCTCACGCTTGTCGGCATCGGACGCTCCGATGTCGAAGAGTGTACCGCTCACGTTGCTGCCGTTGTTCGCGGCGTTGTGACAGCCGCGGCACGATCGACCATTGGCGTTGGTCGCATTGAAGAGCGCCTGACCGCGAGCGATTTGGCGGCGGTGCGGATTGGTCGCGCATCCCTGGCCCGACGCCCAGGCGTCGAACAGATCGAACGGACCATCCACGAACGGCTGACTGGCGAGGATCTCGGGGCCTCCGCGGCCGCCGCATTTATCGAGACGCCCTGCGCCGCGGGCCGTCAACTGGGCAAACGACAGCTGGCTCTCGTACGCCACGATGGCGGCAACGATCTCGGGCGGAGCCGTCGCCCCCTGCTGCGCGCCGGTGATGTTGCCCGAGGCTTGCGCGGTCAGTCCATCGACGGGGGGCGGCGTCAGCGCTTGACCATTCTGCGAGTGCCAGCCGACGTTGAGCGCTAGGTGGAAGTTCGCCGTGGCGAGCGGACGCCGGAAGAACTCGAAACGCGTGGTGCTGCCGCCGGCGTGCAGCGGATCGTCGACGGCCGTGATGGTGTATTCGGCCGTGGAGGGACGGTTGGCGCCGCGGCGAAAGAGGCCGGCGCGCAGCATGCTGTACGATGCATGGCGCGCCTCCGGCGTCGATACGTCGGCGGTCGCGCTGTTGGCGTCGAGCGGATTGAAGATCGGAGCCACGCCCCCCGTCTCGGCGAAGAGCGCCTCAATCTGACCGGGATTGATGCTCCAGCCCGACTCGGGCAAGTGGCACGTGCCGCAGGAGCGGCCGTTCGTGCCTTGCGGCGTGTGAAACTCGTTGTCGAGATCGACGAACCCTGCCGTGCTGAACGTGGCCGCGTTGCCCCCTGGATTCTCGAAGGGGAAGTTGTTCTCGAGCTCGTTGCAGAGTTGCTGCTTGGATCCGCCGAGATCGTCGCCGAGCGGCGCGGAGCTGCAGGCCGACGTTGCGGCTCCGGTAAGCGTCGTCAGGAGCACCAGATGGCTGCACTTGGCCGCCAGCCACCCGGTTCGTTCGAGGAGCAACTCGATACGCTGTTTCATCGTATGGACCTCCACGCTGCTGGTTTCGCATCCCCCTCGGTCGCGATTGGGCGAACCGTCGGCCACAACTATTGGCGAGCGCAACTGGAGTCGCAATGAAGAATACGTGCCTGATCGAATCTCTCGTGGGCGGTCGGGCGTAATGTGTAGGTGCTCAAGGACGCAAAAGGGGCGTGCATGCACCGGTAACCATCCCTCGGCGCATGGATTGCGCAGGCGCGCAACCCGTGCGCGCGCCGCGCGAAGAGCTGCAATTTCCCCGACAGATTTCAAGGTCTTCCATCCTGGCATGCTCGCTGCTGTCTAGGTCCCCATGCCCAAGAACGACGACTCGCGGCAACGAGCTTCCAGCGCCGGCAAGCGCCGCCAGAAGATCGCAAGCGCGAACTCCATTATCGATGCCGCGCTCGCCGTGGCCGATCGGGACGGCATGCACGGCGTGACGATTCGAGCCGTCGCCAAAGCGGCGGGTATCTCGCCCATGGCCCTCTACACGTACTTCACGCACAAGCAGGATCTCTACGACGCGATGTTCGCCAGCGTCATCGAACGGGCGTTCGAGCGGGTTGGGCACCCCACGTGGCAACTCGAGCTCGAGGCAGGGTGCAAGCAAGCCCGCGCGCTCTTGTGCGCGCACCCCGAATGGCTGCCTCTGCTCACGCGGGTCGCGGTTCCCGCTGCGTCGCTACCGTTCTATGAGCATTTGCTGGAGCTCACATCGGCGGATGGGATCTCGCCCAACGACACGATGCTTGCCACATCGTCGGCCATCAGCTTTACGCTGGGCTCGGTGCTCGTCGAGCGCATGATGACGCGCGCGGACGACACCGCCGTTCCCGTGGCGCAGCTTCGCCTGATCAAGGATCGCGTGCGCAGCACGGCGGTGGCCAAGTGGCCGCGGATTGCGTCGACCGCCGCGATTTTCGACGGGTGGAGCTTCGATGCCGTCTTCGAGCACGGCGTTCGTTCGCTCGTCGCGGGGATCGAGCAGCGAGCGCGCGAAAAAAAGGCCGTACAAACCGCCTGAATCGTACGGTCGCCCGCTCTTGCGCAGTCGAGTCAGGTGCTTTAACTAGAAGCCCTTGAGGCGCTGCTTCACCCCGCATCGCGGTCCAGCGCGAGAAGTTTGGCGCGACGCGTGTAGGGAGGAGCGCGACCCTCCTGGAAAATCACCGGCTTCGGGTGAGCGATGACTCGTGCGAATTCACCAGCCCTCTCCGCCGAACAAGCGCCCCTCGATTTTCGACGGCTGTGGCAAGCCCTGCCGAGCTGCGCCCGAACGCGGGAAGTCTTCGTCGACGAGCGCACGGAGCTCGACGCTCTCGTGTGCGCGATCGAGGAGCTCCGCGAGGCACGAACGGCAGCAGAAGGAGCGAGTGCCGCCAAGAGCGAGTTTCTTTCGTCGATGAGCCACGAGCTTCGCACGCCGCTCAACGCCATCCTCGGTTTCGCGCAGTTGCTCCACTCCGACAGGAAGGAGCCGCCGTCGGATCGTCAAAAGGAGCGCATCTCTCATATCCTGAAAGGGGGCGCCCATCTGTTGCGACTCATCGACGACATCCTCGACTTGTCGCGCATCGAAGCGAGCGGCGTCTCGATTTCCACGGAGGCCGTCGGCGTGCTGGAGGTGCTCGAAGAGGTGAAGAGGACGCTCGAGCCGTTTGCTGCCGACCAATCCATTCGCCTCGAATTCGAGGCCCTGATGGCGGAGGTGCCGGCCGTTTCGGCGGATCGGACGCGTTTTGCGCAGATCCTGATGAATTTTGGGTCGAACGCCATCAAATACAATCGGCCCGAAGGAAAGGTGACCTTCTCGATCTCGTCGCCGGCCGCGGATTACGTGCGCGTGTCGGTTCGGGACACCGGCATGGGAATACCCGCTCACCAGCAGAGCAAGCTGTTTCAGCCTTTTCAACGGGCCGGGCAAGAAACAGGGCCCATCGAGGGGACGGGCATCGGTCTCGTCATTACCAAACGTCTGGCGGATCTCATGAAAGGGCGGATCGGCTTTCGCAGTATCGTCAACGAGGGGTCGGAGTTCTGGGTCGACATGCCCGTGCACGCTTCATCCGCGCGAACCACCTTCGCGCCTCCTCAGCCGGATTCGCTCACCAAAGGGATCGCGGGCTCGCGCAAGAACGTGATCCTCTATGTCGAGGACAACCCCGCCAACGTCTCGTTCATGCAGCACTTGATCGGGATGCTGGAAGGCGTCGAGTTGCTCGTGGCGCCCACGGCGGAGATCGGTCTCGAGCTGGCGCGCTCGCACCGTCCGGCCGTGATCGTCATGGATATCCATCTGCCCGGGATCAGCGGCATCGAAGCGTTGCAAATTCTGCGCGGCGCGCCGGAGACCGCGCGCACGCCGGTCGTCGCGCTGACGGCAGCGGCCACCGATCGCGACAAGCAACGCGGAAAGGCGGCGGGGTTCTCTCGCTACCTGACGAAACCGGTGAAGGTCGACGAATTCCTCGCCACGCTCGAAGCGCTGCTCACTTGACGGGAGCGCGCGCGCCGCACTGCGTGGCGCGGACGCGACGATTTTGAAACCGCGCAGCGCATCGATTGCGTATACGCGCGACAAATCAAAGCGCGACGGATTGCGAACAACGTCGTTTGCTCTTGTGCGCCGCATCTTTCCTCGAAAAATAGGCAAGCGCGCGTAGAATTGACGTTCACGTGAAGTAACGGAGGACTTCTTATGACGCGCACCTTTGCCACCTGCTTTACGGTCTGCGGCTTCTTGTTTCTCGCTGCATGCGGCTCGTCCGACGGCGGCACCGATCCGACGGCCACGACGGGGTCCGGCGGATCGAGCGGCACGGGAGGATCCGCTGGCTCTGGCAACGGCGGCAATGGGGGACAGGGCACAGCGGGTACAGGTGCATCGGGCAAGGGTGGATCCGGCACGGCCGGTACAGGTGCGGGCGGGGCCAGCACGGGTGGTGCAGCGGGTAACGGCGGAAGCGGCACCGGTGGTGCGAGTGGCGGCGCAGCGGGCACCGGCGGAACGGGTACCGGTGGCTCGAGTGGATCGGGGGGAACGACCGGGGGATCGGGCGGCACCGCAGGGGCGCGCGATGGCGGATCGACGGGAGGAACCGCGGGCACGCCGGGAACTGACGCCGGTCGCGATGGAAGCAGCGACGCGGGCACGGACGCGCGCGTCGACGCAAGCTCCGACGCGACGAGCACCGACGCGGACGCGTCGACGTTCAGCTTCTTCGTCGCCAGCATGAAGGCGTTGCAAACGCTCTCCGGCAAAACCGATGGCTTCGGCGGAGACCTCCGATTCGGGCAGGCGGACGGGTTGGCCGGTGCCGACGAGATCTGCCGGCAGACTGCGGAAATGGGGATGCCGGGCGCAGGGCAGAAGACCTGGCGCGCGTTTTTGAGCGCCACGCAAGGACCGGGGGGCACGGCGGTCAACGCGCGGGATCGGATCGGAACGGGGCCATGGTACGACCGCAATGGGCGGCTTCTCGCCGCCAACGTGACCGATCTCTTCGCGGGCGCCCGACCGACAGGCGATGCGATGCTGGTCAACGACATGACCAATGAACGAGGTGAGCCCAACCACTACGTAGGGGCGGGGGGCTACACGCCGGGGTCGACCGTCGACAACCACGATACGCTCACGGGATCGGACGCGATGGGAACGCTCCGCGCCACCAGCATGGCCGACACGTGCAACGACTGGACGAGCACGACCGCCACAGGAAAGCCGTACATCGGGCACTCTTGGCCGCGCAGCAGCTCGAGCGGTCAGCAGTGGGCATCGGATCACACTGCCCCAGGGTGCGTGCCCGGCCTCGACAAGACGCTCGGTGGAACCGGTTCCGGCTCGTGCGTCGGCTGCGCGGGGGGATACGGCGGTTTCTATTGCTTCGCGGTGCGTTGAGCCGCCTGCACGTTGAGCCAAAGCACGGCCGCTGCTTTACCAAACGACGGACGAAGGGGCGAGCACTTCGAGCGTCCTCGAATGAAAGTCGGAGCACGATCCAGGCTTGCCGGCGCGAGCGTTGCTTCGAGCTCAGCGACAGCGGTCATCTTCAAGCGCCAAGGAGACAACGTGAGCTCTCGTCCGGCATCTTCCCGCACCAAACGACCAGCGAGCACCCAACGAACTCGACGGTGGTCGCGGGAAGTCACCCAATCGAGCAACGCGCTCGATCTCGAAGCTGGGGTCTTCAACAAGTCGAGCGCCAAGGCCGTGGCGCAATCCCTGAAGCGCTCCGCGGAGCGCAGCCAGAGGCGGAAAGCGGAGCCCTACCGTTCCGCCTTGTCCATGCTGACGTTCTATATCAATCGCGCAGGTCGCCATCTTGCCCCCCAGCGCCGTCGAATTCTCGAGCGCGCGAAGGACGAGCTGCGTGCGCTCTATGGTCGCAGGCCTCATCCTGCGCGCTCGCGCGTGAGACCAGCGAGCCGGCCGCAGGGCGCTAGGTCGTCAGTCCACGATTGACTGGTAAACAGAGGTCCAAAAATCTCCGACGATGGGCGGCATCGCCATGGTGTCGGGGACACGCTGACTCATGAGGACGCCGACAATGTCTTCGACGGGATCGATCCACCAAGACGTGCCGAAAGTTCCATCCCAGCCGAAGCAACCCGGTCCTCTTCCGAGCTCGTGACGACGCGCGATGACAGCCAACCCGAGTCCCCAACCATAGGCGTCCCAGAAGCTGGGAAAGAAAGGCGAGGCCGCCTTCTGCTCGGGGGTGAGATGATCCATCGTCATGAGCTCGATGGTCGGGCGGGAAAGAATGCGGTCGCGGCCGCCGTTCTGACCCAACATCATGCGACCGAAGGCGAGCATGTCGTCGACCGTGGAGACGAGGCCGCCGCCGCCGCCCTCGAAGACAGGGGGATGTGCATAGAGGC
>Ga0111538_10014916_pt1 | contig 10230 bp, 10 predicted proteins | sample SoiMethybrSBSTD1_FD_79669 | JGI IMG/M metagenome (GOLD analysis project Ga0111538, IMG submission 79669) | Bulk soil microbial communities from a Populus tree surrounding site in Tennessee, USA - Soil MetaG P. TD hybrid SBSTD1 (version 2)... | ecosystem: Environmental > Terrestrial > Soil >... | reverse complement strand
TGCCATTGCGGCGATCGGCTATCGCGGCGGGATCCTCGCGCTCGGCGCTCCCAACTTCGTGGTCGGCGCGACCACCACGCTGGTGCTGGGCCTCCTCATCCAGACGGCGATGCTCACCGCCTATCTTTTGCTGGCCGACCGGAAGGTGCTGGTCGCGATTTTCCGCGCCTGGCGGCCGTCGCTGTTTGCCGGCTTCATGGGCGCCTTCGCCTCGCAGATGTGGTTCCTGGCCTTCGCGCTCGAGACCGCTGCCAAGGTGCGGACCTTGGCGCTCGTCGAGATTCTGTTTGCGCAGGTCGTCTCCCGCAACCTCTTCAAACAGAGCGTCGCCTCCCGCGAGATGGCAGGTATCGCGCTGATCGTGGTGGGGGTCGTCCTGCTGCTCAATCTGTGACGGCTGGCGTCAGACGCCCTCCGCCACGGGGTTGCCCGCCTCGTCCAGATAGGCGATGCGCACCATGTTGGTCGTGCCGGGGGACCCGAGGGGAACGCCGGCGACGATGATGACGCCTTCGCCGGCCTTGGCGAAGCCCTCGTCGAAGGCGATGCGGCAGGCCTTGCGCACCATCGCAGCCTGGTTCTCCGGATCGCTGGTCAGGACGCAGTGCACGCCCCAGGCGAGGGCGAGCTTGCGTCCCGTAGCCACCACCGGCGACAGGCCGATGACGGGTAGGCCGGGGCGCTCGCGGGCAACGCGCAGCGCGGTGGAGCCGGTCGCCGTGTAGCAGATGATGCAGGCGAGGTTGAGGGTGTCGGCAATGGTGTGCGCGGCGGCGGCGATGGCGTCGGCGGCTGTCGCCTGTGGCGGGGTGCGCGTGGCATGCAGGAGCGCGCCATAACTCGGGTCGTTCTCGGCCTCGATGGCGATGCGGTCCATGGTGCGGATCGCCTCGATCGGATACTTGCCGACGGCCGATTCGGCCGACAGCATCACCGCATCCGCCCCGTCGAACACGGCGGTCGCCACATCCGACACCTCGGCCCTGGTGGGCACCGGCGAGGCGATCATGCTCTCCAGCATCTGCGTCGCCACCACCACCGGCTTGCCGGCGGCGCGCGACTTGCCGACGATCCGCTTCTGCAGTCCGGGCACGCGCTCGACGGGCAGCTCGACGCCCAAGTCGCCGCGCGCCACCATCAGTCCATCAGAATGGGCAACGATGCTGTCGAGGTCGTTGATCGCCGCCGGCTTCTCGATCTTGGACATCAGGAGGGCGGCCTGGCCGACCAGCTGCCGCGCGAGCTTGACGTCCTCGCCGCGCTGCACGAACGACAACGCCACCCAGTCGACCCCGAGGCGCAGCGCGAAATCGAGGTCCTGCTTGTCCTTGTCGGTGAGCGGCCCGATGGGCAGCACGGTGTCGGGCAGGCTGATGCCCTTGCGGCTCGCCAGCGTGCCTCCCACGAGCACCGTGGCATCGATGCTGGACGCGCCCTTGGCGGTCACGCACATGCGGATCTTGCCATCGTCGAGCAGCAGCGTATGGCCGGGCTCCACCGCCTCGAAGATCTGCGGATGGGGCAGAAAGACGCGCTCCGCGCCGCCTTCGTTCTCCGTGCGATCGAAGCGGAAGCTGGCGCCCTCGGCGAGCGCGACGCGCTCGCCGGCGATATTGCCGACGCGAAACTTGGGGCCCTGCAGGTCGCACAGGATGCCGATCGGCCGCCCGAAGTGGGCTTCCGCGTTGCGCAGGGCGGAATGCACCTTCCGCACCAGGTCGAAGGGCGAATGGCTCATGTTGATGCGGAACACGTCGACGCCGGCCTCGAAGAGGCGCTCGATCATCTCGGGGGCATACGAGGCAGGTCCGAGGGTGGCGACGATCTTGACGCGCCTCGTGCGTCTCATTTTGGTCTCGCGCCCCCTTCGCTGGGATCGGTCAGGCGAATGGTCCAGTCCTTGGCTTCCTGGGTGTCCACCTCGAAGAAGCCGGTGCCCTTATAGCCGCGTCTGTCGCAGTCCTGAACCCCCCGGATGGTGAAGGCCTTGTCGAGCGTGCACATGACCGACTTGCCGGCCCATTCGCCGCCACGGTCGTAGTCGATGGCGTGGACATAGTAAAAGCGACTGGAGAGCGCCCCCTTGTAGAGCGTTTCGCAGGTCTGCGGCGCAACGTTCCACCAGCCTTCCGTCGTCCATCCGTTGGGATCCTGGTAGCCGATGGCGACGCCGATGCGGCTCGCGGTGGTGTTGCAAAGCTTGAGATCGGCCTTTGCCGGTGGCGCCAGCAGGACTAACCCCAAGACTAGAACGCCGGCAGAGGCAAACGGTTCGCGGCAGGCGCGGCGATGGGCGGGCAAGGCGGGCATCGGCTCAGGATCTTGGCTCAGACGTCCACCAAAATGGCACGGAAGTCGTTGACGTTGGTGTGGGTGGGGCCACGCACGATAAGACCACCGGCAAGCTCGAAGAAGCTCGTCGCATCGTTATTGTCGAGGAACTTCTGGGCGTTTAGGCGGCGCGCACCCACGACCGAGGCAGCCTCGACGGTTGCACCCGCCGGATCCGTCGCTTGGCCGGAGCCGCCATCGATACCGTCGGTATCGGCTGCCAGCGCCGAGATGCCTTGCGCGCCCTCCAAAGCCAGCAGCAGGGCCAGCGCATACTCCTGGTTGCGCCCGCCGCGGCCTTGGGCATTGCGCACCGTGACCGACAACTCCCCGCCGCTGAGAATGGCGGTGCGGCGGCCCGTCGCCCTGGCTTCGCGCGCGAGCTTGGCGTGGCTCTTGGCCACCTCGCGCGCCTCCCCGACGACGGCATCGCCCAGATCGATCACCTCGTAGCCCCAGCGCCGTGCCAGCGCCGCGGCAGCCGCGAGTGCGGCGGCAGGGGTGGCGATGATGCGATACTCCGCGCTGCCGAAGGCAGGATCGCCGGGCTTGGGCGTCTCGTTGGCGGGATCGGCGAGCGCCGAGCCGATGCTCGATGGCAAAGTCAGTCCCAACGCCTCCATGGCCGGGCGGCGCCGATCGAGCACGGCACGCGCGTCGGCAAGCGTCGTCGGATCGGGAACGGTCGGGCCGGAGCCGATCGTGGCCGGGTCGTCGCCCGGCACGTCCGAGATGGCGAGCGTGAGCATCGGCGCTCGCGCGGCCTTGCGCAGGCGCCCGCCCTTGATGCGCGAGACGTGACGGCGCACGGTGTTCATCTCGTGGATGTCGGCGCCGCACTTGAGGAGGCCGCGCGTCAGGCCGGTCTTGGCGTCGAGCGAGAGGCCGGCGGCGGGTGCAGCCCACAGCGCCGAGGCGCCACCTGAGAGCATAACCAGGACAAGATCGCGCTCCGTGGCCTTTGCCACGAGAGCGAGCGTCCGTTCGGCTGCCTGGACGCTTGCCTCGTCCGGCGTCGGATGGCGGGCGGAAACGATCTCAATGACGCTGGGGCGCAGGCCGGCAAGAGACTCGAGCGTGCCGTGCGGCGCCGTGGTGAAGCCGGTGACGCGGTCGAGGACGCCCTCTCGGCGATAGTGCGTCTCCGCCGCCACCGCCATGGCGACCGCCGCTTTGCCTGCGCCGACCACATAGAGCCGCCCGCCTTGGGGCAGGCGCGGAAGATAGGCGGGCAGGCAGACGTCTGGATGCGCGGCGGCCACGGCGGCGTCATAGAGCGCCAGCAGCTCGGCCCGTTTCGCAGTCGATCCGTTTCCTGCCGCCATGGTGCGTGGATGCGCTCGCTTGCCGAATTGCGATCCCGTGCATTTGCGGGATGCTGCGCGGCAGCGTCAAGCGCAGCCTGTCAATGCACCGTCGTGTGCGACAGGGTATTGACGATCACCACGCCGGCCACGATCAGCGTAAGAATGCCCGCCCCCGCCCAGATGGCGTAGGCGATGCCGACGGGAATCGTGCGCAGCGTCAGCGACAAGAAGAAAAACGCCACGGCGTAACCGGCAACGCAAGGTGCTCCTCCTCGTCTCGATATTCGCTCCGCGCGACGGCCGCATGACAATTGGGTTGCAGAGGCCGTGGCTTTGCCACGGCGCAGATCGCATCTATAGTCGCGCGCATGGCTCATGACGGATTGCGGGCGGGCGGGATCCACGCCGAGGACCACGACAGCTACTCGATCCTGGCCGGTCGCGCCGACGCCGGCCTGATCCTGCTGTGCGACCACGCCAACAATGCCATGCCGCCGGGCTACGGCTCGCTGGGCCTGCCGCCGGAGCAGCTCAGGCGCCACATCGCCTACGATATCGGCGCCGCGGGCGTGACGCGGGCGCTTGCCGCGGCGCTGGACGCACCGGCGGTTATGACGCGCTACTCGCGGCTGCTGATCGACCCGAACCGCGGCGCCGACGATCCCACTCTGATCATGCGCCTCTCCGACGGGGCGGTCATTCCCGGCAATCGCCGGCTCGACGCAGCCGAGCGCGAGAAGCGCATGCGGCTTTATTACCAGCCCTATCATCGCGCCATCGACGCCGTCATCGACCGGTGCCACGCCAGCGGCGTCGCACCCAGCCTGCTGTCGATCCATTCGTTCACCGAAAGCTGGAAGGAGCGCCCACGCCCGTGGCACGTCGGCGTGCTGTGGGACAAGGACCGGCGGCTGGCTGGACCGCTGCTCGAGGGCCTCTATGCCGAGGGGGACCTCATCGTCGGCGACAACCAGCCCTATTCGGGCCAGCTCGAGGGCGACTGCCTGTGGCAGCATGCCACCTGCCGGGGACTGATGAACGCCCTGATCGAGGTGCGCCAGGACCTGATCCGCGATGCGGCCGGCCAGATTGCCTGGGCGAAACGGCTCTGCCGCATTGTCGAAGCGATCCAGAGCACTACATTGAGGCAGAGCCCGCGGGCCGCCGGCGCCGAGAATGCCGGCCGGGCCGGCGTCCCACGGCAGTGGGACGAGGGAAACCAACTGGAGCAGGGGCCATGACCAAGATCGACAATCAGCTGGTGACGGAGCTGGAAGCGGCGGCCTTCCGCAAGCTGGTGGAGCACTTGCGCGGGCGCAGCGACGTGCAGAACATCGACATGATGAATTTGGCCGGTTTCTGCCGCAATTGCCTCGCCAACTGGTACCAGGAAGCGGCCAATGCCCGAGGCCTGGAGCTCGGCAAGGAGGGCGCTCGCGAGGTGATCTACGGCATGCCCTTCAAGGATTGGCAGGCCAAGCATCAGAAGGACGCGAGCCCCGCGCAGAAGGCCACTTTCGCAAAGACCAAGCCGCGCGGCCACTAGCTGCTCCCGGCCGCGGCCACAGGCCCAATCCAACCATCGTTAAGCCTGCCGATTGATGTGGCGCGGTCGGCCCGCCTATGCTGCAAGGAGCACTGGGGGCGCGCCCCAGGCGCGGAACGGTGGCAATGCGGAAGGCACATTCTGCAACGTTGGCAGCTGCTGTCGGCCTGGCGCTCGCCTGCGTGCCGGTGGCGTGCATGGCCGCGAGCTTCGATTGCGCGGCCCGCTTCCTCAGCCCGGCGCGGATTGCGATTTGCCGAGACGCCCAGTTGTCGCGCACCGACGAGCAGGTGGCGCGCCGGGTGACGAGTCTCGCGCGCCGACTCGCCTTCGGCCAATACCTGGGTCTGCGATATTGGCACGGCAACGCGGCCGAGCAGCGCGACGGCTGCCAGGCCGACCGCGCCTGCCTGGTGGCCAGCTACCGCTTGCAGGCGCGCTTTCTCGACCGGCTGCAGCAATGCCTCGACAATGGCCTGCAGCGGCGCGGCTGCCTCCGCAACACGCTCAACCTCGATCGCGAGGCGGTGCGGCGGTGAGGCGGGCTGTTACTTCGCCTTCTCCAGCATGGCTTCGACGTACTCCCAGTTGACGAGGTTGTCGAACCACGTCTCGAGATACTTCGGGCGCGCGTTGCGGAAGTCGATGTAGTAGCTGTGCTCCCACACGTCGACGCCGAGGATCGGCGAGGCGCCGTGCATCAGCGGGTTCTCGCCGTTGGGCGTCTTCGACACCTCGAGCTTGCCGTTCTTGACCGCCAGCCACGCCCAGCCGGAGCCGAACTGCGTCACGCCGGCCTGCACGAAATCGGTGCGCAACTTGTCGAAGCCGCCGCAGTCCTTGTCGACCATGGCCTGCAGCTTGGCTGGCAGCTTCTTGCCACCGCCGCCCTTCTTCATCCATTGCCAGAAGTGGATGTGGTTGTAGTGCTGGCCGATGTTGTTGACGACGGGCGCGTCCTTGGCCGCGAACGCCGCCTTGCAGATGTCCTCGATCGACTTGCCTTCATACTTGGTGCCGGGGCCGGCAAACTTGTTGCCGTTGTCGACGTAGGCCTGGTGATGCTTGTCGTGGTGGTACTCCAGCGTCTCCTTGGACATGTGAGGCGCGAGGGCATCGTAGGCATAGGGAAGCGGGGGGAGCTTGAACGTCACGGGGGTTCTCCGTTGCGCTGACTACGACCGATACGCGGGATTGAGGCACGGTACTGGCTGGAGGAACGCAAGACAAGCCGCGTTGTTGCGGGCCTGCATGTCATCCTCGGACCACTCGGAACAAGTCCGAGTGCAAGCAAGTCCGAGGATGACAGTTGAGTTGCTATTTCTTCACAGCCGACGCTGGCGCCTTCTTGCTCGCATCGCCGCCACCGTCGCCGCTCCCGCCCGATCCGCCGCTGTTGCCCACGTAGGCCGACCACGTCACGCCGCGCCGCTCGCTCGAGCGCGGGTCCTCCTCCTGGGGCTGCTGCAGGTCGCGCGCGTTGTCGACCATCAGGGCGAGGTTGCGCTGGGTGGCGCAGCCCCAATTCGGGTAGGGAATGCGCGGGTCGTTGCGGCCGACATCCTCAGTCCAATGATCGCACGGCGGCGGCACCGCCACCGGCCGCTGGTAGGCGAGCCTGATCGCGGGCGGGCCGCCGGCTGGCCCATCCTGTGCGGAGGCGCGCTGCACCCGGTAGTCGATGCCGGCGTCGGCAGCGAAGCCCCGGATGTCCCGCAGCGAGCGGCGAACTGCCACCGTGTCGCCCCCGCGGGCCGGCACCAGGATGGCAAGCGGCCCCGTCGCCTGGCGCTTGTAGCGGTGGAGGAAACGATAGACATCGACCTGCTGGTTTGGGCTGAGGCCGCGGGCACCCACCGGCACCTCCACATCGAGGCTTTCGTCCCGGCCCATGAAACCGATCGGATGGCGAACTTCCGGATTGCTCAGGCCAACCGCGGCGGCATTGCGCTCCTCTTCCCAGTGTCGCAGCCCATCGCAGGCCGAGAACAGCAGTGCGCAGAGCGCAGCGATGCCGAGGCGGCGGGAAGCAGTGGCGAGCCCCGTGCGGGGCCTGGGGTTGTCCGCTGTCATCACTTCACCCCCGCATCCGGATATTCGACGATGAACCCGAACTCGCCGTCATAGCGCCCTTCGGGGGCGAAGCCGGGAGGCCCATAGATGCGATTGATGTGTCCCATCAGCAGCTCCCGCAGCGTGCTCGACGGCGCGTAACCGCCATCGGGCCTGGCAAACTCGGATTTGGGGGCGTGCGTGGCGAGGTAGGGCGTGACGAGGATCACCAGCTCGCTCTCCTTGCGCTTGTAGTCGTTGCTGCGAAACAGCGCGCCGAGCACGGGCAACTCCTTGATCCCGGGCACGCCCTCGACGCTCTGGCGCGTCTCGTCCGACAGCAATCCGGCCATCGCCAGCGTGCCGCCGCTCGGCAGCTCGAGCGTCGTCTCGGCGCGGCGCACCTTCAGCGCCGGAATCGAGAAGTCGGCGGTCGTCACGGCGCCCTCGGGGCTCAGCTCGCTGACCTCGGCGGCGATGCGCAGGCTGATGCGGCCTTCGCCCAGGACGACGGGATGGAATTCCACCAGCACCCCGAAGTTCTCGTACTGGATGGTCACCTGTCGTGCTGAGCCGGTGCCGGTGACGAGGGGAATGGGAAACTTGCCGCCGGCGTGGAATTTTGCCGTCTCGCCGGAGATCGCCGTCAAGTTGGGCTCGGCCAGCGTGCGGAAGAGGCCAGCGCGCTCCAGCGCTTCCACCAGCGCGGTGACGGAGTTGGCCCCGCTCGCCCAGGTGCCCTGCAAAGCCTCCCCGGCGGCGACGATCGGAAAGGCGTTGGGGGCAATGGCGACAACGGGTGGCACCGTGGAACCGGTGACCGGAAAGGCGTTCTGGATGACCTTGGTGAAGGTGATGTTGCCGGAGGTCAGAAGGGCGCCGGGCACGTTGACGCCGATGCGCCGCATGGCGTCGCGCTGCATCTCGGCAACTTGCACCTTGAGGAGCACCTGCTCCTTGCTCGCGACCGCCAGCATGTTGACGACCGCATCCTTTTTCTTGGTGTAGCGGCTGGCGATGTCGGCGGCACGGTTGGCGTCGATCGGGTTGAGGACGCTGCCTCTCAGCACGACGTTGTCACCGACCGCTTCGACCTTGATGCGCGCCCCCGGCAGCAGGCGGTTGAGCGCGTCGTTGAGCGTGGTGAGGTCGCGCATGACCGTCACCTCCAGCAACACCAGCTTTCGCCCGTCGGGTCCGAACAGGAAGGCGTTGGCGTCGCCGGCATCCTTGCCCAGCAGATAGAGTTGGCGCGAGGACTGCACCACCGCGTCGACCACCTCGGGGTTGGAGACCAGAACGTTCTGCAGATCGACGGGCAGCTCGACCAGCATGGACTTGTCGAGACCGATGATGACCTTGCGCGCGACCGGAAAGCGCGTGCCTGGCGGGAACACCATGTGCGACCTGTGGCCCGGCTCGGTGACCGGCCACGGCACTCCGGGTCCGCCCTGCGCAATGGCATCCGCGGCGGTGGCGACCGCACAGGCGATCCACAGCATCAGATAGAGCGCACGCACCGCCCCGCTGCGACGCCGCAACCTCGACATGCGTAGCCGACCCCGCTGTTACCGCCGGCCCGGTTCGCTGCTCGGGCCGGGATGCGCACCCCCGTAACGCACGCGTGACGCCACAATGTCCTCAGTCTTGCGGCATTCATCCGCTAACCACTAGCGCGCAGGGGTGAGCGTTCTGCTTCTCCCCAGGGTGCCCACAGCTTGCCAACGTTGTGGTGTGACCGTCCGTTCGCGCTGAGACGCGCAGCGGCAAGGGCAGCGATGGCCGGGAGGCGATTGCTGTGCACAAGTGCACGCCGAACGCATCAGGCACGTGGCGCCTGCATCAGCCGGCAACGCGCAGCTTGGCAATCTCGCGCCCAATCGATTCGAAAGCGTGCATCAACGCGGCGCCGTTGCTCGCCTTGTAGGCATAGGCCCCGCCGGAGGCGCAACTTGCCAGCATCGCCAGCGTGGCGGCATCGTCGAGGCGGAAGGCGACGGTGTAGACCTTGATGCCGGCCGCCTTGGCGTTCGTGCAGGCGGCGAGCGTCTTGGCGTTCATCTGATTGACGAGCGCGGTGTTGGTATAGGTGGTGCCGAGGCGGCCCTTCACGGCATAACCGAAGGAGTGATAGCTCGACTTGTTGTGGTTCGACATGGCCTGGTGCCAGTTCTCGCCGTCGGTCATCAGCACAAGATACTTGGCATTTTCCGGGTCGTCGTAGGCGCGCCCCTCGGTAAAGGGTTCCTCGGGCGACAGCACCCGCCAGCCCCACATCAAGCCTTCGAGGATGTTGGTGCCGCCCTTGGCGATCAGGCCCTGGACCATGGTCACCACCGAAGCTTTGTTGGTGGTGAGGGGCAGGATCGGCTTGGCGTCGCAAAGATAGTTCGGGCCCTGCGCGGAGCCGATCGAGGCGCCCTCGTATTTGCAGGTGCGCGCCTGCGCCTCGGCGGGCGGAAGCGGCGGGGGCTGGGACCATTCCAGACACCTCCCGCGGCGGCCTGTGCGCAGGCACGTGCTGGGGGGTGCGGGACAGCTGCCGCCGTAATCCGGCAGATAGTTGTTGCCGTAGGAGGCGCCGCCGGAATTGGCGGGATCCGGCTCGTCCGGGTTGAACATCGGCACGAACAGGCTGGCCGGGGTGCCGGCCGCCGGCACGCTGTCGGTGACGTCGTGCGGGGAAGGCCGCACCTCGACGCAGCCGCCCCAGGCCACGCCCATCTGCGCCAGAAGCGCGAAGCGCGTCTTCGGCTCGGCAAAGTTCTCGAAATGCACGGGCGAGGCACCCGCGGTATCCATCCAGGATGCAGTCTTGTACTGCGGCCCCACGTTGACGGCCGCCGCGAACGGCACGACGCCCACCTTGACCTTATCGGTGCCCTCGTAGCCGGTGAAGAGGACGCTGACGAGGTTCTGCGCCGCGGTCCTGAGGTCGGCGATCGGCTGGCCGCCCATCGAGCCCGAGTTGTCGAGCACCAGGGCCACCTCCAC
>Ga0111538_10014915_pt1 | contig 10230 bp, 8 predicted proteins | sample SoiMethybrSBSTD1_FD_79669 | JGI IMG/M metagenome (GOLD analysis project Ga0111538, IMG submission 79669) | Bulk soil microbial communities from a Populus tree surrounding site in Tennessee, USA - Soil MetaG P. TD hybrid SBSTD1 (version 2)... | ecosystem: Environmental > Terrestrial > Soil > Tree... | reverse complement strand
CCGGCCAGCTGGCCTCGATCGTCGTCAGCCGAGGCCTCGACGGGACGGTCTACGCCTTCCACAACGTCTGCGCCCACCGGGGCAACAAGGTCGTGTGGCAGGAGCACCCCGGCGAGGAGTCCAGCGGCTCGTGCCGTCAGTTCCAGTGCAAGTACCACGGCTGGCGCTACGGGCTCGACGGCTGCGTCAGCCACGTGACGCTCGAGGAGGAGTTCTTCGACCTGGACAAGGGCTCGCTGCGGATGCCCGAGGTCCACTGCGAGGTCTTCGCCGGCTTCATCTTCGTCAACCTGTCCGACGACCCGGTGCCCCTGCGCGACTTCCTGGGCGACCGGATCCTGGAGCTCGAGGCCTACCCGTTCGACCGGATGACCCAGCGCTACGGCTTCTCGACCCGCATCAAGGGCAACTGGAAGCTGGCCGTCGACTCGGTGTGCGAGTGGTACCACCCGGCCTACGTCCACGCCGCCTTCATCAACAAGGACGTGGCCAAGGCCGAGAAGATGGTCCCGCCGGTGGACTCGTACCACTACGACCTGTTCCGGCCGCACATGCTGACCTCGGTGCCGGGGCCGCCGGTGCTGCCGCCGCGGGAGGACTCGGCGGGGGAGCCCGAGCGCGACCAGCGCTGGGTCTACAAGCTGTTCCGGGCCGGGCTGTTCGGACCCGACGACGTCCCCGACATCGGCGAGCAACCCGACTTCCTCAACAAGGGCGACATCGCCTACTGGGGCAACGACCAGTTCTGGCTGTTCCCGAACCTGTCGATCCAGATCTGGGCGCGGAACTACTACATCACCTACACGTACTGGCCCGAGGCGGTCGACTCGCACATCTACGAGATCGACATGTACTTCGTGCCGCCGGCGAACGCGCACGAACGGCTCGCGCAGGAGCTGGTGGTCGATTCCACGATCGAGTTCGCGATGCAGGACGTGAACACGATCGAGGCCACGCACTCGGCGCTCGCCACGCGTCGACAGCAGCAGTTCCAGCTGAGCGACCAGGAGCTGCTCATCCGGCAGTTCCACACGGTCATCCGTGACACGGTCGCCGCGTACGAAGCGGGGGAGTCATGACGACCACCGCGCTCCTGCCCGCGGGCTTCGGAGAACTCGAGCCCTTTGTCGCCGACTGGGCCAAGCCCACGCGCGCCGAGCGGTACGCGACGCGGCTCTCCAAGTCCATCGACGAGCTCGTCGAGTTCTACGACGCGATCGCGCCCCGCGCCGAGGATGCGATCGCCTCCCTCGACGCGCTCGAGCTCGACTCGCTGCCCGATGACGCCACCCGGCTGATGCAACTCCTCTACTCGATGATCCTCGTGAGCTACGCGGTGAACATCTTCAAGCAGCCGCGCATCCCCGACTCCGGCGCTGCGTTCTTCGACATGGTCGCCGAACCGGCCGTATGAACGACGACGAGCTCGCGCAGCTCCGACGCGACGTGCAGTACGTGAAGGACCGGCTCGACATCCTCGACTGCGTCAACAACCAGTCGCGCGGTCACGACCGGCACGACGTCGAGCTCATGACGAGCGTGTACCACGACGACGGCGTCGACGAGCACGGCGCGGCCGTGAACTCCGGACCCGAGTACGGCGCGTGGGCCAACCGACAGCACGCGGCCGCGTTCGCGAATCACCTACACCACATCACGACGCACACCTGTGAGATCGACGGCGACGTCGCGCACTGCGAGAGCTACGTGATCGGCGCGCTCGTGTCGCGCGACGGGGCGTCGACCACGCTCGCCGGCGGTCGCTATCTCGACCGGCTCGAACGCCGCGACGGCGTCTGGCGGATCGCGCTGCGCCGCTGCACCATCGAGTGGGCGGTGCCGGGCGGCTCGCTCCTCGCCTCCGGAGCGTTCGCGGGCTTCCTCAAAGGGACATGGGACACGAGCGACCCGTCGTACGCGCGACCGCTGGAGATCGACGACGCCGTGCGTTGGTGACGCGGCCGCGGGATCGAGCCGACTACTGGGCGACGAGCTTCGTGATGGTGGCGAGCGTCTTGGCCGACGGCCGACCGGCGGCTCCCGACTTGCACGAGTTGTCTGGGTGCTGGGCCGTTCGTTCCGCGGCCGAGGCCGTGAAGTAGGTGCCGTCGGAGCACGCGATGAGCGGGTTCTCCTCGGCGAACACGCCGCCGGGGTTGTCGTAGCCCGGTGCCGTCCAGACGTGCATCATCCAGCCCGTCTGCTTGATGAAGCGGCCGCCCACCAATGGGCACTGCTGCTCCTTGACGGTCGGGTTCTGCTCGTCGCTGAGTGCAGTGGTGATGCCCTTGTCGGAGATGACGATGCACAACCCCGTGTGGTCGTGCCAGACGTCGTTCGTGCCGACGAAGCCGACCGGCTCGACCGCGGTGTTCACGCTGTACATCAAGCCTGCGAGCTTCGCGTCCGGTCCGGTGCCGTCGTAGAGCAACGTGCCGGGGTTCAAGAGCGCGCTGTCGGTGAGCGAACCGTCCGCCGTGACGGTGCCACCGCTCCCGCCGATGTAGTGGATGCCCGCGCCGGGACCGTAGGGCCCCGCGGGCCGGTATCCGGCGGCCGCGGCGTCGGCGAGCGTGGGGAAACGCGCCGCGGCTTGACGAGTGAGGTCGAGCTGACGGTCGAGCTCGGCCTGCGTGACGGCGTCGAGGTCGTGCCACGTGATGGCGTGGTGGTGACCGTTGGACAGCAGGGAGAACCCCCTGTCGTTCACCGCGGTGACGCTGAGGTCGGTGGCCGAATGGACGTGCGCACCAGCCGCCGCGCTCGTGGTCCCATCCGCGGCGACGATCGCCGCGTGCGCGGCATGACTGTCGTCGACGTGGTTCCGGGCGCTCGGTGACGCGAGCGCGGCGGTCCCGAGCGCGAGCACCGCGGTCGGCACGATCGCGAACACGACGAGGCGCGCGCCGTGCCAGTCGCGGCCGAGCGAGGGTCGCGACAGCCACAACGCCGCCAAGCACACGAGCGTGAGCTCGAGACCAACGCACACGAGATCGACGAACTGCGCGGCGTGGGGATGGCCGGCGTGCTCGCCGAGCGGGAGACCCGATGTGCGGCTCACCGCCCACGCGCCGACCGCGCCCACGTTCACCAGCATCACCGCTCGCAGGAGCGGGCGCGACGGCATCGCGAGCATCAAGACCGCGATCGCGATCTGGACCCACCCGACGATCGAGAATCCGAAGCCCTCGGCCGGTGAGCTCGCCCAGTGCGCCGGGACCATCGCGAGGTGGATCGCGCCGGCCGTGCCCGAGAGCACGGCGAGGAGCACGCGACCCACCGTGCTGAGCTCGAAGGCGTCGCCGCGCCTGCGCTGCCGCGTGCCGTGTGCCATCGTTCCCCCCCGAATTGGAACGCTCGTCCTAACTTAGGCCACGGAATCGGTCGACGCGGGCGTGTGCGGTGATGTGCGATCCGACGTAACATCGAACACATGCCGTCAGCCGTCGATGCGCTGCTCGATCGGTCCCACCGGCTCGGCGCCGACAAGCGCCTCACCAACTACGCCGGGGGCAACACGTCGGCCAAGGTGGTGCAGCCCGATCCGGTGACCGGCATCCCGACGACGGTCCTCTACGTCAAGGGATCGGGCGGCGACCTCGGCACCCTCACCGAAGCCGGGCTGGCCCGTCTCGATCTCGACCGGGTGCGAGGGCTCGAACGCGTGCACCACGACGGCGTGACCGAGGACGACCTCGTTGCGTACTACGACCACTGCCGGTTCGGCGACGGCGGCGCGGTGCCCTCGATCGACACGCCGCTGCACGCGTTCGTGCGTGAGGCCCACGTCGACCACCTGCACCCCGATGTCGTGATCGCGCTCGCAACTGCAGCCGACGGCGAAACACTGGTTGCCGAGTGCTTCGGCGGCGACGTCGGTTGGCTGCCGTGGCGCCGCCCGGGATTCGACCTCGGGCTCGCGTTGCGCGAGTTCCAGCGCGCGCACCCCGACGCGATCGGCGCGGTGATGGGTGGTCACGGCGTGATCTGCTGGGGCGACACCAGCGAGGAGTGCGAACGGCGTTCGCTCGACGTCGTCGCCCGCGCGGACTCATTTCTCGCGGCTCGCGGTCACGACGCGCCCTTCGGTGCCGTGCGCGTCGAGTACCGCGCGCGCGACGAGCAGGCCCGTCGACGCGACGCGGCCGCGCTCGGGCCCGTCGTCCGTGGGATTGCCGGATCCGAGGTCCACGTCGTCGGGAGCTTCACCGACGCACCGGTCGTCCTCGACTTCCTCGCGTCGGAGGCCGCGCCGCGCCTCGCGCAGCTCGGCACGTCGTGTCCTGACCACTTCCTCCGCACCAAGGTTCGCCCGCTGTACCTCGATGTCCCGAGCGATGCCCCATTCGAGACGAAGGTCGCGCGCCTTTGCGAGCTGCACGCGCAGTACCGGGCCGACTACCGCGCGTACTACACCGCGTATGCCGACGAGTCGTCACCGCCGATGCGCGCGGCCGACCCAGCGATCGTGCTCGTGCCCGGCGTCGGCATGTGGAGCTTCGGCGTCGACGCGCAGACGGCAGCCGTCGCGGGTGAGTTCTACGTGAACGCGATCAACGTGATGCGCGGCGCGGAGTCGGTGTCGGAGTACGTCCCGATCGCCGACTCGGAGAAGTTCCGGATCGAGTACTGGGAGCTCGAGGAGCGCAAGCTCCGCCTGCGCCCGCCGGCGCCGCCGCTCCAGGGCCGCGTCGCGTTCGTGACGGGTGCCGGCTCGGGGATCGGGCGGGCGACCGCGGTACGTCTCGCCGCGGCCGGCGCCTGCGTGGTGGTCGCCGACCTCGACGGCGCGGCGGCCGACAAGGTGGTGGCCGAGCTGGGAGCGCAGCGCGCGCTCGGCGTGGCGGTCGACGTGAGCGACGAGCACGCCGTGCGCCGGGCGATCGATGCTGCTTGTCTGCGCTTTGGCGGCCTCGACATCGTCGTGAACAACGCCGGCTTCGCGTTGTCGGCGCCGCTGGCCGATACCTCGGTCGGCGACTGGGACCGCTTGCACGCAGTGCTCGCGCGAGGAGCGTTCCTCGTGAGCCGCGAAGCCGCGCGAGTGATGCAGGCGCAAGGCACGGGCGGCGACCTCGTGTACATCGCGTCGAAGAACGGCGTCGTGGCCGGGCCGGCCAATATCGCGTACGGCGCGGCCAAGGCCGACCAGCTCCACCAGATCCGTCTGCTCGCCGCGGAGCTCGGGGAGGACGGCATCCGCGTGAACGGCGTCAACCCGGACGCGGTGGTGCAGGGTTCGGGCATCTTCTCGGGGGAGTGGCTCGAGCAGCGCGCCGACGCGTACGGCGTCGAGCCGCACCGCCTGGGCGAGTACTACGCGAGCCGCACGCTGCTCGGACGTGAGGTCCTTCCCGAGCACGTGGCCGACGCGGTGGCGGTGCTCGTCGAAGGTTCGTTGTCGCGCACCACCGGCCTCGTCATTCCGGTCGACGGCGGTCTGCCCGCCGCGTTCCTGCGTTAGGAGTTGGTATGCCGCTGCGCATCACCCGCGATCAGCTCGTGGATCTCGAGGCCGATCGGCTCGCGGGGCACCAGGACGAGCTCGACCGCACGGCCGGATCGCTTGCACGCCTCAACGTCGATGCCGAGCCGGTGATCGACGAGGTCGCTCGCTTCTCGGTTGCGGCGCCGTCGTGGGCGGTGGGTACCGGAGGCACGCGCTTCGGCCGGTTCCCGCGCGGCGGTGAGCCGCGCACCACGGAGGAGAAGGTCGACGACGTTGCCGCGCTCAACGCGCTGACCGGTGCGAACCGCACGATCAGCCTCCATGTGCCGTGGGATCAGCCGTCCGATCCCGCCGCGCTGCGCGCGTACACCGAAGCGCTCGGCCTCGGGTTCGACGCAATGAACTCGAATACGTTCCAGGATCACCCTGCGACCACGGGCAACGGCGCGGTCTCGTACAAGTTCGGCTCGTTCGCGTCCGCCGACGCCGCGGTGCGGAAGCACGCCGTCGAGCACAACTACCAGGTCATCGATCTCGGCGTGGAGCTCGGCGCGACCGCACTCACCGTATGGCTCGCGGACGGCACGAATCATCCTGGCCAGGGCAACTTCCGCCGGCAGTTCGAACGCGTCGCCGCGTGTCTCACCGACGTCTACGCGCACTTGCCCCAGGACTGGTTGCTGTTCACCGAGCACAAACCGTACGAACCCGCGAGCTATTCGAGCGTGAACCCCGACTGGGGGACGTCGCTGTTGCTCGCGCAGGCAACGGGTGATCGTGCGCGCTGTCTCGTCGACCTCGGCCACCATCTCCCGAACGCGAACATCGAGCAGGTCGTGAGCCGGCTCGCGATGGTCGGCCGTCTCGGCGGCTTCCACTTCAATGACTCGAAGTACGGCGACGACGACCTCACCGTCGGGTCGATCCACCCGTACCAGTTCTTCCTCATCGTGCTCGAGCTGCTCGATCACGGTCGGGGTCGCATGCCGGACGTCGCGTACATGATCGACGCGTCGCACAACCTCAAGGACCCGCTCGAGGACCTCATCCAGGCCACCGATCAGATCCAGCTGACGATTGCGCAGGCACTCCTGGTCGATCGTGCCGCGCTGCGCGATGCGCAGGACGGCAATGACCCGGCGCTGGCAGCGGAGGTGCTGCACCGCGCGTACCGGAGCGACGTCCGCCCGCTCGTGGCCGAAGCCCGTCGTCGGAACGGCGCCGCGCTCGCACCGCTCGATGCGTTCCGACGCCTCGGGTACCGGCGCGCCATGGTCGACGAGCGGGGCGTGGACGCGTCAGCCACCGGTCTGTGACCGCGGTTCTCGCCGTCGACTTCGGCGCCTCCTCGGTTCGGGTCTGTCGCGTCGAGCTCGACGCGGTGCCGCTGCGAGCCGACGTCGTCCACCGGTGCGCGCACGCGCCGGTGCGAGATGGCGACGGCAGTCTGCGGTGGGACTGGCCGCGGCTCGTCGACGCGATGGCACGCGGCCTGGAGGCCGGCTGCGCGGCGGGACCGGTCGCGTCGATCGGCGTCGACACGTGGGGCGTCGACTACGGGCTCCTCGACGAGCGCGGCACACTGATCGCACCGCCGTTCTCGTACCGCGACGCGCGCACGGCGGGGTATCGAGCGGTGGTCGACCGCATCGGCGAGGCGCGTCTCTACGAGCTCACCGGTCTGCAGCTCGAGCCGTACAACACGATCTTCCAGCTCGCCGCGCATCGACGTGACGAGCTCGAGCGCGCTCACTCGGTGCTCCTGCTCCCTGAGCTGCTCGTGCACCACCTCACCGGAGCGGTGACGGCCGAGCCGACGAGCGCCGGGACCTCGGGGCTACGCGACATCACGACCGGCTCGTGGTCCGACGAGCTCTGTGCGGTGGCCGGCATCGAACGGGCGCTTCTCCCCGAGCTGCTCCCGGCCACCACGCCGGTCGGAACGTGGCGCGACATCCCGGTGCACCTCGTCGGCGGCCACGACACCGCGTCGGCGGTCGTAGCCATGGGCGCACCGCCCGGAGCGGGCACGGCGTTCGTCTCGTCGGGCACGTGGTTGATCGTCGGGCGGGAGCTGGCGCGCGCCGACACGTCGGAGACGGCTCGGCGCGCCAACTTCAGCAACGAGACAGGCGCGCTCGGTGGCATCCGGCATCTCCGCAACGTCGCGGGATTCTGGCTGCTCGAGCGGTGCCGCGCGGAGTGGGGGAGCCCGTCGCTCGCGGAGCTCGTCGACGAGGCCGACGCCTATGACGGCGACGTGCCGACGTTCGACGCGACCGACGAACGGCTCCTCGACCCGCCCGCCATGGTGGCCGAGATCACCGATGCCGCCGGCCTGGCCCACGGTGCGAGTCGCGCCGTGGTCGTCGCGACCATCCTCGACTCGATGGCGGCCACGGTGACCGACGTGTTCGAGCGACTCGGCGGCGTGACGGATGCGCGTCTGTTCGGCGGTGGCGCGCAGCTGCCGTCGTTCGTCCGCCGGCTCGGTGCCGCGTCGCGGATCCCGATCACCACGGGTCCCGTGGAGGCGGCCGCGCTGGGGAACGCGATGGTGCAAGGCATCGCGCTCGGTGTCTACGCCGACGTCTCCGACGCTCGGGCCGCACTCGCCCTGGTGTCCGCATGAGCGTCGACGGCCTCGACCGGCTCGACGCGATCAAGGCGCGCGTGCAGTCGGACGGTCGGGTGCGAGTCGTCGAGCTCGCGTCAGAGCTTGATGTGAGTGAGATGACGATTCGCCGCGACCTCGACCTGCTCGCCGAGCAGGGCGTGCTCCAGCGCGTGCGGGGCGGTGCGCGTGCCGTTGGTCCGCAGCCGTTCGCCGCCCGCTACGGGCAACACGCCCGCGCCAAGGAACGCATCGCGACGAAGTTGTTGGCGCTCGTCGGTGACGGTGGCGCGATCGCACTCGACGCGTCGACCACCGTGCAACGCCTCGCGCGGGTGATGGCTGACGTGCGCGACGTCACGGTGCTGACGAACGGCCCCGAGACGTTCCGGTCGCTGCAGGCCGCGCCGGGGATCACGCCGCTCCTCACCGGAGGCCAGCTCGATCCGCGCACCGGCAGCCTGGTCGGGCCGCTCGCGGTCCGATCGGCGCACGACCTCTTGCTTCGCCGCGTCTTCGTGTCCGCCGCGGGCCTCGACGCGGTGCACGGGACCACCGAGGCCACCCTCGAGGAGGCCGAGGTCAAGCTCGCGCTGGCCGACATGGCCGCCGAGATCGTGGTCGCCGTCGATCACACGAAGTTGGGCCAGCGCGGGCCCGCGCGCTGCCTCGCCCACGAACGCATGCACGTGCTCGTCACTGATCTCGATCCCGACGACGCGCGCCTCGACCCCTATCGCGGCAACATACGAATCGTCTGAGTCGCGCGTCAGGTACCGGCGAGCCGCTCGATCACCGGCGCGAGCACCTCGGGACGCGCGTCCACGGGTGCGGCGAAGTAGCTGATGCCGTATCGCCGGCGGGTCTCGATGAGCTGGTCGCACACCTCGTCGAGGGTGCCGACGGCGACGATGGGCGAGCGGCCGAGCTCGTCGGGGTCGAATGCCACGTCGGCGCCGCCCATGCGCGCCGTGACCATCGCGATGCGCTCCGCGAAGTCGCTGAGGTGCTCGTCGGGCCGGTCGGTCACCGCGCACTCGAGGAGCTGTGCGCTGAGCTCGATGTCGGCGAATCGGCTGCCGGCCGCGTCGCGGATCCAGCCGATCTTCTCCTCGATCGCGTCACCCGAGAACTGCGACGCGTCGAGCAACGACCGACCGTTCGGGTTGCTCGGCATGAGCTGGACGATGTCGGCCTGCCGCGCCGCGACGGACAGCAACTTCTTGCCGCCACCGCCGATCATGATCGGCGGCCACGGCTGCTGCACCGGTCGGGGCAGGCCCTGGAGCTCGTGGACGCGGTAGTGCTCGCCGGAGAAGCTGAACCGCTCCTGGGTGAAGAGGCCCTTGAGGATGAGGACGGTCTCCTCGAGTCGGGCGATGCGGGCCGTTGCGGACTCGAAGCGCACCCCGGCGTCGTCGTACTCCTGCTGCAGCCAGCCGGCACCGAGTCCGATCTGCAGGCGACCCTCCGAGAGCACGTCGAGCGTCGCGAGCTCCTTCGCCAGCACTGCCGGTTCCCGGAAGTCCTGCGCGAGCACGGTCTGCGTGATGCGCAAGGTCGTGGTCGCGTCTGCAACCGCCTGCCCGGCGATGAGCGGTGCGAGCGGACGTACGAAGTGGTCGGCGAGGCCGAACGTCGAGAACCCGAGGGCTTCGACGGTGCGCGCCGAGTCGAGCAGCTTCGCCCGTTTCGACGACGCGCCGCCGGTGAAGCCGAACCGGAACGGCCGAACGGTGCTCGTCGTCATCGAGGACTGCGGGCAGCGCGGCGCGCGTCGAGGTGATCGAGGAGCCGCGCCATCGCGGATGCGGCTTCGTCCTGCGCGGTATCGAAGCCTGCGACTTGGTCGTGCGCCATCACGAACGCGAGTCCTTGCACTGCCGCAGCGACGAGCGCCGGAGGAAACAGCTCGCGGTCGATGCCGTAGTCGTCGAGGATCGAGTCGAGCGCCTCGATCTGCATGCGCCGGACCTCGCGCGCATAGCCGGCCACCTCGGCCTGCAGCGCGGGGCGATGGTTGCCGGCCGCGGTGAGCTCGACCAACAGCGTGTTGCCGCGCCGCTCGGACGCGAGGTCCCACCACGCGCGCAACGGGTCGGGCGACGCCAGCGCGTCGGCAAGGAGCGTCACGTTGCGCTCGCCGAGCCGGCGCACGACCGCGATG
>Ga0111538_10014913_pt1 | contig 10232 bp, 10 predicted proteins | sample SoiMethybrSBSTD1_FD_79669 | JGI IMG/M metagenome (GOLD analysis project Ga0111538, IMG submission 79669) | Bulk soil microbial communities from a Populus tree surrounding site in Tennessee, USA - Soil MetaG P. TD hybrid SBSTD1 (version 2)... | ecosystem: Environmental > Terrestrial > Soil >... | reverse complement strand
TCCGATCCGGTCGAGGCGCGACTCGACGCGGCTCGTCGGGCGGGCGCGACGCATCTCGCGACTCCCGACGAGCTGCGCGACGTCATTCGCGCCGAGTTCCCGGACGGCACCGACTATGGCTTCGACGCCGTCGGCGACCCGGCAACGACGGCGACCGCTCTGCGCTTCACGCGGGACGGCGGCACGACGGTGATCGTCGGCCTGCCCGCCCAGGGGCTCCGGCTCGACCTCGATCCGTTCGAGTTGATCCGCAAGGAGAAGCTCCTCACCGGGACGCTCTACGGCTCCCAGGACCCGGCGCTCGCGCTGCCGGCGATGCTCGAGCACGTTCGCCTCGGTCGGCTCGACCTCGCGTCGTCCCTCGGCCCGTCGTTCTCGCTCGACGACGTGAACGAGGCGGTCGAGGCGAGCCTCGCGGGCGAGGCCGGGCGCGTGCTCGTGCTGCCGTAGAGCCCGGACGTCAGTCGTCGTCGAGCGCCGCGGAGAGGCCGTGGACGACCTCCTCCTGGAGCCAGGAGAGCCAGTGGTACAGCGCCAGCCGCGGCGCGTCGGGATCGTCGGCCCGCAACGGGCCGTAGCTCTCCTCCGTCACGTCGAGCTGCGTCCCGAGAACGAGGCGCAGGCTCTCGAGCGCGCCCAGCCAGGTGCGAAGCTCCTCCTCGCTGAGCGACTCCGCATGCGCCGTTCGCTCGAGCTCCGCGAGGGCCCGGAGCTTGCCGTCGAGCAGTGTCCCCCCGACGAGTCGCGCGTAGTCCGCGTTCGCGGCGTCGTCGTCCAGGAACGCAGGGGGGAAGAGGCGGTAGAGCGTCGGCTCGCCCTCGGAAAGCGCCTCCCGCAGCTGACCGGGAAGCGAGGCGAGCACCTCCCGCTCCTCCTTCGGCAGGCGGACGCGATAGCTCCCATCCCGGCGTCGATCGATCCCGCGCCGCATCACCAGATGATTGATGCCACGAGATCGCCGGTGCCGCGGCGTGAGCGACCCGGGCAGCGGATCAGACGGGCCAGATCGCGCTGCCGGACGCGCGAGATCGTGGCGTCGATCATCAGTCTTGCTGCATCGTCGCCCAGAGCCCGTGCGCGTGCAGGCGCGACACGTCGAGCTCGGCCTTCTCGCGCGTCCCGGTCGAGACCGCGGCCTTGCCCTCGTTGTGCACCTGCAGCATGAGCTTCGTCGCCTTGGCGCGCGAGTACCCGAACAGCTGCTGCAGGACGAGGGTCACGTAGGACATGAGGTTGATCGGGTCGTTCCACACGATCACGACCCAGGGCCGCTCGTCGACCGGGACGTCGTCGGTGGTCGGCTCCTGGACTTCGACGGGCGCTTCGATGACCTGGCTCACGCCGTCAGTCTGACCGACGGTCGCCGGAGAGGGGCTATTCGCCTTCGGCGGTCCGAGTGGCGGGAGGCTGGTCGTCGCCGACGGTCTCCACGGCGTCGGCCTTGCCGATCTCGGGTGCGACCGCGGGCTCCTCGGGCGCGGGCACCTCCGCAGCATCACGAGAGTAGACCTTCAGCCGCTCGACGATGTCGGGGATCGGCGCCGCCGGCGTCTCGTCCTCGTCCTCGTACTCGTCGTGCTGCTCGCGCTTGAAGAGGCGCCCGAGACCTCCTCGTTGCGCCTTCGCGGCAGCCCGTTGGCGGCGTCGCTCCTCCTCCTCGGCGAGGCGTGCCTGCTCGCGCTCCTCCGCTTGGCGCCGACGCTCGTCCTCCGCAGCCTGCTTCGCGGCGGCCTTCTCGGCCTCGCGGGCCGCGGCCTCCTGGCGCTTGCGCTGCTCGGCGTCGAGCTTCGCCTGCACGCGTTCCTCTTCCGCCCGGCGCGTCGCGGCCTCCTTCTCCTCCACCGCCCGGCGCTTCTCGTCCTCGGCGCGTTGCTTCGCGGCGGCCTTCTCGTCCTCGGCGCGCCGCTTGGCCTCCTCGCGCGCGGCTGCCTCGTCACGCTTGCGCTGCTCCTCCGCCTCCTTGGCGAGCCGGCGCTCCTCCTCGGCCTGCCGCTTGGCCTCCGCCTTCTCCGCGCGGCGCCGCCTCCGCGCATCGCCTCTCGATTCCTTCCCTTCCGTGACCTCCGCGGAGCCGAGCTCGTCCTGGTCCAGCTCGTCTTCGTCCAGCTCGTCATGGTCGAGCTGCTCGTCGAGCTGCTCGTCGGGCTGCTCGTCGAGCTCCTCGGCGGCCTCCACCAAGGCGACCTGCTCCTGCGCCTCGGCCTCCAGCCGCGCCGCCGCCTCCTCGGCCGCCGCGATGCGGGCCCAGGCTTCCGCTTCGGCGCGGACGCGTTCGGCTTCTTCGGCTTCGCGGCGTGCCTGTTCGGCGGCTTCGGCTTCGGCGCGGGCGCGTTCGGCTTCTTCGGCTTCGCGGCGTGCCTGTTCGGCGGCTTCGGCTTCGGCGCGGGCGCGTTCGGCTTCTTCGGCTTCGCGGCGCGCCCGCTCGGCAGCCGCGGCCGCGGCCGCGGCTTCTGCCCTTGCGCGCTCCGCAGCTTCGGCTTCGTCGGCTTCGGCTCGTGCGCGCTCTGCCGTCTCGGCTTCGACCCTCGCGCGCTCGCGCTCCGCGGACTCCGCCTCGTTCCGCGCCGCATCCTCCGCCTCGCGCCGCGCCCGTTCCTCCGCCTCTGCCAGCGCACGCTCGGCGGCCGCCGCGGCCTCCCGGCGGGCCGCCTCGACGGCAGCCGTGCGGTCTCGCTCAGCGGCGGCCTCGGCCGCAGCCGCGGCGGCGACCCGAGCTGCCTCCTCGGCGGCGGCAACCTCCGCGGCTTCGTCGGCCTCGGGCGCGTCGGGAACGATCGTCATACGGGGGCTCGCAACGCCGAGCTCGTCGTTCAGCCGCCGCAGCTCGCTCCGGCGGATCTTTCCGCTCGACGTCTTCGGGAGCTCCTCCACGAACGTGATCGCGCGCGGGTACTTGTAGGGAGCGGTCACCGCCTTCACGTGCTCCTGGAGCTCCCGCGCGAGACGATCGCCCGGCTCGTGGCCGGGCCGGAGCACGACGAACGCCTTGACGATCTGCCCGCGGTCGAGGTCGGGCACGCCGACGACGCCGCTCTCCGCCACGGCGGGGTGCTCGAGCAACGCACTCTCGACCTCGAACGGCCCGATCCGGTACGCCGCGGAGAGGATCACGTCGTCGGAACGCCCGACGAACCACAGGTACCCGTCCTCGTCCCTGACAGCCCGGTCGCCCGTCAGGTACCAGCCGTCCCGGAACATCGCTTCGCTCTCCTCCGGGGCGTCCCAGTAGCCCACGAAGAGCGTCGGCGGCCGGCCGATCAAGGCGAGGTCGCCCTCGACGCCGGGCGGGCAGACGTGACCCGAGTCGTCGATCACAGCGACGTCGTGGCCCGGCGTGGGCACGCCCATCGACCCGGGCCGGAGCGGCGCCCCGGGCGCGTTCGCGACGAGCAGCGAGTTCTCCGTCTGCCCGTAGCCGTCGTGGACCGTGATCCCGAGCGCGTCCTGGAAGCGCGCGATCACCTCGGGGTTGAGGGGTTCGCCTGCCGACACGGCGTGCCGCAGTCGCGGCAGGTGCGCCGCGCCGAGGTTCTCGAGCTTCGCCAGCATCCGGTACTCGGTCGGCGCCTGGCAGAGGATCGTGACGCCGAGGCGCTGGATCAGCGAGAGGCGTTCCTCCGCGTCGAAGGGCCCCTCGTGCAGCACGATCTCGGCGCCGTGCGACCACGGGCCGAGGAGGGAGTTCCAGATCGCCTTCGCCCAGCCGGTTCCAGCCGTGCACCAAACGACGTCGCCGTCATGGGCGTCGAGCCAGTGCGTCGCCTGGGCGCGTTGGGCCCATGTGTACGCGTGCGTGTGGACGACCCCCTTCGGATCCTTCGTCGTCCCCGACGTGTAGAGGATGAGCGCGGTCTCGCCCGCCATCGTGTCCTCCGTCGGCGCGACGGGCATGTAGCGGCGCAGCTCCTCGAGGGCGTCGTCGAGGTAGAGGACGGAGACGTTCGCCCCGACCTGGTGGCGCATCTCCTCGATCTCCTGCTCGAGGGAGCGGTCGGCCACGACGAGGCGCGCTCCCGAGTGGTGCACACGGAACGCGAGGTCGCGGGCGCGCAGCATGTCCGGGCTCGGCACGGAGACGAGGCCGCTCTTGAGCGCCCCCAGCATCGCGCCATGCCACGCGGGCACCTTCCCGATCGCGAACAGCACGCGGTCGCCACGGTCGAGCCGTGTCCGGAGGAGATGCGCCCAGCGGGCCGCGTCGCCGGAGATCTCGTGGAACGTCTTCCGGTCGACGATCCCCTCACGGTCGACGAACGTCAACGCCGACCGTGCCGGATCGGCGGCGAGCGTGTCGACGACGTCGCGCGTGAAGTTGAAGTGCGCCGGTACCTCCCAACCGGGTGCGTACGGCCCCGCATGCGGGATGTCGACCTTGGTTCGCCGTCGCAGAAGCGCCACGTCAGATCCGCCTGCGCCTCAGGCGGTGCGCTCCCACGCGTCGCGGTAGTCCTCGCGGACCGGCTGGAAGACGTCGAGCACGAGCGCTCCCTCCGGTCCGCAGTAGGCCGAATGCTCGACGCCGCCGGGGAGGACGTAGCCCTCCATGGGGCCCAGCTCGTGCGCGACGCCGTCGACCACGAGCGCCTGCATCCCGCGCAACACGATGCCGAGCTGCTCGTGCACGTGGCTGTGGAGCGGCACGGTCGAGCCGGGCTCGAACTCGATCAGATTGAGCATCGCGCCCGCGCCGAACAGCGGGCGTCCGCTGACGCCGTCCGTGAGTGCGAACGGACGTACCTCGTCGAAACGGACGAATGCGGGCTCCACCGGCATGACTCTACTCCGCCTCATGGTCGGCACTTTCGGCCCCAGGCTTGATCGATCATCGATGGCCGGAGCGAGGCGGTATCGTCCGCTCCGTGGCGACGATCGCCTCGGATCTGCTCCGGACGCAGGCCTACGTCGACGGGCGCTGGAGCGACGCGGAGAGCGGCGAGACCTTCCCCGTCGTCGATCCCGCGACGGGCGACACGGTGGCGACGGTTCCGCGGCTCGGGCTGACGGAGACCCGCAGCGCGATCGAGGCCGCCGCCCGCGCGCTTCCGGCGTGGCGCTCCCGGAGCGCGAAGGATCGCGCCCGCGTCCTTCTCCGGCTCGCGGCGCTGATGGCCGACCGAGCCGAAGACCTGGCCTCCCTGATGGTGCTCGAGCAGGGCAAGCCGCTCGCCGAGGCGCGCGTCGAGATCGGCTACGCGCTCTCCTTCTACGAGTGGTTCGCGGAGGAGGCCAAGCGCGTCGACGGGTCGATCATCCCGTCGCCGTGGGCCGACAAGCGCATCCTCGCCACGCGGGAGCCCGTCGGTGTCACGGCAGGGATCACGCCGTGGAACTTCCCGTCGGCGATGGTGACCCGAAAGTCGGCACCGGCACTCGCCGTCGGCTGCACGATGGTGCTGAAGCCCGCGGAGCAGACACCGCTCTCGGCGCTCGCGATCGCCGCGCTCGCAGAGGAGGCGGGGGTACCCCCCGGCGTCTTCTCCGTCGTCACGGGTGCCGCCGAGGACGCGCCGGTGATCGGCGCGGAGCTGACGTCCAATCCGCTCGTGCGCAAGCTCGGCTTCACCGGCTCGACGGAGGTCGGGAAGCTGCTGATGCGGCAGTGCGCGAATCAGGTCAAGAAGATCTCGTTGGAGCTCGGCGGCAATGCCCCATTCATCGTCTTCGACGACGCCGACCTTGATATCGCGGTCGACGCTGCGCTGGTCTGCAAGTTTCGCAACTCGGGGCAGACGTGCATCTCGGCCAACCGGATGCTCGTCCAGGCGCGGATCTACGACGCGTTCGTCGAGCGGTTCTCGGCCGAGGTGGACGCCCTGAAGGTCGCCGACGGGTTCACGCCGGACGTGCAGGTCGGCCCGCTGATCGACGAGCCCGCGCTCGACAAGGTCGAGAGCCACGTCGCCGACGCGCTCGCCGGCGGGGCCGAGCTCGTGACGGGCGGCGAGCGGATCGAGGGGCAGTTCTACCGCCCGTCGGTGCTCACCGGGGTCACGGCTGTGATGCGGATGAGCCGCGAGGAGACGTTCGGCCCGGTCGCCGCGATCGCGCGCTTCGAGACCGAGGACGAGGCGATCGCGATCGCGAACGGAACTCCCTACGGGCTTGCCGCGTACTACATGACGAGCGACCTCGCGCGGACGTGGCGCGTCGGCGAGGCACTCGAGTACGGGATCGTCGGCGTCAACACGGGCCTGATCTCGACGGAGGTCGCTCCCTTCGGCGGGGTCAAGGAGTCGGGCATCGGGCGGGAGGGCTCGTCGTTCGGCGTCGACGACTGGACAGAGCTCAAGTACTGGTGCATGGGCGGGCTGAAGCCCGCGCCTGCGCGAGAAGGACTGGAATCGGTCGATTCAGCGGCTCCCGGTCCCTCCAATGTCTCTCCCAAAGGGAGAGACGGGTGATCGTCGAGCAGCGCGACTACCACGTCCACACCGGCAAGCTGGCGGAGCTCGTGCGCCTCTATGCAGATGAGGGCATCGCGATTCAGCAGGCGGTGCTCGGCCGTCTGCTCGGCGCCTTTACGACGGACATCGGCACGCTCTCGACCTACACGTCGCTCTGGGGCTACACGAGCTTTGCGGAGCGGGAGGAGCGACGTGCGGCCCTGCAGGCGAGGAGCGACTGGCAGGCGTTCCTCGCGAGGATCCAGCCGCTGATCCACACACAGTCGAACCGCATCCTCGTGCCGACGTCGTTCTCGCCGATCGCGTAGAAGAGCGGGTCATGGCGCAGCTCGAGGGGAAGGTCGCCGTCGTCACCGGAGCGGCGCAGGGGATCGGCCGGGCGATCGCCGACGGGCTCGCTGCCGAGGGTGCCAGGATCGTCGTCGCCGACCTGCGCGGCGCCGAGGAGGCAGCCACGGCGTACGCGGACGGCGTGGGCCTCACCGTCGACGTCTCCGACGAGGCGCAGGTCGCGCGGCTCGTCGACGAGACGCTCGCGCGGTGTGGCGGCCTCGACGTGCTCGTCAACAACGCGGGCCTCTACGCCTCGCTCCAGATGCGGTCGTTCACCGAGATCCCGCTCCGGGAATGGCGGCAGGTGATGGACGTCAACGTCGCGTCGATGTTCCTGACCTGCCGCGCCGCCGTCCCGGCGATGCGCGAGCGGGGCGGCGGCGCGATCGTCAACATCTCGTCGGGCACGCCGTTTCGCGGCGTCCCGTTCCTGCTCCACTACGTGACGAGCAAGGGCGCGATCGTCGCATTCACGCGGGCGCTCGCGAAGGAGCTCGGTCGCGACGGGATCCGGGTCAACTGCGTCGCCCCGGGCTTCACGATGTCGGACGGGGTCAAGGAGCACCCCGAGGTGATCGAGCAGCTCCGCGACGTCTCGGTCGCAGCCCGCACGATCCAGCGCGACCAGGAGCCGGAGGACGTCGTCGGCGCCGTCGCCTACCTCGCCGGCCCCGCGGCCTCGTTCGTCACCGGGCAGACGATCGTCATCGACGGCGGGCAGTACTTCCACTGAGATGCGGCTCTCGCTCTACCGCTTCGAGACGGGCGTCGAGACGATCGGTGGGAACCGGGTCGTCTACGACCTCGAGCGCGGCGAGGCACGCTTCGGGGCCGCCGTGGTGGACGGGCCGGCCCTCGTCTGGCAGCTCGATCCCGCGGAGGCCGACGCCGACGGAGCGCTGCTCTCGCAGTTCGTCCAGCTCGACCCCTTCGCACCGTGGGTGATCCGCTGCGACCGCATCGACTTCGCGCTCGGCGGGATCGCGTACCGGCACACGCATCCAGGGCCCGGGATCCGGTACCTCCTGCGCGGCGAGCTCGAGGTCGAGACCGACGGCCACTCGGCGTTCTACGGGCCGGGCGGCGCCTGGTTCGAGAGCGGCCCCGACCCGGTGGTCGCGCGGGCGTCGGCGCACCTCGAGACGTCCTTCGTGCGCGCGCTCGTGCTGCCGGCCGAGTGGGCCGGCAAGCGGACGATCCGGTATCTGGAGCCGCACGAGGGGCGCGAAGTGGGCCAGACCGCCTCGGTGCTGCTCGAGCACGCGATCGCGCTCCCCCGGTGAGCCGCACCGGCGGCAGGATCCTCGTCGACCAGCTCGCCCTGCACGGGGCCGACCTCGCGTTCGGCGTGCCAGGTGAGAGCTACATCGACATCCTCGACGCGCTGCGGGACAGCCCGATCCGCTACGTGACGTGCCGCCACGAGGCGGGCGCGGCGAACATGGCGGAGGCCTACGGGAAGCTGACGGGGCGGGCGGGGATCTGCCTCGTCACGCGCGGCCCGGGCGCGACCCAGGCGTCGGTCGGCGTGCACACGGCGTTCCAGGACGGAACGCCGCTTCTGCTCCTCGTCGGTCAGATCCGGCGGAACGACAGCGAGCGCGAGGCGTTCCAGGAGATCGACTACCGGCGCATGTTCGGCCCGCTGACGAAATGGGTCGCGGAGATCGACCGCGCCGACCGGATGCCGGAGCTCGTCGCCCGCGCGTTCCGGACGGCGACGTCCGGACGCCCTGGCCCCGTCGTCCTGGCTCTGCCCGAGGACATGCTCGCCGAACGGGCCGACGTCCGCGACGCCTCGCCCTACGCGGCCGCGCAGGCAGCGCCGACGGCGGCCGACCTCGCGCGCGTGCGAGAGTTGCTCGCCGCCGCCGAGCGGCCGCTCGTCGTCGTCGGAGGCCTTCCGTGGAACGGCGAGGCGGCCGCGGCGCTCGCGGCGTGGTGCACGGCGAGCGGCGTCCCGGTTGCGGCCGCCTGGCGCTGCCAGGACTACGTCTCGAACGATGCCGTCTGCTACGCCGGTCACCTCGGCCTGGGCGCCGACCCGGCGTTGCGCGACCGCTTCCGCGACGCCGACGTCCTCCTCGTCGTGGGCGCGCGGCTCGGCGACATCGAGACCGGTGGGTACACGACGATCGTCCCGCCGCGGGTCGGGGGCACGCTCGTCCACGTGCACCCCGATCCGGACGAGCTCGGCCGCGTCTACGAGCCGGCGCTCCCGATCGTCTCGTCCGGCGCGGCCTTCGCCGAGGCGCTCGCCGGGCTCGACCCGCTCCCCCGGGGACGCGAGGCGATCGAAGCGGCCCATGGCGAGTACCGGGCGACGCTCGCCGGGCGCTCGCTTCCCGGCTCGCTCGACCTGACGCGCGTGATGGGAATCCTGCGCGAGCGGCTGCCCGACGACGCGATTCTCACGAGCGGCGCCGGGAACTTCACCGTCTGGGCGCATCGCTTCTACGTCTTCCGCCGCTACGGCACGCAGCTCGCGCCGGTCTCCGGCGCCATGGGCTACGGGCTGCCCGCCGCGATCGCCGCGAAGCTGCTCCATCCCGGACGGGTCGTCGTGTGCCTCGCCGGCGACGGCGACCTCCTCATGTCCGCGGGCGAGCTCGCGACAGCACGGCAGACCGGGGCGAACGTCGTCGTCCTCGTCGTCGACAACGGCATGTACGGGACGATCCGCATGCACCAGGAGCGGCGCTTCCCCGGACGGGTCAGCGGCACCGACCTCGAGAACCCCGACTTCGCAGCGCTTGCGCGGTCGTTCGGGTGGCACGCCGAGAGGGTCGAGCGGACCGACGACGCGCCTGCGGCACTCGACCGCGCGCTCGACGCCGGCGCGCCCGCGCTGCTCCACCTACCCGTCGACCCGGAGGCCCTGACGCCGCGCCAGACGCTCTCCGAGATCCGCGCCGAGGCCGAAGCGCGCGCGACGCGGCCGTCGTAGGCTTGCGCTCCCCGACCACGAGCACCGAGGAGGCACGATGGCCAAGTCGTACGCCAGCACCGTGATCGACGCGTCCGCCGACGATGTCTGGGCCCGCATCCGCGACTTCAACGGCCTTGCCACCTGGCACGGCGGGCTCGTCGCGACGAGCGAGATCGAGGACGGGCGCTCCGGCGTCGAGGTCGGCGCGATCCGCAGCTTCACCCTCACCGACGGCACGCACCTGCGGGAGCAACTGCTCGCGCACTCCGATCTCGAGCGCTCCTACACCTACGACTTCCAGAAGACGCCGTTCGACGTCGACAACTACAAGGCGACGATCCGCGTCACGCCGGTGACCGACGGCGGCAAGGCGTTCGTCGAGTGGTGGACGACGTTCGACTGCGACCGCGACAAGCAGGACCACTGGGTCGGGTTCTTCGCGAGCCAGGTCTTCGGCGGCGGCCTCGACGCGCTCAAAAACCACTTCTCGGGCTAGCCGGACGGCTAGGCCCGGGTCCAGAAAAAGGCGCTTCTGTGCAGGTTGTTCTTTCCTTTTCGCGTGGTCG